>Ga0105247_10000091_pt1 | contig 97097 bp, 85 predicted proteins | sample KBSS24metaG_FD_81519 | JGI IMG/M metagenome (GOLD analysis project Ga0105247, IMG submission 81519) | Switchgrass rhizosphere microbial communities from Kellogg Biological Station, Michigan, USA - KBS S2-4 metaG | ecosystem: Host-associated > Plants > Roots > Rhizosphere > Soil | place... | reverse complement strand
GTAATCCTAGTCCCCCAGCCACACGCGACCCCGCTAACCCACGGGCCTCTCTATATCTTGGTCATGGCCTCATATCTTGGTCATGGCCCCTACCTGGCCGCCCGCGGCAACTCCCCGCTCACCCCCAGCGCGCGGCTCACAAAGAACCGTTTCATCTCCGGTGCGCGGTTCACCCATCCGAGCCCGCGTTGCGCGAGCCGGGAGACCGGGCCAGACCCGTGCGCGAGAAAGCGATCGAATGCGCTGATCGCCGTGCTCATGAAAGCAACTTCACTCTTGCGCCACCGTTCATACCGGCGCAGCACACGTAACGCGCCCGGATCCTCGCGCTCGCGGCGCGCGTCCAGGATCAACTCCGCCAGTGCAGCCGCGTCCAGCAATCCGAGATTGACACCCTGGCCCGCCAGCGGGTGAACGACATGCGCCGCATCGCCTATCAGTGCGCAGCGGTACGCAACATAGCGATCCGCTGCCAGCCGCTGCAGGGGAAACGCGACTCGATCACTGATCAGCCGCGTGCAACCCAACGCAAGATCCGCAGCCCGATCCAACTCGCTCGCAAACTCCGCTGCTGACAAACCAACCAGGGCAGTGGCAATGTTGTTGTCCGCGGACCATACGATCGAGCTCGCACCGTCGGCCAGTGGCAGGAATGCAAGCGTTCCAGTGCGCATGAAGCGCTGCCACGCAGTCTTCTCATGCGGCCGCTCCGTCGCAACCGTCGCGATGATGGCCGTCTCGTTGAAGTCGGAAATGTCGGCCGTAAGTCCCACCAACTGACGCACCGCAGATTTCGCGCCGTCGGCACCAATCACCAACCGAGCGGACAGGGAGCCCGTAGTCGTCTCGACGGTGACAAACTCCCGGCCCACGTGCAGTCCCACCAGGCTGGCAGGTTCGATGTGCCCGCCCAACTCGGCGACCTCGTCCAGAAGAGCTGCCTGCAGCAGCCGGTTCTCGACGATGTAGCCCAGATTGGGCTCGCCAACCTCGGCCGCGTCAAACACGAGCGCGCCAGGGGAGGAGGGGGCAACACTTTCATGCCAGATGCGCATCCGCTCATATGCGCCAACACGCGGCCCCAGCACGCGATCCCAGGCCCTCGCCGACTTCAGGATGTGCTCACTCGCGCGCGAGATCGCTACAACACGAGCGTCCAGCGCAGTGCCCTCAAGTGGTGACCGTGGCCGGTTCGGCTCCAGCACGCCAACTCGCAACTGGCCAACGTTGCCGGAAGAGCCGTGCAGGAGGAGCGCTGCTGCGCACGCCCCAACCGGGCCACCACCGACAACCAGCACATCCAAGATATCGGTCATACAACCGCAGCCTCAGTTACCGAGGACAATCTCGCAGACCGAGGCCGCGCGCCAGCCGAGGCGTCGGACCTGCAAAGCCCGCACTCACCCGGGCGAGTGCACTCTTCGCCGGCGGGGACAGGTCGAATAGCAACAACCCGAGGTTGCGCAACACGCCGACTGCGGAACGTGGGTCGCCGAACATCTTTACCAGCCCATCAGTGAAGCGCACCACCCCACTGCGGTCCCCTGCACGCCAGGCGGCGAAATTGCGCAGCAGCTCCGGTGCCCCAACATCACCGTGGGCTCCAGCAACGACCTCCGCAAGCATCGCAGCATCCCGCAGTCCAAGGTTGAACCCTTGCCCCGCAACCGGATGCAAGGCCTGCGCCGCATTTCCAATCAGTACAGTACGAGCCGCCACGGTAGCCGTTGCACGCGTCAGCTTCAAAGGATAGGAGGCACGCACACCTGCGCGCACAAACCGCCCCGCGCGCCAACCAAACCGTTCCTGAAGCTCCCGCAGATACGTGGCGTCATCGAACGACAACACCTCGGTGGCGCGTTCGGGACTGCACGTCCATATCACACCGTAACTGCCGTCATGCAGTGGCAGCACTGCCAGCGGGCCGGACGCCGTGAACCGCTCGTAAGCCGTGCCATCGTGCGCGCGATCGGCAGCGACATTGGCGACTATCGCGACCTGGTCGTAGTCCTCGACATCAGCTTCGATGCCGGCAGTGGCGCGGAGTATGGAATGCGCACCGTCCGCTGCTACCGCTAGGCGCGCTGACACCGACTCGGCGCCCAACGTGAACTTGATACCGGTGTCGTCGATTTGTACCTGGTCCGGGCGCGCGGGCACCCGGAGCAACACATCCTTCGCAGCCCCGAGCTTCTCCCAGAGTGCGGCGCCGATGACCCTGTTGGGTACGACGTAGCCAAACGCCTCGATACCCTGCTCCTCGGCGCTGAGCCGGGCGAATCCAAAGCGGCCCGCATCCGACACATGGATAGCTCGAATGGCCGCGGCTTCAGGCGCGAGACGCTCCCAAACACCCAGAGCTTGGAATATGCGGCGGCTGGCGTTGCCCAACGCAGTGGTGCGGTCATCGAAGCTGGGTTGCGCCCTCGATCCAGGAGCCGTGCTTTCCACGAGCATTGTGGAAATGCCGCTGCCAGCCAACGCAACCGCCAGACTGGCACCGACCATGCCGCCACCGATGATGGCAACGTCAACCTGTGTAACCATCGGGCTCTCTCAGCCCCCTGACATCACGGCTTCAATCGCGTCCACGGCTTTCGGCGCATGTGCCGTCAGCACTTCGGCACCGGTCCGGGTCACCACCACATCGTCCTCAATGCGAATACCTATGTTGTGCAATCGCTTGGGGACACCGCGGGAGCCCGCGGGAATATAGATCCCGGGCTCGATGGTCATCACCATGCCGGGTTCCAGTACACGCCACTCGTCGCCGATCTTGTAATCGCCGACGTCATGCACATCCATTCCCAGCCAGTGGCCCGTTCTATGCATGAAGAAGCGCCGGTAGGCGCCGTCGCGTTCCAGTTTCGGCACTCGTCCTTTGAGCAATCCGAGTTTGACCAGGCCCTGAGTGATTACATGAACGGCAGCTTCGTGCGGCTCGTTCCAATGATTGCCCGGTTTCACTTTGGCGATGGCGGCCTCGTTAGCCTCGAGGACGATCTCGTAAACCGCGCGCTGCTCGGGCGAGAACCGCCCGTTGACGGGAAACGTCCGCGTGATGTCCGAGGCGTAACACTCGTATTCGCAACCCGCGTCCACCAGTAGCAGATCCCCGTCCTGCAGTGTCTGGTTGTTGTCGCGATAGTGCAGCACGCAACTATTCGGGCCGCCGCCGACAATGGGGTGATACGACGTGTCGGCGTTATATCGCCGGAACTCGTGCACCAGCTCGGCCATCACCTCATATTCCTGGCGGCCCGGGCTGCAGAACCGCATCGCCCTGATATGTGCGGCGGAAGCGATCCGCGCCGATTCACGCATCAGCTCGACTTCAGTTCGCGATTTGAACAGCCGCATGTCGTGCAGGACGTGGTCGAGGGCGACGAACTCCTGGGGAGGGTGGCGGCCGTTGCGCGCCTGGGTGCGCAAGCCGTTCACCCAACCCACGACCCGCTGATCGAAGTCAGCATACACACCCATGGCGTAGAACACCTTGGTGCGGTTTTCCAACAATCCGGGAAGAATCTCGTCGATGTCGCCGATTGGAAACGCATCATCGGCCCCGTAGTCGCGCGTTACCCCTGCCGGGCCAGCGCGCCGTCCGTCCCAGGTCTCACGGGTGGGATCACGGTCGCGCACGAACATCACGTACTCGGCCTGCTCGCGGTCGGGTATCAGCACCGCAACGGCTTCCGGCTCCCCGAACCCCGTTATGTAGTAAAAGTCACTGTCCTGCCGGTAGGCATACTCGACATCGTTATTGCGGTGCCGGACCGGCGCGGCGGGCAGGATAGCGATCGAGTCGCGGCCCATGAGGCGCGTCAACTGGCGGCGCCGGCGTGCAAACTCGTCCCGAGCGACGGTCTTGATGGCTTTCAATGCAGTGGTACGTTCGGGGGGCCGGGTTGGTCCCGTAGAGGACCGAGCTCATCGAACACCAGCTGCACGCCGATGCGTACAAATTCGACCAGCTCGGCATAGGCGCTTTCGTTCGACTCGTCGGTCTGCGCAGAGTCGACCGCAACGTGTGTGATTTCGGTCAGGTCGCGCACGACTTCACCGATGTCGCCCGGCAGACCTGACTCATCCTGGACCACACTAGTCCCGAGGCCATAGAGGAACCCCTGACACCATTGCGCGAGGGCGGCGGTGCGTGCATCGATGGGCGCCTCGTCCTCGGGCAACAGCAGCTCAAACTCCAATTCGGTCCCTTCGAGGGCACCGGCGGTGTCTACATACAGCTCGCGCAAGGTCTCTTTGGCCATGGGATGGGCCTGCCCCTCCGGCAGAATCTCCAGCAGCCAGTCTTCGAATCGATAACCGATGGCGGCGCAGAGGCAACCGGCGAGTGTTCCATGTGCCTCGGCAGCGTCCGCGAGCGAGCGCTCCTCTGCCAGGACGCGCTGAATTTCCGTGTAGTTCTCGGTGTGCATTGGACGAGCATTATGCCTGTGGTTCCAGCCGTCGCGCAGCGCCGTCGCATTTGACCTTGTCAAGACTGCGGCTCTATAGTCCCTACGCATGAGCGATACAACAAAAACGCAGCTCGATCTCGAGCTGGTGCGACTTGCAAAGCGAATCGAAGAGCTGCTCGCCACGGTTGAACACCTGAAGGAAGAAAACCGCGCGTTGCGTCAGCGACACGAATCGCTCTCCACCGAGCGCGCTTCGCTGCTGCACAAGAATGAGCAGGTGCGGACGCGCGTCGAGGCAATGATCGGCCGGCTGAAAACCATGGAGCACGGCGCGTGACTACGCAGCAGGATCGGGCACAGATCAGCGTACGGATCATGGAGAAGGAATATGTCGTGGCGTGCGCCTACGAGGAACGCTCAGCGTTGCTCGACGCGGCCGAATTCCTGAACGGCCGCATGCGTGAGATTCGCGACAGCGGCAAGCTCGTTGGTCACGATCGTATCGCGGTCATGGTGGCGCTCAACCTCGCCAATGAGTTGCTGCGATTGAAGAACCGGGACGCAAAGCTCGAGGGCGAGGTCGGTAACCGCCTGCGCGTCCTGAGGGAGCGGGTCGAAGGTGCACTCGAGAAGGGCCAGCAGCTCGAACTGTAGGACTAGTCCGCCTGCGCGGGTCTTCCGACTAGTGTAGAGTGAATCCTGCGTCGCCTGCGGTGTTCGACAAGCGGATCGGGTTACCTCGGACCCTAATTTGAAACACCCCGGGACATCAGGGCTTGCGGGCAGAATTGTGCAAGTCCGCCTCGAGCGGAAAGCCTTACCTGCTGCAGTCCGTCCCACTTGTTGCTCTGGTTCGAGAGCAACGATCCGCACCGGCACAGGCGGGTGACGTCTTGTCATGCGCTGCGCGCAACTTCCCACGGGGATCGCGCTTCGCGCGACCCCGTCCGTCAAAATATCGGCGCTTCGCGCCGGAAAAAACAAGATTGGGGGTGCCGTGAATCAGGCGACTCTCGCGGGCGATCGTAAGACCATGCGCCGGGCGCTGCGCACCAAGCGCCGCGCCGTCACACCGGCCGAACGTAAAGAAAGCGCCCGACTCATTGCCCATCACGCTGACTGCTGGCTGCATCTGCGGCCGAGTTGGCGCATTGCCCTGTATGCGGCACTTCCCTCAGAGCTCGACTCGACACCATTGATCGAGCTTGCGCGCGCGCGCGGCTGCGGCGTTTATCTGCCGCGCATTGATCGCCACACTCTCGGGCGGAAGATGCAATTCGTGGCGATGAATGACCGGCAGCGTTCCAACCGCCTCGGCATTGCAGAGCCCGAAGGCTCGCAGATTCTCGGCGCGCGCTGGCTCGATGTCGTGTTCCTGCCGCTCGTGGGTTTCGATTCACGCGGCGTGCGGCTCGGTACCGGCGGTGGTTATTACGACCGTGCGTTCGCGTTCCGACGCTGGCGGAAGGTTTGGCACACGCCGCGGCTCGTGGGCCTCGCGTACTCGTTCCAGCAGCTCGATGTAATCATTCCGGCCGCGCACGATGTGCTGCTCGATGCGGTGGTCACGGAGAAAGGGGTCATACGATGCACTACTGGCTGATGAAGACCGAGCCCGACACGTTTGGTGTCGATGATCTGGCCGCAGCCCCGCGTGCCACCACGGCTTGGGATGGGGTGCGCAACTACCAGGCTCGCAACATGCTCCGCGACGACATGAAGCGCCAGGACGAGGTCTTCCTGTATTACTCGAGCACCGCGGTGCCCGGCATCGTCGCGGTGCTCGAGGTCGTGAAGGAGGGTTACCCGGATAAAACGGCGTTCGATCGTAAGGATCATCACTACGATCCGGACAGCGACCCCGCAAAGCCGCGCTGGTTCGTGGTGGATGTGCGGCTGAAGCGCCGCCTCGCGCGCGTCATCACACTGGAAGAGCTGCGCAAACATGCTGCGAAGGAACTGAAGGGCATGGTGCTGCTGCGTCCGGGTAATCGTTTGTCAGTGATGCCCGTCGAGCCTGCTCATTGGAAGTTCATCCTGTCGCTCGAGACCCGCGCGTGAGCGATCTGACCCTACTCATGCGAATGCAGTTCACATCTTGGAGGCCTACCACACTCTCGCTCGCTTGTAATTTAATTTCGCATCTATATACTCCGACCTCGGACTAACCCTGTTAACTGGAGATGCCAACATGGCGAAAGCAAAGAAGAAGGCCAAGAAGAAAGCAGCAAAGAAGAAGTAGGCCTAACTCGGAAGGCCGCTTATGCGGCCTTCCGGGTGACTCTTCGCTGAAACTGTGCCCGCATCTGCGGGCACAGTCGTTTCTGGCGGATCATTTGTACTGGATTGGAAAGAGCACATGTCTGCCGAAGGTGACGCAAAGAAGCGCTTGGCGGCTCAGGCCGCACTGGATTACCTGGAGCGCGGCGCCGTGATCGGCGTCGGCACCGGTTCCACGGTCAATCTGTTCATCGAAGCGCTCATCCCGTACCGCAACCACGTTCGCGCCGCGGTTTCCAGTTCCAACGCCTCCACTCAGAGGCTCATCGCGGGCGGAATCCCGGTACTCGACCTGAATGACGTCGATGACCTGGGCCTGTATGTCGATGGCGCCGATGAGGCGACCCGTGCTCGTCAGCTGATCAAGGGTGGAGGCGCGGCCCTGACGCGCGAGAAGATTGTTGCCGCCGCTGCGGCGCGGTTCGTCTGCATTGCAGATGAGAGCAAGCTCGTCGAGCGGTTGGGTACGTTCCCGCTGCCCATTGAAGTGATTCCGATGGCGCGCTCACTCGTTGCTCGTCGCCTGGCCGCCTATGGCGGCCGTCCGGTATGGCGTCAGGGAGTCGTGACCGACAATGGCAATCACATCCTCGACGTACACGGACTGACTATCGATGACCCGCCTGCCATGGAACGCGACCTGAACCAGCTCGCGGGTGTCGTCACAGTGGGTTTGTTCGCTCTGCGCCCCGCCGAAGTGCTCATCCTCGGCACGAGCCAGGGCATCCAGGTCCTGCAGTAGACGCACCGTCAGTATGTAATTGCCGCGGTGCGGCTCCTGGTTTTCCCGGCGCGAAGCGCCGGTTACACGGAGGGGGTCGCGGCTCTGCGCGATCCCCCTGGGAAGTTGGCCGCAGGCCATGAAAAGCGCCCCCCGGTGCGTCAGCACCGGGAAATCAGATCAATTTTCGCGGCGCAGATAAAATCGTTCTCGGACAGTCCCTTGATGGAGTGGGTCGTGAAGACGATGCGGCAGTAGTTGTAGCCGACTTCGAGGTCCGGATGGTGGTCCTCGATGTTGGCCACATGAGCCACGGCGTTCACGAAGCTCATCGTGCGATAGAAGTCCTTGAACGCGAGCTCGCAGCGTATGGAGCGGGCGTCCGCTGCCACAGTCCAGGTGGTATCGAGCTTGGAGAGCAGGGCAGCGGCAGCGTCGCGTGTCAGCGGTGCGGTGCCGCCCTCACAGGGTTTGCACTTTTTCTCAGTGAGCTCCGTCATACGCCCTCCAGGTTGAGCCGCCGGGCTAGGCGTCCCCGCAAAAAGCGCGCCCCGCTGGGCGCCCTCGGCTAGGCGCCCCCGGCGACTTTCAGCCAGTCACACGAGAGAAGCTACGCGCGACGTACTTCTCGACGAGATCCTGAAACTCCTCGGCGATGCGGTCACCCTTCAAGGTGACGGTTTTCTCGCCATCCTCGTATACCGGCGCAATGGGCCGTTCACCTGTACCAGGCAGGCTGATTCCAATGTTGGCGTGCTTGCTCTCGCCCGGACCGTTGACCACACAACCCATGACCGCGACGGTCATGTCTTCCACGCCTTCGTACTCGCGACGCCACTGCGGCATGCGATGGCGAATGTGGGACTGGATCTGCTGCGCGAGCTCCTGGAAGAAGGTGCTCGTCGTGCGTCCGCATCCGGGACACGCGACGACCATTGGAGTGAACGAGCGCAGTCCCATCGTCTGCAGGATTTCCTGCGCAACGATTACCTCATTGGTGCGGTCGCCGTTGGGTTCAGGCGTCAATGACACCCGTATCGTGTCGCCAATACCCTGCTGCAGAAGCACCGACATGCCTGCGGTCGAAGCGACAATACCCTTCGATCCCATGCCGGCCTCGGTGAGACCGAGATGCAGTGGGTAGTCACAGCGTGCGGCGAGCGCGGTGTAGATCGCGATGAGATCCTGAACACCGCTGACTTTCGCCGACAGGATGATTCTGTCGTGACGCATTCCAATCTCTTCCGCGCGCAGGGCACTGTCAACTGCGGATGACACAACGGCATTGCGCATCACTTCCTGGGCGGTCAGCGGTTCGGCACGCGCTGAGTTTTCATCCATCATCCGTGTAAGGAGATCCTGGTCGAGGCTCCCCCAATTGACACCAATGCGCACCGGCTTCTCATAGCGGCACGCGGTCTCGATCATTTCCACAAACTGCGGATCGCGTTTGCTTCCGCGGCCTACGTTGCCCGGATTGATGCGGTACTTCGCCAGCGCTTCGGCGCAGGACGGGTGTTCGCGCAACAGCTTGTGTCCGTTGAAGTGGAAGTCACCGATCAATGGCACGCTCACACCCATCTGTGCGAGTCGGTCACGGATTGGCGCGACCGCCGCAGCGGCTTCGCTTGTGTTGACGGTGAGCCGCACCAGCTCGGAGCCTGCGCGCGCGAGCGCCTTGACCTGTTGTGCGGTGCCTTCGACGTCCGCTGTGTCCGTGTTCGTCATCGATTGCACGACGATCGGTGCGTTACCGCCTACGCGGACGGAAGCGATTGAAACCTGAACAGAAGATCTGCGTGGGGATGCCATAACGTGTCGGTGATTGGGGGGTCGGAGCGCCTATTCTACATGGGTTGCCGGATCGGCCCGGTTGTGGCGCTGTCTTCGGCATTGGCGGGTGTGGAATTTGCTATGATGCGCGGGCCCGCTGCATAGGTCTGTTCGGAGAGAGTCCGGCCCTACCGGAACGCCGAAGGCGCAAGTTTCCGCCCGGAAACGCTCAGGCAACAGGACGGCAGACCTTGGAGATGATGTCTAAAGGACAGGCGTCTCAAGCGGGCTCTGGAGAGTGGTACCCCTCTATTGCGGGGCTACCCACCGAAGGGGAGCGGCGCGAAACGGGCGCCTGATCTCTCAGGTCACAGGACAGATGGGCGGCACGTGCACCAGCAGTGCCGCCTTTTGTTTTGGAGGACCCGTGGGACGACGAACACCTCTCTTTGAGCTGCATCAGGAACTGGGCGCCCGCATCGTCGATTTCGGCGGTTGGGATATGCCCGTTCAATACTCTTCACAAATTGGCGAGCATCACGCCGTCCGCCGCGCGGCGGGGGTCTTTGATGTCTCGCACATGTGCGCGGTCGATCTCAAAGGAGCGCGCGTCCGGCAATTCCTTCAGCACCTCCTCGCAAACGACGTCGCGAAGCTGAAAGTGCCGGGTAAAGCACTGTACTCCTGCATGCTCAATGAGGCAGGCGGGGTTCTGGACGATCTCATCGTCTACTTCCTGAGCGAATCCTGGTTCCGGCTGGTCGTGAATGCCGGCACGCGCGACAAGGATCTCGCTTGGATTCGCCGTGTCGGCCAGCAATTCGATGTTGAGGCCACCGAGCGAGTCGACCTCGCGATACTCGCTATTCAGGGACCTGAAGCGCGCGCGAAGGCCGCAGGACTTATGTCAACAACGGCCGCCACTGCTGCGATGGGACTCGGACCGTTCTTTGGGCGCGAAGTTGACGACTGGTTTGTCGCGCGGACGGGTTATACGGGCGAGGACGGTTTCGAAGTGATGCTGCCGGCATCCGAGGCGGCGCGTGTCTGGCGAGAGTTGAATGCGGCTGGTGTTGCCTCATGTGGTCTCGGCGCGCGCGACACGCTGCGCCTGGAGGCTGGCATGAACCTGTACGGCAACGATATGGATGAGAGCACCCATCCATTTGAGTCGGGCCTGGCCTGGACGGTTGCAATGCAACCGGGCGAGCGGCGTTTCATTGGGCGGGAGGCGTTGGAGAAGGCGCAGGCTGCCCCTTCGAGGCAGCTTGTCGGTCTGATTCTCGAAGACCGCGGAGTCCTTCGCAGTCATCAGAAAGTGCTCGTGCCTGGCCCCGGCGCGGAACGCGCCGGGTGTATTACCAGTGGCACCTTCTCTCCAACCCTCGAGCGATCGATAGGCCTCGCACGCGTGCCCGTTGGCGCCCTGCAGCAAGTGCAAGTCGATATTCGCGGCAAGCTTCTCAACGCGAGGGTGGTCAAACCACCCTTCGTACGCTTCGGCAAGTCGATGATCTGAAACGGAGTACACCGATGAGTAATGTTCCTGCCGATCTCCAGTACACCAAGACGCACGAATGGGTGCGAACCCTGCCGGATGGCACGGTCGAGATCGGGATCACCGATCATGCCCAACACTCGCTTGGCGACCTCGTCTTCGTGGAGGTTCCCGAAACAGGCCGTACCGTCGCACTCGGCGAGCCCTGCGCGGTCGTTGAGTCGGTCAAAGCTGCATCTGACGTTTACTCCCCCGTCGCCGGGGAGATCACGTTGGGCAATCCCTTACTGGCTGCGGAGCCGGAAGCGGTCAACAACGATCCGTACGGCAAAGGCTGGCTGATGCGCCTGCGTCCGACGAAAGCCGCCGCTTCCGGCGAGCTCATGCCGGCGGCCGAATACCAGAAGTTGTTGCTGACGGAGGCAGGCTGATGGCGTTCATTCCGCATACGCCTGCCGATGTCGAGGCCATGCTCGCGGCCATCGGCGTAGCCAGTATAGAGCAGCTGTTCGATGAGATTCCGGCATCGCTGCGCGTGAAGTCGCTGGACGGGGTGCCCGTTGGGCTCAACGAGATGCAGGTCGGACGGCTGATGAGCGAGCGGGCGCGGGCTGACGGGCGGCCGTTGTGTTTCATCGGCGCGGGCGCGTATGAGCACCACATACCGGCCGCAGTCTGGGCACTCACGACTCGGGGCGAGTTCTATAGCGCCTACACTCCGTATCAGGCCGAGGCGAGTCAGGGCACGCTGCAACTCATTTACGAATACCAGTCGATGATGTCGAGCCTCACGGGCATGGAGGTCTCGAATGCTTCGCTGTACGACGGGGCGTCCGCGGTCGCAGAGGCGAGCCTCATGGCGGTTCGCGCGAATCGCAAATCAAAGTCGCTGCGTATCCTGGTGCCGCGAACCCTGAATCCGCAGTACCGCCGGGTGGCCGTCGCTACCGCGGGCAACCAGGGACTGCGCTTTGAAGACGTCCCATACGCGCCTGATGCCGGCGTGACCCCGCTCGATGCTCTGAAAAAGTACGCCAGCGAAGACGTTACCGCGCTCGTCATCCAACAGCCCAATTTCTTTGGTCAGCTGGAGGATGTGGATGCGCTGACGGATTGGGCGCATGCCAAAGGGGCCTTCGTCATCGCGGTGGTGAATCCTACTTCCCTCGCACTTTTAAAACCTCCAGGTGAGTGGGGTAGCAGCGGGAAAGGCGCGGACATCGTCGTCGGTGACGGCCAGCCACTCGGCGTACCGTTGTCATCCGGTGGTCCGTACTTCGGATTCATGACGACTCGCATGGAGTATGTCCGGCAGATGCCCGGGCGCATCGTCGGGCGAACGGTCGACTTGAATGGCCGCGAGGGCTTCACCCTGACGTTGCAGGCGCGCGAGCAGCACATTCGGCGGGCCAAGGCCACCTCCAACATCTGTACCAACCAGGGCTTGCTCGTGACGGCGGCCACCATCTACATGTCACTCATGGGACCGGTTGGTCTGGAGCGTACCGCAGCGGCATCGCACGCGAGTGCGAAGGACCTGGTAGGCGCGTTGACTGCCGTGAAGGGTGTGCGGCGTGCGTTTGCCGGACCGTTTTTCCACGAGGCGGTGGTGCTGTTCGATCGGCCGGTTGCCCCCATCCTGGCGGCGCTCGCCAGCCGGGGAATCCTGGGTGGTCTCGACTTGAGCGAGCACTATCCGGAGTTGGGTTACGCGCTGCTCGTGTGCGCGACCGAGACGAAGACGAAGAGTGATATCGACAGTTATGTGACGGCGCTCACCGAGGCGGTGCAAGCCGTGCGGGCGGCCTGAGGATTGAATGATGCGAACCCAAGACAAGGCCAATGAGAAGCTGATATTTGATTATTCTCATCCCGGCCGCGGTGCAACGGACCAGTGGCCACAGCAGCCCCCCGCGGCGGCAACCGCCGATCTGCCGCAACACCTGCGGCGCACCAAGGCGCCACTGTTGCCGGAGGTGGGCGAGCTCGAGGCCGTGCGGCATTTCACCCGCCTCTCGCAGCTCAACTTCTCCATCGACACGCACTTCTATCCGCTCGGGTCGTGCACGATGAAGTACAACCCCAAGGCTTGTAACCAGTACGCCATGCTGCCGGAGTTTCTGGGACGCCACCCCCTGGCGCCCGAGTCACACGGGCAGGGATTTCTGGCGTGCATGTACGAGCTGCAGGAGATGTTGAAGGAAGTGACCGGCATGCAGGGCGTCGCCCTGAGTCCGATGGCCGGCGCGCATGGGGAGTTCGCCGGAGTTGCGATGATCCGCGCCTACCACCGCTCCCGTGGTGATCTGGCACGCAACGAGATCATCGTGCCTGAAGCGGCACATGGCACGAACCCTGCGACGGCGACGATGTGCGGCTGCGTCGTGCGGGAGATTCCGGTCAATGAAGAGGGCGACATCGAGCTGGATGCGCTCAGGGCGGCCGTTGGCCCGAATACGGCCGGTATCATGTTGACCAATCCCTCGACCCTCGGGGTGTTTGAGCGCCGCATCGAGGAGGTGGCGCGGATCGTGCACGCGGCGGGTGGGCTCCTTTACTACGACGGTGCCAACCTGAATGCCATTCTGGGCAAGGTTCGCCCGGGTGATATGGGGTTCGATGTCATTCACATGAACCTGCACAAGACCTTCTCCACGCCGCATGGCGGCGGCGGGCCTGGCGCGGGAGCCGTTGGCGTGAGCGCGCGCCTGCGGCCATTTCTGCCCATCCCCATCGTGGGCCTGGAAGACGGCAACCGGAGCGCAGCGGAGGGAATCCCGAGAAGCGCCTGCGACGCGACGCGGGACAACCGCTATCGCTGGCTGGCCGAGAAGGATCTGCCGCAGTCGATCGGCCGCCTGTCAGGTTTCATGGGAAATGCGGGCGTGCTGCTGCGGGCCTACATCTACATGCGGATGCTGGGGCGCGAGGGTATGAGCCAGGTGGGCGAGTACGCCACGCTCAACGCAAACTACCTGCTGGCCCGGCTCAAGCAGGTGGGATTTGATGCAGCGTACCCTTCCCGGCGGGCAAGCCACGAGTTCATCATTACCCTGAAGCGCCAGGCGCGTGAACTTGATGTGACAACCATGGACTTCGCCAAGCGGCTGCTCGACCATGGGATTCATGCGCCGACGACCTATTTTCCGCTCCTGGTGCCCGAATGCCTGCTGATCGAGCCGACGGAGACCGAGGGTAAGGATGTTCTGGACGCCTTTGTCGCCGCCATGAGCCAGATTCAGCAGGAGGCCGAACAGGAACCCGAGCGCGTAACGAGCGCTCCGCATACCATGCCGGTGCGGCGGCTCGATGACGTGCGGGCGGCCAAGCAGCTGGACTTGAGATGGAAGCCAACAGCGTAATCATCGATAGGTACAAGCCCCGCGGCGCCACCCGGCTGGTGCGCGCCCTGGGGGCCAGCATTCGCGGTCTGCGGGGTGCCTTCCGGGAGGAAGCGGCCTTCCGTCAGGAACTTGCGTTGGGCCTGATCGTCATACCCTTGGCCCTGTGGCTGGGGCATAGCGGCATCGAGCGTGCCTTGCTCAGCGGCCCGATGTTGCTCATCCTCGTGGTGGAGCTGATCAATAGCGCCATCGAGGCGACGGTGGACCGCATCGGGTTCGAGCGCCATGCCCTGGCGGGATTGGCCAAGGATATCGGCTCGGCAGCCGTGCTCATGTCTTTCGTACTCTTAGGCACGGTCTGGCTGCTCGTTCTGCTAGGCCGGTAGACTACCAGCCCGCTAAGGCCGCGCGGGCCCCCCATTTCAGGAGTCCTATGCGTTCTGCAAGACTGCTCTGGCTGTCCCTGCTATTTTTCTTTGCCGCGGCGCTCAGCGAGGCGCGCGATCCCCCACCAGCCAGGACGACCGCGGTCGTCCAGGACCCTGCGAAACAGGGACCGTCAGCTCCGCTTCCCGTCCGGCCGCAGCCGACCCCGCCTCCGGCGGCTGCGGAGCAGAACGCCCAGGTCGCGCAGCAGGCTGCGGCCGTCGAAGGCAATCCTGACTGGGCAGTGACGCTCGAGCGGATTGCCAGCAGCGTTGTATCCATCGATGTGGACTCCACCCGAGCTTTCGACACCGAATGGAACTCGACCGCCCAGGCGACCGGGTTCGTCGTCGATGCCGAGCGCGGGCTCATTCTGACCAACCGCCATGTCGTCACACCCGGGCCCGTTACGGCCGAAGCCACCTTCCTCAACCGGGAGGAAGTGCAGCTCTACCCGGTCTATCGCGATCCCGTGCACGACTTCGGTCTGTATCGCTACGACCCCGGCAAGTTGCATTTCATCAAGCCGAAGGCCCTGGCGCTGTATCCGGAGGGTGCCCAGATCGGCCGCGAGATCCGCGTTGTCGGCAATAACGCCGGTGAGCAGCTCTCGATACTGGCCGGCACACTGGCGCGGCTCGACCGCGATGCCCCCGAGTACGGTATCGCCAAGTACAACGACTTCAACACGTTCTATTACCAGGCTGCTTCGGGCACTTCCGGGGGCTCGTCCGGCTCGCCGGTCATCGATATCAGAGGCCGCGTGGTCGCGCTCAACGCCGGTGGCGCCAATGGCAATGCCTCCAGCTTCTACCTGCCCCTCGGACGGGTCCGGCGCGCTCTGGAGCTGATACAACAGGGCAAGCCGGTCACGCGCGGCACGTTGTACTCGGTGTTCAACTACACACCCTACGACGAGCTCAAGCGCCTCGGCCTGAACGGCACGACTGAAGCGGCCGTGCGCAAAACATTTCCCCAGTACACCGGTATGTTGGTCGTGACCGAGGTCCTGCCGGGATCGCCCAGCGAAAACGTGCTGCAACCCGGCGACATTCTCGTGAAGGTGAACGGCCACTATGTCACGCAGTTCGAGCCGTTGGACGACGTGGTGGATTCCAGTGTTGGTAGTAGTGTGCAGATGGAGCTCGAACGGGGAGGCAAGGTCGTCTCCGCGAAGCTGCCGGTGGGTGATCTGCACGCGATCACGCCGAGCGCCTATGCTGAATTCGGCGATGCCGTCCTGAACACCCTGTCATATCAACAGGCGCGGCATTTCAACGTGCCGGTGCGCGGCGTGTATGTCGCGAATCCGGGCTATATCTTCACTGCCGCGGGTGTGCCGCGTGGCGCCGTGATTACCGCGATGGACTCGAAGAAGGTTGATAACCTGAGCGATGTCGAAGAGCACATCGCACAGCTCGGCGACGGCGATCGCACGGCAATCCGCTTCATCACCATCGACGATCCGAATGGCAGCCAGCTGCGCTCCGTGCGCATGGATCGGCGTTGGTTTCCGGCGCATCACTGTGAGCGCGACGATCGTCAGGGACTGTGGGACTGCAAAGACCTTCCCTCGGGGCCGATGTCCAAGCCCATAAAGGTGACCTCCACGGAGTACCCCAAGTACAAGGACCCGCGGCTAGAGAATCTCGCTCCGTCTCTCGCGATGGTCGCCTTCGACATGCCGTACTCCGTGTCCGGCATCACTGAGCGCAACTATCACGGCACGGGTCTGATAGTGGATGCCCAAAGGGGCCTGGTTGTCGTTGATCGCAACACCGTACCGGTGGCGGTGGGCGATGTGACGATCACGCTCGCAGGAACAGTGCAGGTACCCGGTCACGTCGTCTACGTCCACCCACAACATAACCTTGCCGTGGTGGCGTATGACCCGAAGCTGATCGGCACCACCCCCGTGAAGAGCGCGAAATTGGCGCCGCGCGAACTGGCGGCGGGCGAATCGGTGTGGGTGGTAGGCCTCGGATCGGACAGCGAGCTGCGTTCGCGCAATACCGAGATCGCCAGCATAGATCCGCTGGAGTTGCCGTTGTCGCGCACCATGCGCTTCCGCGATAGCAATCTCGAGGCCGTGCAACTCGTCAATCCACCCATGGATTTCGACGGAGTACTGACTGATAAGGCGGGCAACGTGCTCGGTCTGTGGTCGAGTTTCGCCTATGAAAGCGGCCGCGAAATCGCCCAGGACAATCGCGGGGTTCCTATCGACCTGGTCGCTGACATGCTCGACCGTGTGAGAACAGATAAGCCACTGCATTCGTTGGAAGCCGAGTTCGGAGTCCAACCACTGGCGAGCGCGCGTGAAATCGGCTTGTCGGATGAGTGGGCGAAACAGCTCTCACAGCAGAATCCGACCCAGCGGCAGGTGCTGACCGTCGTGCGCATGGTGGGTGGCACGCCGGCGGCGAAAGAGCTTCAGCAGGGCGATCTCGTGCTGGCGATCGACGGCAAGGTCGTGACGCGCTTCAGGGAGGTCGAACGGGCCGTCGCGGACAAGGACCAAGTGAAGGTCACCGTCTGGCGGGGAAGCAGCGAGCAGACCCTGGACGTCAAGACAGTGGAACTGCCGGGAGCGGATATCGACAGGTTGGTCGAGTGGGGTGGCGCGACGCTGCAGGCACCTCACCGAGCGATGAGCGCCCAACGTGGTATCCCGCCTGTGGGCGTGTATGTGGGTTACTTCGCATATGGTTCACCCGCGACCCGCTATGGTCTATATCCGGGACGGCGCATCGTGGAAGTGGATGGAGTACCGACACCTGACCTCGACGCCTTCCTGGGAGCGGTGACGGGCAGGCCCGACCGCGCGTCATTGCGGCTCAAGACCATCACCTGGAACAACGCGCCGGAAGTGATCACCTTGAAGCTCGACAAGCACTACTGGCCGGCTTACGAGCTGACGCATACGGCCACCGGCTGGGAGCGCAAGGCCTTGGAGTAATGAGCAAGACGCTCGATCCGAAAGAACCACCGCCGAGAGAGCAGAAGGATCTGTTTGGTGGGCCGCCGGCGGGTATGCAGGTCGTGCGCCCGGCGGTCCCTGAGCCGCGGTTGCTGGAAGTCGCGCGGCGATTGCCGAAGAACCTTCATCTGGGTACGTCGAGTCTGTCGTTCCCGGGATGGGAAGGCATCGTCTATGCCGAACAGTACCGTGTAGCCGTACTGGCACGGCATGGCCTGCGTGCCTACGCGCAGCATCCACTGCTCAACGCATTGAATATCGACAGCACGTTCTACAGGCCGCAGACCGCGGAGCAGCTCGCTCAGCATGCCGCCGAGGTGCCAGAGAACTTCCGGTTCATCGTCAAGGCCTACACCGGTCTGACAACCGCTCCCGATACACCACGCGCCCAACAACGTGGCATCGAGCCCGTGTTCCTCGACCCGTTGTATGCCGAGCAAACCGTTATCAAGCCGCTTGTGAAGGGCCTCGGGCCCAAGCTCGGTGCCGTTCTGTTTCAATTCTCGCCGTTAGGCTATCGATACACTCGCGACCCGGGGACATTCGCTGCTCGGCTTGGAGAGTTTCTGACAGCATTGCCGCGGGGTCCGGTTTACGCGGTTGAGCTGCGCGACCCGGAAATTCTCGGTGCACCCTACGAGGATGCACTCGCGGCCGCCGGTGCGGTGCATTGCTCGACCGTCCACTCGCGCATGCCGGCGGTGGACCATCAGGTCCTCGGCGCCCGAGCTCACGACGGTCATGGCGGGCCTATGATCATCCGTTGGATGCTGCACCCTGGGGATGATTATGAGAGCGCGGGAGCGCGGTTTGCTCCGTTCAACCGAATCGTGGAGCCGGACAAGCTCAGCCGAGGCCGTATTACGAACCTCGTCAAGCGCGGTCTGTCGTCAGGACGCGACGTCTATGTGATGGCCGCCAACAATGCGGAAGGGTCGGCGCCATTGACATTGTTCGAACTTGCGATGTCCGTCATCGGCTGACCTCCTAAGTAAGCGTACCCCCGTGCGCGCGGCTGGTAGAATTCGAGACCATGGTTCGCGTTGTCAGAGCTACCCAGGTCGAAATCGAGACTGCCGTGCAGACGCTGCGCGACGGCGAGCTCGTTGCATTCCCCACCGAAACCGTCTACGGGCTCGGCGCCAATGCGCAGAACCCGGTGGCGGTGCGCAAGATCTTTGCGGCCAAGGGGCGCCCGGTCGATCACCCTGTCATCGTTCACCTGGACAGCCCCCGCTTCCTGCACCGCTGGGTGCGCGAAGTGCCGGAGTCTGCGAACAAGCTGGCGGAGCGGTTTTGGCCCGGGCCGCTGACCATGGTTCTGCCGCGAGCGGCAAATGTGCACGATGTTGTGACCGGCGGGCAGGATACCGTTGCCATCCGGGTGCCTTCGCATCCGATGGCCCAGCAGCTGCTCACCGCGTTTGGTGGCGGTATAGCGGCGCCTTCGGCGAATCGATACGGCAAGCTGTCGCCAACGCGGGCGGAGCACGTCCGTGACGAGTTGGGCGATGCCGTAAAGATCATCCTGGATGGTGGCGAGTGCCAGATCGGTCTGGAATCCACCATTGTGACCGTGGAGGGCAACAACGTCCGGCTGCTCCGGCCGGGTGCTGTGACCGCCGGTCAGATTCGCACGGTGATCGGGGAGTTACTCATCGGCGCAAACCTGGAGTCGCCACGAGTACCTGGCAGCACGCCTTCTCACTACGCTCCCACTACTCCGATGACGGTAGTGCCGGCGGGCGAGATTGATGCACACGCGGCTTCCCTGTCCGAGGGTGGCCGCAGAATCGCCGTCCTTGCCCAGCGTCTACCTCTCAAGTCTCACAAGTACGTAACTTGGATCAATGCCGGGCGACGTCCTGAGCAATACGGCCATGACCTGTACGCGAACCTTCGTACGCTCGACAAGGCAGGATGCCAACAGATCCTGGTGCAGGACGTACCGGAGGGGGAGAAGTGGGACGCAATCCGTGATCGGCTGATGCGCGCAGCCTCGAGTATCAGCGAGAGCGGCGAATCCGGCGCGATGGCGGTTCTTCCATAGGCCTGCGGCGCGTCGGCTGGCCACTTCGTCGCCGATTACTCAGCTGGGACGGTTCTGTCTCGCGCCCACTCGCGCAGCGCTTCGATCTTTTCCGCCATCACCACTGACAGCGGCTTGGTAGCTTGCAGCTCGTGTGCGATCGAGATGGCCGTGACGGGGTGACCGCTGGCGCGCGCGCTGTAGAGCGCAGCGACAACTGCCTGTTCCAACTCCGCCCCGGAGAATCCGCCGCTGCGCTTCGCCAGCGCGAGCACTTCCTGTGGGCTCAAGGACACCGAGCGCTTGCGCGCGTGAATCGCAAGAATCGCTGCGCGCGCAGCATCGTCCGGCAGATCGACAAAGAAAATCTCGTCGAGGCGGCCTTTGCGAATCAACTCCGGCGGCAGTGCAGAGATGTCATTCGCCGTGGCGACGACGAAAATCCGCGCGCGCTGCTCGGCGAGCCAGGTCAGAAACGTGCCGAGCACCCGCCGCGAGGTGCCGCTGTCGCCCTCACCATCGGCGAGCGCCTTTTCGATCTCGTCGATCCACAACACGCAGGGCGCGAGCGCCTGTGCCGAATCGAGCGACTCGCGCAGATTCTTCTCGGATTCGCCGCTCCACTTGCTGTAGAGCGCGCCGAAATCGAGCCGGACCAGCGGGACACCGAAGATCCCGGCTGCCGCGCGCGCTGCGAGGCTCTTGCCGCAACCTTGTACGCCCAGGAGCAAGACACCCTTGGGGGGATCCAACTCGGGCGCGCTTCCGTCGAAGGCGGGTTTGCGGCTCGTCAGCCAGGTGCGCAGGTTCTGCATGCCCGCGACGTCAGCAAACTTCGCGGTGTCCGGCTCGTAGGTCAGCGTGCCGCCGCGGTTGAGCAGTTGATACTTTCCGGCCAGCACACCCTGCAGGTCCGACATCGTGAGCGCGCCGTCATCGAAGATTGCCTGCCGGCAAAGGCGCTCCGCATCCGCAGCGGTCAGCCCGCTCAGATTGTCCACGAGTTTGGCGAGCGCGTTGGGCTCGATCACGGCTGCCTTTCCGGGATTGGCTTTCGACCATTCCTGCGCGACGCGCCTGACGATCATCTGCCGCTCGTTTGCGGTGGGCAGGGCCAGGTGCATTCGCGTCGCGAAGCTCTCGAGCTCTTCGGGCAGCGTCACCTCGTGGCTCATCAAGACAACAGTGCGCGCGACCTGGTCATAGCCTTGGGCGACGTCCTTCAACATCCGCACGTTGATGGGATCGCTCAGGTAGGGGTGAAAGTCGAGGAGCACGTAGATGCCCGGCATCGGTGTCGCTTTGAGGTGCTTCAGCAGTTGGGCCGGCTCGGCAAGCGTGCGCTGCGAGCCGCCCATGTCGACGTCCATCCGCTGCAACCCTTCCGTCACAGTCCATTGAAATACTCCCCATCCACGTCCGCGGCGGGCTTTGAGACTTGCCTCGCGCACGACAGCGAGGACACGCGCCTCCTCGCGGGATTCGATGACGATGAGCGCAAAGCGCGAGGCGAGCAGCATCTCGAGCTCACGGCGCGGATCTTGCGGCACGGTTGGGGGAGTCATGCGGCCAAGAATGTAGCAGAACTGGCCAGAGTCCCTTGTCACGCCGTCACGTTTTTCTAACAATGAAGCCTATGCCAACCCGAACCCGCTCCCGTTTCATAGACCCGTTTCAGCCCGCCCATATCCGCCGCCTGGTCAAGGAATTTGGCTCGCCGTTGCTCATACTGGATGCGGAACGCGTCCGGGTGCAGTACCGGAAATTGCGTAAGGCGCTGCCCGGAGTCGACCTGCACTATGCGTTGAAACCCATGCCGCATCCGGCCGTGGTGCAGACGGTGATGGAGGAGGGTGGGTTTCTCGATCTGGCGACAACGGGTGAAGTGCACCTGGTGCAGCGGTTGGGTGCCGACCCCAAGCGCTGTATTCATACCCACCCCATCAAGCGGGACCAGGATATTCGCAACGCGGTGAGTTTCGGTGTGCGAACTTTCGTTGCGGACAATCCGGATGAGATCCGCAAATTCGCGCGCTACACGGACAGCGCCGAGTTGCTGCTGCGGGTGTCGTTCCGCAGCCCCGGGGCGGTGTGCGATCTGTCGCGCAAGTTTGGCTGTGACCCGGAGGACTTGCTGATCCTCGCCCGGCTGGCCGCCGAGCTGGGAATCCAGGTGCGCGGGCTGTCATTCCATGTCGGCTCGCAGGCGGCCGATTCCGCCAAACACGTGGAGGCGCTGCATGCCTGCGTGAAGTTGATGGCAGCCGCGCGCCGCGAAAAGCTCGGTGCGTTCGACACGCTCGACATCGGCGGTGGGTTTCCTATCGATTACGCGCAGCCCGTGCAGGACATCAACCGGTTCTGCGCGCCCATCCGTGCCGCGCTGTCGAAGTTGCCGAAGCGGGTGCGTGTCATCGCCGAGCCGGGCCGCTACATCATCGGACCCTCGGCGATTGGTGTCGCCTCAGTCATGGGCCGAGCCAAGCGCGAAGGTCACTGGTGGTACTACCTCGATGACGGACTCTACGGGTCATACAGCGGCCAGCTCTATGACCATGCGCGCTATCCCGTTGAGCCAATGCGGGACAGCCCCGAGCGCTTGCCTTCGGTGCTCGCGGGGCCAACGTGCGACAGCATCGATGTGATTGCAGAGAATCTCATGTTGCCCGAGCTGAAGGCGGGCGACCTCATCGTCGGGCGCGCGATGGGCGCTTACACTTGGGCCAGCGCTTCCGAGTTCAATTTCTTCCCGAAGGCGACCGTGGTCGCCGTCAACACGCAGCCTGGCGATGAGGGCAGCGTCAGCGCAATATGAGCGCTTAGATTCGCTCAGGCCAAACCATGAAAAACGAATTGGGCGTCGAGCCGCAGACAGCGATTCACAGAATGGTTGCGGCAGCGCGCGAAGGGCGCGAGCCGCGGGTTATCGCACGGCTGTACTCGGGGTGGGCGGTGTTTGGGGAGCGCCAGTTCCTGCGCGGCTACACCCTCCTGCTGCCCGATCCGGTCGTGCCAACATTGAACGCGCTTGGCTCGAAGGAGCGGGCGACTTACCTGCAGGACGTGGCCCGCCTCGGGGATGCGGTGCTGAAGCTGACAGGGGCGTCGCGGGTCAACTACGCCATTCTCGGGAACCAGGAGCCGGCGCTACATACGCACGTGATACCACGGTACGCCGAAGAGCCTGACAAGCTGCGCACCTCCCATCCTTGGGCTTACAACTGGGAGGCGGCGCCGCTATTCGACCGGGAAACGTACCAGGATCTGGCGGATGGGCTGCTTCGCGAGCTCACGCGCATGGGGGTTACCAAGCCCATGCGCTTTCCTCCCGGGGCCAACGCCGGCCCGGGGCCGGCTTAGGACTTGACCCGGGCCGCTACGACCTTAGGTCAACAGGACTGACGCCCCGCGCCGGCGAGCTGCAATCACTGCGAATTAGGAACCTTCGCGCCCGGAACCGCGGCCGTCGGCTGCTTGACCTTGATCAGCTCCACTTCGAACTTGAGCATGGAGCCCGGCGGAATGGACGGCGGTGAATTGACGTCGTAGGCCAGGTTGGGCGGGATGAAGAGTTCCCACTTGGCGCCCGGCTTCATCAGGGTGAGCGCTTCCTGCCAACCCTGGATGACGCCATTGACCGGGAATGAAGCCGGTTGGCCGCGCTTGTAGGAGCTGTCGAACTCAGTGCCATCGAGCAGCGTGCCGCGATAGTTGACCGTGACTTCATCCGTTGACTTGGGCGAAGCGCCGTCGCCGGCCGCAATCACGTGGTACTCGAGGCCGCTCGCGGTCGTGACCACGTCTTTCTTCTTGCCGTTTTCAGCGAGGAAGCTCTTCGCCGCCGCGCGGTTCGACTCGGCCATGCTGTTGCGCGCGCCCTTGACGAAGTTTGCGATATTTTCCTGGTCGTTTTGGGTCATCGCCACCTTGCCGGAGAGCGCATCACGCAATCCCTGGGTCAGGCGCTCGGTCGCGATGGAGTCGCCGGTGAGCCCCAGGTGATGCAGCTGATCGCCCATCGAGACGCCGAGGCTGTAGCTGGCTTGTGCTTTCGCGTTGGTGGGAGCTTTCACGTTCGATGCACCTCCAGTAGCGGCCGCCGGGGCGGGCTTTTTCGCGGTTGCGGCCGCGGGGGCCGCGTCAGGGCCGGTTGCCTTGTCGGACTGTGACCAGGCGAGCGGCGCACAGCTCAGCAGCGCGGCAACGGCAATTGCCGTATTGTGGAAGAAGCGCGTTGGCGCGCCTGGCTTCCTGGGACCAACAGCAGAATTCATGAGGCACCTCAGGCTTGCGGGCCACGCGCACCAGGCATGGCGGAAACCGCAGCGGGCGACAGTTTCGCCTATCGGGACGCCGCGTGCTGCGTTTTTTTCCTGTTGGCGATTGGCGACGCGAGCTGCAGCGGAGGATGGAAAAGGACGGTGCTGATAGTTAAACAAGTGTGCCGCAGCTTTCGCGAAGGTGACAGGGTGCATCGCGTGCTGGACCAGGCGAATGCCGAATTCGCCAACGCCGAGGTTGCCGCTGTCATCGGCCGCAGCGGCTCGGGAAAGTCGACGCTTCTCAATCTCATCAGTGGGATCGATCGGCCGGACAGTGGGTCGGTCGAAATCGACGGCCTGGATGTGACCGCTCTGGCGGAGCCCCGTCTTACTTTGTTCCGGCGCAAGAATATCGGCTTCGTCTACCAGTTCTTCAACCTGGTTCCGACTCTGGACGTGGAGGAAAACGTCCGGCTCGTGCTGGAGCTCAATGGTGTGCGCGGAGCGGAAGCACGGGAGCGAAGCGTAGCAATGCTCCGGGACGTGGGCCTCGCGGATCGGGCGCACAGCGCTGTAGATACCCTTTCGGGGGGTGAGCAACAGCGTGTGGCAATTGCGCGCGCGCTCGTGCACCGGCCCCCTGTACTGTTGGCCGATGAGCCGACCGGCAACCTGGACGAAGAGACCGCACGACAGGTGCTGCCCGTATTGATGTCACTGGCCCGGCAACGTGGCGCGACGCTGCTGATCGTGACGCACGATGCTGCACTTGCACAAGCGGCAGACCGGGTGTTGGAGCTCAAGGACGGGCGGCTCCAGGAAGCTTCCTCCTGATGCCGATTCTCTGGGCGGCAAGCGTAAGGCATCTGCTGCGGCACCCGGCGCAACTCGTCCTGGCGCTCGTGGGTCTCTCTGTGGGCGTGGGGACGATCATCGCAGTGGATATCGCGACGGCCAGCTCGGGCCGGGCGTTCCAATTGTCGTCGCAGGCTGTCAATGGCGCGGCAACGCATGAGATCGCCGGCGGGCCCCAGGGCATTGATGAGCGGTTGTATGTTGATTTGCGCCGCGGTCAGCTGGCGGGGGGCAGCGGCGGGGAAGTGCGCCCCGCACTCGCACCCGTCGTGGAGGGTTATGTCACTGTCGGCGAGCGCACGATGCAACTCATCGGGATCGATCCGCTTGCAGATCCTGAGCTGAACGAAAGCGGAGGCGACGCGCGGCCGACGGCCGGGGATCCGACGCGCTGGTTCACGCAACCGGGCTCGGTGGTCATGGCGGCGAACACCGCAAAGCAGCTCGGGCTCGGTATCAATCAGGGGTTTGAGGTCGATGTGGGTGGCAAGACTTACCCCGCCGTACTCATCGGGACCATTGCTGAGGATAAGGCCGGTTACGATTCTTTGGTCCTGACGGACATTGCGCAGGCACAGGAGTGGTTGGACGCGGTAGGACGGCTGTCGCGGATCGATGTGCGTGTGACCGATGGGCGTGCGGGGGAAGATGCTGCGGCGCGATTGCAGGCCAGATTGCCCGCGGGTGTCCGACTCGAGCCGGCGCAGGGTCGCGCTCACCAGAGTGTCGACATGACTGCGGCTTTCACTACCAACTTGCAGGCGATGAGCATGTTGGCGCTGCTGGTCAGCACCTTGCTGATTTATGGTGCCATCAGTTTCGCGGTCGTGCAGCGGCGGCGGATCATCGGGATTCTGCGAGCACTCGGTGCGACACGGGGCGATGTCTTTACCATCGTGCTCACCGAGGCGGCTGTACTGGGAGTCGTCGGCGCGGGTTTCGGTCTTTTGCTCGGAACCGTGATTGGACGTGGGCTCGTTCAGCTCGTGTCACAGACGATCAACGACCTGTATTTCGTAGTCGCGGTGAACGAAACGGTCTTGCCCGCAACCTCTGTTGTGAAGGCATTGCTCGCTGGCTTCGGAACAGCGCTCGCGGGTGCATGGCTGCCCGCGCTGGAGGTCGCTGGAAGTGCGCCACAACTGGGACTCCGGCGGTCCGTGCTGGAGGCACGCGCAGTTACGCTTGCTCGTAGACTACTGATCACGAGTGGCGCTCTGGCCGTGGCTTCAGGTGTCGTGGCGCTGACCTCGGGCCGAAGTCTGTTGGCTGGTTTCGTGGCGTTGTTCCTGCTTCTGTTGAGCGCTGCAACACTGACGCCGGCGGTCCTGCGGATATTGGCGCGTGCCGCTGCGCGAGTTGCTGGTCGTTTCAGCCCCGTTGCGCGGTTGGTTTTCGGGGATATCGCGGCGTCTCTGAGCCGCACGGGTGTCGCCGTCGCAGCGCTGGGAATGGCGCTCGCGGCCATGATAGGTGTGTCCATTATGGTCGAGAGTTTCCGCGAGTCGTTGCGGGATTGGCTGGCGCGGACCCTGCGTGCGGATGTCTACGTGACAGCGCCCGGGCCGGGTGCTGGCAGACCGGAACGGAAGATCGACCCTGACTTGCTGAAAGCGATGCTCGCGACGCCTGGCGTAGTTGACTACGGAATGAGCCGCAGGGTCACGCTGGATATGCCACACGGGACGGTTCCGTTGGACGCGGTGCAACTGGCGCGTGGCGGCTATGCGAACATGGCGTTGACTATCGGGGATCCGCGTTTGACGTGGTCAGCCTTTGAGAAGGGCGCCATTGTCATCTCGGAACCACTTGCCTACCGTACGCGGCTCAATCCGGGGGATACGCTGGCGCTGCCCACTGACTCCGGACCGCGGCAGTTTCGAATTGCTGGGATTTACCGTGAGTACGGTAACGATCGCGGCACCGTGTTGATGAGCTTGCCGGTGTATCGGAGATTCTGGCGTGACGACGGGGTGACCGCGGCGGGTTTCTACGTGGGCGGGGGGCAATCAGTGCAGCAGGTGATGACGCAGTTTCGTGAGCTGGCGCGCGGAAAGCAGGCGCTGTTCATCCGCTCCAATGCGCAGCTGCGGGATCTGTCGATGCGCATTTTCGAGCGGACGTTCGTCATCACGCGGGTGTTGTATTGGCTTGCGGCGGGGGTCGCTGCGATCGGGCTGGTCAGTGCGCTGCTTGCGTGGGAGCTGGAGCGATCGCACGAATTGGCGATCCTGCGCTCGCTGGGACTCACGCCCGGCGGCGCCGCGGTGTTGATCGAGGGTCAAACGGGGTTCATGGGGTTGGTTGCGCTGGTGGCGGCCATACCCGCGGGGTTGCTGACTGCGTGGTTGCTCATCGATGTGATCAATCGGCGGGCGTTTGGGTGGCGGATTGATGTGCATCTGTCGGGGGCGCAGTTTGTGAACGCGCTGCTGCTTGCGATCACGGCCGCGGCGCTGGCGGGGTTATATCCGGCTCGGCGTGTTGCGCGTGCGGCCATAGCGGGCGACATTCGGGAAGAATGATGGGCGGCGCTGGCTGTTTGCCGGGAGTGCTGCGGGTGGCTGCACGGGCGCGGCGCGGGCGATGGTTGTCCGGTGCGTGGGGCGTGTCTGCCGTCTCCTTTGTCCTTGCGTTGGCGGCGGTTCGTGCCTGGGCGGCGGGGCCGCCTGCTTCGGACCTCGATGTCATTCGCGGCGTGGACAAGACAACTCCATTCGCGCTTGCGATCGAACCGCGGACGTTCTCGTTTCCTGAGGACCACGGGCCGCATCCGCGGTTTCGGCATGAATGGTGGTATGTCACGGGAAATCTGGACTCGGCCCGCGGGGAGCGGTTTGGGTTTGAGTTGACTATTTTCAGGGTTGCGCTTGCGCCTCCGGGGGAGAGGGGTACGGGGGCGGGCGGCGCCGCTGGTGTTGACCGCGGCGCTACTACATCTAACGGCGTGTCTGCCTGGCGTACGCGGCAGGTTTACGTGGCGCATTTTGCCATCACCGATGTTGCTCGCGGCGAATTCCACTCCGCGTCTAGATATTCTCGGGACGCATTGGGCCTGGCCGGCGCGCAGACGCAACCGCTGCGTGTGTGGCTCGATGACTGGATGTTTGGCGCGGCTACGGACATCGGTGCAGTTGCGCGGCCTTGGACACTGCATGCGCAAGACCAGGGCTACGAGCTGACACTGGAGCTGCAACCTCTCGGCCAACCTGTCCTGAACGGTGAGGAGGGATTGAGTCGCAAGGCAAGCGAGCGCGGTGCTGCGAGTTACTACTACTCCATTCCGCGCATCGCGGTCCGCGGCAAGGTGTTGCGCGCGGGTGTTTCGTCTGACGTACAGGGACTTGCGTGGCTGGATCGCGAGTGGGGTAGCGGTTCGTTGGGCGCGAACGAACAGGGCTGGGATTGGTTTGCGCTGCAACTCCAGGATGGCAGCTCGTTTATGTTCTACGCGCTGCGGAATCGTGACGGTACCCGCGATTCGCACAGTGCGGGGACGTGGGTCGACCCGGCTGGGCGTGTGCAGACGCTTTCAACAGATCAGGTGACGATCGACGTCAGTGACCATTGGGTCAGCCCTCGGGGTGGGCGGTATCCGTCGCGATGGCGAGTGCGTGTACCAACCGTGGGGTTGGATGTCGAGGCTCGTCCGGTCCTGGCCAACCAGGAGTTGGGTACGAAGCCGCGCTATTGGGAGGGCGCTGTGGACGTAAGCGGCACGCGGGGAGGTCACGACACTTCCGGACGGGGGTACGTGGAACTCGTCGGCTACGGCGAGTAGATTCAACGGGGAGCGGACAATGGATCTCAACAAAGTTATGCAGCGTGCCCGATCGTTGCTCGTCTCGCCACGTACCGAATGGCCCGTGATTGCTGCCGAGCCTGCGACTGTCACAGACCTGTATCGCGACTACATCATGATCGTGGCGGCGATTCCTCCGATCTGCGAATTCGTGAAGGTCAGCTTGCTCGGGTATGCATGGCACGGGTTCAGGGTGTACAGACGCGGCATGGGCGCTGGGCTCGCGGCGGCGATTGTCGAATACGTGATTTCGCTGCTCGCGGTTTATGTGCTGGCCGTAATCATCGAATCGCTGGCGCCGAATTTCGGGGGCCAAGCCAACCGTGTCCAGGCCCTGAAAGTGGCCGGCTATTCGTACACGGCAAGCTGGGTTGCCGGGTTCGCGCAGATACTTCCCGGGCTGTATGCGCTATTTGCGCTGGCGGGAGCGATTTACAGCATCTTCCTGCTGTACCTTGGCTTGCCAAGCACGATGAAGGTCGTCCCCGAACAGGCAGGCGGGTATACCGCCGTGATCGCGATCATTGCGCTCGTGGTCGGCTGGGTCATTGCGTTGATCGCGGGTGGCATGACGGGAGTACCACTGTCCGACACGTGGTAGCGCGGGGAACGGAGCAGGACGTGGGGCCTGTGGTAGTTCCGGCGGCCTTGTCGGATGATGGTGGGTCTGTGTATAGAGGGTGCAACGCATGCGTTGCACGGGCGGCCCGCGAGGGGCGCCCCGGGTCGAAGGTGAGCAGGCGAATGCCTGCGTAAGAGGAGACAATCCATGCGACGTTCATTGTTTATAGCGGTGGCCGCTGCGCTAATCGCAGTGCCAGCGTTGGCCGCGCTGCCGGATGGAACCAAGGCACCGGATTTCAGCACCGATGCCTCATTGGCAGGGAAGGCGTTCAAGTTTTCATTGGCCGACGCGCTTAAGAAGGGGCCAGTGGTGCTCTACTTCTATCCGGCCGCCTTTACGCCGGGTTGCACGGTCGAGGCGCATGAGTTCGCGGAGGCCACCGACAAATTCAAGGCGCTCGGCGCGACGGTCATCGGCGTCTCCCACGATCCCATCGAGAAGCTCAACAAGTTCTCCGTGAGTGAGTGCCGCAACAAGTTTGCGGTTGCATCAGATGCCGACGGCAGCGTAATGAAGAACTACGACGCCGTCTTGCCGGTCAAGCCCGACTATGCGAACCGGACGTCTTATGTCATCGCACCGACCGGTGTGATTATTTATTCGTACACGGATCTAAAGCCCGATAAGCATGTCGAGAACACGATGGCTGCCGTGAAGAAATGGCAGGACGATCATAAGAAGACTTGACGCGCACCGGCTCTCAGGCGAGCTCGGCGAGTATCGCGGGCACGTGGCGCCGCAGTAGGAGGTTTTGTGCCTCCCACTGCTCTTTGGGTTCCAACTGCTCGAGGAAGCGTACTTCGCCGCCCGCCAACAATGCTATGGGTATTCCATCTCGATAGAGCACGCGGTTGGAGCTGAGCGCGGGTAACCGCGCTCCTGGCGTCACGATGCCGACAAGATTGAGCGGGTCAGCGGCTGACAGCGACACGTAGCTTTGGGAGTTCGCTTTGCGACGGGTGTCGCGCAGTAAGCCGATTGCTTCCGGAGCGGCGTACTGCTCGCCCGTAAAGCCGGCGATAAATCGACCGCCGCGGATCTCACCTCGCGCTTCGAGTCGGCGGAAGCACATAAGTAGATCGCGCCACGGTGGCAACCAGTCGGCTTCCCGGGCCAGCAGCCTCCAGAAAACAACACCCCAACGACGTAGCAGAGTGCGTGCTACGTGTTCGACCGTCTCGTCGTCTTGAATTCGTGCTGTAAGCCTGGCCGCAGCCGCCGTGGCATCGCGATCGGATGCTGCAGCTCTGCCACCAGATACACCCGCGTCAGCTGTGGCAATCGATCCGCCTTCCACTGTCGGGCGGCGTATCAACGCCCATCGACCCGCGGCGTCCATGCCGAATAGCGAAACTCGCCGCCGCCGCCGACCGCCCGCGGCAGGTCGGCGGCGATCTGACGGTACCAACAGCGCTCGCAGACCGCCGAAGCTGTCGGAATTGACGATTCCGAGAGCAACCAATTCCGCCAACGCCTCTTCGGCCTGGCTCGGCAGGAGCCCTACCGCGTCGGAAATCTCGTCGAAGAACGACGCGCCGTGTCTTTGGATGTAATCGGCAACCATTTGAGCCTTTACAGACAGGCCGCTGGTGTCGGGCGGGCCTGATAGTGAAGACCACACTCTGATGTTGCGTCGCGCGAGTAAGGCGATGGGCGTTGAGCGCACGGGTGCCGCGCCCCGCTCGCCATCACCCTTCCGGGCGCCGGCGGCGCGATGGGCGAGCCTTGTCCAGACGAATCGTCCGGCCAGACATTGCTCATCAAGCCACGCGGGTTCGTACTCGCTGATTCGCGAGGGGAGAATCTCAGTTTCCCACGCGCTAGCGGGCGCTTCGAAGCCTTCCAGTTGCCCCAGTATCGCGCCAACGGCATCAGGGCCCTCCATGCGTCCCTCGGGTGCCACCCGCTGCCACTCAAACAGGAACCGGAGGAAATCGCGGGCCTCGATGGGTTCGATTTCCGCGCGGAGGCGTTTGACGGTATAGCGATGGATACGTGCGAGGAGTCGGCGCTCACACCATTCTTCATCGATGACTGCCGATGACGTGAACCGGCCTCGCATGGCGAAGCCTTCTGACTGGAGTGCGGCCAGTGCGATTTCAACATCGGCGCGGGGGAGGCCGAGTGAGTCGGCGATGGCCGCAGCCGTGACGGGGCCCAGTCCTTCCAGGCGACCGCGGACTATTTCGACCACGGCTTCGTCCTTCGAGGACGGGTTGGCGTATGCGGCCGGCACTTCGATGGCGGGGAGTAGCTGGGCGCCGGGGAACGCGGCAGAAAATAGGGGTAGGCGCTCGGCTGGGACCCATAGCCCCCGGGGCGCACTTAGCATCTTTGTGACCCGCTTCTGTCCAACGAGGAAGTCAATCAACTCGGGCCACCCCGGTTGCCGGGCTACTTCCTCTTCGGTAAGGCAGGTCAGCCACAACATGGCATCATGCAACTCATCGGCGTTTGCGGCGTCTGGCCAGGCCTCATCGCGCACCCGCTGGATTGCATCGGGATCAAGCTTGCCGATGTCCGATGCAGATTGCGGATCCAGCCAGCGTCGGCTCAACACTGCTTGTGTACGCCGCTCTTCGAGCGGAGCGTCGTCGAGGTATGCATATGGACGGGCGGAGAGGACTTCGAGTGCGAGCGGCGACGGTTCGACTACGTCGCGAGCTATAGCCTGGATCTTTCCGGACTCGAGATTGCGCAGCAGTTGCTCGAATCCCTCGATATCCATCGCCTCCTCGAGGCAGTCGCGAACGGTCTGCCGCACGAGGGGGTGGTCAGGTATTTCGAGCTCCCCGGGAAGGTTCTCCGCGCACGCCACCTGGTCCGGGAAGATCGACGTGAGAAGGTCCTCCGCCGCCATTCTCGCCAACGGTGCAGCGACCTTTTTACCGCCCCGAAATCGAGGCAGTGCCAGCGCAACGGTCGCGACCCACCGCCAACGTGCAGTAAACATCGGCGCCGCGCACAGCGCCTGAACCAGCAACGGCCGCACGGTGTTGGAATGCAGATACCGCGCGACATCCGCGAGCTCGAAGCTGTGCGCCGTCGTGAGCGAAAGTATGATGGTGTCTTCCGTCGCCGCGGCTTGCAGCTCGAAGTTGAACGAGCGGCAAAAGCGCTTGCGCAGCGCAAGGCCCCACGCCCGGTTCAAGCGGCTGCCGAAGGGCGAATGGATGACGAGCTGCATGCCGCCGGCTTCATCGAAGAAGCGCTCGAAGATGATCGTGCCCTGGGTCGGTAGGGTTCCCAACGCAGTACGTGCGGCTGCCAGGTAATTGGCCAGCTGAATGGCGGCGGCGGCTGGCAGAGCGACTTCGTCCGTAAGCCAGCGAACGGCCGGCTCCAATCCGTCCTGCAGCCGTTGCTCGATCTCAGTCCGTAGCCGTGACACGGAGTATGAAAGCTCATCCGATCGTCCCGGCGCCTCGCCGAGCCAGAAAGGTATGGAAGGTGGCTCGCCGTGCGCATCCTCCACCCGGACCTTGCCCTGTTCCACGCGCAGAATCCGGTACGACACATTACCAAGTTGGAAGATGTCGCCCTGCAGGCTCTCGACCGCAAAGTCCTCGTTCACCGTGCCAACAAATGTGGCCTGTGGCTCCAGGAGGACTTGATAGTCGGCGTTATCGGGAATCGTGCCGCCGGAAGTGATTGCCGTGAGCCGTGCGCTGCGGCGGGGCCGCAGAATGTGGTTGACGGCATCGTGATAGATGAGCGCGCCGTGACGGCCACGGCGCGTGCTGTAGCCTTCTGCCAGCATCTGCACGACTTGATCGAAGTCCTTGCGTGTCAGCTCCCTATAAGGGTACGCGCCACGGAGCATCGCAAAGAGCTGTTCCTCGTCCCATTCTTGTGCGGCTACCTCGGCAACAATCTGTTGGGCCAGCACATCGAGCGGCGTTTCGGGCATTCTCAGGCGATCGAGCTCGCGGCGCCGGACCGAATCCAGCAAGGCTGCGCATTCGGCGAGATCGTCCCGAGACAATGGAAACAATCGCCCCTTGGGCGTGCCGCCGACGGAGTGACCGGATCTGCCGACGCGTTGCAGGAATGCCGCAATAGATCGTGGTGAGCCGAGTTGGCACACGAGGTCAACATCGCCGATGTCGATGCCCAGCTCCAGCGATGCTGTGGCAATGAGTGCTTTGAGCTCGCCGCGCTTGAGGCGGCTCTCGGCATCGAGACGCAATTCCTTGGCCATGCTGCCGTGATGGGCGGTAACGTATTCTTCGCCTATTCGCTCGGACAGGTGCCGGGCAACGCGCTCGGCATGCCGGCGGGTGTTGACAAACACCAGGGTCGTGCGGTGCTCGCCGACGAGCTCCGCCAGGCGATCGTAGACTTCGGTCCAGGCATCGCCTGACATGACCGCTTCGAGCGGCGAGCCGGGGACTTCGATCGAAAGATCGCGGTCGCGAACGTAGCCGGTGTCGAGGATCGTGCAGTCAGCTACGCCGTCGGGCCGCAGATGCCGTGTGCCAACGAGGAAGCGGGCAACTTCCTCGATGGGTTTCTGCGTTGCTGACAATCCAATCCGGGTCAGGCGCCTGCCAGCGAGGGCTTGGAGTCGCTCGAGCGACACTGCCAAATGCAGTCCGCGCTTGCTGCCGACCATTGCGTGAATCTCGTCGACGATCACCGTGCGGGTGGTGCCCAACATCTTCCTGCCGGACTCCGAGCCCAACAGGATGTATAACGACTCGGGCGTGGTGACGACGATGTGCGGGGGCCGCTTGCGCATGCTGTTGCGTTCGCTCTGCGGCGTGTCGCCCGTTCGGACGAAGGTGCGGATTTCCAGTTCCGGCAGGCCCAGGGTCCGCAGTTCCTCGCGGATGCCGGCCAGCGGGGCCTCGAGATTGCGGCGAATGTCGTTGGAGAGTGCTTTGAGCGGTGAGACATAGACGACCTGGGTTTCATCGCTCAGGCCGTGCTGCAGCCCGTCACGAACGAGTTGATCAATGACGGCCAGGAAGGCAGCGAGCGTCTTACCCGATCCGGTTGGCGCCGCGATCAGAACGTGCTGCTGCGCCTGAATGGCAGGCCAGGCTTGTTCTTGCGGCGCTGTGGCCGCATCGAATGTTCTGGTGAACCAGTTCGCTACGGCAGGATGGAAAGCAGAAAGGGCGGTCACGCTCGAGCTTACCCCGTCAGTGTTCAATCGGAAGGTGGGAGGGCCGATTGATTGAACCACAAGAGGGCGCGGGGAGGCGCTCCCCCGTTTGGGTCGCAGGATGGGGTTACGGCGTCCCCATGGCGCTGAGCCACCGCCGTTTTGGGCGCCCCGAGGGCGCCGTCACTGGCACCCCCGGGGCCGACGCTCCCACTAATCTAAAAATAGAAGTAGAAGCAGGCTCCGTGGTCCACAGCCGCTTCGGCCCAGATCTCGCCACTATGCCGGTGCACGATACGTTGCACGGTCGCAAGCCCGATCCCGGTTCCAGGGAATTGCGATTCGGGGTGCAGGCGGCGGAAGGGGCTGAAGAGGTTGGCTGCGTGACGCGGATCAAAACCCGCGCCATTGTCGCGCAGGAAGAAGGCACGGCGTCCCGAACGGTCCATGCGCGAGCCGAACTCGATTCGCGCGTTCGCGGTCTTCGAGGTGAATTTCCAGGCATTGGAGAACAAGCTCTCCAGGGCGATCCGCAGCAGCGCGGCGTCGCCCTCGACCGTCAGGTTGTCCGCTACGACGACCGAAACCGTGCGCTGCGGCGAGCTGTCTTTGAGTCCCTGCACTATGTCATTCGCCATGCGCGACAGATCAACGGTCGCATGGTGCATTGGCGCGCGCACTACCTTGCACAACTCCAGTAAATCGTTGATGAGCCGGTGCATACGGCGCACGCCGCCGCAGATCCGCTCGAGGTGGCCGCGCCCGATCTCATCGAGTTTGTCGGCGTGGCCTTCCAACAGTACCTGCGAGAATCCATCGATGGTGATGAGCGGCGAGCGCAGGTCGTGGGCCACCGAGTATGAAAAGGCTTCGAGCTCCTTGTTCAACACTTCGAGCTGCGCCGAGCGGCGATGCAGTTCACTGGTGCGCTCGGTGACGCGTTGCTCGAGACTGGCAAGTAATTCGACCGATTCCATGGCAACCGAAGTGCTGTCCGCCAGCGCCTGAAGAAGCTCGACCTCCTCGCTGCTCGCTCGGTGCGGCCGCGCCCAATAAACCCCGATCGCGCCAACCGGCGCGAGCGTGCGGATGGGCATCATGACGAGACTCTGCACGAACGTCGGCCGATAAGCCTCATGCGGAATACGGGCATCCTGGTAGATGTCCTTGATGACCGCGGGCTGCCGATTCAACATCGCCCAGCCGCCGACGCAGCAGTCCATGGGGAAGCGCCGGCCTTTCCAGAGCGGGCCGAGGGCGTCCTCTTCGGCGTAGAAGCAGTTCTCGCCATCGCGGATGATGAATGATGCACCGTCGGCTCCAACCAGGTTGCGCGCGGCGTGGCGCACGATATCCATGATCGACTGCAGGCTGCGTGCGAGCGCAAGGCGCTGCACGACGGACACAAGTTGCTGCATTCCCCAGACATAAGCGGCGGTTTCGAGCTGCTCTTCCTGCGAGGTTGCCGTGCCTTGCAGCGCGGTGCGTATCACGGGAGCCAGTTGCTCGAGCTCGGACTTCGCAACAGCGCCGGCGGGTTGGAGCGCAGCAGGCGTGTTGTCGCGTTGCGGGAATCCTGACACGACGATGAAGGGGACGCCGGGGCAGCTGTCGCGCGCCGCAGCGAGGGCCGCCCGTCCGTCGTAACCGGGCACGCCGCTGTCCGACAGAATCACATCGAATTCCGGCCGTTGCAGCGCTGCAAGGTAGGTATCGCTGCTATTGACAGGCAGGATGTCACAGTTGAGTCCGCCCCGTGCGAGTGACAGACGCACCATCTCGGCATCGGTGGCGTTGTCTTCCAGATGCAGTATCCGCAGCTTCATGGTCGAGTCCCTGTCGCAACCAACACACAGGATTATGGATAACTCGGCGGTCGGTCCACAGTCAAACTGCAACATTCGATGTGAGACGCGTTACACAAGTGCAATTGCACAACCGGATGCCGCGCCGCGGCGTGTGAGTTCCGCGCGCTGGGGCGCGGAAATGCCGCGTCAAGGCTCCCGGTGGGAAGCGAACGCCATCCGGTCGAGCACGCCGAGCAGGACGGCTGACACGACGAATGTCAGATGTAACACGACATACCAGAGGATCTTGTCGTTTGGCGTGGCTTGCGCGTTCATGAAGATGCGCAGCAGGTGTATGGAGGAGATCGCGACGATGGAGGCCGCGACCTTGAGTTTCAAAGTGCCGGAGTCGAGTTTGCCGAGCCAGGCCGGTGACTCCTGGGCGGAGCCGGCATCCAGCCTGGAGACGAAGTTTTCATAGCCGGACAACATCACCATGACGATGAGACTGCCGACCAGCACGATGTCGATGAGTGACAGGACGCTCAGCACCAGGTCCGACTCCGCCAGGGTGAGAATGCCCGCCAGGGAGTGCAGCACTTCCTGGAAGAATTTCACGCCCAGCGCCAGCAGCGCGAGGGCCAGGCCCAGATACATCGGTGCCAGCAGCCAGCGGCAGGCGAACAGCAGCTTTTCTATGTTTCGTTCGAGCATCGGGCGATTCTACCGCATCGAGCCGGCGGCGAGACTCGCCCCCCTGTCTGTGCCGGTAGTACAGTAGCTGCGGGCTAAGGCAATCAGCGGGTGTCGTGCGATGTGGAATACGGAATCTGACGCTGACGAGTCGTTCAGGAAAAAGGTGATCTGGGGATCTGCCGCCGTGGTAGTGGTGGGTGTGCTGGGTGCTGTTTACTATTACAAGCACCACGGGGCCGTGCCGCCGCCACCGGAGGTCGAATCCCGGCCGGCGCCACCGGCACCGCCGCCGCAGGCCGCCACCGAGCCCGCCATCCGCAACCCTGTCCCGATACCGGCGGACACGAAACCTTTGCCTGCACTCAACGACAGCGATCCTGATGTGCGTGAGTCGCTCGTGGGTGTGTTCGGCGCCAAGTCGATTTCGCAGTTCCTCGTTCCGCAGAACGTGGTTCGTCATATTGTTGTAACGGTGGACAACCTGCCGCGCAAGAAAGTCGCGATCGAGCTGCGTCCCATCAAGCCAACCCCCGGAACGACGGTTACGGCCACCCAGGGGGATATAACGAGCCTGAGCGCCGCCAACTTCGAGCGCTACGCACCGCTCATGAAGGCTGTGCACAATACCGACACAGCGGTACTGGCGAACGTTTATTTCAAGCTCTATCCCTTGTTCCAGCAGTCGTACGAGGATCTGGGCTATCCCGGCCAATACTTCAACGACCGCCTGGTCGAGGTGATCGATGACATGCTGCGTGCGCCGGACATACAGGGCCCGATCGCGCTGACACAGCCGAAGGTGTTCTACGAATATGCAGACCCCAAGCTCGAGTCGTTGTCGGCCGGGCAGAAGCTGTTGCTGCGCATGGGACCGGCCAACGAGGCGATCATGAAGGCCAAGCTGCGCGAGCTGCGTAAGGCCATTGTGAATCGCCCGGATGAGCCTGTAACGCACTAAGATCTCGACCCCCACCATGAGGCTAATAAGAATCTGGGAGGCAAGATGAGCGAAGAATTTGTTACCGAGCCCGGTTTGCAGCGGCCACTCGAGTATCTGCGCTCGATACTTATACCGACCGAGACACTCGAGGCCTGGGCGGTCCAGCACCGGCTGTTCGCGCTCTCCCACCGGCGTGTTCTGGTTGCTGCGACGAGTGGCCGCCTCATCATGATCACACGGCATCTGATCAGTGGCTTCGATGTCTCAGATATCCGCTGGCAGGATCTCGAGGAAGTCACGTTGCGGGTGGGGATATTTGCCGCCGATCTTGCGATCCGGGCCGGCAAGGCTTCTGACCTGGCGTCCCAGGGAGTGACGGGCTCCAGGCGATTGGATTTCACCGGTCTGCGCAAGGATCAGGCGCAGGCGGTATATCGGATCTGTCAGGCGCAGGATCAGTCGTGGCGCGAGAAGCGGCGGGTCCGCGAGTTGGAGGAGCTCCGGGCGCGTTCGGGCGGAATACAGGTGAGCTCTACTCCCTCGTCGCTGGCCTCCGCGGCGGGCTCGGATGCTGTACGGCGTTTGCAGGAGGCGAAACAGATGCTCGAAGCCAGGTTGATCACGGATGCGGAATACGAGGCCATCAAGGCGAAGATTGTCTCGTCGTAATCCTGGCAACCGTTGGCTGCTGCTATTACTGAGCGCGCTGGCGCTCGCGAGCTGCGGCAGGGCGGAGCCGGATCGGCCCGAGTGGGTCATCCGCTCGCAGCTGGTCTTTCTGACCCCCGACTTCGCCGGCCAGCGGCAACCCCTGGCCGCAGGGCAGTTTCGCCTGCTGTTTCCGTACATTACGGGCGATATCTATGGGCCGCCCACCACGGGTGATTTTTTCAATGTCCGGCTCGATGCGGACCACCGCTTCGAAATCAACCTCAATCGGACTCATGCGTCATTGTTGGCCTCGTTGGAGCCGACGCAGCTCGGTCAGTCCTACCTGCACATCGAGCCTGCGGCAGCGCGCGTGGCGCGTCTGGCGCCAATGATCCTGGAGTCGGATGGCATTGAGCCGATGGGCCGCACCGACTGGTGGGATCCTGATTCGAGGCGGCCCTTGCTGCTGTTGTATCTGGACAGGCCCGCAACGATTTCCGGGCGTACAGTCGTTCGGGGGCGACCGCTGCGTTATGCCATCCAGGTGACTGCGCCAGGTTATGTGTGGGTTGGGCGGCAAGCGCTGGCGGACGAGGATGTGTTTTCCGTAACACCCCGGCCCGCACGTCTGCTGCTCGCCGTCACGCCCCTTGATGAGAGCCAGTCCAACAGGGTGGCTAACGGCCGCCCGACAGGTGCTTCACCAGCTCGTACAGATACTCCTGCCCGGTAAAGAACGCTTTCACGTTCACGCGCTCATCTTTGCCATGCGCGCGCACGTCGAAGATGTCGTTCGCCAGCCCCGAATGGCCGTAGGAGGCAATTCCGGCCTTGCGCAGGTACAGACTATCCGTGGCGCCCGTTGACATCAGCGGCAACACCGGCACGCCTGGCCAGAATTTTGCGGTCAGCTTCTCGATGGCCTTGAACAGTTGCGGGTTGAGTGGGGAAGGCGGGCTCGGCTTGGCGGGTTGGTCAGGCGTTACCGTGATCTTGTCATCGGCCAGTACGCCTACCAACGTGCTTTGTATTTCCTCAGTCGAATGATTCGGCAGGATCCGGCAATTGACCAGGGCGCGAGCGACCTGGGGCAAGGCGTTGTCGGCGTGACCGCCCTGCAGGCGCGTAGCAACACACGTGGTGCGCAACTGTGCGTTGTACGGGGTTTTCTGCGAAAGCCGGGTTACTGCTGCCGGGTCGGGCGGCTCCGCCAGGACGGCCTTCATGTCTGCCGCGTCCTGACCCTGCTCTATCTTCGACATTCTGTCGAAGTACAACCGGGTGGTCTCGTTGAGCTGCACTGGGAAGTCGAACTTCGCCAACCGGTCGAGGCCTGCGGCCAGCTCATAGATGGCATTGTCACGGCGGGGCTGGGAGCTGTGACCGCCGGGGTTGTGCACCTCCAGCCAGAAACTCTGAAAAACCTTCTCGCTCGTCTGAATGCTGTTATAGATTGGTTTACCTTCCTTCACACCCACGCCGCCGCCTTCGTTGAGAGCGAATTCCGCGTCCACGAGGTCGCGATGATTCTCGACGAGCCAACCGATGCCGTAACGGCTGGGGTCGCCGCTCTCTTCATCGGTCTCGAGCACCAGTATGAGATCCCGGTCAGGTTTGTAGTGTTCCTGCTTGTACCTGATCAGGTTGGAAACGAACGTGGCGGCCATGTACTTGTCATCGCCCGTACCTCTGCCGTAGAAATAACCGTCCTTTTCCACCAGTTGGAATGGATCCGTTGTCCAGTCCTCGCGTTTTGCTTCGACGACATCGATGTGAGCCATCAAAAGAATTGGCTTACGCTTGCCTGTGCCGTGTAAACGGGCTACCAAGTTACCGCGCCTCGGCGCCGTTTCGAAGACGTGAACGTCTTCGTCCGGGAAGCCGGCCGCTTTCAGTCTGGCGGCCATGGCTCGAGCGGCCTGATAGGTGTCGCCGACGGAGGCAGTGGTGTTGATCTGGACGAGCTCCTGGTAAACCTCGCGCGCAAATTGCTGTTGATCGGTGAGTGTGGCGGGCTCGGAAGCAGTTGCGAGCGCGACCAGCAGCAGAAGGAGGGCACAGGGAATGACGACTCTGATAGGACGTACAGCGGTTGAGATCAGTGACACTCGTTTCTCCAGCTCGCGTTCGTTGCGAAAACGCCCGACTTTAGCGATGCGATTAGGCAAAATCCCTAGGGACCTTGGTCTTGGCAGGGTAGAGTAGCGCGCGAATGGTCCAGCAGGTCACCCAATACCACCTGACGACGCGCTGGACGTTGGAGGCGCCGGTCGGAGCCGTATGGACGGAGTTGAGCCGGCCTGAAGGTTGGCCCGCCTGGTGGAAGGGCATGCTCGCTGTCCGCCTGTTGGAACAGGGCGACGGCAATGGCACGGGCGCATACCGGCGAATCACTTGGCGTGGCGTGCTTCCCTCGCGGGTCACGTTCAACCTGCGGACAGTGAAGGTTCAGCCGCGGGCCTTAATCGAATCCGTGGCGGATGGTCAGCTTACCGGGGTGGGCCGCTGGCAGCTCACGCGGGCCGGTGCGGGTACGGAGGTGCAACACGATTGGATTGTGAACGTGGCCTTGCCTGGCATCCCGATTGTGGCCGGGATCGCTGGCTTACTCTTCAAGTGGAATCACCGCGCGCTCATGAAGGCGGGACGTCGGGGGCTGGAGAGCCGGGTTGGCGTGCGGTAGGGCCGGGACCCCGTTTTCTGGCGTGGGGCCTGAAAGTCGCCGAATACCCACAAGTAATCCACAGACAATCCACAGCCGAGCGGGATTATGCTCGCCCCATGCCACTAAGACTTCGCAGACGACCCAAGGTCCAGCCTCCGCTCGCCGTACTGGGTACCTACACGTTCCCTACTCGTACCGTCCAGGTTGTCCTCATGGAGGACGATCGAATTCAGTGGATCTGTGATTGTGAGAAATTCCGCCGCTGGAGCACGCACAAGGATCCGCCCTGGTGCAAACACATCGCCAAGGCTGCTGCACGGCGTTCGATAGAACGGCTGACGCGACGGGTCGCCGTGCCGAGAAATCTCGAACACTGAGCTGTCGGACCAAGCACTCGGGGTGCTAGCGGCACGGGTCCTGCGGCGCGGGCATCGCGGTTGCTGCCACATCTCGATGTGGCATCCAAGTCAGCCCACGTAGAGCTACCTGTTGAGGCGGGGGGCGTAAGAGGCGACCGTCTGGAGCCAGGCCGTGGCCGGCATGCGGCACATCCGGCGGAGCTTCCACCTGCGGGCTGGCGTGACATCCTGCTGCGGGTCTGGCAGAAGTTGGGCGAGGATCACACCTCGCTCGTCGCGGCGGGAATTGCGCTCAATACACTTCTTGCTGTGTTTCCGGCGCTCGCCGTCGCGGTGTTGATTTACGGTCTGTTCTCGTCCCCGGCTGGTGTCGAGGCGGACGTCAGGCCCTTCATCGGGATTCTGCCCCCGGATGCGGCGAAACTGTTGCAAGACCAATTGCAGAGTCTCGTCCGCCCGGCCCATGTGAAGTTGGGTATCGGCGCCGCCGTGAGCGCGTTGGTTGCATTCTGGAGCGCCCGCCAGGGCATCGTCGCGCTGATGACCGCGACCAACATTGCCTACTACGAGCGCGAACGCCGCGGGTTTGTGCAGCAGATCGCCATTTCGCTGGGCTTCACCCTCGCAGCCGTGGCCGCATTTCTCGTGATGCTGGGTCTGGGTGTTGCTGTGCCGCTGATGCTGCAACTTCTGCCGCTCGGCCCGGTGGCCGCCACGGCGATTCTTGTGTTTCGCTGGATGTTGTTGTGGTTATTCGCGGTCGGCGCGCTGGCTGTCGTGTATCGATATGCACCCGACCGGCATACTGCGAAATGGCGGTGGGTGACCTGGGGCTCGGCCGCCGCTGCCACGCTCTGGTTGTCAGCGAGTGTGTTGTTCGAGTTGTATGTGAAGAACTTCAGCAGTTACGGGGTGACCTACGGGGCGCTCGGTGGAGTCATCGTGTTGATCATGTGGTTCTACCTGGGCGGCTTCGCGGTCGTGTTGGGTGCCGAAGTCAACGCCGAGATGGAGCATCAGACTGCCGTAGACACCACCGAAGGGCCGCCGAAGCCCATGGGGGAGCGGGGTGCGTATGTGGCGGACACTTTGGGTCGCAAGCCCGAATGAGATAGATGAAGGCCGATGAAGGGCGCGCGGAGGCCGAAAGAGCCCGGCACCCTGGCCAGGAAACGGATATGCTTATGGGTTCAGCCTCTGCGGCCGACCGGCCTCCTTGCAGCAGGCCCGTGCCATTCCCCGAGGTGTTCTGTGCAAGCGACGGCAGCCGCGACTGCGGCCGATTCTAATGGTTTCCTCGACTTAGGCCTTAACGAGGCGGTAATTCAGGCGCTCCGCGATGTCGGCTACGAGGCGCCCACCCCTATTCAGGCCCAGACGATCCCACCACTCCTGGCCGGCTCTGATGTCCTGGGGCAGGCGCAGACCGGGACGGGTAAGACGGGTGCGTTCGCGTTGCCGGTGCTCTCTAAAATCGACCTGAGCAAGCCACAGACGCAGGCACTGGTACTCGTGCCGACGCGCGAGCTGGCCATCCAGGTGGCGGAGGCGTTTCAGCGCTATGCCACCCACATGAAAGGGTTTCACGTGCTTCCCATCTACGGCGGGCAGAGCTATACGCCGCAGTTGAAGGGGCTCAAGCGAGGTGCTCACGTGATCGTGGGTACGCCAGGCCGTGTCATGGACCACATGAAGCGCGGCACATTGCCCCTGGATGCGTTGAGCTTCCTCGTCCTCGACGAGGCGGATGAGATGCTGCAGATGGGGTTTATCGACGCAATCGAATGGATTCTCGAACAGTCGCCACCAGGGCGGCAGATCGCATTGTTCTCAGCGACCATCCCGCCGGCAATCCGACGTATCGCGCAGCGGCATCAGCGTAAGCCTGCGGAGATCACGATCCGGAGCAAGACGAGCACGGCACCCAACATTCGGCAGCGGTACTGGCTCGTGAGCGGCATGCACAAGCTCGATGCTCTTACGCGCATTCTCGAGGTGGAGACCTTTGATGCGATGCTGGTGTTTGTGCGCACCAAGCTCGAGACGGTCGAATTGTCAGAGCGCCTGGAAGCGCGTGGTTTCGAAGCGGCCCCGCTGAATGGTGATATCCCGCAACAGCAGCGCGAGAGGACAATCGCTGCGCTGAAGTCGGGGAAAGTTGACATCGTGGTCGCGACGGATGTTGCCGCACGCGGCTTGGACGTCGAACGTGTCTCGCACGTCGTGAACTACGATGTGCCGTACGACAGCGAGTCATACATTCATCGAATCGGACGGACCGGACGCGCGGGACGCAGCGGTGAGGCGATTTTGTTTATCGCTCCGCGCGAGCGGAACATGCTGCGCATTATTGAGCGTGCGACGCGGCAGCAGATTGCGCAGATGAATCTGCCCTCGGTTGCCGCGGTTAACGAGCAAAGGGTTGCACGGTTCAAACAGCGCATCGCCGACACACTGGCTGATGGTGAGACGGCTGCCTTCCGAGCGATCGTCGAGGAGTTCCAGGCCGAGAACGAAGTGCCGGCTATCGAGATAGCAGCCGCGCTCGCGAGTTTGTTGCAGGGCGCAACGCCGTTGCTGTTGCCGGAGAGATCCCAGGCTGAAGAGTCAGGCAGGGAGTGGGGGCGACAGGGTGAGGAGCGTGATGGACCGCGCGGGCGTGGCTTCCAGTCGCGTCATGGCCGCGACGGCGGTGGGGAGCGCAGGGGTGCGCGGTCAGGAGGGCGCGAGGGAGGTGGAGACCGCGGAGTTACTCGTTCAGGGGATCGCGCGGCCGGTGGCGACGATCGCGTCACTGCTGGCGTTGAGGTGCGCGATGCGCGTGCGACTGACGTTGAGCGCGACGCGCGAGCTGATCGAGGCGGCCATCACGTTGACGGTGACGCCCGCATTGACGTCCCAGCAGAGCGTGGTGCGCGCGCAGTAGACGAAGGGGGCAACGCGCGTGCTGAGGGCGCGGCAGACGGTGAGCGCAGCCCGCGCACTGAACGTGCGGCAGGCGGCGAGCGCAGCCCGCGCAGCGAACGTGCAGCGGACGACGAGCGCAGCCCGCGCACAGAACGTGCAGCGGACGGCGAGCGCAGGCCGCGCGCCGAACATGCGGCAGGCGGCGAGCGCACCCCGCATACCGAACGTGCGGCAGACAGTGAGCGCAAACCGCGCGCGGATCGTGACGCTCGTGGCGACCGTGGCCCACCGGGTAACGCTGGTGCGCGAGCTGCGCGCCGCAAGCGTGGCGATACCGACGATGTTGTGTTTGAGACCTTCCGCCTGGAAGTCGGTCACGCGCATGGGGTTAAACCTGGCAACATCGTTGGCGCGATTGCTAACGAGGCGGGGCTGGAAGGGCGTCACATCGGGCAGGTGGACATCCGTGACGATCACAGCTTTGTCGATCTGCCCGAAGGCATGCCCAAGGACATTTTTCGCGGCCTGAAGAAGGTGCGCGTGGCCGGGCAGGAGTTGCGGATCAGCCGTGTGGACGGTAAACCTCCGCGGGAACATTGAATCGAGCCTACATGCAAATATGGGTGGACGCCGATGCCTGCCCGGTCGTGATCAGGGAGATCTTGTTCCGCGCCGCGGAGCGTACCGGTGTGACGCTGACGTTGGTCGCGAACAAACCGGTCAGGCTGCCGGCGGCGCAGAACCTTCACTTCGTGCAAGTGCCTGCAGGCTTTGACGCAGCCGACAAACGCATTGTGGAGTTGATGGCTGCCGGAGACCTCGTGATAACCGCGGACGTGCCGCTCGCTGCCGCGGCGATCGAAAAAGGTGGGGTTGCGTTGAACCCCCGCGGTGAGCTGTATACCAGCGAGAACGTGCGTGAGCGGCTGTCGGTGCGCAACTTCCTGGATGAGCTGCGTGGCAGCGGGGTCAACACCGGGGGGCCGGCGGCACTTGGTCAACGCGAGCGCCAGATGTTTGCCAATCAGCTCGACCGGCTGCTCGCCAAGCGCCCCGGGGCCGGCGCTCCCCAGGGCTGAGCGGCGCCGCGCCCGCCCAAAATGAGACACTGTCTGACGAAAGCGTCAGACAGTCGCCTATTGAGACACGCATCACGTTGTAGGCGCACTCCGGGGGCTTGTGCCCAGGCCTCCCCGACCCGCGTGCGTCAGGCCGCACATAACAAGCGCCGGCTATCGGGTACCCTGCTGGAAAACCTTGGAACCGAACCTTTGTGAGGTGGGTTTCTATTCAGGGAGGGCAAAAACAGGCATGGGGCACTTGGTGCGATGGTTGCAGAAAACCGCGGTGCCGCTGTCGTTGCCTGCCTTGCTGGCCGTGTGCGGTGCGGTGAGGGCGCAGGCGATACAGCCTCCATCGGGGCCAGACACAGCAGCTACCCCCGTGGGGGCGCCGGCAAGTCCAGTGGGCTCGGCGTCAGGCGAACCTGCCAGTCAAGCGGAGCCGCCGTTTGGGGAGGCTGGCCAACAACCGGATCCAGCGGCCGGCGCGGCCGGCACACAATCAGCTCGACCGACCGACGAGCCAGCGAACCAACAGTCGCAGGCGACCGCCAGCAGCCATGGCCAACAGCCGCCGCCGTCGGCCGCTGACCCTGGCCAGCCACCGCAGTCGCCGACCGGGGAGCCTGGTCAACAGCCCCAACTGCCCGCCGGCGAGGCTGTCCAACCACCGCAGTCTTCGACCGGCGAACCGGGCAAACAATCGGAACAGGACGTCCCGTATCACTGGCTCGATCGTACCCGCGACACGCTGTACGACACGATGTGGCATTCAGCCGAGCACGTCGATCGATGGTTCGGTTCCACCACGGATGATGCTGTGTATCGACAGGCCTACGGCAGCATCTCTCCGGCGCTGCTGTACACGCAATACAATGGGCTGCGAGCGCAGGTTCGGTTCAACCTAAACTTTCCGTTACCGCAGGTCAACGATCGGATTCATGCGTTCGTCGGCCGCTTCGATCCGAACGAATTCGTCAGTGAGCGCAATGAGCCCTCAGGCACGCTTCCGCGTACCTACGGTCCGCCGACAGAGGATCAGACTCTGCTGGGCATCGGCTATCACCAGCCCGACAAACAAGGCAGTCACTTTGACGCCGGCGCGGGCATCCGCCTGAGTCTTCCCATGGATCCCTACATCAAGGGCAGCTACATTTTTGAGCGCGGGCAATCGGACAAAGGGTTGTTCAGCGTCCGCGAAACGCTGTTTTGGCAAAACAGCGAAGGCGCGGGGGAAACGACGCGCTTGGATCTCGAGCGCGTTTTCGCCCGGCAGGTGTTAGTGCGCTACACGCTGTCAGGCACGCGCTCACAAAAGTCCGCGGGACTGAAGGGGTATTCGTCCATCCTGGTGCTGCACGGTCTGCCCAATCGGCGTGCGGTTGCGTTCGAAGTCGGGATGGATGGCGCGACTCAGGCGCAAGTGCCGCTTCATGACTATGGTGCCAAGGCGGCTTACCGCCAGTGCTTCCTGCGCCGCTGGCTGATCATGGAGGTTCGGACCAGCGTGGACTGGCCGAAGGATTTCACCTGGCAGCACAGGCACGCCAGCCTGGGCCTCGGGTTTGGATTCGAGATGCTGCTGGGTACGGACGAGTTCCTCGCGCGGCCGATCACATTCTGATGCGGTAGAATCGCCGTATGGCGATTCGACCCGTATTGAGAATGGGGCATCCGGTGTTGCGGCAGGTGGCGACACCCGTGGTTCGTTTTGATCACGAGCTTCAAGCGCTCATCGCTGACATGGACGAGACGATGCGCTCCCAGAGTGGCGCTGGAATTGCCGCTCCACAGATTGGCGTGAGCCAGCGTGTCGTCATTTTTGAGATGCGGGAGAATCCGCGTTATCCGCATGTCGCACCGGTGCCTTACACGGTGCTGGTCAACCCCGAGCTCACACCTCTGGGCGACGAAATGGAAGAGGGGTGGGAGGGGTGTCTGTCGGTGCCGGGCATGCGCGGCCTGGTTCCGCGCTATCACCGCTTACGCTATCGGGGATTTGACGCTCACGGGACGCCTCTGGATCGTACCGTGGAAGGATTTCATGCGCGGGTGGTTCAGCACGAGGTTGATCACCTCGATGGCATTCTGTATCCGCAACGAATCCGGGATCTGCGTGACTTCGGTTTCGAAGATGTTTTGCTGGGGCAGATGACCCCGATGCCGGACTAGGTTTGCGGCCCTTTGGCTCAGGGAGCTGGTTGCTTCAATCCAGGCACTGCATCGCGGCCGGTACGCACATCCCGCGCCATCCGGATCGCGTTCTCGATGCCCTGGTAGTAACCCGAGACGCGTCCTAACTCGCGATAGCCGAGCGCGGCGTAAAACGCGAACGCCGCTTGGTTCGTCGCGCGCAACTCGAGTCCGATGATGAAGGTACCTGCCGTGAGCGCCGTCTCTTCGAGCCAGGTCATGACCTTCCGTGCAACACCCCGACGTCTGTGCGCTGGGTCGACCGCGAGTAGGTTCAGATGCGCGACATCATCTCCATAACGCATGATCGCGAAGGCCACCGTCGCGCCATCGTGGCGAGCAGTCAATACGATGCTCTCGGGATGACGCATGTGCCACGTGATGCGCGACGCCGACCACGCCGGTCGTAGTCCGGCTTCCACCAATTCATGTGACATCACCGCAAGGCGGCGGGCGTCTGCTATGCGCGCGGGCTGAAGGCTATATTCGTGCACGGGCTCAAGCATACCGCTTGAATTGCGCATCGCAAACAAACGTTGCCTACCGGCGTCAGGTTGTCGTGGACGCCCGACAGGTTGTTTATTTGGCCGAAATTTGCCTGCGGCAGGCCCGACCGGGGACAAAAGCGGGGCTTTTGCCGGGGCGGCCTGGCCCGCTGTGCCTATTGTTGGTTGACTACAGAGCGCCGCGCGGCATTGCTGCAGCGCAATTCCCATGTCGATCACCGGACGCGTGTTGGTCTATTACGCCAGGGTGTGAAATACCTTCTGCACATCATCGTCCTGTTCGAGCTTGTCGATCACCGTCAGAACTTCCGTCGCTTGTTCTTCCGGCAGCTCGGTTGGAACGGTGCAGATATACTCGTGCTCGGCTGACAGGGGTGTGATGCCACGGGCTTCGAGTGCCAGCTGCAGTTTGCCGAAGTCGGCAAAGGCGCAGCGGATCACGAGTTGTGGCTCACCTTTTTCGCCCGTGCTCTCGCCCATTTCTTCCAGGCCATGATCGATGAGGTATAACTCCAGGTCGTCCTGGTCGATACCTGCGGGGCTGAGACGGAAGACGCCCATCTTCTTGAAGAGGAAGCTGACGCTTCCGTTGGTGGCGAGATTGCCGCCGCCCTTCGTGATGATGTTGCGAACGCCGGCCACGGTGCGAGTGGGGTTGTCGGTCGCGGTTTCGACCAGCAACGCCACCCCATGGGGCGCGTAACCCTCGTAGATCACCTCGTGGTAATTGGCAGCGTCACGACCCGAAGCGCGCTTGATGGCCGCCTCGATCTTGTCCTTCGGCATGTTGACTGCGCGGGCGTTTTGAATCACTCGCCGCAGGGCAGGGTTGGACGATGGATCCGGTCCGCCGGACTTGACCGCCATGGTGACGTCCTTGGCGATCCGGGCGAATTGCTTCGCCATGCGGTTCCACCGCGCGAACATCGTGTGTTTTCTGACTTCGAATATGCGTCCCATGGCGTGAATGGTGCACGAAGCACGGTGACGGTGCCAATGGGTGAGGCCCCGAAAAGGGGCCGAACGCCCGGCATGGATGCCGGGCCGGACCTGAGCTCAGGGACGGATGCTTGCGATGCTGTGGAACGAAGACCGAACGCAGCGATCAGGCCGGAAGCGGCCGACGCAGCGCTTGCTTGCGTCGGTCGGCCAGAAAGCTTTGCTTCCTACGCGAGCTCAGCGCTGATGAGTCGCAACCGGCGGCGCTGCGTCCGCAGGCGAGCTTCGATCTCTTGCAGCCGCTGCTGGATTTCCGAGTGCTCCCAGTGCTCAACCACAGCGCGCTTCTTTTCCTCGAGCCACTGCTCTTTGACTCGCGCCCACTCCGATAGCGCAGCCAGGAACGTCTCGTATTCGTGCGCAACGCGCTGGCGCAGTTGCTCGATATGCGAATGTCCAGCCGCCTGGGGCAGCTTGGCGAGCTTCTCCTGGGCGCGGGTGAACTGCATAGCCAGCAGCGCACGCTGGATCTGGAAAGGAGCGGTCCGCTTCAGACGGCTCGTCAGGCCCACGTACTGCAACCCTGCGATGAGCCACTTGGTCGGATCCCACTGCCACCAGCGAACGCCATTGCGATAGTCGTGCGCAAAGATGTGGTGGTAGTTGTGGTAGCCCTCACCATAGGTGAAGAACGCCAGAATCGGATTGTCGCGGGCAGTGTTCTCGTCGGTGTACGGCCGGCTGCCCCACATGTGCGCCAGCGAATTGATGAAGAACGTCACGTGGTGGCTTACGACCAGGCGTAGGACGCCCGCCAGGATGAACGTTCCCCATACGTCCCCGATCAGCCAACCAGCCAGCAGCGGAAGTCCAAAATTGAACAGCAGGGCCAGGGGCAGATAGAAACGGTGCTGGAAGGCCAGCATGGGGTCGCGGCGCAGGTCAGGGATATTGGCGAAGTTCGGCTTGCCGCTCTCGTATTCCCGCACCATCCAGCCGATATGCGCGAACCAGAAGCCACGCTTGATCGAATAGGGGTCCTTGTCAACGTCGTCCACGTTCAGGTGGTGGGTGCGATGGCCGCTGGCCCAGATGAAGACACTGTTCTGGAGCGCCATGGTCCCGAAGACCAGATATATCAGCCGCAGGGTCCAGTGAGCATCGTAGCTCTTGTGGGCCCACAGGCGATGGTAGCCACCGGTGATGGACATGCCGTTCGCATACAGGAACACGACGAACAGAACCCAGGCTCCTGCCGAAAACCCATGGGTCAGGCCAAACCACGGAACGAGCACCAGTGCCGCCACGAGGGTGGTCACGAACATCAAGGTGGTCGACCAGATCCGGGGCGCACGCGTTGAGGTCACCACGGGCTGTGATTCGGCGGAACTCGTATTCGGCATGGGGTACCTGTGTGAGATACGGCGGCGGCGGTAACGTAGCACGTCCCGTAACGATTTGTAGCGACTTGGGTGAATGCGCTCAGCCGGTCACAGTCGCGAGGGCGACGCGCCGCACAGCCCCAGCACCCGGCCTGTTGCGGATTGGCCAGTACGCAACATTCTTCCTCACCCCTATATCGCGCTCCTGGACGCTAATACAAGGGTTCGCCTGGCACAGGTTTCTACGCGGCCCGGTCTACGCGGCCACCGACCTGCGGCGTAGCCGGACACGTGTCTTCACACCTCTTCACACCGGCTCGTGCTTTTCGTAGCCCGCAGCGCCCGTGTCATTGCACGACACTTCCACTCGCTCGCTGCGAGTCGCCGAGTAAGCCATCGTCATCAATTGTTCCGACGGTACCGCCGCGCTCTTATCAAAGCGGAGCAGGCGTCCATCCGGCATTGTCATGTAGACGGCGACGATCAGATTGCATTGGGTCACAACGACCGAAGTCAAAGGATGGCCCTCCACCTTTGGTGCGTCCTTCTCGACGGGTACTTCGGTCAAATGTGCGACGGGTGTCGCACGTCCGCCCGTTGTTGGTTCGGAGTTGATGAGCGCAGCCTGCTGGGCAGGTGCTTGGCCTGCCAACGTCACCAAAGTGATGGTTGCCGCCAGTAAAGTTGGACGATTCATTCGCACGGACCTCTGGTATGAAGTTCTCTACTTCATATAAGCAAATCGAGTGCCAAACGCATTGACGGCCAACCAGCCGCCCGGAAGTCCAACGCCCGGGCCCGGGGTGCACCGTTATCGAGCGCAAGCTCCAGCGCTGCACCGCGGCCGCGCCATTTAGGGGGCTTTTTCGCGTTTCTCGCGCTCCTTGCGGTCCTGGATGAAGCGCGCCATGGCCGCCCGGCGCCTCGCAACGCCTTCGCTGTCCGAGTCCTCTGGAGGCAGTGCCGCCAGCACGGCGTCGAAACCCGCCTGTAGAGCGGCGCGCTCCTCCGGATACGGAATCACGTACAGCTGATTTTTCCGGATTGCTGTCACAACGTGTTCCGCGAGCTCCACGGGGTCCATCCCGGCCGAATAGATGGTGCGTAACGAGGTCAGGATCTCATCGTTGAACTGATAGCCGCTATTGCTGAGAGCAGCCGGACGAGTGAACGTCGCCTCCGCAATGTTGGTGTTGACGTTTGCGGGGCACAAGCAGGATACCCCGATGTTGTATTTGGCGAGTGCGATGCGCAGGGCTTCAGTCAGGCCGCGTACCGCGAACTTTGATGCGCAGTAGATCCCAGCCGGATCGCTGGAGTTGAATGCACCCAGCGATGCCGTGTTGACGATGTGCCCACCTTGGCCGTAACCGATCATGCGCGGTACGAATGTCTGGATGCCATTGACGACGCCACCAAAGTTGACGCCCATCATCCAGTCGTAGTCGTCGTATGTGGACTTCTCCAGCGGGCCGAATGCGGAGACGCCCGCGGTGTTGAAGAGAAGCTGCACCACACCGAACACCCGCTCCGTTTCGTCTGCCGCACGCGCATACGCTGCCCGGTCAGTGATGTCGAGCCTGATGCCGTGCGCCGGCCGCGAGCGCTCGCGAAACCAGGCCAGCGCCTGGTCGAGGTGATCCTGGCGGATATCCGCTAGCACGACTCTTACGCCCAACCCTGAGAGAACCTTCGCCTGCCCCAGCCCGACTCCGCTGGCACCGCCTGTTATGAAGGCCACCTTGTCTTTGAAGTCTTCCATCGCGGCTCACCTATGCGTACGACGCATGACTCGAGAGCTGCAATGGTACTCAAGGAACGCGCCAGGACTGATTCACGGATGATCGAGAGTCATTGCTCTCTCGATCGAATGCGGGGGGGCGGGCCGGTGCCGGCCCCCAAGTGTCCCCGACAATTTCCCTTGCACGCGCACGCGCTCATCTGAATGATGACCGGCGCCAGAAGGATCGCAGCGGTGCGCATGTTCGCCAACTGGAACACTTGCGCGTCTCATGGAACAGTTTTCACCCTCTATAGGAAAATTAATGTCATTGCCTTCATGTCCGCTACCAACGTCGCGTGCGCTGTGGCTGCTCACAGGCGTGTTGCTCCTCGCGGTGCCGTTCTGCGCCGAGGCAGGCCGTGCCTACGTCACGAATGAGGATGGCGAGAGCGTTTCCGTTCTCGATACGGATAAGGCTGAGGTCGTAGCTACGGTGAACGTAGGTAAGCGGCCGCGCGGCATGAAATTGAGTGCTGACGGCAAGGAGTTGTTCGTCGCGGTCAGCGGCCTGCCCAAATGTCCGCCGTCGGTTCCCGACGAGGAATGTGCAAAGCTAAAGCGCGATTTGAGCGCCGACGGCATTGCGGTGATCGATACGGTAACGCTGAAGCTGGATCGATTGTTGAAGTCCGGCTCGGACCCGGAGCAATTCGACCTGAGTCACGACGGCAAGCGGTTGTTCGTCGCAAACGAAGACACCGGCACGCTCACCGTGGTGGGCATCGCGAGCGGCGCCGTCGAGTCGAGCGTTCCGGTGGGCAAGGAACCTGAAGGAGTGCGCGTCACTCCTGACGGGCGTTGGATCGTGGTTACGAGTGAATCAGGCAATGCGATTTACCTGATTGATGCGCACACGCTGAAGATGGTCAAGTCAGTACCTGTGGGGAAGCGCCCGCGCGACGTGGCATTCGCGCCGGACGGCAGGACGGTGTACATCTCCGGCGAGTTTGATGCGTCGATCTATACGACCACCCTTCCGGACGCAGCCAGTGCAGCGAAATTGCTGCAATTGCGGCCAGAGGCCAAGCCTATGGGCGTGGTTTTCGACGCGGCGCACAAGCGTCTTTTTGTCAGCACCGGCCGCGGCGGCACGGTCGCAGTTGTGTCTCTCGAGGACGGTCCGAAGTTGGTTACGGAGATCCAGGTAGGCACGCGCCCATGGGGAATTGCGCTGTCACATGATGGCAAGCGCCTCTATACCGCCAATGGCTCATCCAACGATGTAACCGTCGTTGATACAACGACGCTCCAGGTGCTCAAAAAGATCGCTGTAGGTAAGTCACCGTGGGGCGTCGTGCTGGACAGCCGCGGCTGAGCTCCCGGTCGCGAATTTGGCTGTTATCTCCGACGCCGCACCTACCTTGCCCTTCGTTGGAAGCCACCTAGCGGTGAGACGCTAGCGCATTGCGCTTGCGCTACTTGCCGCTGCCTCCCGGCGGCGGCAAGTTACACGCCTTGTAGGCATTCGCCTCGAGAGTTCGGTACAGCTTCGCCCGCTCCTTGGCCCGATCCGGGTCCCGGAAAATGCCACCACCTTCCCCTGGAAGTGTCGAATAGTGGGCAAACGTAGAGGCTTCCACGTACTCGTCGTAGCTCAGTTTTTCCGCCAGCCGGTCGATCACGCACGAGCACTTATATAGATCCTCGAGCTTCCCGCCACGGCGCCCCATGCAATCCTGAACGAACTCCACGCGGGCGGTGGTCGGGTAATCGTTCGGCAATGGATCACTGTGTGCCGGAAGTGCGCACCAACATAGCGCGGTTGCTGCGGCCAGCGCGACCAGGGTCGGTATCCGGGTTCGCTCGATGGCCCATTTCCGCACGTTATCGGTTCGTTCAGCCATGACATTCCCATTCCTGACACAGTGTCGGGCTAGTTAGCGTTCATCCTACGCCGCAGTGCCACGTTCCTCCAATGTTTGCGGTTGCAGGCCGGTCTGAGCGGGTGTATTGATATGCGCCGAAAATAGAGCGTGTCACACATGCGCCCGCCAGCGTGTAGTGCCACGGATGGGGTTCACCTGCACATCGCTCGTATTGGTTTGCCTGCAGGGGAGACCGTCGTATTGCTCGAGAACCATAAGCTGGAGGAGATATGAGATACGAGTATCGTTCATTTCTAATGAGGGCCGCCGTGCTGGCCGCAGCAGCGGCAACATCGACTTCAGCCCTCGCAGATGCCGATCTGGATCAGAAGATTTCCGACCCGTCTAACTGGGCTGCGCAGGCCGGCGATTATTCCAACCATCGGTACAGCGAGCTGAAACAGGTCAACGCGAGCAACGTGGGCAAACTGCAGGTTGCGTGGACGATGTCCACCGGCGTGCTGCGCGGCCATGAGGGTTCACCGCTCGTCGTCGGCGACACGATGTATATCCATACGCCATTTCCCAACAACGTGTATGCGATCAACCTGAAGGATCAAACTTATAAGTGGAAGTACGAGCCGAAGCAGGACGCGGACGTCGTTCCGGTCATGTGCTGCGATACGGTCAACCGCGGGCTGGCGTACGGTGACGGCAAGATCTTCCTGCAACAGGCCGACACCACGTTGGTTGCTCTCGATGCCAAGACCGGCAAGCCCGTGTGGACGGCCAAGAACGGTAACCCGAAGATCGGCGAAACAAACACCAACGCACCGCACGTCTTCAAGGACAAGGTGCTGACCGGCATCTCCGGTGGCGAGTTTGGTGTCCGCGGCCGCGTGGTCGCTTATGACATCAAGACCGGCAAGCAGGTCTGGAAGGGCTACAGCACGGGTCCGGACAACGAGATGCTGATCGATCCGGCCAAGACCATGACCTGGACCAACGGCAAGATGGCCCCGGTCGGCAAGGACTCATCGCTGAAGACCTGGCAGGGCGAGCAGTGGAAACTGGGCGGTGGCACCACCTGGGGCTGGTATGCCTACGATCCGAAACTCAACCTGGTGTACTACGGAACCGGCAACCCGAGCACGTGGAATCCAGCGCAGCGTCCCGGCGACAATAAGTGGTCGATGACGATATTCGCGCGTGACCTCGACACGGGAGCTGCGAAGTGGGTGTTCCAGATGACGCCCCACGACGAGTGGGACTTCGACGGCGTCAATGAGATGGTGCTGCTCGACATCAACAAGGGCGGCAAGTCGGTCCCGGCGCTCGCGCACTTCGATCGCAACGGCTTCGGCTATACGATGAATCGCGCAACCGGCGAATTGTTGGTCGCCGAGAAGTACGATCCGCAGGTCAACTGGGCCACCAAGATCGACATGAAGACGGGCCGTCCGATCGTTGACAAGAAGTACTCGCCGGGCACGACGGGTCCTGATGTCAATGTGAAGGACATCTGTCCGGCCGCGCTGGGCTCGAAGGACGAACAGCCCTCGGCCTATGACCCGAAGTCCGGACTCGTGTTCGTTCCCACGAACCATGTCTGCATGACATATGAGCCGTTCAAGGTGGAGTACACGGCGGGGCAGCCGTATGTGGGTGCCACGCTGACCATGTTCCCCACCCCGAACAGCCATGGTGGCATGGGTAACTTCATCGCCTGGGATCCGGCTGTCGGCAAGATCGTCTGGTCGAAGCCGGAGCGTTTCTCAGTCTGGTCGGGTGCCCTGACGACTGCCGGCGACGTTGCGTTCTACGGCACACTTGAAGGCTACCTGAAGGCGGTGAGCCTGAAGGATGGCAAGGAGCTGTGGAAGTTCAAGACGCCCTCCGGAATCATTGGCAACGTGTTTACGTATGAGTACAGCGGTAAGCAGTACGTTGGCGTGTACTCGGGCATCGGCGGATGGGCGGGCATCGGCATGGCGGCCGGTCTCACCGAGTCCACGGCTGGCCTGGGCGCGGTCGGTGGTTACAAGGACCTTGCCAAGTACACAACACTGGGTGGCTCCCTGTTTGTGTTCTCGCTGCCGGAAGGAACCTGAGGAAACTTAGGTCCGTCCCAAGCGTCTAATTGACCGAGCCAAGAGATCGCGCCACGCCGCCCTCACGGGGCGTGGCGCGATCGTATCCAAAACCAGGGGAAATCATGCGGAAGAGCAGTTCAGCGATCGTTATTGCGTTGTCGATCAGTGTTGCTGTGATTATGTTGCCATTGGTGGCGGCCCGCGCAGATCAGCCGCCGGGCACCTACACCGTCAAGGATGGAAACAAGGTCGATGACAAGACGCTGGAAGGCTGGAGGACCTGGCGTGCGATGGCGTGCGAGCGGTGTCATGGCCCCGAACAGGAAGGGCTGGTCGGCCCCTCGCTGGTGAATTCGCTCAAGACTCTCTCGAAGGACGACTTTCACACCACCATCACCAATGGCCGCCCGGAGAAGGGCATGCCCAACTTCGGCGGCGTCCCCACCGTGCAGAAGAATTGGGAGAACCTCTATAACTATCTGAAGGGCCGTTCCGAAGGCAAGATCGCTCCGGGACACCTGTATCCCATGAACCAGGCCGATGCGCCGCCGCCACCTGAGGGGTGGAACAAGCCCAAGTAGAGCGCCCAGGCAGGACCATATGCACAGCCTTAGATTCAACATCGTCGCAGCCATAGCGTTGCATGCAGCGTGTGGGGCTGCCGGCGCACAGGGCAAACAGAACATCGACGCCCAGGCCCAGAAGCAGATCGAGGCTCAGGCCCAGGCGAGCGGTACCAGCACGGCGCCCGAGAAGTCCGACCCCGTGCTGCATGTCTGTGCCGATCCGAGCAGCCTGCCGCAATCGAACGACCGCGGCGAAGGCTATGAGAACAAGATCGCCGAGGCGCTGGCCCGCGATCTGGGCAAGAAGGTCGAGTACACGTTCTTTCCGCAACGCATGGGTTTCGTGCGCATGACCTTGCGGGCGCGCAACGAGAGCACACTCAAGTTCAAGTGCGACCTCATCATCGGCGTGCCGAAGGGCTACGAGCTGACGGCCACCACGCAGCCTTACATGCGCTCGACCTATGCGATGGTGTTTGCGGATCGTCCCGAGTTCAAAAACTTCAAGGACCCGGCCGATCTGCTGGCGCTGCCGCCCGAGAAGCTGCACTCCCTGCGCATTGGAATATTCGGGCGCTCGCCCGCGGCCGATTGGCTGTTGCAGAACGGCCTGATCGAGCGTGCCGAGATGTATGCGCCGCAGAGCGGCGATCCGAAGGAGACTCCCAACACCGTCATCGACCGGGATTTGAGCTCAGGCAAAATCGACCTGGCTATTGTCTGGGGCCCGGTGGCCGGTCAACTCGTGAGTGCGCACAGCGGGCCGAAAGCCTGGACAGCATTGCCTTTCAAGCCCGACCCGAAGATCAAATTCGACTACGAGATCTCCATGGGCCTGCGCCAGGGCGAGAAGGAATGGCAGGACACCCTGGACCAGTGGATCGGCGCCCACAAGGAGCAGATCAAGAGCATCCTGGCCAGCTACCACATCCCGCTTCTGGAGCTGAGCTGACCTGACTCGAGCGGCGCCTCGGGAGTTCGGAGGCGCCGCACGGGCCTGTGTTGTGTGTGGGGTTCTATGTCAGGGCGCGGGCGGCGGGGCCGAGAACTTGTAGACGGCCTGGAGCGCAAACTCGCTCAGATTGCTGCTGTCGGGGGTCTGGGCCGCCACGGCCGCGCGGGTCTTGAAGAAGATCGGGGTATCAGAACCCGACTTGTCATAGCGGAACTCCGCGCGCAGCTCGAAGTTCTTGACCGGCGCATAACCGAAAGTAACCGTGCCTTCCTTCAGTGTCTGCGGGGTTCCCGTAACGAAGCCGTCCTGATCGTCCAGGTATTCGCCGCGCACGGAGACGCGTAATTGATCGTTGATCGCATAGTTCACGTACAAGGCTGCCGCGTGCCACGAGGCATCGGAACCATTGGTGAACGCGCTCTTCTGCTGATCCCAGTCGAAGTTCAGCACGACGGACAACTGCGAGGTCACGTTGTAAGTGCCTACGAGGTCAATCAAGGTTTTCTCATCGTCGAAGGCTTCCGCCTTGCCGAAATAGGCATTCGCCGCGAGCGCAAACAACTTGCTGGCCGGAGTGTACGCCAGGCCGAGCTCGGCCGTTTTCGAGCCGTATGAAGTGGAGGTGGAATTCCATCCATTGTTGATGCCGGCGGTCGCCGTGAGCTCGCCGGTCAGCGCATACGTGGCACGGACACCCGTGTGAGTCAGAGGCTCGGAATCGAAAAACAACAGTGAGCGCGAGAAGTTGGTGTTGAGGGTGGGGTTGATGACTTCGGCGCCTGCCAGGGTGACGAACTTGCCGGCCATCACAGTGAGTGGCCCGGTGGCGTACTGGAGGAATGCCTGGCGGATGTCAACACTGTTGTCATGGCCGTCTTCGGCGAAGTGCAGTACCCGGGCATCCTCACCGGCAATCACATCCACGAGCGCGCCGAACCCTTCCTTCGGCTGATACGCGACTGTCAGTCCTGCCTGGTCGAGCTGGAAGGTGTTGTGCTCGATGTCAAACTGGTGAATGTTGAAGGGATAGCCGTTGGAAGCGTAGTAGGACGCGGCAATGTACCCGCTGACGGTGAGTCCGGCGGAATTCAGCATCTCGTCAAACTTGGACCCGGTCGGCGCTGCTGCCGGAGGGTCGGCCGCCAGCGCGGCGGCGGAGCCCGTGGCCAGCAAGGTGGCAACGGCGACTGCCGCTGGGTTTGGATATCGGCGCATTGATCAATCTCCTGAGTTTTATGATGTAGGAGGGCGTGGACCATCGCTTGGCCAGGCCTGTGAAACTCGGTGTTGGGTTTTTACAACACAGTCCTTTGCCCCCAGACCCCTCCCGTGCCCCGACGTAGGTCGGGCTTGGGTGCACAAGCATCAAGCATGCCAAGTTAAATTTATGTTAATAATTAGGGCGATACACTCACTTGGCGGGTACGCGGCGCGGCTCATCGCACCAAAATAGTGCGCCCTTGAGGGCTCTCACACTAGACTGGTGCGCCGCAGCCACGTCGGTGCGGATCGACTGCAACCATCCTGGGCGGTGTCGGCGGCGTGTGTTGGCTGCGCGCGCCATGCGGGTGCGGCGCGAAAGATCGACGATGTAAGGGATTGTCTGACATGCTTTTCGGACCCTGCAGCAGCGGGCGGCTGCGACAATCCGCCCGGCTTTGCGCAGGGCGCCTCTCTGTCGCCACATGGCGACAATCTTTCTTTTTGCCGTGAGCTGCGCAACCTTGTTTGGTTGCAGGCCGGAGGACTTGGTGCGTAGGCGATATTGGTTGAATTTTTGTGCGGTGATTGCGGCGCTGTTCGTGACAGCCGCAATGGGTCAGGCGCCCCCTGCAGCAGGTCAGGAAACGTCTCCGGCCGGCCAGGAAACGCCTCCGGCAGCGCCCGCCGCCAAGCGTGCTGCGCAGCAACGTCCTCCGCAACAACGTCCCGTACAGCAGCGCGTCGAGCCTCAAAGGCCGCAGCGTCTCAACGAGCCGTTTACCTTCGAGACGGTTCAGCGTCTTGCGCAGGATCGTGCCGATAAGCCCTACCGGGAGCGCTCATCAAAGTTACCGGACGTGCTTTCAAAGCTCGGATACGACCAATACCGGGACATTCGATTTCGTCGAACGAGCGCGCTCTGGTACGACCACGCAATGTTCGAAGTGCAGTTCTTTCATCGGGGTTTCACGTTCGATCGCCGAGTGAACATTTACGAGCTCGTCGGTAATCAGGTACGCGCGGTGCCCTACAACCCGGCGATGTTCGAATTCGGCAAGCTCGTCCCCCCCGTCAAGCTGCCTGCCGAACTGGGGTTCGCCGGATTCCGCGTCCACTATCCGTTGAATACCCCCCAGTACAAGGACGAGGTACTCGTATTCCTCGGCGCTTCCTATTTCAGGGTGTTGGGGCGTAACCAGTTATACGGCCTGTCGGCCCGGGGCCTGGCCATCAATACGGCCACGGAAGGCGGGGAGGAGTTTCCCTACTTTACCGACTTCTGGCTCGTGCGCCCGGATCCGCAACAGCGTTCGCTGACTATCTTCGCTGTACTCGACAGCCCAAGCGTGACGGGTGCCTACCAGTTTGAGTTGCGGCCTGGCTCGACGACGCAGGTGCAAGTGACCGGCGAGCTGTACCCACGCCGCGCGATCGAGAAGGTCGGCATAGGTGCGCTCACCTCGATGTATCTGTACGGTGAAAATTCAACTGGCCGGCACTTCGACGATTACCGTCCGGAAGTGCATGACAGCGACGGTCTCCAGACACAGACGGGTACGGGGGAGTGGGCGTGGCGGCCCCTGGTGAATCCGCACAGCTTGCGCGTGAATCGGTTCATGGACGAGCACCCGCGGGGCTTCGGGTTGGTGCAGCGCGATCGTGATCCGACTCACTACCAGGATGCGGAATCGTATTTCCAGCTGCGCCCGAGTTACTGGATCGAGCCACTGGGTGACTGGGGCAAGGGCGGGGTCGAGCTCGTAGAGATACCGACGGATGAGGAAATACACGACAATATCGTTGCTTACTGGGTGCCGGAAGCGCCCGTACAGCCCAAAAAGGCGATTCCATTCTCGTACTTGTTATATGCCTATTCGCACTCCAATCACTGGCCGCCGGGCGCGCGGGTGATCGGCACGCGTACGGGCGGGATTCTTGCTGGGACTAACGGTCAGGCCTTGCCGGGGGAGCGGCGGATGGTGATCGATTTCGCCGGTGGCGACCTGGATGACTTGTATGCCGCGCAGCCGGTACAGGCGCAGATCACGTCGAACGGTGGCGAAGTCCAGGATGTCACAGTGCAGAGACTGCCCCAGTCGGCAGTCTGGAGAGTGTCATTCAAGCTGAAGCCAGGGAGTGACAAGGCGATTGATTTACGCTGCTACCTGACCCTTTATGGCGAAGCCTTGACTGAGACCTGGACTTATCTTTGGAAGCCCACGGGAGGCGCGTGAACATGACACCTGAACGTCTGCGGCGCGTAGCGGCTTGGCGCCGCGCGCTGTTCTTTGGTCTGACGTTCTTGACGTCGTTGTTTCTGACTGGGCTCATGTGGGACATCCTGCGGGCGAACGGCTTTACCGCGCTCGAGAAGACCGGCTTGGCGCTGTTCTTCATACTCATTACATGGATCACGGGCGCGTTCTGGACGGCTTTCATAGGCTTCGTGATCCGCCTGCGCGGCAGCAGAGGCAGGGCGGCCATACATGCGGACGAAGTCGTGGGCCATACCCTGACCGGCCGCACAGCCGTCATCATGCCCATCTACAACGAAGACACCCAGCGGGTGTTTGCCGGCCTGGATGTCATCTGGTCCTCACTCAGGGCCCAGCCGCAGCAGGGGATGTTCGACCTGTTCATATTGTCCGATACCCGTAAGCCGGAGATCGGCGCGGCCGAAGAGATCGCGTGGCAGCAGTTGGTCAAGCGCCAGGCGGGGAAGGGCCGGATCTTCTATCGCCGCCGCGAGCAGAACATCGGTCGCAAGGCGGGCAACATTGCGGATTTCGTGCGCTCCTGGGGGGGTGCTTACGACTACGCTGTCGTCCTCGACGCCGACAGCATCATGACCGGCAGCACGCTGGTGACTCTCGCCGGGCTGATGGACAAACACCCCGAGGCAGGAATCCTCCAGGCCCTGCCGATGCCCGCGGGCCGCGAGACTCTATTTGCGCGCCTCATCCAGTTCGCCGCTCACCTGAACAGCCCGATGCTCGCGAGCGGGCTGGCGTACTGGCAACTCGGCGAAGGCAACTACTGGGGCCACAATGCCATTTTGCGGCTGCGCCAATTCGCGGAATTCTGCGATCTGCCCAAGCTGCCCGGCAAACCGCCACTCGGTGGCGAAATCCTCAGCCACGACTTCGTCGAAGCCGCCTTCATGCGCCGCGCCGGCTACGAGGTCTGGCTGGTCGCGGACCTGGGTGGAAGTTGGGAGGAGGTGCCTTCCAACGTGATCGACTATGCCGCGCGCGACCGGCGCTGGGCACAGGGCAACCTGCAACATCTCGGCCTGCTGCCGATGCGCGGTCTGCATTGGCTCAGCCGGATCCATCTGATCACCGGGGTGCTCTCGTATGCCACCTCGCCCATCTGGCTGATCGTGCTGGCTTTGAGCTCCGTGATCATCTGCATGGAGGCCGTGCAGGGTATTCAATACTTCGAGCCGGGCTCCTATTCGCTGTTCCCCAGCTGGCCCGAGTCGCGCGCCACGGAGATCGTGGCTCTCCTGAGTATCACGCTGAGCATTCTGCTGATGCCCAAGGTGTTGGGCGCGACGCTCGCGATGGTCAACTCGCGGCTGCGGCGCGGGTTTGGCGGCGCCGCAAAGCTCATCGCCAGTGTGTTGGTCGAACAGGTCTTCAGCACGCTGCTGGCCCCGGCGATGATGATCTTTCACACCACCTTTGTGATTACCACGCTCGCCGGCAAACCGGTCACCTGGAATGCCCAGGATCGCGGCGACCGCGGTATCACCTTCCTCGAGGCGCTGAATCGCCACAAGTGGCAGATTCTCCTGGGGCTGGTCTGGGGCGCCGCCATCCTGCTGATGGCTCCGCGCTATATCTGGTGGCTGATGCCTATTCTGTCCGGACTGATCCTGTCGGTGCCGCTGACCATGCTCACGAGCCGTACCAGTGTTGGCCGCTGGATGCGCAGGCGGGGTTTGCTGCTGACTCCAGAAGAGACCTACACGCCGGCTGAGCTTGCGGCTTTGGAGGAGCAGATGGCCGGCGAGCCACTCCTGGCAATGCAGAAGCTCGAGGCTTCGATACCCCCGCTATCGATGCCCGCACCGAAAGCGGCTACGACATTTGCGCCGGTCACTGCGTCCATGGCGGGTACAACAACCCTGGTAACCTCGGCGCCTGCGTCAATCGCGGCGAACGACGAGAGCATCGGGTCGCCGCACACGGAAGATATCGTCGGCATCCTGTCGATCACGAATCTACCTGCGCGCAAGCCGTTGCAGATGGAGGCCGCGGTTCCTGTGTATCTACGCCCGCGTGATGCACTCACTGGCCTGCACCGGTTGCTCAGTGCGGCATGGACGGCTTAGCGGACATGACCCGGGGACAATGTTTGTGCGGGGCTGTCCGTTACGAGGTGGATGGACCCTTTGAGTCGATGCTGAACTGTCACTGCTCCATGTGCCGCAAGCGCCATGGAGCCGCGTTCGCCACCTTCGTCAGGGCGCCGCTTGCGGGCTTCCGGTGGGTGTCGGGTGAAGACTCAATCGCGAAGTACGTGTCACCGTCAGGTGGCTCACCCTGGTTCTGCCGGGTCTGCGGCTCGATCACGCCGATAGTGATGGACGATGTGGGGAGCGTTCTGTGCCCGGCAGGCAATCTCGAGGGTGAGCTGGGAATAAAACCACAGGCGCACATCTTCGTGGGGTCCAAGGCCTCCTGGTACGACATCACGGACTCCCTTGCGCAGTATGAGGAGTATCCGCCCGAGTTCGGCGAGCCGGCTGTCGAGAGACCCACTGTTACACCGAAACCGGGAATCATTCAGGGCAGTTGTCTATGTGGTGAGGTCGCGTTTGAAATTGAGGGCACCCCCGAGAAGCTGATGTACTGCCATTGCTCGCGCTGCCGGCGGGCGCGCAGCGCGGCGCACGGCGCCAACCTGTTTTTCAAACCCGAGCAGTTTCGGTGGGTGCGCGGTGAGCCGCTCGTAAAGACTTTCAAGCCTCCCGACGCGCGGTTTTTTGCGGTGGCTTTCTGCGAGAAGTGTGGTAGTGGCGCACCCCGCATCAATCGCGAATTCAAGACCGCTTACGTGCCGGCAGGTGCGCTCGATACAGATCCGGGCATCAAGCCGCTGGCGCGGATCTACGTTGCCTCGAAGCCCAGTTGGGTTGATATCACGGATTCCGTGCCGCAGTTTGCGGAATTACCGCCGCGACCGGCGGGCTGAAACCCGGCTCGGGCGCCGGCGTCTCCGCGGCAACGTCGGTCTTCAGCGCCGCTTCTTCCGCCTGGCGGGTCATCACCACGATGCTGATGCGCCGGTTGATGGGGCTCTGCGGATCCTGTCTGTCAAACAACACCGAGGATGAAAGGCCCACGACGCGCGAAATCTTAGTATCGGGCAGGCCACCGGCCGTGAGCGCCCGGCGGGCCGAATTCGCGCGGTCAGCCGACAGTTCCCAGTTCGTGTAGCCATTGGTACTGGGATACGGCCGGATGTCCGTGTGGCCCGTAACGCTGATGCGGTTCGGTACCGAATCCAGGTACGGCGCCAGCTCCCGAAGGATGTCAACAGTGTAGTCGCGCAGGCGCGCGCTGCCCACGTCGAACATCGGCCGGTTCTGCGCGTCGACGATCTGGATGCGCACACCCTCGGGCGTGATATCCAACAGCAGCTGGTCCTTGAACGGCTCGAGCGCCTGACTCTTGTTGACGGCTGCCCGCAGCTCCGCCATCAGCGACTCGAGCTGTTTGTGCTCGGCCGCCTGTTGCGCGGCCGCTGCCTGTTCCGGCGTCGGGGTGGGCGCAACTGTGGCGATTTGCGGCGAGCCATCCAGGCTCTTGTCATTGCGCGAGCGCGCGGGTCCTGCTGTTCCGGCAATGTCCTGGGCCCGGGTGATGACGGGCCGTATGGCATTCAACCCGCCGTGCAAATCGATCGGGCTGGTGCTCGCGCCGCCCGGTCCCATCTGGCCGGGCGCGGGCTTGGCGCTCTTGCCGGGCTCCATGCTGGGATTTTTGAAGTAATCGAAGATGGCCGCGCGCTGCTCTTTGGAGACGGCCGTCACGAGCCACATCACCAGGAAGAAGGCCATCATGGCGGTCACGAAGTCGGCATAGGCGACTTTCCAGGCGCCGCCGTGGTGCTCGTTGGTGGCTTTCTTCTTCTTCCTGACGATGATGATCGGGCGTTCGTTGGATGCCATGAGAGTACGCCCTCGAGTCTCAGGCGGCGGCCTTGGCTTTGCCCTTCAGCTCGGCTTCGAGATCGCCGAACGTCGGACGAATGTCGGTGCACAGCAGCTTGCGCGCGAACTCGATCGCAACCGCGGGAACGTAACCGCGCACCGTGGCGACAAGTGCCATCTTTACGACTTCGAACGCCTTGGTCTCCTCGTTGGCATGGTGTGTCATCGCGGCCGCGATCGGTCCGACGAAGCCGTATGAAACGAGGATTCCCAGGAACGTGCCTACGAGAGCGGCGCCTACCTTGTGGCCGATCGTCGCCGTGTCAGCGCCCTCGAGCGAAGCCATCGTGTTGACGATGCCGAGCACGGCCGCAACGATTCCGAAGCCGGGCAGAGCGTCAGCGACCTTCTGCACCGCGCCGGCGGGCTCGTGGACTTCCTGGTGATGAGTCTCGACTTCCTGCTCGAGCAGGCTCTCGAGCTCGTGCGGGTCGAGGCTGCCGCCCACCATCAGGCGCAGGCAGTCACGGATGAAATCCATCAGGTGATGGTCGGCGACGATCTGGGGATAGTTCTTGAAGGGTCCCGCCGTCGGGCGCTTCGAGGTCGCCCTCGATGGCCATGAGGCCTTCCTTGCGAATCTTGACAAGGATTTCATACAGAAGCTTGAGCAGCGCCACATAGTCATCGCGCTTGTATCGCGGGCCTTTCACAAAGCCGATCGCGCCGGCGAAGGCGGCCTTGCAGACCTTGGGGGGATTGCTCGTGATGAACGCGCCCAGGGCGGCACCGACGATGATGAGAACCTCAGTGGGGTGCCAGAGTGCCAGGATGTGGCCGCCTTCGAGTATGAAGCCGCCTACGACGCATCCCACAACGACGAACGAACCGATTATTTGAATCACGAGTGGCCGTCAACACATGAGTTATGAGCTTGCGTGCACATTCCCTCGTGCCGGTGGGCTCTGTATCGGCGGATTTCCGGCCGTCTTTACCAGTCCGTCAGTCGGGAGCGATGATGGCTCTGCGCGGCGCGCAGGGTAGTGACGGAACTCTCAGGGTGTGAGCAGCAAAGGCGTTGAGTGGGCTGCCATTTTGGATTTCTGCGCGCTGAATTCGACGCATACTGCACTGCAACACGCACGGTTCGGCGCTCCAGCCTCGTGCACCCAGTGCGGGCATTGACACTTTGCTGTGCACCAAGCTCGCGCTGCGTCCGCCGCCGCCAGCGGTAAAATCAGCTGCCTGCCCACCGCAACGCGTCTGGCACAGCTGTTGCTTGCAGTTTCCAATGGAGGGAATCCCCATGACCGCGCGCCCCATACCTGCTCCCGGCCCTTCCGACAGTGCGACTCCGACGCGACCTGTTTCACGCGCTGATGTGATCGACGCTGCCGCCAGAGTCATCACACGCCGTTGCGATCACCGCATGCGTTGGGCTGCCATCGCATACGAGGCCGGCAACGCCCAGGCGGTAATGGCGTCCCAATGGTTTGAAGATCTCTCTGCATTGATCGACGAATGCTACTCGCGCACGTCACAGGGGCTGAGCGACAGTCTGCTGCGAGCCGAAACAGCGCCGGGGACTGCGCTCGACAAGCTAGCGGCTTTTCTCGTGGCGGCGCTCGAGATCCGCCGTGCCCGCGGAGCATTCCTGTCATTCCGGCGCGGCGGTGACCTGCCGCCAGCACTGCAGCGGCGGCTGCACGAACACGATACGACGCTTCGGATGCGATTGAAGCGGCTGCTCAACAAGGGTCGCCGCGATGGCTCGCTGGCACTCCGCAACCTCGACAGCGCGGTTGAGCTGCTGTTGGCAAACCTGCAGGTGCCCACTGTCGTCGTGGACGGCCCCGAGCAACGGATGTGGGATAGCGAGCTGGTTGAGTTGCTGTTGGCCGCTCTGTCTGAGCCGCATCCTCCCGAGGCCGAACCCGTCAAGAACGTCGCGGTGATTCATGGTTCATGCCTCTGCGGCACCGTGCGTTACGACGTCGACGGGCCGTTTGAAGTGATGTCTCACTGCCATTGCTCCATGTGCCGCAAGCATCACGGGGCCGCATTTGCCACCTTCGTATCAGTGCCGCTGAGCGGCTTTCGCTGGGTAGCGGGAGAGAACGAGATCTCCACTTACCAGGCGTCCAACTACGGCAAGCGCACGTTCTGCGGCAAATGCGGGTCAGTCACCCCTGTCGTGGAGCCGGAAACGGGCGTTGTGTTCTGCCCGGCGGGCAACCTGGACGGTGACTTCGGGATCCAGGCACAAAATCATCGTTTCGGCGGCTCGAAGCCTCCTTGGCACACGATCACCGGCGAGCTGGCTCAACACGAGGTGTAGCGAGCGCAAGACGGAGCACGAGCAGGTAATATCGATCTCCCCCCATGCACGGTGCGTGGTGACGGAGATTTGCGATGCTCGAGCGTCTGGAGCGCCTTCCGATCGACCCGATTCTCGGCCTCATGGGCCTGTTCCGGGCAGATACGGACCCGCGCAAGGTCGATCTCGGTGTAGGTGTCTACCGCGACGATCAGGGCCATACCCCCATCCTGGGGAGCGTCCGCCAGGCAGAGCAGACGGTCTTAGGCCGACAAGCGACCAAGTCGTACGTTGGGCCGGCCGGCAACGTCGGTTTCAACCAGGCAATGGCCCGGCTGGTGCTGGGCGATGGACACCCTGTATTGGCTGCGGACCGGGTGCGCTCGATCCAGGCGCCGGGCGGATGTGGGGCGCTGCGGCTGGGAGCGGAGCTGTTCCGTTCGGCACAACCCGAAACGGTCGTGCACGTGAGCACTCCAACCTGGGCGAACCATGTCCCACTACTGTCCGGCTGCGGACTGACGCTGGAGCGTTATCCGTACTACGACCCGGCGACCGGCGGGGTGAAATTCGATGCCATGCTTAGCACCCTGGACCGTTTGCCGGCGCGCTCCGTGGTCCTGTTGCACGCCTCCTGCCACAACCCGACGGGTGCCGATCTGAGCGAGGGGCAGTGGCGCCAGCTGCTGGACTTGTTCAAGCGCCGCGCGCTGCTGCCGTTCATCGATATCGCCTACCAGGGCCTGGGCACCGGCATCGCTGAAGATGCATTTGGCATCCGGCTGTTCTGCGCGGAGCTGCCCGAAGTTGCGGTGGCTGTCTCGTGTTCGAAGAACTTCGGGCTGTACCGGGAGCGGACCGGCTGCCTGCATGTGATCAGTGAGTCCCCCACGGCGGGTGATGCAATCCTGACCCACCTCGTGCGCATCGCGCGCAGCATCTATTCCATGCCGCCTGATCATGGGGCTGCGATCGTGCACGAAATCCTCGGTGATCCAGCCTGCCGCGGGCAATGGATCGCGGAGCTCTCGGCCATGCGCAACCGAATCACCGGCCTGCGTCACGAGTTGGTGAAGCATCTTGCCCGTGCGTGTCCGCAGCGGGATTTCGGCTTCATCGCTGCCCAGCGCGGCATGTTTTCCTTCCTGGGAGTGAATACGCCGCAGGTACATGCGTTGCGCGAACAGCATCACGTCTACATGACGGATGACAGCCGTATCAACATCGCGGGGTTGTGCGCCGATAACCTCGAATATTTCGCGCAGGCCGTCGCCCAGGTACTACGGAACTAGGCGGGCGGAAGTCTCGAGGGGGATCATGAAGCGTTCCATGCTGGCGGCGCTGGCCGCAGTTGCCGCGCTGTTGTCGATTGCAAATGCGCAGGAAGAGAAGGGGGCCGTGCCGGGCTCCAGCGCGCCGTCGGCCGAGGCGGGTGCCGCCAACACCGCTGACGCTTCAGCGAGCGGCGCACCGGAAGCGGGTGCGGGTGGAGGAATGCCGGATGCCGGGTCCGGCAAATCCTACGGTGCCTACATTCCTGCCGCGCAGGACGTTGCTTACCCGGGCAACCTGACTCTCAAGGTGGACCTTACCGATCTCGACCGCCGCGTGCTCGGCGTGCACGAGAGTATTCCGGTCAAGCCGGGGCCACTCACCTTGTTGTATCCGGAATGGCTGCCGGGGAATCACGCACCGCGCGGGCCCATTGACGGTCTTGCGGGCCTGATCATTACCGCGGGCGGGCACCCGGTTGAATGGGTGCGCGATGCCGTGAACGTGTATGCGTTTCACGTGCAGGTGCCGGCGGGCGTGAGCCGCCTGGACCTGGAGTTTGAATTTGCATCGCCGCTGGTCAGAGACCAGGGGCGCACCGTAGTGACGCCCGACATGGTAGGCCTCCAGTGGAATACCGTTGTGTTGTATCCCGCGGGTTTCTACGCCAGCCGGATCAATGTAGCGGCCTCAGTTACGCTGCCGGAGGGCTGGGAGTTTGCGGGTGCGTTGGAAGTGGAGTCCCGCCACGCAGCGGCGGTCCGGTTCAAGCCCGCGACCCTGGAGATGCTCGTGGACTCGCCGCTGTTTGCCGGGCGGTATTTCAAGAGCCTGGACCTCGATCCGGGTGCCCGCAAGCCGGTGCACCTGAACGTGTTTGCCGACAATGCGGAGAGCCTCGAGGTACGCCCGCAGCAGCTCGCGGCCCATCACAAGCTGGTGCAGGAAACTTATGCGCTGCTGGGCGCGCCGCACTACGACCGCTATGAGTTTCTGCTGGCGCTCAGCGATCACTTCGGGGACATCGGGCTCGAGCATCACCGCTCGAGCGAAAACCGCCGGCCGCCGGGCTACTTCGTCGAATGGGACAAGGTGGGCGCGGGCCGCGACCTGTTGCCGCACGAGTTCAGTCATTCGTGGAACGGCAAGTACCGCCGGCCAGCAGGCCTCGCCACGCCCGATTTCAACGCCCCGATGCGTAACTCGCTGTTATGGGTCTATGAGGGGCTGACCAACTACTTCGGGGCGGTCCTGGCTGCGAGGTCCGGGTTGTGGAGCGAGGAGTTCGGGCGCCAGGCGTGGGCGAGTCTTGCGGCCAATATGGACTACAACCGCGCGGGCCGTGCATGGCGCGCTCTGCAGGATACGACCGAGCAGCCCATCATCACAGCGCGCCGGCCTTTGTCCTGGCTCTCGTGGCAGCGCACCGAGGACTACTACACCGAAGGTGAGCTGCTGTGGCTCGACATCGATACGCGCATTCGCGATCTCACGCACGACCGGCGCTCGTTGGACGACTTTGCACATGCGTTCTTCGCAGGTCCTGCTGCCTCGTCGGCGCCGCCGGGCTCCCTGCTCGGACCGGTAACCTACACGTTTGCCGATGTCGTTCAGGCTCTCAAGAATGTGGCGCCGTTTGATTGGGAGAAATATCTGACGGAGCGTTTGTATGGCCACGGGCCTGGCGCACCCTTGGATGGGATCACGCGCGGTGGCTGGAGGTTGGTGTTCACCGAAACGCCGCCTGAATACATCAGGAGCCTGGAGGATCAGCGCAGGGCGATTGATTTCACCTACTCGCTGGGATTTGCGGTGTCGGCGTTGACGGCTCAATTGACCGAGGTGCGCTGGGGAGGACCTGCCTATGAGGTCGGGTTGACCATGGGCACGACATTGATTGCGGTCAACGGCCGCGAGTACCGCGCGGAACGGCTGAAGACGGCCATCACGCTTGCGAAGCTCAACAAACAACCCATCGAGCTGTTGGTCAAGAACCTGGACCGGTACAAGACTGTGCGCATCCCGTACTTCGAGGGACTGAAATATCCGCAGCTGCAACGGATTGAGAAGACGCCGGACCGCCTGGCCGCCATTCTCAAGCCGCGGACGTAACGACGGTGGTGCTCACTCGGGCACGACGATGGTGTGGGTCGACTTCACTTCTTCCATGACGAAGTACGTGTGTGTTGTCTGCACACCGCGTACTGAAGCGATGCGGTCACCCAGGAAGCGCCGATAGCTCTCCATGTCCACGACGCGTACCTTGAGCAGATAGTCGAACCCACCTGCCACCATGTGGCATTCCATGACTTCGTCGTGGGCCAGCATGACCTGCTTGAATCGCTCGAATGCGTCTGGCGTCGTCCGGTCCAGGGATACCTCCACATAGGCGAGCAGGCCCAGGCCGAGCTTCCGCGGGTTGAGGCGGGCGAAGTACCCCTCAATGTAGCCCGCGGCTTCCAGCCGGCGAACACGCTCCAGCGTCGGCGTGACAGTTAAATTCACTTCCCGCGCCAGCCTGGAAATGGCGGTCCGACCGTCCTGCTGCAGTCGAATCAATAGCTTATGATCGATTCGATCCAGGCCGCGCTCACTGGGAGGTGTGTCACTCATAGTTGATTTAACTTCTATGGATGCTAGAACCAGAAAATTCACTCTGTGAGGCGCTTTATCATAAGCAGAATCCACTCCCTAACCAAAGGCGCCTTATATGGCTGGTGGCAGCGCTGCGCAACGAATCAAGACTCCCCGCGACGGCGAGATGTTGCGCGCAATTCGCGAGGCCATCAGCGCGGCCACGCTGCGCCCTGAGCCTGAGGCGGTCGGTGAGCTTCAGGCCGGGTTGGAGCCCGAGCGGGGCAAGTTGGAGACTGCAAAGGGGCGTGCTATTCGTTGGGTGGAGGCGGCGCGCGCTGACAAGCGGCCGCGGCCTTTCGCCGAGTCGTTGATGGAGCAGTTTCCGCTGGACAGCGCACAGGGCCGAGCGCTGATGAGTCTGGCGGAGGCGCTTTTGCGTACTCCAGATCCGGAGCGCGCCGATCAGCTGATCGCTGAGCGGCTGGCTGAGGTGCGCGGCGGCGGTGACGACGCTGACGCGGATCGTCCCAAGGACAACCTTCTGTTGCGCGTTGGCTTTGCGCTGCTGGGGGGCGTGAGCCGGTTGCTGCCGGACGTTGCGGGCGAGCTGTCGGGTCGTTTCTCCGCGGCAGCCCTCACGAAGCCCATCCTCGCGCCGGCGGTGCGGGCCGCACTTCGACGCGCGATGCAGATGCTCGGCGAAGCATTCATCGTCGGGGAAACGATCGAGAGCGCGCTCGCTCGAGGTAGGTCCAATCCCGGCCTCGCTCTATGCTCGTTTGACGTGCTGGGCGAAGGCGCGCGAACTGAAGCCGACGCCCAGCGGTACTTCGAGTCTTATGCCGCGGCTATCGAAGCGCTTGGACACCAACCGTCGGGGACGGTGCACACGCGGTCAAGCATCTCCGTGAAGCTGTCGGCGCTGGAGCCGCGGTATACCTTGTTGCAGAGCGCCCGCGTCGCTCAAACCCTCGTGCCACGAATGCTGGAGCTCGCGCGTAGCGCGGCTCGCGTCGGTATTGGCATGACGGTTGACGCTGAGGAAGCAGACCGCCTCGATCTCTCCCTCGACATCATTGAAGCGCTGGCGCGCGATGAGGTCACAGCGGGTTGGGATGGTCTTGGACTTGCTGTGCAGGCGTATGGTCGCCGTGCTCCGTTCGTTATCGACTGGGTGGCGCAGCTGGCCCGGACCACCGGCCGGCGCATGACTGTGCGTCTCGTCAAGGGCGCGTATTGGGATAGCGAAATCAAGCGTGCACAGGAGCGCGGTCTAACAAGCTTCCCGGTGTACACGTCCAAACCATCAACGGATGCGAGTTACCTGGTGTGCGCGCAGCGGCTGCTTGCCGCCAACGATGTGATCTACCCCCAGTTCGCCACTCACAATGCGTTCACGGTGGCAGCGGTGTTGGAGTTGGCGCCCCCCAAGGCGCAGTATGAATTCCAGCGTCTGCACGGAATGGGCGAGGTGCTTTTCGAGGCCGTGCGTGCAGATGTTCCGGACCTGCCGCCCGTGCGCGCCTACGCGCCGGTGGGTACACACGAGGATCTCCTTCCGTACCTCGTGCGGCGCCTGCTAGAAAACGGCGCCAATACCTCTTTCGTCCACCAATTCCTCAATCCCCAGGTTCCCGTGGAGCAGGTCGTGCGTGATCCCGTTTCCGCTTTGAGTGACAGTGCGCAACAGCCGCCCGCAGCCAGCCGGATTCGTGAGCCGCAGGCCCTGTATGGGCCGGAGCGGCGCAACTCCGACGGTCCTGATTGGGGCGATCCGGCTGAGCTGGCCGTATTGAAGACGGAGCTCGAGAAGCGCGCGGTGCAGATGAATGCGGGCGGTCCGATCCTCGGCGGTAAGTCGGTGCGGGATGCCGATGTGCCGGTACTCTCGCCCGCGAACTTCCTGGAGATCGTCGGACTGTCGCGGGACGCGACGGCTGCTGAGATCAACAGGGCCATGGATGCGGGCGCAAGGGCGCAGCCAGCCTGGGATGCGCTTCCCGCGGCTGAGAGAGCCGACTGCCTCGATCGCGCCGCCAATCTGCTCGAAGAGCGGCGTGTTCAGTATTTGAGTTTGTTGGTTCGCGAAGCGGGCAAGACACTACCGGATGCCGTTGCCGAACTTCGTGAGGCGGTCGATTTCTGCCGCTACTACGCCGCGCGAGGGCGTGAGCTCTTCGGCGCCGCACAGCAGCTCAATGGTCCGACAGGCGAGCGCAATCTTCTGTCGCTGCACGGGCGTGGTGTATTTGTCTGCATCAGTCCCTGGAATTTCCCGCTGGCGATTTTCACAGGGCAGATCACGGCGGCCCTCATGGCGGGGAACAGTGTTGTCGCGAAGCCTGCGCCGGCCACACCCCTGGTGGCCCACGCCATGACCGAGTTGCTTCACGAGGCCGGAATTCCGGGTGACGTGCTGCAGCTCACCCCGGCTGATGGTCCGGCCTTCGGCGAAGTCGCCCTGCGGCATCCGGCGCTCGCGGGTGTTGCGTTCACAGGATCCACTGCGACGGCTGCGACTATCAACCGTGCGCTGGCGAATCGTGATGGCGCGATCCTGCCGTTGATCGCGGAGACCGGCGGTGTGAACGCGATGATTGTCGATGCGACGGCTTTGCCCGAACAGGTCGTAGATGATGCGATTACATCGGCTTTCACGAGTGCCGGGCAACGGTGCTCGGCGCTTCGGGTCCTGTATTTGCAGAAAGAGATCGCAGACCGGGTCATCGGGATGCTGACGGGCGCAATGAAATGCCTGGTCATAGGTGATCCTCACGAGCTATCGACCGATGTCGGTCCGGTCATTTCGGAGGCAGCCCGAGGACGGTTGCGCACCCATGCGGCCCGGATGCGCCAGGAGGCCCGGCTGCTGTATGCGTGCCCACTCGATCAGAAGCACGAAGCGGGCTACTTCTTCGCTCCCCACCTGTTCGAGCTGCATTCCCTGGACCAGCTCAAGACTGAGGAGTTTGGACCGATTCTGCACGTGGTCCGCTACGAGGCCGAGCAGTTGCCCCAGGTGATCGAGGCCATTCGTCGCACTGGATTCGGTCTGACATTGGGTGTGCACAGCCGGCTGGAAAGCGTTGCTCAGCATGTATTCCGCTCGCTGCCCGTGGGTAACACCTATGTGAACCGAAACATGATCGGAGCCGTTGTTGGAGTGCAGCCGTTTGGCGGGCAAGGTTTGTCCGGCACGGGCCCGAAGGCCGGCGGCCCGCACTATCTGCTGCGGTTCGCGAACGAGCGGACATTGACTATCAATACAGTCGCAGTCGGCGGAAACGTCGAGTTGTTGTCCTGATGTGACACAAATTGACGCTCGAGCGCCGCAGCCAGCGGCAATAGCATCAAAGTGAATCTTTTAGTTTCCCGCTAGGGTCCTCTAAGGGGCTGATTGAGGGGTTTAACGCGGACCGGTCGCCGATTTCTTACGAATCGGGGCGTGCGCGCGGTACCGCGTCCCTCATACAATCGCGCCATGATGCAACTGCGTCCCGCGCTCGACACCTCTCCCGTGCAAGAAATTCTCGCGCGGCTCGACGAGCTGGCGAGCATCTTCCGTGACAGCGGCGCTGAAGGTGACCGCCTCGCGAGATTGCCGAAGTACATCGTGCGCGCGCTCGTGCAACACGGCCTGTTCCGTTTGTGGATCCCCAAGCGTTGTGCCGGTTTTGAGCTGGACCTGCCGGAAGCTTTGCAGATCTATGAGGCCGCGGCCCGCCTGGACGGTTCGATTGGCTGGGCAGTAATGATCGGCTCCGGCGGTGGCCTGTTCGCCGCCCACCTCGATGCCTCAACCGCGAGCTCCATCTATGCGCGTCCCGAGGCGGTGGTTGCGGGATCGGGTGCGCCAGATGGCCGCGCACAGCGGGAGCGGGGCGGGTATCGCGTGAGCGGTTGTTGGCACTACGCGAGCGGCGCTCACTACGCGACCGCCTTTACCGCCAACTGTCTCGTCATGGACGGTGGGGCGCTGGTATACGGTCCCGATGGCAAGCCGCTCGTGCGCGCCATGGCGTTCGAGCCTGCCCAGGTTGCGATCCTTCCGGTGTGGGATCCGACGGGGATGCGGGGTACCGGCAGCGATGATTTCGAAGTGCGCGATGCGTTCGTTCCGGAGAATCGCAGCTTCTCTGTGTTTACTGATGCGCCGCGCGAGCAGGGTCCCCTGTACAGGGTGCCTTTCAACGTGTTGACTGAGTTGCCCGTAACGGCAGTCGCGTTGGGTATTGCGCGGCATGCTCTCGATGCATTCGCCTCTGTTGCACACGTGAAGAAGGTTCCGGGCGAGGGTGCGCTGCTGATGAGCGATCCGGTCGTGCAGGTCACTTTCGGAGCGGCACACGCAGCCTGGCAGCTCGCCAAAGCGTTGCTCGATTCCCTCGCACACAAGGCATGGGATGCCGCTCGCGCCAGCCGCGCGTTGTCACCGGCCGACCTCGCTGAGATCACTGGCGGATGCGTCCTCTCGGTGGCGAAGTTGCGGCGTGCTGTTGGCGAGTTGCTGGCTTTGGCAGGCATGACTGCAATTCAGCCGGAGTCAGAGTTGGCCCGTGCGTGGCGCGACCTGCAGGCGTTGGCGGCACATGGGTCGATCTCTCCGCGGCACCTGGGAGCGACAGGGGCCGCGTTATTGCAGGAATAATGGCCGACGCTGGCTCATCCAGGCACGCCTGCCCGCAAACGGTTCACGAGACCGCTCAGTGAATCTATGGGTGCCGAGCAAGTGCTGCCGTGACAGACATAGGCGACTGCACCGCGCGATGTGGCGGGAAAGGTCTTCTCCGCCAGCGCTGGCGGCAGGCCCTGGGCAGCGGCGGGCACGGCCAGTATCAGGCGGCGAGGTGCATAAAGTTTGTGGAGCTCTTTGGCCCAGGTTGTGATCTGTGACTCGTCCCCCCGCAGGACGATGGTCTGCGGCGGGTTCAGTAACTCATCGAGGGCGTTGAGTAGTGTTGTATGGGCATGGGGGTATTTTTCGATGCCGAGCCATCCTGCACGCAGGGTGCGCTCTGCCGCTTGGAGATAGCGTGGTTCTGCGAGCAGGTGTCCCATCCGTTGGAACACTGATGCGGCAACGCCGTTGCCCGCTGGCGTTGCATCGTCGGCAAACGATTTGGAACGATATATGAGGGTCTCGTGATCGTCCGAGGTAAAGAAGAAACCGCCGGCGCCGGCATCCGCAAAATGCGCGAGCAGGACTTCGAGGAGCTCACATGCGAATTTGAGCTCTGCGCTGTTGAATCGGCTCTGTTGGAGCTCGAGGATGGCGTCGACGAGGAATACGTAGTCGTCGAGGTACGCGCCAAGATGTGCGAGCCCGTCCTTGTAGGTAGCGAGCAGCCTGCCGTTGCGCCAGAGCTTGCTGTGAACGAATCGTAGCGCGGCTCCTGCCGATTCGGCCAGGTCATCGCGTCCCAAGGCGCGCGCTGCCACCGCCATCCCACGAATCATCAACGCATTCCACGAAGTCAGGATCTTGTCATCACGCGCGGGCCAGGTGCGGACGCTGCGGATCGCGAGCAGCTTGCGGCGCGCGGCTTCGAGCAGGGCCGCCACTTTCTCGGGCGCCAGTTGTTGACTCTGCGCGATGTCCTCGATCGACTTGAAAATATGCAGATGCCATTTGCCTTCGAAGTTGGGCGGGCGGTCGAGACCAAATCGCGCGGCGAATACCGCCCACGAATGCGGCGAGTCCGCGTCATCCAACGCCTGGCGGACTGCCTCGCTATCCCAGACGTAAAACTTTCCCTCATGCCCTTCCGAGTCGGCGTCGAAGCTCGAGTAGTAGCCGCCTTCGGGTGATTGCATCTCCCGGATGACCCATTCCGCAGTGCGGGCTGCGATGTCGGCGTAGAACCGGTCGCCAGTCGCCACGGCGGCATCCGCGTACACGGCGAGCAGTCCGGCGTTGTCGTACAGCATCTTTTCGAAGTGCGGAATCATCCAGTATTCATCTACTGAATACCGGCTGAAGCCGCCGCCGAGCTGATCGTTCATCCCTCCCTCACCCATACGCCGCAGGGTCAGGGTTGCCATGTACAGCGCCTGTAGATCCGGCTGAGCCGTGCCGGATTTGGCGTGCCAGTCACGCAGCAGACGCTCGATGGTTTTTGGATTGGGGAATTTCGGTGCCCGGCCAAAACCACCGAACTGGCCGTCAAATGTGCGCCCCAACAGTTCTCGCGCCGCTTTGAGTGGCGCGTCGGTCAGTTGTGTATCGGCAGGGGCTGGCGGCGGATTCAGCTCGGCAAAAGCCGCCTTCAGCGCGTCGTTCTGCTGCCGCAGCTCGGCTTCGTGCAGCCGATAGTACTCACTGACCCTGCGTAGGATGTCCGTAAACGCCGGTAGGCCGTGCCGCGCTTCCTTTGGGAAATACGTGCCACCGAAGAATGGCTGGTGATCGTCGTGTGTCAGAAACATGGTGAGCGGCCAACCACCGGAGCGCTGCGTCAGCATTTGCTGCGCGACCTGATAAATGCGATCCACATCCGGCCGCTCTTCACGATCGACTTTTATGTTGATGAAGCGTTCGTTCAGGACGTTGGCTACCTCAGCGTCTTCGAACGATTCGTGGGCCATGACGTGGCACCAGTGGCAGGCGGCATAACCTACACTTAGGTGAATCGGCTTCCGTTCACGACGTGCGCGCTCGAACGCCTCTTCCCCCCACGCGTACCACTCGACTGGATTATGTGCGTGTTGAAGGAGATAAGGGCTCGTCTGTGAAATCAGGTGATTGGCCATCCGGTGTCTCGTATACTTACGGCTGCCGCCAGCGAGTTTCAAGTGATTCCTTCCTCCGCGCAAATCCTCCCCGACCATCGTGACCTGCCTGTGCTGCGTCTTAAGCGCGGCGAGGATCGGCGCATTGCTGCTGGACACATGTGGGTGTTCAGTAACGAAGTCGATACGGCCAATACCCCTCTCACTGCGCTCCCAACGGGTGCATTGGTGCAGATGCAATCGCATCGGGGACAGTTTCTCGGTTACGCCTACGTCAATCCACACGCACTCATTTGCGCGCGAATTGTTGGACGTGACATTGCTCATCCTTGGGATCGCGCGCTGATCGCACATCGTCTGGACGTGGCCGTTGCGTTACGCAAAAGACTGACCACAGATCCGTACTATCGGCTCGTGTTCGGCGAGTCCGATGGTCTGCCGGGTCTGGTGCTCGATCGTTATGGCGACATTATCGTGGGGCAGATTGCCACCGCAGGCATGGAAGCATTCAAGGCGGACGTCGAGGCTGCGGTTCGCGAGGTGCTCAGTCCTGCGGCGCTGTTCTGGAAGAATGACTCCGGTGCGCGTGACCTCGAGCATCTGCCACGAACGACGGAAACCGCGTTCGGGACTATTCCCGAAGAAATAGAGGTCTTCGAATCAGGGCTGCGTTTCATGGCGCCGCTGGCTGCCGGACAGAAGACCGGTTGGTTCTACGATCAGACAGCTAACCGTCAGCGCCTTGGGCGATACATGTGGCCGGGCACGCGAGTCCTCGACGTATGCAGCTACGTTGGTGCGTGGGCCGTCACCGCCCTGAAGAATGGCGCTGCTTCAGCACGGTGCGTCGACTCATCCGCCGCCGCGCTGCAGGCTGCCAGCCGCAATGCAAAGGCCAATGGCGTCAGCATAGAGACTACACACGACGATGCATTCGATGCGCTGAAAGCGCTCCATGAGAGCGGGGAGCGGTTTGATGTCGTCGTTGTGGATCCACCCGCGTTCATCAAGCGCAAGAAAGATGTCCCGCAGGGACAGGCGGCCTACCGCAAGCTGAACCAGCTTGCGCTCGGGCTCATGGAAGGCGATGGGCTGCTCGTCTCGTGCTCCTGCTCCTACCACCTCGCCGCGGACGACCTGATGGCCGCGATCCAGTCGGCTGCCCGCCATACAGGGCGGTTCGTGCAGATCCTGGAGGCCGGCGGGCAGTCACCGGACCACCCGGTTCATCCAGCTATCCCCGAAACCCGGTACCTGAAGGCGTTCTTCTGCCGCGTCACGCGCGAGTAGGCGTGTCGACTGGCGGCCGCGCAGCTGTCCCTGCCGCGCAGCCGGCAAAAACCACGCTTTTTGCTGGTGGAAACAAAGCCACTGTCCGAAAAATGGCCGCAGGCCATTTTTCTGATGAACTAGCAGGTAAAATCTGCCGCCATGATCCAGTATCCTGGCTTTAACCCCATTGCGTTCTCGATCGGTCCGGTCAAAGTCCACTGGTATGGAATCATGTACCTGCTGGGCTTCGGGGCTGGGTGGGCGCTCGCGCGGCTGCGCGCCGCGAAACCCGGCTCTTCCTGGAAGCCGCAGGACGTAGACGATCTGATCTTCTTTGCGATGCTGGGCGTCATCCTCGGCGGCCGCATCGGGTATGTGCTGTTCTATGGCCTGAGCTTCTGGGCGAAAGATCCCTTGTATCCGCTCAAGATCTGGGATGGCGGTATGTCATTCCACGGTGGCATGCTCGGGGTGATCACCGCCGTTTCCCTGTTTGCGTGGCGCCGCCGCCGCAACGTGGCCGATGTGCTCGACTTCACGGTGCCGCTGCCGGGCCTGGGACTGTTCTTCGGACGCATCGGCAACTTCATCAACGGCGAGTTATGGGGCAAAGTGACGACAGTGCCCTGGGGCTTCAATGTCAATGGTGAGGTCCGCCATCCTTCTCAGTTGTACGAGGCAGTCTTCGAAGGCCTCGTGCTGTTCACTGTCGTGTGGCTATTCACGGCGCGTCCCCGGCCCAGGCTCGCGCCGTCAGGTCTGTTTCTCGTCCTGTATGGCGTGGTGCGCTTCATGATCGAATTCGTGCGCGTGCCCGACGAGCACATCGGCTACCTGGCGGGCGGTTGGTTGACCGAGGGGCAGGTATTGTCATTCCCGATGATCATCGTCGGCTTGGCACTGCTTGCGTACGCGTATCGCGCGCGCTCGCCGTCCGGAAACTTCGTCACCGCGCAATGAAGCCCTACCTGGAGCTGCTGCGCCGGATCCGCGATACCGGCACTCGCAAGGACGACCGCACTGGAACGGGCACTCTTTCCGTGTTCGGACACCAGATGCGATTCGACCTGAGCGCCGGATTTCCGCTCGTCACCACGAAGCGGGTGCATTTGCGCTCCATCGTGTATGAGCTGTTGTGGTTCCTCCGTGGTGACACCAACGTGTCCTGGTTGCGTGAGCATGGAGTCACGATCTGGGAGGAGTGGGCGGACGAGAAAGGCGAGCTTGGGCCGGTTTATGGCAAGCAGTGGCGGGCCTGGCTCGCACCCGACGGACGCACGGTCGACCAGATCGCTCAGGCTATTGAGCAGATCAAGCGCAACCCGGATTCCCGCCGCATCATTGTCAGCGCCTGGAACGTCGGCGAGCTCGAGCAGATGGCGCTGATGCCCTGCCACGCCTTCTTTCAGTTCCACGTCGCCGGGAAGCGCCTGTCCTGCCAGCTTTACCAACGCAGCGCGGATATCTTCCTGGGCGTTCCCTTCAACATCGCCAGTTATGCCCTGCTCGTGCACATGTTTGCACAACAGTGTGACCTTGAGCCCGGTGAGCTGATCTGGACGGGCGGCGACTGCCATCTGTATCTGAATCACCTGGAACAGGCCGATCTGCAGCTCGGGCGCGAGCCGTTGCCGCTGCCGCAGCTGCGCCTGCGGCGGCGGCCGCCGAGTATTTTCGAGTATGACTATGAGGACTTTGAATTCGTGAATTATCAACATCATGCGGCGATCAAGGCGCCGGTGGCGGTCTGATCGTGGCAGCCTCTTCCGAAGCCGGGCCTGACCTGACCACATCCGAGCTGATCGAAGTCCGGCGCTCCGACGTGCACGGTCTCGGTGTGTTCGCGGCAAAGCGCATTCCCAAGGGGACTCGCATCATCGAGTACGTTGGCGAGCGCGTGTCACACGACGAAGCGGATCGCCGCTATGAGGAAAAAGACGCGAACGACAGCCACACCTTTCTGTTCATCGTTGACTCGAAGACGGTCATCGATGCAGGTGTGGATGGCAACGATGCCCGTTTCTTCAATCACTCCTGCGACCCGAACTGTGAGTCGACCGTGGAGAAACGGCGGGTCTACATCGAGGCGATCCGCGACATCGAGGCGGGTGACGAGCTGACCTACGACTACCAGATCCACCGCGAAGACGACGATCCGGATAACATTGACGAAGTGTTCGCGTGCCGCTGCGGTTTCGCGCAGTGCCGTGGCACGATGCTGTGGCCTACCGAGCGCCGCAAGCCGAAGCCGAAGAAGAAAGCGAAGACGGCCGCGCGCAAGAAGAGCACGAGCGCCGCCAAGAAGACCAAAACTGCCACCAGGAAAAAAACCAAAACTGCCGCAAAGCAGAAACGGGCTGTAGTGAAGAAGAAAGCCAAGCGGAGCGGCCGGCGCCGCTGATGCGCTGACCCGACATGCACGACGCGCGTCGCTGGAGTCTGCCGGCGGTCATCGGGGCCATCGGGATCGTCTACGGGGACATAGGGACCAGTCCACTGTATGCGCTCGAGACCGCTGTCAACGCAGCCGGTACGTTCGATCCTGGCGTTGTGCTGGGGGTGCTGTCGCTGATCTTCTGGAGCCTGATTCTGTCGGTCACGTTCAAATACGTGATGATCATGATGCGTGCCGACAACCAGGGCGAGGGTGGCATCCTCGCCCTGTTTGCACTCGCGCAGCGCGTCCCCAACGCGGCAGGCGGCTGGTTCAAGTGGCTGGTTGCCCTGGCGCTCGCGGGCACGGCGTTCTTTTTCTGCGATGCCCTGATCACGCCGGCAATCTCGGTGTTGAGCGCGGTCGAGGGGCTCGAGGTGCTGGATCCCGACTTCGACCGGGCCGTTATTCCGGTGACTCTCATCGTGTTGGCGGTGCTGTTCATGATTCAGAAGCGTGGCACCGCACGGGTGGGCCGCTTGTTCGGGCCGGTGATGATCCTGTGGTTTGCCGTGCTCGCCGTCACGGGTGTGCAGGCGATCATCCTGCATCCGTCAGTGCTGGCTGCGATCGATCCGCGCTACGGCATCATTCTTCTGACGACGCACCAAGTGACGGCTCTCGCCATCCTGGGCGCGGTGTTTCTGGCGGTGACCGGAGGCGAGGCGCTGTACGCCGACATGGGCCATTTCGGCAAGATTCCGGTGCGCATTGCCTGGCTGGCGCTGGTCTGGCCCTCGTTGGTTCTCAACTACTTCGGACAGGGGGCGCTGCTGTTGGACAAGGGCGGCATGATCCCGCATCCCCTGTACGCACTCGTGCCCGCGCCGGTGCTGCCGTGGATGTTGATACTTGCCACGGCTGCCAGCGTCATCGCGTCACAGGCGGTGATTTCGGGTGCGTTCTCGGTGGCGCGCCAGGCGGTGCAACTCGACTTGTTGCCTCGCATCCGTGTGCTGCAGACTTCAGCGCTCGAGCAGGGTCAGATCTACGTCCCTGTGGTCAACACGTTGCAGTTTCTGGCCGTTGGGGCGTTTGTGCTCGGCTTCCGCTCGTCAGACGCGCTGTCGGGTGCCTATGGCGCGGCGGTCGTTGGCACGATGTTCATCACCAATATCCTGGGAAGCTTCGTCGCGGCAACTCAGTGGCACTGGCCCCGGTGGGCAGTGGCGGCCGTGTTCGTACCCCTGGTGGTGGTGGATTCTGTGTTCGTGGCCGGTAACATGACCAAGCTGGCGACCGGAGGCTGGATTCCGCTCACGCTGGGCGCAATCCTGTACTTCGTGTTCTGGACGTGGCGCAGCGGCCGCCTCGAGCTGCGCGCGGCGCTTGCCAAGATGGCCGTGCCGCGCACGGACCTCGCCAAGCTGATCGATGGCACGATTCGCGTACCTGGCACCGCCGTATTCCTGGCAAGCGATCCGGATCTGGTGCCGTCCGCACTGATCCGCAACGTCGAGCACAACAAGGTGGTTCACGAGCGCGTCATCATACTCAACATCGAAATTGCGCATACCCCGCGGCAGGATCCCGTACGCCGCGTCGATATCGAAGAAGCGCTGCCCGGTGTGTATGAAATTACCGCGCGCTTCGGCTTCATGGAAACGCCGGATGTGGCTCAAGCGATGAAGTCCTGCCGCACCCGCGGTATGCGAGTGTTCTCCGAAGACAGCTCGTTCTTCGTGGGACGCCACCTCGTACGTGCGCGTCCGCTGCCAGGCTGGAAGGGCCTGCAGCGCCGCTTCTTCGCCGCGATGCAGAGTCATAGCACCCAGGCTGCCGAGTTTTTCCGCATGCCCTATAAAGGCGTGATCGTGCTCAATACCGCGGTAGAGATTTGAGGGTGCCGCTCGTCTCGTTGGTGGTCGCGATGGCGCACAACAACGTCATTGGGCGTGACAATGGCCTCCCGTGGCACTTGCCTGCGGACCTGAAACATTTCAAGGCGGTCACCTGGGGCAAACCCATTCTCATGGGCCGCAAGACGTTCGAATCCATTGGTAAGCCGCTGCCCGGCCGCACCAACCTCGTGTTGACTCGTGACAGGGGCTGGTTGGCGCCCGGCGGCGTGCTCGTGGCTCATACCCTCGACGAGGCGTTGGAGCGGGTGAAGGATGCGCCGGTGCTGGCGGGTATTGGCGGCGCTGAAGTCTTTCGCCTGCTGATGCCCCTGGCCACCCGCATCCATCTGACGCGAATCGATGCGGATATTCCAGGGGACACCGTGTTTCCGTCTGTTGATCCCACCCAGTGGGAAGAGCTCGAGAGCCGTCAGTTCGCTGCTGACGAGCACAACGCCTTCGACATGACTTTCGTTACGTTGGAGCGAGTGCGGGCAGCAGCTCGTTGATCAGCTTCCGGGCGAGTGTAAAGTCCGCCGGGGCATCCCCGCGGTCGAGCTCCAGTAGAATCTGTTCCTGTACGGCACCGCGCCGTAACGCTTCGGCGTACGTGATCTCGGGATGGAAAGTAACCATTGCGTAGCGCGGAATGAAGCGGTCCGGAAACCGTCGTTCCAACTCGAGGCTGAGATTTTTCCGCCGCACGAAGCCTGCATCCAGCACGGTTGCGCGCATTTCGGTGTAGTTCTCGAGCGCCATCTGCGCGATGGCGGCCACATTCGGGTGCCGCGCGCGCTCAACTGCCGCGAACAGCGACTCCCACTCTGAGTGGTGTTCCAACAGCGAGTCGAGCACGAGGCAATCCTCGAACGCTGCGTTCATCCCCTGGCCGTGAAAAGGAACTATTGCGTGGGCGGCGTCCCCGAGCAGCAGCACCTGTCCGCCGATGCGCCAGGGAGCTGTGTGCACGGTTCCGAGCTGCCCGGCCGGATGTGCGGTGAACTCCGCCATCAGGTTGGGAATCAGGGGGACTGCATCGGGAAACTCTTCGAGAAAGAAATCGAGCACCGCCTGCGAGTCCGACAGCGCTTCGAAACTGCGCGGACCGGTACGGGCCAGGAACAGAGTCGCCGTGAAACTCTGGTCCGTGTTGGGCAGCGCAATCAGCATGAAGCCGCCACGCGGCCAGATGTGCAGGGCGTTGGGATCGAGGGCCGGCCGGCCGGCCACCGGCGGGATCGTCAGCTCCTTGTAGTCATGATCGAGCCACTCCTCGCGCACGGAGAGTTGTCCCTTGGAGGCCAGACTGGTCCGCACTGCGGACCCTGCGCCGTCCGTCGCAATGGTTGGACCGAGCTCGACGTGGTATTGCGCGCCGGAAATTTCATTGCGAAATCTCAGGAGGTTGTCGGCGGGATCTGCTCCCAGGCAGGTCTGGTCGAAACGAATAGTGACATCCTGGTGGCGTGCCGCCTCTTCGATCAATACACGGTTGAGAGCCGCGCGGCCCACCGAGTAGATGACTTCGTCCTCACGCTGGCCGTAGGGCTGCAGAGCAGTGGCACCTGAGCGCTCATGGATCATGCGTCCCCGCATCGGGATCAACAGAGGGCGGATGTGATCCATCACACCGGCCCGCTCGAGCGCAGCGATGCCGCGTGCCGCAAGTGCCAGGTTGATCGAGCGGCCGCGCTCGGCGCGCGTCCGCCGTGGATCGGGCCGCCGATCCCACAACCGCAGCGCGCCACAGCCGCGCCGCATCAGCATTACTCCAAGCAGCGCTCCGGCGAGTCCGGCGCCCACTATGTTGACAACGGAGTCAGTTCGCATCGCCAGCCGTTCTTCGCCCCACCACCCTCAAACAATTTCCTGCAACACCTGCGCGAGTCGCTCACCGAAGGTGAATACGTCTTCGAAGCGATTGTACAACGGAACCGGCGCAACACGGATGACGTCGGGCTCGCGCCAGTCGCAAATGACACCGAGCTCGCTCAACCGGTCCAGTACGCGCCTGCCCCTGGAGGGAATTCTTATGGACAACTGACAACCTCGGGCGGCGGGCGTGCGGGGCGTGATGAGCTCGACCGAGGGCTCGAGCGGCCGCAGCAGGAATTCCAGGAAATTGGTCAGCGCGACGGACTTCTCGCGCAGCCGCTCGATACGCGCCTGCTGAAACAACTCCAACGAGGCCAGCAACGGTGCGGCCGAAAGGATGGGCGGGTTGCTGATCTGCCAGGCCGCCGCGCCTGCCGCGGCCGTGAAGCGCGGCTCCATCCGGAAGCGCGTCGCGGCTTCATGTCCCCACCAGCCATGCAGGCGGGCTGCCGGTGCAACGCTGATGTTTCTTTCGTGGACGAAACATCCGCCGATGGCGCCAGGCCCGGCGTTCAGATATTTGTAACTGCACCAGACTGCGAAGTCGGCGTCGTACTCGTGGAGCGCGAGGGGCATGTTACCGATGGAGTGCGCGAGGTCCAACCCCGCAATGCAACCCGCGCGGTGTGCGGCACGCACGATGCGCGCGAGGTCAAACGACTGACCGGTTCGGAACTGCACACCGGGCCACAGCACCAGAGCGATTTCATCTCCCTGGCGCTGCAGATAATCCTCGATGGCCTCTTCCGAGATACCTTCCGCGCCTGCTTCGGGAGCGAGCTCGATCAGGCCTGTCTGCACATCCTGGCCATGCCAGGCGAGCTGCGAGGCGACGGCGTGACGGTCGGATGAGAAGGCGCCGGCCTCGATCAGGATCTTCACGCGCCGGCCAGCGGGCCGATAGAAGCTGGCCAACATCAGATGCAGGTTGACCGTCAGGGAGTTCATCGCCACAACTTCGGCGGGCCGCGCCCCTGACAGGTAGGCGAGCCCGGCCGTCAGGTTCTCGTGGTAAGGAATCCACGGGCGAGTGGCCTGTTCGTGACCCAGCACGGCCAACCGGGCCCAGTCATCGAGCTCCTGGTTGACCAGCTTGCGCGCGTCCAGCGGCATCAGGCCGAGTGAATGGCCGCACAGGTACAGCAGTTGTGCGCCGTTTGAATCAGTCGGTAGTGCGAAGCGTTCGCGGAACGTACGCAGCGCGTCTGCCTCGTCGCGGGCGCGGGCGTATTCGAGTGTTGGCTTCATAGTGCTTCGAACATGTACAGAAGGGGCCTGCTCGGTACGGCATCCCCGCCTATTGCGGGCACCTGGATTTCCAGAAGATACGGACCGTCTGGGATCTCATCAGGTATGAAGGCCAGTTCCGTGACGGTGGCCCCTGGACGCCCTGCGCTCTCCAGCGATTGTGAGCCGCGAGGTAAGCCGAAAAAAACCCGATGCGCGGTCAATCGCCCTTCATCGTGGGCGCGATCGATAGACGGCAGGTCGACAACCAGATGCTCGATGCCTCGGGCGACGAGAAATTCGGCTGCCTCGCGCGTGAGGTAGGGTGGTGTGCTGTCGGTGTAGTCGCGCCGTATCTTGGCAGCCTCGTTGGGCAGGGTGCGAATGACCATGGCTCGTGGTTGAAATGGCGGGGCCTTGGGCCAGCCATGCTCCAGTGCGTGCCGGGTGATCAACTTGTCACCTTGCTGCGGAGCGGGCTCGGTCGTCTCCTGCGCGCGGTGGGCTTCAACAGGCTCAACGGTAGTCAGCAGGGCTGGCAGCAACCCGGGAGGCACCTGGCGATGCGCGTCGAGTGTCTCAGCCGTAAGGTGTCCGACGCATTCCGTGTGAGTGCCGTTGCAATGGGGAATCAGAGTGATGACATTGCAATTACAACTCGCGCCGCGTGCGACCGAGCCAGGGAAGCCCGGAACCGAGAACGGCTGTGTGCTTGCTGCTGGCGCTCCGAAGTGCCTCGGCTGCTCAACCTGCAAATCCAGCGCCTGGAAATTCAGGACAATGCCAATCTCGAGGGGCCTGGACAGATCCGTAACAACCTCGGCCCCGCCTGGCAGCTGAATGCGTGCCTTCAACGCGCCCGCTCCATCACTGTGCCGCAATTCGCGCAGGTGCGCCGCTCGGCGCTCGCATAGAAACGCTCGAACAGGGGAGGGAACTGCTTCTCGATGTCGGTCAGCTCGAAGAACTCCTGGTACAACAGCTGGCCGCAGCTCTCGCAGTACCATTGGAAACCGTCGAGCTCGCCGGGCCTTCGCTGGCGCTCGATTACCAGCCCCACCGTAGCGGCGCGGCGTTGCGGAGAGTGCGGTACGTGGGGCGGCAGCAGGAGTATCTCGCCTTCGCGGATCGGCACGTCTACAGGGCGTCCGTCCTGCATCGTCTTCAGGACCATGTCACCTTCGAGCTGATAGAAGAATTCCTCGCCCGGATCGACGTGGTAGTCCTTGCGGGCGTTCGGCCCCCCAACGACCATGATCACGAAATCGCCATCGCGGAAAACCCGTTTGTTGCCGACCGGCGGCCGCAATGCGGCCCGGTTTTCCTCGATCCACCGCCGGAAATTGAAGGCTTGAAGCGGCTGCATACAGTGTGTGTCCTCAACGCGCTATTCGCGTATGTTACGCGCTCGAATCCGGGGGGACGACCCGCGGGAGGAGCGCTGTAAATGACCGATCGCCCAGTACACGCCGTGACCACAGCCATGCTGCTCACGGCGTTGTTAACAATAGCAGCCGGCTGCAGCCACCTGCCTCACCCGCACTGGCCGTTTCACCGCAAGCCTGCGCCCGCGCCCGAGATAGTCCACGAGCTGGTAATGACGACTCCCGAGGGAGCGGATGTGGCTTTCCCGCAGTACTGGAAGGGCAATACGCTCATCGTGGACATGAGATTGGCAGGTGGGCAGGGAAACGCGATTCTCAAGCCCCGTGAGCATACTGTCTGGCCGGTCCGGATCGCTTTTCGGGTGATGCCGGGGCAATTCGGTGCGCTCGAAGTACGTGCCGCTCAGCGCGTCGTGCTGCCGATAACGACGACAGGGACGAAGCCTGTGGATCTCGAGCTGGCCCCGGGGGTGTTCATCATGAAATCGCCTCAGATCGCGGTTTCATGGGGGGCGGATCAATCGTCGGGGAGCTGATAGCCGCTGCAGGGAACGGTGATGGGCGGGCGGTCAGTATCGAGGTCGAGGGCCGTGAGCGAGCCGCCCCACACGCAACCGGAGTCCAGGCCCACTACACCATTTCGCTGCACGAATCCCAGCGCGGACCAGTGTCCGAAGATTACACGGTCGTCCCGGCTCTGGCGGTGCTCTATATCGAACCAGGGTTGGTAAGGGGAGTTGGGCGGCGGTGGTTTGCCCTTCCACTTCAGGTCGATGCGGCCATCGGCCGTACATACGCGTAGTCGCGTCAGCACATTGATCGTGAAACGAAGCCGATCCTTCTCGCTAAGGTCATCGCTCCATCGATCAGGCTCATCGCCGTACATGTGATCAAAGACGCGTGACGGGTCGTTGCGCAGTGCCGACTCCACGTCACGAGCAAGGGCGAGAGTTACGTCGGTCGTCCACTGCGGAATGAGTCCCGCATGTACTATCAAATCGGTGCGCCCATCGCGGTGAGTATGGATGTGCGCCATGGGGCGTGTTATGAGCCATTCCAGTAGTGCGTCGCGATCGGGCGCTGTCAGGACATCGTCCAGCGTGTCGGACTTGCGATTTCGGCGTACCCCGTGCACCACTGCTAGCAGATGCAGGTCGTGGTTGCCGAGTACGACGACTGCGTTGTCACCTAGAGATCGTACAAACCGCAGTACTTGCAGCGAGGCCGGGCCGCGGTTCACCAGGTCGCCGACAAAGTAGATCTGGTCGCTGTCGGCGGAAAAATTCAGGCGTGCGAAGAGTGCTTGCAGCTCATCATTGCACCCCTGTACGTCGCCAATCGCATACCGGGTCACTGCAGGATTCCAGGCATCGCGAGCCGAAAGGCGGCAATCGGGGCATCAAACCGCATCCCATCGTCCGTGACCATTTCGTAGCTGCCCTGCATCGCGCCCACGGGCGTTTCCAGCACCGCGCCACTGGAGTATCGAAATCCCTGACCGGGTTTCAGATGTGGCTGCTCACCTACTACGCCATCGCCACGAACTTCCTGCACCTTGCCATTGGCGTCAGTAATCACCCAGTGACGAGTCAGCAGGCGTGCGGATACCAGGCCCTCGTTGCGTATCGTGATCGTGTAGGAAAACACATACCGGCGTTCCTTGGGATCGGACTGCTCGTCGAGGTACGCTGTTTCGACTTCGATCCGAATCTGGTGCGGGACGGGTTCCATCGAGTGAGCAGTCAACTCAGGAACGTCCGACGCGTACGGCTAGGACATCACACGGTGCAGCGTGTAGCACGGTGTCCTCGGTGAAGTTTACGAGAATTGACAGACCATGCCGCTCGCGGCTGCCCATCACGATGAGATCTGTATGAAGATCGCGCGCTATGCGCACAATTTCTGATTTCACGTTGCCGGCTTCTACCCGGCACGATGTAGGTGGCAGGCCGAGCTGCGTGCCTAGAGCGGTCAGACGTTGTTTGGCCCGCTCCAGTAGCTCGTCCTCGATCTGGACAGCAGGCATCAGTGTCTCGCCCATAGGTTCGACCGGAACGTACTCCACGACATGCAACATATCTATCTTGGCGCCCAGGGCGGTGGCCAGCGCCTGTGCCCGCCGGCCGATCAGCAGGCTGTCTTCGGTCAGATCCACGACCAGGAGAATGCGACGATATTCGGCCATGAGTGTGTTCCCTATCCCCTGGACCTTGCTCAGAGGCTCGGGGGTGATCTTACAATCTTCTGCGCGAGGGTATTAAAGGCCTCGGGGGGAAATGTTTCCGGACGTGCACTCGGATCGAGGCCCGCTGCCTCGATCTGCTCCAGGCTGAGCAGCTCTCGCAGTGCGTTGCGGATTGTCTTGCGCCGGTGGGCAAAGGCGGCAGCTACGACAGCGCCGAAGTGCTCGCTGATGGGGAAAGCCGGCTCGGAACGAACCGTGAGGCGCACTACCGCGGACCAGACACGGGGTGGAGGCTGGAAAGCACCGGGTCCCACATCGAACAGGCGCTCAATGCTCACCCATGGTGCAAGCATTACTGTCAGGCGTCCGTACTCCGGGTCGCCTGCCTTTGCGGCCATGCGCGCGATGACCTCCCGCTGCAGCATGATATGCAGGTCTTCAATGGCGCCCGTGCTCTGCAGAAGGTGGAACAGAATCGGGGTCGAGATGTTGTAGGGCAGATTGCCGACCACCCGCAGGCGTCCACCGCGCGCGTGCGCAAGGGCCGCGAAGTCGAACTTGAGGGCGTCCGCCTCGTGCAGCGTGAATCCCGGCGAGCCTGCAAATTCGGTGCGCAACAGTCCGGCCAGATCACGATCGATCTCAATTGCGTCGAGGGTCCTGGAACCAGCGAGCAGGTGCCGCGTCAGTGCCCCACGTCCGGGGCCGATCTCAACCAGCAGATCGTTCTGGCTCGGATTCACGGCGCTCGCGATGCGCTCGATCACCGCGGGGTCGTGCAGGAAGTGCTGACCGAAGCGCTTGCGACGTGGTGGCCGGGTGGAAGACGGACCGCGCATCACGCAGCGCGAGCGATGATCTCGGTGGCCAGCCGCACTGCTGCGGCAAGGCTGCCCGGGTCCGCGCGGCCGGTTCCGGCGAGATCGAGTGCCGTCCCGTGATCGACCGACGTGCGCAAAATCGGCAGACCCAATGTCACGTTGACAGTACGGTCGAATCCAGCGTGCTTGATTACCGGCAACCCCTGGTCGTGATACATGGTAAGCACCGCGTCACACTCAGCCAACATTTGCGGTACGAATGCGGTGTCAGCAGGTAGCGGCCCCGTGGCACGGATACCGCGTTCGCGCATCAGGTTGACCGCCGGAGCAATGACCTTGATCTCTTCATCGCCCAGGTAGCCGCCTTCGCCCGCGTGTGGATTCAAACCGCACACCGCGATCCGCGGCGAGTCGATGCCCCACCACTTTCGCAGGTCTTTATCGATGATTACCGCGATGGCCAACAACGAGTCAACAGTGATGGCTGCACTGACGGCCTTGAGTGGTAAATGCGTAGTCGCCAACGCCACGCGCATTCCTGGCGCTGCCAGCAACATAACCGGCAAGGCAGAGCCCGTACGCTGCGCGAGATATTCGGTATGGCCGAAGAAGGCAACACCGGCGTCATTGATGACACCCTTGTGAACAGGTGCTGTCACGATGGCCGCGAATTCCCCGTTGACCGCGCCGTCGATCGCGCGATCGAGCAGTCCTAACACGTAGGGGGCATTGCGCTTGTCGAGTTGCCCGGGTTTGCTTGGAACACCCAGAGGCTGATGCAGAACTGTCAGGGTGTTGGGCTCGTGTGGGCGTGATGCGCGTTGCGACGCTTGCGTCGTATCGTAGTCACGCAGGGCGATCTGCCAGCCGAGCTGCCGTGAGCGCTCGGCGAGCAGGTCGCGATCACCCAGGCAAACCAGCTCGCATGGAACCGGAGTGCGCGCGACGGCGAGGCACAGCTCGGGGCCGATGCCTGCCGGCTCGCCCGAGGTCAACGCAATGCGCATCGCGCTCACCGTCGCGGCGTGCGACACATGTGTCGCAGGCTAGAGTTTCGTTTCGACGTACGCTTCATCGCGCAGGCGGCGCAGCCACAGTTCGGTCTCTTCGTCGGCTTTGCTGGCGCGGATGGCGTCCATGGCCTGGTGGCGCTTGATCTCGTCGGTATTGTCAAACTGCCGGCGGCCCAACAGCTGGGCGATGTGCCAGCCATATTGTGTGTGGAAGGGCTCGCTGATCTCCTGGTCCTTCAGCTTTCCGATCGCCTCTTCGAACTCCGGCACGAAGCTCCCCGGGCCGGCCCATCCCAGATCGCCACCCTGCGCAGCAGAGCCGGGATCCTCGGACGTGATCGAGGCGAGGCCTGCGAAATCCTCACCCTTCAGAATCCGCTCGCGCAGCTGCTCAAGCTTCTGGCGTACGGTGGCATCGTCGGCCAGCTCGTTGGTTTTCATGAGAATGTGACGGACGTGAGTCTGGCTCACGATGGCCTTCGCCTCGGAGCCGCGAACTTCGTTCAGCTTGATGATGTGGAAGCCGGTGGGTGTGCGAAGCGGCTCGCTGACCTCGCCGGGCTTCAGTTTGGTGACCACGTCCGTCAGGAACGTCGGCAGCTCATTCCCTTTGCGCCAACCTAGTGCGCCGCCCTCGAGGGCTGTCTGTGCGTTCGAATAGGCCACTGCCAATTTGGCGAAGTCTTCGCCGCCCCGGGCACGCTGCGAAACTTCCGCGGCGCGCTTTCCCGCCTGGTCGAGCTGCTCCGGGGTCGCCGTCTGCCCGACCGCAATCAGGATATGGGAGACGTTGTACTGGTTGTTCTCCGAGGGGGTACTGGTCTGCTTTGCCAGGAACTGCTCGACCTCGCGGGGCGTGATGCTGATCCGCTGGAGCACATCGCGCTGGCGCAGCAGCCCGAGCGTCAGCTCCTTGCGCATCTCTTCGCGATAGTTGGCGTAATCGATCCCCTGCTGTGACAGAGCCTCCGGAAGCTGCGACAGGGGGATGTTGTTTCGCTGTGCGACTTCCTGGAGGGCGCTGTTCAGCGCATCGTCCGGCACCTTGAGCCCTGCCCGGTTGGCCCGCTGGGCCTGGATCTCTTGCAGCACCAGCCGCTCGAGCACCTGCTGGCGCAGGACGTTCTGCGGCGGCAATTCGAGCTTCTGAGCACGCAGCCGTTCGCTGATGGCGGCTACTTGGTCATCGAGCTCGCTGTTCAGGACCACGCCGTCGTTCACGACGGCCGCGACGCGGTCCAGCAAAACGCCCTTAGTGGCCAGCTCGCGGGTCTGGGCGCGCGCAACCCCTTGTTCCTGCAGGGCAATGAACTGCGCTGCTGTCACGGCCGCGAGCGCAACCAGCGTAACTATCCGCCGCATGGGTCTTCCTTCATCGTGGCCCCTAGGGGGCCCTTGGTTTCTGAATGGGGCTGTCCGTGGGTACGTAGCCCCGGATGGCTGTAGTCAAGAAAGAATCTGATTCAGATCCGACACTTGCAAGGCCGGTGAGTTCCAATTGCAGGTACACGCCGGTATCCGACGAGCCACTTCTGGTGCTGACGAAGCTGCGGCCCCCGAGCCGTACCCGCCAGCAGCACGCACGGTACTCGAAGCCAGCGAACCGCTCCAGCGACTTGTTGTCCTTCAGCGAATAGATACCGCGGACGAAGATGTTCCAGGCATCAGTGACGGGCCAGGAGCTCGACACTTCCGCTTGCTCGAGGACACTGCGCTGGTAGCGGTAGCCGACATTGATCACCGACTGCCCGGAGGGTTTGTACTGGATATTTACCTCGGAGCGCTCGGTCTGCGAGCTCTCCGGGTTCCATTGAAGGCCGATATCCGCGCTCCAGTCCTGGAAAGCCGTGAGCGCGAGCTGTGCCACGAAATCGGACCGGTGATCCGTCCGTGCAACCTCGAGCGGCACCGTCTGGCCGTCTACAACCTGGTCCGGCAGCAACACGCGTGGATTGGTGATGTAGTAAATCTGCCCCAGGGTTGCAGTCAGGAACTGCCTGCCATTGCCCGCGTCCAGCAGACGGCTGGTCACTCCGACGCTCACCTGGTTGGCATCGCCGACACGGTCCGCACCGACGTATCGGTTGTTGCGAAACAGCTCGACGGGGTCCAGGTCGGGGAGGCCCGTATCAAACAGTGGCAGTTGATCCTGGTTGCGATAGGGGACGTACAGGTACATCACCCGCGGCTCCAGCGTAATCCTGCGTTGGTTGTGCGAGCCGGCTTCGCGTTCGAACATCATCCCGGTGTCGAAGCTCGCGATGGGTACGACCCGCGAAGGTGAGCGATCTTCGCCCGGCCGCGTGTTGTCCAGCTGGTACTGGGTCGCTCGCCAGGCGAATCCCGGCCGCACGAAGTAGCCCGGCGCATCGAAGTTGAAAGAGGCCTCGGGCATGACATCAACACGCCAGCCATTGATACAGGGGGTTGGTGCAGGTCCCGTGCAGGTTTGCCGTTGGCTGACAATGTCGAGGGAATCGATCGAGCGGCGGAAGTTGACGATCTCGGATTGGAACCCGTAGCGCACCTGCTCGGCCGGGCCCCAACCGAAGTCGCCGCTGACGGCAAGACTGGGCAGGCGGGCGTAGGGCCTGTCAACCTCCGCAAGGGTGTAGTCGGTGGTTCGGTAGTGTTGGATCTGACCGTCCACCCTCCAGTGCTCGTCGCGGTAGGTCAGGGCCGCCTGCTGCTGCACGAAAGCGGTGCTGGTGCCTTCCGGCCCTTGGGCGAAGTCCTCGAAATAGTGTGTGTCACTGACGTTCTCCGCGTCGACGGAGAAACGGTATTCGCCCGGCAGCTCCATCGCATTGGCCAGCTTGACGCGACTTCTGCCAGTGTTGAACACATTGTCGTAGGGCAGATAATTCCACGTGAGCGAGCCGCGATCGTTCGAGCTTAGGAAGCGCGTCTCACCGCCGAGATCGACGCCTCTGCGCGAATAGACAATGGGCTCAAACGTGAGGTCGGCGTTCGGCGCTATGTTCCAGTAGTACGGAGCGGAGAACGACGCACCGCTGCGCGAGTTGTTGCCGAGCGTCGGATATAGAAAACCGCTCTTTCGGTCGGCGCTCAGCGGAAACGACACCCAGGGTAGATAGAGGATGGGCACGCCCTGGAAGTCCACTATGGCGGAGCGTGCTTCGCCGATCCGTGACCCCGTGTCCAGGGTTACGCTCTTCGCGCGGATCTGCCACGCTTCCTCGGTCTTCGGACACGTCGTGAAGCGCACGCCTTTCAAATCGATCACGCCCTGCGGTGTCAGTTGCAGAGCGTCAGCCGAGCCGCGGGCCGCACGTTGCCGAAGGTCGAACGTCGCTGAACGGAAGTCGGCGCCTTCGCTGGGCGAATACTTGCCCCCGTCGCCCGTGATGCGCACGATCGGATCTTCGTACTGCAGGCCGCTGTCAGTTTTAAACCCGTTGGTTTTCGAGTTGTACTCGATCTGGTCGGCGCGGATCTCCCGGTCGCCCTGGCGCACGATTACGTTTCCCTTCAGTTCCGCATTGCCGTCGACGCTGAGCGTTGCGTGGTCGCTCTTCAGATCGATGGCACCCTCCGGCTTGCGTTCCTTAGATGACGCTGGTGACTCAGCTCGCGTGGGAGCGGGCGACTGCGTAACCGGTGGTGTCGGCTGGGAAGGACACAGCGGGGCGTCGGCGGCCCATCCGGTGGACGCAATGGCGGATAGCAACGCGAAAGTCACGCCTTTCGCGATAAACGACAATACGGTGATGTGAAGTGGGCGCCATTGCAGCATGAGGGGCGGCATTATAATGGCGCGCCCCCGCATCGCGGGCCAAAAAGCTCATCCCACCCATGCCAGAGAACGACGCTCGACTCGCGCTTGTCCACAACTGGTTGACCGAGGACCTCGGCATACCTCCCGAGAGAGTCGAGCCGGCCTCCAGTGATGCGAGCTTCCGGCGTTATTTCCGGGCGTTTCGTAACGGCGAGACGTTCGTGATCATGGATGCGCCGCCGGACAAGGAGGACGTACGTCCTTACCTGAAAGTGACGGGCTTGCTGGAATCTTTAGGCGTGCATGTGCCTCACGTGCACGAAGCAGACGTCGCCAAGGGTCTTCTGCTCCTCGAGGATCTGGGGGTTACCCAGTATCTGCAGCGCCTCAATGCGGGTGACGATCCCGATCGGCTGTACGGGGACGCGTTGTTCGCCCTCGCGGAGATTCAAACGCGAGGCATGGATGCTGCACGCGAGCTGGGTCCCTATGACCGGGAGCCTCTCGCACGCGAGCTGGCACTGATGCCCGAATGGTTTTGCCGGCGGCATTTGGAGCTGACGCTGACCGATGCTGAAAATCAGATCCTCGCCGACGCGTTCGAGTTTCTGATCGCCGAAGCCCTCATGCAGCCTCTGGTATTCGTGCACCGTGACTATCACTCGCGGAATCTGATGGTCATGACGGAGCGCAATCCCGGCGTCATCGACTTCCAGGACGCATTGCGTGGTCCTATCGGGTATGACCTCGTGTCCTTGCTCAAGGATTGCTACATCGGGTGGCCGCGCGAGCGAGTCGAAAAGTGGGTCAGCGGCTATCGCAACCTGGTCCGCTCGCGTGGCGGCCCCGGCGGGCGCGACGATCGCGAGTTCCTGCGATGGTTCGATCTGATTGGGTTGCAGCGGCACATCAAGGTGCTCGGAATTTTCTCGCGGCTGTGGTATCGCGACGGAAAGCCCGGGTATTTGCGTGACTTGCCGCTGACGCTCGAGTACGTGCGCGACACGAGCGGGCGCTATCCGGAGCTGGCAGAGTTTGCCGGTGTGCTCGAGCGGCGAATCCTGCCGGAGCTGCCCCGGGCGAACGCGCGCGCGGCCGTTGTGAACGCGCCCAAAATGGGCCAGCCCGTTACGGGCCAGCCCGTTACGGGCCAGCCCAAAATGGGCCAGCCCAAATGAAGGCCATGGTGCTGGCCGCAGGCCGCGGCGAACGGCTAAGACCCATTACCGATACCGTGCCGAAGCCCCTCGTGCGGGTGGCCGGTAAACCCCTGATCGTTTACCACCTGGAAGCCTTGGCGCGAGCCGGGGTTCGTGACGTCGTCATCAATCTCTCCTGGCTGGCGGACAGGATTCGCACGGCCTTGCGGGACGGAAGCGACTACGGCGTACGCATCACTTATACGGATGAAGGACCAGTGGCCCTCGAAACGGGCGGTGGGATTTTCAACGCCATCCAACATTTGGCGCCGGGACCTTTCCTGGTAGTCAACGGCGATACGTTCACCGATATCGATCTCGAGGCGCTGCAGGCGCGTACGGATGCTGACACCCGCTCGGGCGCGCTGGCCCGCCTCGTGCTCGTGCCCAATCCAACTCAACATCCACAGGGTGATTTTGGCCTCGAAGGCGAG
>Ga0105247_10000088_pt1 | contig 98964 bp, 89 predicted proteins | sample KBSS24metaG_FD_81519 | JGI IMG/M metagenome (GOLD analysis project Ga0105247, IMG submission 81519) | Switchgrass rhizosphere microbial communities from Kellogg Biological Station, Michigan, USA - KBS S2-4 metaG | ecosystem: Host-associated > Plants > Roots > Rhizosphere > Soil | place... | reverse complement strand
CGTGGCGCGAGCACTGCGTTGTCGCGCGCCACCGCGATCTTTGCGGCCGTCTTCATGATCAACAGCTTGTTGCTGGCCTACACTGGTACAAAGCAGTCGGAAGCGCAGCCGCGGACGATCCTCGACGAGGCTGCTGAAAGCGCTTCCAAGACGACCGAGCGGCCAGCGAGGGAATCCCCAGCGGGGACGCCAGCCGGCGCGGCGAAGACTCCAGCGCCTGCGACCGCGCCTGCGCCTACGCCTCCTGTACCCGCTCCAACGCCGGCCCCTGTGGCGCCGGCGCCGGCAGCGCCTGAGGGCACCGCACCTCCGAAGTAAAACTCATACATGCCGACGTGGTGGAATTGGTAGACACACTAGCTTGAGGGGCTAGCGCCGCAAGGTGTGCGAGTTCGAATCTCGCCGTCGGCACCAAACGTCGTTACGCTGGTACAATGCGTGACTCGATCGCGTGAATAAATTACGAGGGGGCAGGCCGTCAACCGGTCTGTCCCCTTTGCTTGCGGGCGAACGGTAATGCTGTCGAACTATCTGCCGATTCTGATTTTTCTGGTGATTGCCACTGCGCTGGCGCTGGTAATGCTGGTGCTTGGCAGCGGCCTCGGCCGCTACTTCTCGCGGTTTCACGACGACAAAGCCAAGCGCTCGCCGTACGAGTGCGGCTTCGAGGCCTTTGAAGACAGCCGCATGAAGTTCGACGTGCGTTACTACCTCGTCGCCATCCTATTCATTGTGTTCGACCTGGAAATCGCATTCCTGTTTCCGTGGGCGGTGGCCATCGGAAAGATCGGCGGCTTCGGGCTGATAGCCATGGCGGTGTTTCTCTTCATTCTCGTCGTTGGCTTCGTCTACGAGTGGAAGAAAGGAGCGCTCGAGTGGGATTAGAGGCGGTTGTGGATCCCGAGGCCGCGGAAGGGTTCGCCCAGCGTGGCTTCCTGACGACCCAGGTGGACAGCCTGGTCAACTGGGCGCGCACGGGGTCGTTGTGGCCGGTGACGTTCGGCCTTGCTTGCTGCGCGGTCGAGATGATGCACGCCGGTGCTTCTCGTTACGACCTCGATCGATTCGGCGTCGTCTTTCGCCCGAGCCCTCGGCAGTCCGACGTGATGATTGTCGCCGGTACTCTGGTGAACAAAATGGCCCCGGCGCTGCGTAAGGTGTACGACCAGATGGCGGAGCCGCGATGGGTAATCTCCATGGGCTCGTGTGCGAATGGCGGCGGCTATTACCACTATTCGTATGCCGTCGTGCGTGGTTGCGACCGGATCGTCCCCGTCGATGTCTACGTGCCCGGGTGCCCACCAACGGCGGAAGCGCTCGTTTACGGCATCATTCAGCTTCAGAAGAAAATCGAGCGAACCAGCACGATCGCCCGATAGGCCCCCCATTAGGAGAATTTGCACGGTGACTGACGGGATAGAAGCACTGGCGCTTCAAGTCGACGCGCACCTGAGCGGTAGCCTGCGGCGCGTTACAGCGCCCGCCGGCGAGCTGGCCTACGAAGTCGAGCCGGCCGTATTGCTGACGGTGTGCCGCGCACTGCGCGATACACCGGAGTTGAAATTTGAAATGCTGGTCGATCTCGCCGGTGTTGATTATTTGCACTATGGCCTGGACGAGTGGCAGACCGTGACGGCTACCCATTCGGGATTCAGCCGTGGCAGGGTAGCCCGTACTGCCGCGCCCGATCCCAACATGCCCGGCAGGTTTGCGGTCGTGTATCAGCTGCTGTCGATTACCCACAATCGCCGTATGCGTCTGCGCGTCAAGTGTCTCGATCCGCAGGAGCCGGTGGTCGACTCGGTCATCGACGTCTGGGCTTCGGCCAACTGGTTCGAGCGTGAGGCCTTTGACCTGTTCGGTATTCTGTTTCGCGGTCATCCGGACCTGCGCCGCATCCTCACGGACTACGGGTTCATTGGCCATCCGTTCCGCAAGGACTTCCCGCTCACCGGCAATGTTGAAGTGCAATACGACGCGGAAAAGAAGCGCGTGGTGTATCAACCCGTGAGCATCGTACCGCGCGTACTGGTGCCCAAGGTCATCCGCCATGATCATCGCTATGACCCGGCTCTGAAGGATGTGGTACCGAAAGAGCTGACGGAGCGGCGCTGATGTCTGAAATCAGAAACTACACACTGAATTTCGGTCCGCAGCATCCGGCCGCTCACGGAGTGTTGCGTCTCGTACTCGAGATGGATGGCGAGACCATCCAGAAAGCGGATCCACACATCGGCCTGCTGCATCGGGGCACCGAGAAGCTCGCCGAGTCGAAGCCGTTCAACCAGTCGATCGGCTACATGGACCGGCTCGACTATGTATCGATGATGTGCAACGAGCATGCTTACGTGCTCGCGATCGAGAAGCTGCTGGGCATCACTGCGCCCGAGCGCGCGCAATACATCCGCGTGATGTTCGATGAGATCACGCGTGTGCTCAACCACCTCATGTGGTTGGGTGCGCACGGGTTGGATATCGGCGCGATGACTGTCTTCCTCATGTGCTTCAAGGAGCGTGAGGAATTGATGGACCTGTACGAGGCGGTATCAGGCACCCGCATGCACGCCACCTACTACAGGCCCGGCGGCGTGTATCGTGATCTGCCGGATTCCATGCCGAAGTACCAGCCCTCGAAGTGGCGCTCGCAGAAGGACGTGGACCGCCTGAACGAGGCCCGCTCGGGCTCGATGCTCGACTTCATCAAGGCCTTCACGGATCGCTTCCCGGCGAACATCGACGATTACGAGACCTTGTTGACCGACAACCGCATCTGGAAGCAGCGTACCGTCAACATCGGCGTCGTCTCACCTGAGCGCGCCATGCAGCTCGGCTTCACCGGCCCCATGCTGCGCGGCTCAGGAGTCGAATGGGACCTGCGCAAGAAGCAGCCCTACGAAGTCTACGATCGCATGGATTTCGACATCCCGGTCGGTGTGCACGGCGACTGTTATGACCGCTACCTGGTCCGCGTCGAGGAGATGCGCCAGTCCAACCGCATCATCCGCCAGTGCGCCGATTGGCTCGCAGCCCATCCCGGTCCGGTGATGATCGATGACCGCAAGGTCCGGCCACCCAGCCGCGAGCGGATGAAGGACGACATGGAATCCCTCATTCACCACTTCAAGTTCTTCACCGAAGGCTACGAAGTGCCCGAGGGTGAGACCTATGCCGCCATCGAGGCGCCCAAGGGTGAGTTCGGCATCTATCTGATTTCAGACGGTGCAAACAAACCTTACCGGCTGAAGTGCCGTGCGCCCGGTTTCGCTCACCTGGCCGCGCTCGAGGAAATGTGCACCGGGCACATGCTCGCCGACGTCGTGGCCGTGATTGGTACCCAGGATATCGTGTTCGGGGAAATCGACCGTTGAGTACAGACACCAAACCAGGCGCGCTGGGCGCGGACAGCAAGCTCAAGCTGTTGACCGAAGCCACCCGTCACGAAATCGACGAGTGGGTGAAGAAGTTTCCGCCGGGGCGGCAACGCTCGGCAACCATCTCCGCCCTGCGGGCGGTGCAGGAGCAGAACCACGGGTACCTCACGCCCGAGCTGATGGATGCGGTGGCTGAATACCTGAACCTGCCGCCCATCCAGGTGTACGAGGTGGCCAGTTTCTACTCGATGTTCGAGACACACCCCTGCGGCCGCCATCATGTCAGCATCTGCACCAACCTCTCGTGCATGCTGAATGGTGCCGAGGAGCTCGTGGCGCACGCGGAAAAGAAGCTCGGCATCAAACTCAACGAGAGCACACCCGATAAACGCATCTTTCTGAAGCGGGAAGAAGAGTGCCTGGCCGCGTGCACCGGTGCCCCGATGATGATGGTCGACCATGTGTTCCACGAGTACCTGACGCCTGCGGCGCTGGACAAGATCCTGGACGAGTTAAAATGAGCGAGTGGGCGAGTAAGCAGAACCTGCTGCTGTTCGAGGCGCTGAAGTACGACCAGCCCTGGACTCTGGACAGCTACCGCAAGATCGGCGGGTATGACATCTGGGAGAAGATGCTCGCTGACAAGCCGACGCGCGATTCAGTCATCGACACCGTCAAGGGCTCGGGCCTGCGCGGCCGCGGTGGCGCAGCCTTCCCCACGGGCATGAAGTGGAGCTTCATGCCGCGCAACTCGCCGGTTCAGAAGTACCTCGTCTGCAACTCCGACGAGAGCGAACCCGGCACCTGCCACGATCGTGACATCCTGCGCTATACCCCGCATGCTCTGATCGAGGGCCTGGCGATCGGCGGCTATGCCACCAATTCCACCGTTGCTTACAACTACATCCGTGGTGAGTTCCTGGGCGAGCCTATTCCACGCTTCGAAGCGGCGTTGAAAGAGGCGTACGCGGCCGGCCTGCTCGGCAAGAACATCAAGGGTACCGGCATCGATTTCGACATTTACACCTTCGTCGGCGCCGGCGCCTACATCTGCGGCGAGGAAACCGCGATGTTGGACTCGCTCGAGGGCAAGCCCGGCAAGCCGCGGTTCAAGCCGCCGTTTCCGGCCAACTTCGGTCTCTACGGCGCGCCGACTACGATCAACAACACGCAGAGCTTCGCATCGGTTCCGGCGATCCTGCGCAAGGGCCCGGAGTGGTTCGTGCAACTCGGGCCGAAGAACGCCGCCGGCACGGTGATCTTTTCCGTCTCCGGGCACGTCGAGAAGCCGGCGAATCTCGAGCTGCCGCTGGGCATCCCATTCCAGGACCTGCTCGAGCTGTGTGGTGGCGTGAAGGGCGGCCGTAAGTTGAAGGCAGTGATCCCGGGTGGTCTGTCCGTACCCGTCGTGCCGGGCGATATCATGTTGAAAACCAACATGGACTATGACTCGCTGAAGGCTGCCGGGTCCGCCATTGGCTCCGCGGGCGTAATTGTGATGGACGAGACTACCTGTATGGTGCGCGTCCTGGAGCGGATTACCCGTTTCTACAAATCCGAGTCGTGCGGTCAATGCACACCGTGCCGCGAGGGGACGGGGTGGATGAACCGGCTGGTGAAGCGGATCCTGGCAGGCGATGCGCGCCGCGAGGAGCTCGGATTGTTGCTGGATGTCGCGGGCCGGATCGAAGGCCACACCATCTGCGGCTTCGGCGATGCCTCGGCGTGGCCGGTGCAGAGTGCGCTGAAGCACTTCCGCCACGAGTTCGAATACATGATCGACCATGGCGGCCGCAGCATGGTGAGCGACCAGCTGGGAGCGAAGGCGGCATGAGCGGCGAAGAATTCATCAACATGGAAGTCGACGGCGTGCCGGTCAAGGCGCGCAAGGGCGACATGATCATTCGCGTCACTGACGCGAACAACGCATACGTGCCGCGCTTCTGTTACCACGACAAGCTGACTATCGCGGCCAACTGCCGCATGTGCCTGGTCGAGGTCGAGAAGGCGCCCAAGCCCCTGCCCGCATGCGCCACCCCGGTGGTGGAGGGCATGAAGGTGTTCACCAAGTCCCCGCGCGCTATTGGCGCTCAGCGGGCGACCATGGAATTCCTGCTCATCAACCATCCGCTCGACTGCCCGATCTGTGACCAGGGTGGTGAGTGCGAGCTGCAGGATCTCGCCGTTGGATTCGGCCGCGATATATCGCGCTTCCAGGAGCGCAAACGCGCTGTCCCGGACGAGAACCTCGGTCCGTTGATCGCCACGGACATGACCCGCTGCATTCATTGCACCCGCTGCGTCCGCTTTACGCAGGAGATCGCCGGCTTCCAGGAGCTCGGAATGATCGGGCGCGGCGAACAGATGAAGGTTCGCACCTACATCGAGCAGACCGTTCATCACGAGATGTCGGGCAACGTCATCGACCTGTGTCCGGTGGGTGCCCTGGTCTCCAAGCCATACCGCTTCAGCGCACGTGCGTGGGAGATGACATCCCATGCGTTGATATCGCCGCACGATGGCGTGGGCACAAACCTCTATGGGCATGTGCTGCGTGGCCGGTTGATGCGCGTCATTCCTCGTGAGAACGAGGCTATTAACGAGACGTGGATCCCGGATCGCGACCGCTTCAGCTACGAAGGCATTTACAGCTCCGACCGCATCCAAAAGCCGATGCTCCGTCAGGGCAGCGAGTGGGTCGAGACGGACTGGGAAACAGCGCTCACGAAAGTTGCCGAGGGGTTGCGGCCGCGTGCCGCGGATCTCGGCGTGCTGGCGAGCAGTACGAGCACGCTCGAAGAGCTCTACCTCCTGGGGCGGCTGGCGCGCGCGTTGGGCACCGGCAACATCGATCATCGGCTCCGGCAGCGGGACTTCCGCGATCAGGATGCTGATCCTGTGTATCCGAACCTGGGTATGCCGATTGCGGCGATCGAGCAGTTGCAGGGTCTGTTGGTCATCGGCGCAAACCTGCGGCGCGAAGTGCCGATCCTGGCGCACCGCGTGCGCAAGGCCGCGTTGCATGGCGCGAAGGTCATATCGTTCGGGCCGGCGCCCGTCGATTATCTGTTTCCCGTCGCTGTCAACATGGTGTCTTCGCCTGCCAAGCAGGTTGAGGATCTGACCGCCATTCTGGCCGCCGCGGCGCAGACTGCTGGCAAATCCGTCCCGGCGCACCTCGCTTCGGCCGTACAACAGGCAAAAGTCGGTGACGCTCATCGCGAAGCGGCCGCGGCGTTGGTTGCTGGCGAGAAGCGGGCGGTATGGTTAGGGGCGCTTGCGGTGCGACACCCGGCGTACGCGGACCTGCGTGCGTTGGCTGCCGCGATCGCCGAAGTGACGGGTGCATCGCTTGGCGTGTTGGCTGAAGGCGGAAATGCCGCTGGGGCCTATCTTGCGGGTGCCGTTCCGCATCGTGAGGCGGGGGGGAATCCGGCAGCCAAAACGGGCCTGTCAGCGTTGGAAATGGTCCAGCGGACCCTGAAGGCCTACGTGCTGTTTGGTGGAGTCGAGCCCTGGATCGATTCGGTGGATGCCGAAAGCTCGCGCACGCTCGCAAAGGCCGAGTTTGTCGTGGCCATTACTCCGTTTGCGAACGATCAGCTGCGGGAGATCGCTCATGTGCTGCTGCCCATGGGTACTTTCGCCGAAACTTCGGGCACGTACGTAAACCTGGAAGGTACCTGGCAGAGTCACAATGGCGCTGCGCAGCCGGTAGGCGAAGCGCGTCCAGGCTGGAAGGTACTGCGCGTGCTCGGCAACCTGTTGAACCTCAACGGCTTCGAATATCAGTCGTCCGAGGACGTTCGCGAGGAGCTGCGCAAGCTGTGCGATAGCTCATCTTCTGCCCAGAAGGGGAGTCTGCCAGCCTATAAGGGCACTCACTTCGCCGCGCAGGGTGCAACGCATGTGTTGCATCCCGGCGCCGATGTCCTGGATCTTTCCATGTACCACGTCGATGCTCTCGTGCGTCGTGCGCCTTCGTTGCAGAAGACGCGCGAGGGACGGATGTTGGCTGTTACCTACTGACCGAGGATCAGGTTCGCGTGCTGCAAAGTATTTCAGACACCTGGAGCTCGCTGTCGGCCTACGGTCAACACACCGTTTGGACGACCGTGTGGACCATTGCCATCACGATTTGTCTCATTCTCTCGGTGGCGTTACTGACGCTGTGGGAGAGAAAAGTCATCGGTTGGATGCAGTTGCGCCGCGGCCCCAACCGGGTGCGCATACTGGGTATGTTCCCAGGCCTGGGGCAGCCTTTCGCGGACGTTGTGAAGCTGCTCACCAAGGAAGTGATCCTTCCGGCGAAAGCGAACAAGTTCCTGTTCCTCCTGGCTCCCATGATCACGTTGATTCCGGCCTTCGCAGCCTGGGCGGTGATTCCACTGTCGGCGACGGTCGTGGTGTCGAAGGCCAACGCGGGGCTGTTGTACCTGTTGTCCCTGACCTCGATGGGCGTCTACGGGGTCATCATTGCGGGTTGGGCGGCCAACTCCAAGTATGCGTTCCTGGGTGCCATGCGCTCGGCGGCGCAGATGGTTGCCTACGAAATCGCCATGGGCTTCGCGCTCGTAGGCGTGATCCTTGCCTCGCAGAGCCTGAATCTGGGTGACATCGTCGAGCGCCAGCAGGGCGGATTCCTCGCGTGGAACTGGTTCTGGCTGTTTCCGCTGCTGATCGTGTATTTCATTTCGGGGGTCGCCGAAACCAACCGCGCGCCGTTCGACGTTGCCGAAGGCGAGTCGGAGATCGTCGCCGGATTTCACGTGGAGTATTCCGGCATCGCGTTCGCGCTGTTCTTCCTGGCTGAATACGCGAACATGATTCTGATCTCGGCGCTGACGGCCGTGTTCTTCTTTGGTGGCTGGCTGTCACCCGTTGCCGGTTACGGCGCTTTGGGTGATTCGATCATCGGGCAACCGAGCATCGGTTGGCTGCTCGCCAAGATCTTCCTTGCGCTGTTCTTCTTCCTCTGGTTCCGCGCAACCTTCCCGCGGTATCGCTATGACCAGATCATGCGCCTCGGTTGGAAGGTGCTGATTCCGGTCACGATCGTCTGGATCGGTGTGGAGATGGTGATGGCCTGGTACAAGGTCGGCCCGTGGGCGAAAGTCGCGCTGTTGGCGCAGTGAAACGGAGGAACTAGTCAATGGCCGTGAATCTAGTCAAGACGCTGCTGCTGACTGAGCTCGTGCAGGGCATGGGCGTCACGATCCGCAATTTCTTCAGCACCAAGTACACGCTGAATTATCCCGAAGAGAAGACTCCGCAGTCACCGCGTTTCCGTGGATTGCACGCGCAGCGGCGCTATCCGAACGGGCAGGAGCGCTGCATTGCCTGCAAGCTTTGCGAAGCTGTGTGTCCCGCGGTCTGTATCACGATCGACTCTGAAGTCGCGCCGGATGGCACGCGGCGGACGAGCCGCTACGACATCGATCTCTTCAAGTGCATCTACTGCGGCTTCTGCGAGGAGGCTTGTCCGGTGGATGCCATCGTCCTTACGCGTATCCACGAGTACCACATGGAGCACCGCGGGGAAAACATCATGAGCAAAGACAAGCTGCTCGCCGTCGGCGAGCGCTACGAAGCCATGATCGCGACCGACAAAGCCGCCGACGCGCCGTACCGCTGAGCAACCGGCGCTTCAGGGGAGTCAAACAATCACATGCTGGTAGAGATACTCTTTTACATCTTCGGGACCATCCTGGTCCTCGGGGCACTGGGCGTGATCATTTCACGTAACCCGGTCTATTCGGCGCTCTCACTCGTGCTGTGTTTCATCACGTCCGCCGCCATCTGGCTACTGATTGAAGCTGAGTTCCTCGCGGTGGTGCTGGTGCTCGTATATGTCGGCGCCGTGATGGTCTTGTTCCTGTTCGTAGTGATGATGCTCGATATCAATCTCGAGGAATTACGGACGGGATTCACACGCTATGCCTGGCTCGGCTGGCTCACCGCGCTGGCAGTCATCGTTGAGATCGTTGGAGTGGTGTGGGTGCGCGGCATTGGCGTTGACGTCTCGAAATCGCCCACACCCACCGCGCCTGACTACAGCAATACGCTGGAGCTGGGGCGCGTCATGTACACCAAATACGCATACCCGTTTGAGCTGGCTGCGGTGCTGCTGCTCGTGGCCATTGTTGCAGCGATTTCACTGACGATGCGCCGCCGTCCCGGGCTGAAGGTTCAGGACATCGGCAAGCAGGTTGCCGTACGCGCCCAAGATCGCGTGCGGATAGTGAAGATGAACCCGGAGAAGCGCCCATGATCACGCTTTCTCAGCTGCTGACCCTGTCGGCCATCCTGTTCGCGTTGTCGGTGGCGGGCATCTTCCTCAACCGCAAGAACGTGATCCTGCTGCTGATGTGTGTGGAGCTGCTGCTGCTGGCGGCGAATTTTAACTTCATCGCCTTCTCGCGCTACCTGGGCGACATCAACGGGCAGGTGTTCGTGTTCTTCGTGCTGACCGTGGCGGCCGCCGAATCGGCGATCGGACTGGCCATCCTCGTGGTGCTGTTCCGTGAGCGCCGCAGCATCAATGTCGAAGATCTGAATACGCTGCGAGGCTGAGTACGCGCATGAATCTGACCCTTCTCGTATTGATCGCCGTACTGCCGCTGGTTGGCGCGATTCTGGCCGGATTGTTCGGACGGGTGATCGGCCGCGTCGGTGCCCACACGGTCACGATCCTGGCCGTGGCAACCTCGTTCGTTCTATCGCTGCACGTGCTCAAACAGATCTACCTGGACGGCGTACCGGCCTTCGATGGACCGGTGTACACCTGGCTGATCAGTGATGGTGTCAGGTTCGATGTCGGCTTCCTCATCGACCGCCTGAGCACGCTGATGATGGTAGTGGTGACGTTTGTATCGCTCTGCGTGCACGTCTACACGATCGGCTACATGAGCGACGACCCGGGCTATAGCCGGTTCTTCAGCTACATCTCGTTGTTCACCTTCTCGATGCTGATGCTCGTGATGTCCAATAACTTCATGCAGCTGTTCTTCGGGTGGGAGGCGGTAGGTGTGGTTTCCTACCTGCTGATCGGATTCTGGTACACGCGCCCGAGCGCGATTTTCGCGAATTTCAAAGCATTCGTGGTCAACAGGGTCGGTGACTTCGGATTCGTGCTGGGCATCGCCGGAATCTTCTACTACACGAACTCCATCGGCTATGCCGAAGCGTTCGCCGCGGCTCCCAAGCTGGCGCACGCGATGATGCCGCTCACCTCGAATACGAGCGTTGAAGCCATCACGCTGATCTGCATCTGCCTGTTCATCGGTGCGATGGGTAAGTCGGCCCAGGTGCCGTTGCACGTGTGGTTGCCGGATTCGATGGAAGGTCCCACGCCGATTTCCGCGCTGATTCACGCGGCAACCATGGTGACCGCCGGAATCTTCATGGTGGCGCGCATGTCACCGCTCTTCGAGCAGTCCGAAACGGCGCTGTCGTTCGTGTTGATTATCGGCGCGACCACGGCGTTCTTCATGGGACTGCTCGGAATCGTCAACAACGACATCAAGCGCGTGATCGCGTATTCGACGCTTTCGCAGCTGGGCTATATGGTGACGGCCCTGGGCGTATCCGCCTACAGCGCCGGCATGTTCCATCTGATGACACACGCCTTCTTCAAGGCACTGCTGTTCCTCGCAGCCGGCTCCGTGATCATTGGCATGCATCACGAGCAGGACATGCGCAAGATGGGGGGACTTTCCAAGTACATGCCCATCACGGCCGTCACGAGTTGGATCGGCGCGCTGGCGCTGATTGGTACGCCTTTCTTTGCCGGGTTCTATTCGAAGGACACCATCATCGAGGCCGTGGGTGAGTCGCACCGATGGGGTGCTACCTACGCGTATTGGTGCGTGATGGGTGGTGTGTTTGTCACGGCGCTGTATACGTTTCGCATGATTTTCATGACGTTTCATGGGCCGGAGCGGTTCAGGCACGCTGACGCGCACGGCGGGGCTGCAGCGGCACATGGGGCGGCCGCTGCGCACGGCACAGCTGCGGCGCATGGGCACGACGACCACCACGGTCCGGTCGAGCCGCATGAGAGCCCGCTCGTTGTCACGGGTCCGCTCATCGCGCTGGCCATTCCTTCGGTGGTCATCGGCGCCCTAACCGCGGGGCCGATATTGTTCGGCGACTACTTCGGTGACGCCATCCGCGTGCTCGAGAAGAACGACGTGCTCGCCGAGCTGGGTAAGGATTTCCAAGGCCCGACGCAGATGGCACTGCACGGGTTCGCAGGGGCTCCCTTCTGGCTGGCTGCTGCAGGCGTGCTGACAGCATGGCTCTTCTTCCTGCATCGGCCACAATGGGCCGACGCCACCGCGCGTGCGCTGGCGCCCATCCGCAACCTGCTGCTCAACAAGTACTACTTCGACTGGTTCAACGAAAAAGTCCTTTCGGCCGTGGCGCGCGGCCTCGGCTTCACATTGTGGAAGGGTGGCGACCAGGTGTTGATCGACGGTGTCCTGGTCAACGGGTCAGCGGCGACGGTCAGTTGGTTCGGAAGTATCGTGCGGCGTGTGCAGAACGGTTATCTGTATGCGTATGCGTTCTGGATGGTCATCGGCCTGGCGGTCATGCTGGGCTGGTTCCTCGTGCGGTCGTAAGTTACGGCGGTCATTGAATGCAAGGCTTTCTGTCAGTTCTGATCTGGCTGCCCATCGCGGCTGGCATCCTGGTGCTCCTCATGGGAGACCGAAACATCCGCGCTGCCCGCTGGGTCGCGTTACTCGCATCCATCGTGACGCTGCTCATCTCCCTGCCGCTGCTCGCACATTTCAACTCGGGCACGCCTGACTTCCAGTTCGTCGAGCACCTGCCGTGGATCACGCGCTTTCACGCGAACTACGCGCTGGGCGTCGACGGCATTTCGCTGCCGCTGGTGGTGCTGACGGCATTCATCACGATTCCCGTCATTGTCGCGGCTTGGACGGTCATCGAGGCACGGCCCGCGCAGTACTTCGCGGCCTTTCTCATCATGGAAGGGCTGATGATCGGTGTGTTTTCGGCGACCGATGCGCTGCTGTTCTACTTCTTCTGGGAAGCCATGCTGATTCCGATGTTTCTCATCATCGGTATCTGGGGCGGTCCGCGCCGGGTGTACGCCACGATCAAATTCTTCCTGTACACCTTCCTCGGCTCAGTGTTCATGCTCGTCGCGCTGATCTACATGTACGTGAAGGCAGGCGACTATTCGATTGCCAGTTTTCAGGCGCTGCCGCTGACGCTCGTGGAGCAGCGCTGGATATTCATAGCTTTCTTCCTGGCCTTCGCGGTCAAAGTGCCCATGTGGCCAGTGCATACGTGGTTGCCGGACGCGCACGTGGAAGCACCTACCGGGGGCTCGGTCATCCTGGCGGCCATCATGTTGAAGATGGGCGGCTACGGCTTCCTGCGCTTCAACCTGCCAATCACACCGGATGCCAGCCGGCAGCTGGATCTCGCCATCATCGCGTTGTCGCTGATTGCGGTTGTGTACATCGGCTTCGTGGCGCTCGTGCAGCAGGACATGAAGAAGCTGATCGCCTACTCGTCGATTGCGCACATGGGCTTTGTGACCCTCGGTGCCTTCATCGTCTATCAGATCGTCAGGAGCACCGGCGGCCTGCAGGGCGCCGGCCTGGGGCTCGATGGTGCGATGGTGCAGATGATTTCCCACGGCCTGGTGTCGGGCGCGCTCTTTCTGTGTGTCGGCGTGCTCTACGACCGGATGCATAGCCGGCAGATTTCAGACTACGGCGGTGTGATCAACACGATGCCCATCTTTGCAGCCTTCATGGTGTTGTTCGCGCTTGCGAACACCGGGCTGCCCGGCACTTCGGGGTTCGTCGGTGAATTCCTGGTCATCATCGCGAGCTTCAAGGCGAGTTTCTGGTATTCGCTGCTCGCGGCAACCACCCTCATTCTCGGCGCGGCTTACACCCTCTGGCTGGTAAAGCGGGTGGTATTCGGCCCAGTGGGCAACTCGAAGGTAGCTGCGCTCACGGACCTGAACGGCCGCGAGTTTGGAGTCCTGGCGGTCTTGGCAGCAGCCGTGCTGCTGGTCGGCATCTGGCCGGCACCGTTGTTGAAGATCATGCAGCCGACGATCCATCACCTGGTGGACCAGGCCGTCGCCAGTAAGATTCCGCTCTAAGACATCCGCACAACCGGTCCGAACATGCCCGAAACGATCATGACCTGGCAAAGCATCACGCCCGCGATCCCGGAGATCTACCTGGTTGCGGCGATCTGCCTCCTCTTGCTGGTGGATGCGTTCGCCGGTCAGACCCGCCGTGGATTGACCCCTACGCTGACCCTGGTCGCCCTCGCCATCGGCGCAGCTTTGACGGCGATGTATGGAAACGTCCCGCAGCGAACCGTCTTGTTCGACGGAATGTACGTGGCCGATGAGCTCGCGTACGTGCTGAAGTTGTTCGGCTTCCTGTTTGTCGCATTTGGGTTGCTGTATTCGCGCGACTATCTGGAGGAACGGGGAATTCTGCGGGGCGAGTATTACGTGCTCGCCTTGACGGCGCTGCTGGGCATCTTCGTACTGGTCTCGGCCAACAGCATGCTGACCGTTTACATCGGGGTTGAGTTGTTGGCACTGTCGGTCTACGCGATGGCCGCCTTCGACCGCGATTCCGGAGTAGCCGCCGAATCGGCGATGAAGTACTTCGTGCTGGGCGCCATTGGTTCGGGCGCATTGCTGTACGGCATGTCCATGATCTATGGCATGACGGGCACACTGGACCTGCAGGAGCTTGGCGGCCACCTCCACGAGCCTCCAAACCTGGGGGTAACGATCGGACTCGTGTTCGTGGTCGTTGCCGTTGCTTTCAAGCTGGGCGCGGTACCGTTCCACATGTGGCTGCCCGATGTGTACCAGGGGGCGCCGACGAGCGTTACGTTGTTCATCGGCACCGCACCGAAGATTGCCTATTTCGCGCTGACTTTGCGGCTGCTGGCGCATGGATTGGGTGGCGCGGTGGTCGAGTGGTCACAAATGCTGGGTGCGCTCGCGATCCTCACTCTCGTAGTCGGGAACGTGGTCGCCATCGTGCAGACCAACTTGAAGCGCATGCTCGCGTACTCGACGATATCCAATGTCGGATTCATCGTGCTGGGTTTCACTGCGGGCACGCCTGACGGATACACCGCGGCCCTGTACTACACCCTGATTTATATTCTGGTCGCACTCGGATCCTTCGGCGTGATCCTGATCGCGAGCCGCAAGGGGTTCGAGGCAGACCATCTGGACCACTACAAAGGCATGTACAAGCGCGATCCGCTGCTCGCGCTTGCGATGATGATGCTGATGTTCTCGACGGCGGGTGTGCCGCCGTTCGTGGGGTTTTGGGCCAAGCTGCGAATTTTCCAGGCGCTCTGGGAAACCGACCATTTGTGGCTGGTGGTGATTTCGGCCGCCATGTCAGTGGTCGGGGCGTTCTACTACCTGCGCGTCATCAAACTGATGTACTTCGATGCGCCCCCGGCCGAGTACCCCCCGCCGCAGCATTCCGCTGGTGTTCGCGCGGCACTCGGGGTCAACGCCCTGGCTGTTCTTGTGTTGGGTGTGTGGCCGGCGCCGCTGCTGGATTTGAGCGCGCGGCTGATCCACTGACGACCTCTTCGGAGATGGCGGGGGCTAATCGCTGAAGAGCGTTTATTTTTTTGAGGATATGGGATCGAACAGCGTGCGCAGGTTGACGGCGGAATCGCCGGCGATGCCGATCATCCAGAACACGATACCGGAGGAGCCGCCCCAGAAGAGCAGGCCGAGGACGGGGATGGGGCCGAAGGGCAGAAGGTAATTAGGTAGCGGGGCCAACGCGTAGAGAAGCACTGTTGGCAGCGAGCAGGCGGTTCCGCCTGCGATGTATATCCACCACTCGCGGACGCGGCGTCGGTCAAAGTAAATGACCAGTGGTACGCCGAACAATATAGTTGAGGCGTAAGCCAGGAGCAGGCCAAGGGGCATTACTGCGGGCTCCGCCATGAATAGAGCGGGGTAGAAGCCGGCCAGCAGTGGTGTCAGAGCGAACGCTGTAAACAGGCGTCGGCGGTCCAGCGGCAATGCCTCGGGAGGCGGTGCCACGTGCGGCAGATCAGCATTGCTTTGCTCAACGCGTGCTGCTGGCGCAGCGGGCGTACCCGGCGCGGCTGAGGAAGCTGCGCCTGCATTTGGGGTTTCGGATTGGACTGCGCGGGTCACTGGACCACGCTATATGTGGGGGGTTGTTCGCACAACAACCGGAGCCACGAATTTACCCCGGTTGAGGCACAAGTCCGCTTTTATTCGCTCGGCCGGCGAACAGAACCCCCACTGCGGTCGCCAGGCACAGGCCCCCGGCGATGAGGAAGGCGCGGTCATAGCTGCCGTCGCTGGTACGGATGAACCCTGCGAAGGACGCCGCCAGCGCTGCGCCGATCTGATGCGAAGCCAGAACCCAGCCGAAGACCAGGCCCACTTTCTCGGCTCCGAAGGCCTGCCGGGCCAGGGCGACCGTTGGCGGTACCGTTGCAATCCAGTCGAGGCCGTAGAACACGGCGAAAATGGAGAGCCCGTGTCCTTCCGAGACGAAGCCGTACGGAAGGTATAGCAGGGACAGCCCCCGCAGGCCGTAGTAGGTGAAGAGGAGCATGCGGTTGTCGAACCGGTCGGAGAGCCAACCCGAACCGGTTGTGCCGATGAGGTCGAAAATGCCCATGACGGCCAGCAGGCTCGCGGCCTGTACTTCCGGCATCCCATGGTCCATGCACGCTGGAACGAGATGGGTGCCGATCAAGCCGTTGGTACTGGCGCCGCAGACGAAGAAGCTGCCGGCGAGGATCCAGAATTCCTTCGACCGGCTGGCCATGACCAAGGCGTCTATCGCGGCCACGAAGGGGTTTTGGACCGCCGCTGTCGGAACGGAGATTCCTTCTGGCTGCCCCAGGGGTTGCAAACCTTTGTCTTGGGGTCGGTCACGCATCAGGAGCAGGGCGATGGGTGCCATCAGCAGGGCCAACACAGCCATTGTGATGACCGCAGATCGCCAGCCGTGGTCGACAACCAGCTTCGCGAGAAATGGCAGAAATACGAGTTGGCCGGTTGCTGCGCTGGCCGTGAGCATTCCGAGGGCCAGGCCGCGATGGGCGTAGAACCAGCGTTGTACGACGGTAGCGCCGAGGACGAGCGCGATGATGCCTGTACCAACACCGACCAGTACGCCCCAGAGCGCGAAGAGCTGCCATGGATGTTTGATTGTGATGGTGGCCAGTGTGCCCAAGCCCAGGAGGATGGCGGCGGCTGCCAGTACACGGCGGGGGCCGTAGCGGTTGATGAATCCTGCCGCGAAGGGGCCGATGAGGCCGTAGAGCAGGATGTTGACGGAGATGGCCATGGAGATCGTCGTGCGCGACCAGCCGAATTCGGTCTCGAGGGGGACGATGAGGATGCTGGGGGTGGCGCGGGTTGCGGCTGAGATCAGCAGGCAGATGAAGGTGACGCCCAGGATGGTCCAGGCGTAGTGGGGTTTCTTCATGTGGGAAAGTTTACGGGTGTAGAGGGGATAACGAGGGACGTTCGGGATGCGAATTCGGACAGGGTCGGAGGTATCGGAAGGGGGATGAGCCACCGGTGGCGCAACCGGGAGCCCGGGAAGTCGGGGAGCCTTGAGAGGCGAGAGATCTATACGAGCGCGCGCCGCTTAGCTGCGGGCCGACTCGCGGGTAACGCTTGCCGGAGGAGGCGCGCGCTCGGGCGTCACGAGCGCGCGCTGCGCGTTACCGGGCGAGTCTGAATTGAGCGGCAGTCTGATCCAGCGTATTCAACGCGGCGAGGTTGCGTGTCACGAAGTCCGCTTTTGGCGCGAACCGCTTCGCTTGCGCCAGATCACTCGCGGCGCTGTGCGTATCGTCGGTCAGCCAGTGCAACACCGCGCGGTTGGCATAAGCGATCGCCACATCCCTCTGGTATATGCCGCCGGCCCCGGGCCCCCAAGTCCGGGTGGCGCTCGGTTCAGAACGAGCGGTCCTCACGGCTTCATCGCAAGCGGTACGGGCGGAGTCGAACCGACCCGCCATCATCCGGGCGACACAAAGACTCGTGGCTGCCTCCAGGCGAGGGGCTTCATCCAAGCCGCGTGACGTTTCGATCTGCGCGAGTGCCTCATCGTAATGACCTATCAACAGTTCCTGGGAGCCGCGAGTGTCGCTATACACAGTGACGACGAAGTGATCGGTGTCCTGTTGGGCGGCATTGGCGGTGGCGGCGATCCACACTAGTGCGGATGTTAGAAGGCCGATGGGTGTGATCCGCTGGACGTGCCGGAAATATGGCGACATGATGACAAACTCCTTTGTCTTTCCTTGTCTTTGCACGAACGGTCCGTCCGCACGTTATAGAAATCCCGCGCTCCAGGCAAATTTAAAATCAATTTCCCGATGCGTAAGCGTGTTGGATGCAATGCAACACGGTTACTTTGTTAGTGCGATGCACTAATTATGGCGCGTTGCAGTAGGGAGTGACAATCAACACTGGCTGTGCGGCGCAGATGGCGTCGGTAGCTCGAGCAGGGCGCGGGAGTTCTTGCGGTCGCGGAAGAGCAAGGGCTTCTCCACGGGGGCCGGCGGAGCTTGCGGGGCGCTCGCTTTGGCGACCATCTCGGTCACCAGGTGATGGTGCGGGGAGAGGTCGCAGACGGGGTCGGTGTTGGCGGGGTCGCCGGTCATCAGGTAGGCCTGGCAGCGGCAGCCGCCGAAGTCCTTGGTTTTCTCGGGGCAGCTGCGGCAGGGCTCTTTCATCCAGGCGTCACCGCGGAAATGGTTGAAGCCGGGCGAGTCGCGCCAGATCCACTCGATGGCGGCGTCTTTGACGTTGGGAAATGTGAGTCCGGGCAGCATCCGGGCGGCGTGGCAGGGCAGCGCGGTGCCGTCGGGGGTGACAGTCAGGAATACCGAGCCGAGGCCGTTCATGCACGGTTTCGGGCGCCGCTCGAAATAGTCGGGAACGACGAAGAAGATTCTCATCTTCTGGCCCGCACGATCGCGGAACCGCTGGGTGGTTTCTTCGGCGCGCTGCAGCTGTTCGCGGCTGGGGAGCAGCCGTTCGCGGTTGTGCCAGGCCCATCCGTAGTATTGCGTGTTGGCCAGCTCGACGTATTCGGCCTGCATCGATTCGGCCATCTCCAGGATCTGTTGGACATGGTCGATGTTGAGCCGGTGCAGTACTACGTTGAGTACCATGGGATACTCATACCGTTTGATGAGCGCGGCGACCTTCGATTTGAGCTCGAAGGTGCGGGTGCTGCTCAGGAAATCGTTGACTTCGCGCGTACTGTCCTGGAACGAGAGTTGGATATGGTCGAGGCCGGCTTCTTTGAGCGCCTTGATGCGCGGCTCAGTGAGGCCAATGCCGGAGGTGATGAGGTTGGTGTAATAGCCGAGTTTGTGTGCTTCGCCGACGATGATTTCGAGGTCATCGCGCGACAAGGGCTCACCACCCGAAAGCCCAAGCTGCACCGCGCCGAGCTCGCGGCCCTGGCGCAACACGCGGAGCCAGTCTTCAGTGGAAAGCTCCTGCTCGGTGCGCGCGAAATCAGTGGGGTTGTAGCAGAAGACGCAGTGTAGCGGGCAGGTGTAGGTGAGCTCGCAGAGCAACCACAGGGGTGGCCCAGGGCCCGTACGCGCGACCTCACTCACTCCGGAATCTCCAGCCAGCGCTTCTCCAACGCCACGTTCATGAACGCAGTCACGTCCTTCGCCAGCCCGGTTGCCGAGAACGCCGACTCGAGATCGTTCACAATCTCCCCAACCGTCCGTGCGCCGTCACAGCGTTTGAGGATCTCACCGGCGCTGCCGTTGAGTTTGACCATGCCTTCCGGATACAGCAGTACGTGAGCCTGCTGCGCGGGCTCCCACTGCAGCCGGAATCCGCGGCCGAGGGTCGGTCTGACATCCGGACTGATTGCAGTCATGAGTTGACTCCATAGCGTTGCTGCATGGCATCGTTCATCTGCCACAGCACATCGAGCTTGAATTGCAGGATTTCCAGTGCCCGCTGCTGGGCTGCGCGGGTTGTAAACCAGTCGAGTGTCACGGCCAGCCCGAATTCCACGTCGCGGCGCGCGAGACTCATCCGGCTCTGGAAATAATGCAGTCCCGCCTGATCGATCCACGGATAGTGCTCCGGCCAGTTGGCCAGCCGCTGCTTGTGGATCTGCGGCGCAAACAGCTCCGTCAGGGAAGCGCACGCAGACTCCTGCCACGGCGCCCGCCGCGCAAAGTTGATATACGCATCAACGGCGAACCGCACACCCGGTACTACATCCACCAGGCTTTCGACATGCTCGCGAGTCAAGCCGGTTGCCTCGGCAAGCTTGATCCAGGACTCGATGCCACCCGGGTCATCCCCATAGCCGTCATGATCCAGGATGCGCTGCACCCAGGCGCGGCGCACGGCCCGGTCCGTGCAGTTGGCGAGGATCGCAGCGTCCTTTATCGGGATGTTGATCTGGTAGTAGAACCGGTTCGCCACCCAGCCGCGCAGCTGCTCCGGTGTGGCGCCGCCTGAATTGAGCATCACGTTGAACGGATGGTGGATGTGGTAGGCGCGGCCCTTCTCACGCAGCCGCTGTTCGAACTCCTGCCGGCTCCAGGGTTGCTGCGTCACAGCTCAATCTCCATCCCATCCCACGCAACTTCAACTCCGCGGCGGGCGAGCTGCGCCGCCTGCTCGGAGTCCTCATCGAGTATGGGATTCGTATTGTTCACGTGTATCAAAACCTTGCGTGTGCCTGCGGGCAGCTGGCCGAGCCATTCGAGCATTCCGCCCGCGCCACTTTGCGGCAGATGGCCGATGTCACGAGCGTGTTTCTTCGAGGCGCCGAGCCGGATCATCTCGTCATCGGTCCAGAAAGTGCCATCGACCATCACACAGGCGGCAGATTGCATCTGCTGCCACACGCGATCATCCATCGCACCGAGTCCGGGTGCATACACGGCAGTGCGCCCGGTCTCCTTGTCAGTGATCACCAGTGCCAGATTGTCTCCGGGAACCGGTGACTCGCGATTTGGAGAGTAGGGTGCCGGTTTCCCAGGCACCGGCAGTGCGTGCCATTGCACACCGCTCACTCCGTCGATCTCGAAAGGGGCGCCTTCCAGGTCGATTCGCCGCCGATCAACTCCACAGAAATGCCCGAGTACATTCAGGATGGGATTGCCACGAGTCAGGTCGGCGTAGGTGCTGTCTGTACACCAGATAGGCCAGGGCCGCGTTGATTCCCGGAGCATGTATAGCCCTGTGGTGTGGTCGACCTGGCCATCCACCAACACAATGCCCGTGATGGCGCAATCCCGCAGCGAGCGGCCGGGCTGAAACGCCGGATTGGCCTGTAATTGGGCTGTGATGTCAGGTGATACGTTGACCAGGGCCCAGCTTGCCGGGTCCCGGCCGCGAACCGCGATCGATGATTGGGTCCGCGTTCGTGCCCGGACTGTGCCTGCACGGACACCCGCGCAATTGCGACAGTTGCAATTCCATTGCGGGAACCCGCCACCGGCTGCGGCCCCCAGTACTCTGATTTTCATGGGCCGTACCCGCGGGGGGAGGTAGAGACTCGGGTAGACGCAGCCCGCTTACGCGGGCCGACGCCATAGCTTGCTTCCGATGCGATCAGCGATTGCTGATGTACATCGTGATTTCCATGCCGAAACGCATGTCAATCGCTTCCGGGGTTTCCCATTTCATCATGTGTCTCCTTCAGGTGGCAGGAACATCGGTATCTCGTCGGGTTCATGATCCGCGCCCGCCTGCCAGGGCCATAGGGGACGATCATGAAAGGCGCCTCATGATTTTCATGAGCGTGCGGCTGCGCGGGATGGGCCCCGCACCTGGCCCGCGGGCGGAACGGTACACTGCCCCTCATGAAACTGCGCACACGCCTGAACCTCATCGTGGCGGGGCTCACGGCGACGTTCGTTGGCGTCCTGATCTTTGCCGAGATCGAGAACACCCGCTCGTCGGTAAACGAGGAAATCGAGGCCGCCAACCGGGTCGGATCCCAGCTGCTGGGCCGCCTGGCGAGCATCTATTCCCGCGAGGGGGGTTCGCGGACGGTGCTGCAGTTTCTCGAGCAGCTCGGTCACGTCCGGGCCAATGAAGTCATGCTGCGCTCCCCCAGCGGCGAAGTGTTATATCGCTCGCCGGCCGCGACCTACAAAGCGGGGCGGGAGGCGCCGCAGTGGTTCGCGCATTTGCTGGCGCCACAGATTCCGCGGCATACGTTTTTCCTGCCTGGCGGCGTCCAGCTCGTGGTGGCGGCGAACCCCTCGCGAGCCATCCTGGATGCCTGGGATGACTTGAGCCGCCTGTTCCTCATCGGCGCACTGATGCTGGTCATCGTCAATGGACTGGCGTTCTGGCTCGTGAACCTGGCGCTTGCTCCATTTCCGGTCATTGCGGCTGGGCTGGCGCGCATCGAAGAAGGTGACCTGGCCTTCCGGCTGCCGCAGCTAGCAGGATTCGAGGCCCACTCCATTGGAGCCGCCTTCAATCGCATGGCCCAGGCAGTGCAGGACAAGGTTCGAGCGGAGCGCAAGGCGAGCGAAGCCGAGACGCGTCTGGAGGAGGGGCGCGAGCTGGCGCGGCTGGTGGAGCAACGCGTGGAAGAGGAGCGAAGATTGATCGCGCACGAGTTGCATGACGAGTTCGGTCAGTCGGTCACTGCAATCCGCTCGCTCGCAATGGCCATCGCCACACAGTCGCAGAATCCGGCGATGAGTGATGCGGCACGGTTGATTTCGGACGAGGCTGGCCGCCTGTATGACGCCATGCATGGCCTCATTCCGCGCCTCGTGCCTTTGTCACTCGACACGCTCGGGTTGGCCGACACACTCGAAAACCTGGTACGCGACTGGCAGCGCCGCTACCCGGCGGTGCGGTTGTCGGCGCATCATGATCTGTCAGCGGAGTTGGGCCCATCGGTGACCCTCACGATCTATCGGGTCGCCCAGGAAGGACTGGTCAATGCCTTGCGGCATGCCCAGGCAACACAGGTGCAAATCGATCTGCACTCCAATTCGAGGCACATCGTTCTCACGGTTACCGACGATGGCGTAGGCCTTGCGCCGGACTGGTCACGGCCCGGGCATTTCGGACTGCGCGGGTTGGCCGACCGGGTGGAGCACCTGGGCGGCTCGTTTACCGTGGCCAATCACGAGCCCCACGGCGTACGCCTGAGCGCGGAGATTCCGCTGATGGCTGAATCATGATCCAGGTGTTGCTCGTAGATGATCACGCAGTGGTACGTACCGGCTTTCGGTTGCTGCTGCAATCGCAGCCCGATATAACCGTGACCGCCGAGGCGCAGTCAGGCGAGGCTGCGTGTCAGATGTTTGCCGAGCTCGCGCCCGATGTCGTGGTGATGGACCTCGGAATGCCGGGAATGGGCGGCCTCGAGGCTTTGCGCCGCATCCGCGCGCGCGACCCGGCGGCGCGCGTGCTGGCGCTTTCAGCGCACGATGATCCGATGCATGCGCGCCGGGCGCTGCGCGAAGGCGCGTTGGGTTTCCTCTCGAAGCGCAGCGCCCCTGAGGCCCTGATCGAGGCCATAGCGACCGTGGCGGCCGGCCGGCGCTACATCGATCCGAGTCTTGCACAGAAGCTCGCGCTGGCGGAAATCGAAGGGGCGGCCCGCTCCCCCATCGAACAGCTCTCCGAGCGCGAGTTCGAAGTATTCATCCGCCTGGCCAAGGGAGCTACGGTGCAGAAGATCGCCGATGATCTGAAGCTGTCGGCCTCGACCATCGGCACTCACCTCTACAATATCAAGCAGAAGCTCGGCGTGGTAAACCAGTCCGAGCTGACACTGCTTGCGATCCGGCACGGCCTCATCGAAGCCTGAGGCCTCAGCCGCCCAACATCTTCTTCAGGTTCGCCAGTCCCCCCTCGTACACACCGGTAATGAGCTTGAGCGCTGCGTCGTCATTCTCGGCGTCGGGGGGCGTGTCGGAGGTGCTCTTGCGTTTGAATGTGCCGCTCCAGGTGACCTTCGAGCCGCCTTTGCCGTCAGGCTTGACCGATATGTGCGACACATAATCCCGCAACGGCAGCGGCGATTCGATGATGCGATAGCGGTAGGAGTGGGTTCCTTCGTCCCAGGCGAGCAGCTCTTCGGTAAATGATGGCCCATCCTTGATGGTGAGCTTGCGCACCGCGCCCGGTTTGTTGTTGTCGCCCTTTGCGATCTCGTCCTTGACGAATGTCGGATGCCACTTGTTGAGTGAGTCAAAGTCCTTGATGGTGTTCCAGACCTTGTCCACGGGCGCCTGGATGTTCACCGATTTGACCACTTTGAGCGGTTTTGGAGCATCGGCCAATGCCGCACCACCGGCCGCGGCCACAGCCAGTACCGCCATGCTGAGTAGAATCTTTTTCACGTGACCGATCCCCCTTCAGTGACTGTCACCAACTATAGCGCACCTCAGCGCCCGCCGTGCCCGTTCCCGTAGACCTTCTCGCCCGACTGTACCTGCAGCGCGAGATGATTCTGCGCGGGTGGCAGCGGGCAGGTCGCAAAGTCATTGAAGGCGCACGGCGGGTTGTAGGCCATGTTGAAATCCACTCGCGCCGTCCCCCCGGTCGGCAGCGGTACGCGCAGAAATCTGCCGCCACCGTAGGTCCCATTGCCGTTGGTGCGATCCGCGAACATCACGAACAATGTTTGATCGTGTGGGTCCTCCAGCACCGCATCCAGCCGCCACTCCTGCCCATCGCGGGAGAACACCAGCGCGCCGGGACAGTCCATTTCCTCCTCCAGGCCGAGTATGTTGACGATCCGGATGTGACGGTGCGGCTCGTAGGGCTCGAAGCGGGCATCGAACACCCACCCGGTCTCGACCGGGTAGTAGTCGATGGGGGTGAATTCGCGCCGCCGCGCACTGTCGATATCCCGGATCCGCACACCCACCTTCCCTGCGCGCCCAATGATCCAGATGCGCAGCGAACCACTCGATATCACGGTTGGCTCACCCGCGGTGTCGGGCACCATCTCCAGTGAAGTGACAGGTTGCCCGGCATGAGAGATGCCACTGCCCCGTTCAGCCGTGAAGCGGACGCCGCGGGAATCGAGCACGAATTTCCCTGCTTTGGGCGCAAGGGCCGGGTGCTCGAGCACGAGCCGGTTCGCGGGCGAGCGGCCGAAGGAATTGTCGCCTTTGTCCAGCCAGAATAGGCCGACGAGCGTCAGCCACCCATGCTCGCCGGTCAAATCCGCCACCCGTTCCGCGCGCCATTGCTCGACGATGCGCTGTTCGGCCATGCCATCGACCGGCCCGGTCCTTGGAGCATCCATGGCGGCCGCCCATGGGCTTGCTGTCACCAGCGCCGCGCCCACGAAGGCAAAGAATCTAGTCATACTATTGCCTTGCAATAATTTTGATCCATCGGGGGATGATTGCATGTATTGGCGCCCGTTTAAATCGACTATGGCAGCGGCCGCACTGCTGCTGACCGGCACCGGCTACGCGCAAACCGACCTGTCCAACGCGCTGGCGCGTGATATTTTCAAGGAGCTGATCGAGATCAACACCACCGACTCGGTGGGCAATGTGACCACGGCATCCGAGGCGATGGCGCAGCGGTTACGAGCCGCGGGCTTCGCGGCCGAGGATATCCAGATACTGGGCCCCAACGATCGCAAGAAGAACCTCGTCGTGCGCCTGCGCGGCTCGGGCAAGCACCAGCCTGTTTTGTTGATCGGACACCTGGACGTGGTCGAGGCGCGGCGCGAAGACTGGAGCACCGATCCGTTCAAGTTCGTGGAAAAGGACGGCTATTTCTTCGGGCGTGGCACGCAGGACATGAAGAACGGCGATGCGATCATGGTGACGGCGCTGATTCGCCTCAAGAAGGAGGGCTTCAGGCCCACCCGTGACATCATCCTGGCGCTGACGGCAGACGAGGAGAGCGGCAGCTCCAACGGCGTTGACTGGCTGTTGAAAAATCACCGGGATCTCATCGATGCCCAGTTCGTGTTGAACCACGACGGCAACGCCATCACCTCCGACCACGGCAAGCCGCTCTATTTCGAGATGGATGGTACCGAGAAAGTGTACGGTGACTTCCTGTTGACCGCGACCAACCCCGGTGGACACAGCTCGCTGCCGGTTCCGGACAACGCCATCTACCGGATTGCCGCAGCTCTCGAGCGGTTGGCCCACTACGAGTTTCCGTTCGAGCTCAACAATGTTACCCGCGGCTACTATGAGCGAATGGCTACGATCGAGACGGGCCAGCGTGCGGCCGACATCAAGGCAATCCTGCAAACGCCTCCGGAGCAGCAGGCCATCGAGCGGCTGTCGCGCGATGCGGTTGATCACTCCATCATGCGTACTACCTGTGTTGCCACGCGGTTGGACGGGGGGCATGCCAACAATGCGCTGCCTCAGCGGGCCCGGGCGACGGTGAACTGCCGCATCCTGCCGGGACATTCGCCGGAGGAGGTGCGGCACAATCTGATCGACGTGATAGCCGATGCGGCCATCAAGGTTCAATACATCGACGACGAGGGGCAGGTTCGGGACGCCGCTTCCGACCGCCGCGGATATCCCCCGCCGCCGCTCCTTCCGGAGGTGGTCAAGCCGCTGGAAAAGCTCGTTGCGCAGATGTGGCCGGGACTCAAGGTCGTCCCTGCCATGGCAGCCGGAGCCTCGGATGGTGTCTACACGAGCGCGGCAGGGCTGCCGACGTACGTCGTCGGCGCGATTGCGATCGACAAGGACAACATCCGTGCTCATGGCAAGGACGAAAACCTCGGCGTGGAATCGTTCTACCGGGGCAATGAGTTCTTCTACCGTTACCTTAAAACGATCACCTCACATTGAGTGTCTTGTTGCAGTCTGCAGCGGCCGCCACTCCTCGGGACAGGCCGCTTCAGCTCCACGCGAGAGCCGATATCCTGGCGCGCTTCGCTGCGGCATTGACTGCGGGCGACGGGGTGGCGGGCGCGCATTGCATTCATGAGCTATGGATGCGGGGCGAGTGGCCCGACAACATCGAGAAGGGTTTGGAGAGTCTGTGGAAGCATGCCTCGAAGTCCATTCCGGACTGGCTGCCCATGCGCTATGTGGACTGGCTCCCGGTGGCTTATGACATCGCGGGCGAGTTTCGGGCGGCGTTCAAGGGGCGCACGCACATCTACCTGGTATTGCTGGACTACAGCGACCGCCGCCCGGACCCGCACGGCGTCTATGTCGGAATGAGTCACTATAGCCCGGCCGACCGTTTCGACCAGCACAAGGCGGGCATCCGCGCTTCCGGGAGTGTTCTGAAGCGCGGGCTGGAGGTGCTGACGGGGCCGACCCTGCACCTGCAGTACATCGCCCGGCGCGAGGCCGCCCGGATCGAAGCCCAACTTGCCGAGGCGTTGAGTGCGGCAGGCCTGTTCGTTCAGGGCGGCCACTGATCGCGAGTCGTGCTCAAGCTCGTGCTCACAAGGGCTGGCCGCCCGCATTGAACACTCGCGGGCGGTGCATCAAATGTGGGGCGTGGCACAGACCAATGTCGCGGAGGCAGGCGCATAATCAGCGCCATGAATGACAGCGGGCCTGACGACAGCGGACGATTGGTTTCCGAATTGGCCGCACGCGTCGGCTCCCTGGGGGTCGAGCTTGCGGACGTCGCAGGCAATCTGGATGAGGTGACCAACCGGGTTGGCAACCAGGCCGAGCAGTTCAAGGAGCTGCAGCGCGCCGCCGAAACCATGGTGGCCGGAAATCGGGAGATTGACCGTGCCGCCAAAGAGGCTCAGCAGGCGGCCTCAGCCGCGGGCTCGGAAATAGCCGAGTCGCGCACCTTGATCGGCGGGGCTGTGCAGCACATTGCGGATCTGACCGGCGCCGTGGGTCACATCGAGGAGCGTCTCGGCTCCTTCAGCGCGCTGCTCAGACAGATTGGTGGCGTTGCCACCTCCATCGAACGAATAGCCAAGCAAACGCGGCTGCTGTCGTTGAATGCGGGCATCGAGGCGGCCCGTGCCGGCGAAGCGGGGCGCGGCTTTGCCGTCGTCGCGGGTGAGGTCAAGAGCCTCGCTGAAGAGACCCGCGCCGCGACTGATCGGATCGGCGACATCGTGCGCGCTCTCGGTGACCAGATCGAAGGTCTCATCAACGAGAGCGGCGAAGCGAGCAAACATGCCGGACATGCCGGCACCGGCGCCGAGAAGGTCAAGGGTGTCATCGTTCGTGCGGACGACGCCTTCAACACCGTGGGCCGGGAGATCGATGCCATAGCGCAATCGGCTACCGACAACCTGGAAGCCTGCGACACGACGCTTGCCGAGCTCGGCGAGCTGGCCCAGGGCGTGGATTTGTCTTCCACCAACCTGCGCAAGGCGGACCAGCGCATCGATGCTCTGCTGACACTGAGCGAAACGCTGATCGAGTTTATTGCCGAGAGCGGCGTTGAAACCGCCGATACGCCGCTCATCCGCCTCGGTGTCGAGACGGCGGCGCGGATTTCCGCGGAATTTGCAGCGGCGATCGCGCGCGGCGAGATCACGGCGGCGCGGTTGTTCGATGAGCGGTATCGGGAGATTCCCGGCACCAACCCGAAACAGTTCCTGACTGACTATGTGCAGTTCACGGACCGTGTCCTGCCGCCGATCCAGGACCCGGTGCAGAAAGCCGACCCACGCATCGTGTTCTGCGTTGCCTGGGCGAAAGGCGGCTACCTGCCCACGCACAATCCCGACTATTCCAAGCCACAGGGCAAGGATCCCGCCTGGAATGCAGCCAACTGCCGCAACCGGCGCATATTCAATGACCGCGCCGTGCAGAAGGTCGGGGCCAACACCAAGGCGTTCCTGCTGCAGACCTATCGCCGCGACATGGGCGGCGGGAAATTCGTGCTGATGAAGGATCTGTCAGCGCCGATCTTCGTCAACGGGCGTCATTGGGGCGCGTTCCGCATTGGATTTCGCCAGCAGTGACGGTGCGAACCGTGCGGCCAGCAGCAGCAGCGCCATGAGCGCCGGGATCCAGTAGACATCGGTCGCCGCCTGTGCGCGCCGTGCGAAACGTCTGTCCAACATCGCACGCGCAATGGATTCCGTGCTGCTCAAGCGGGCGTAGTCGAAGCCAACCTGGTGGGCGATCTCCTGAAGATGTGGCTCGCGCAGAGCGGACAGGTGTTCTGTGCCCTGGCTCTGCGAGCCCGGGATGACGTCACCGGGCTGCAGCACCTCAGCGGCCCGCCAGTAGCCTTCGCGGTTGCCGTCATCATCGGTCTTGGGAATTGGCATGGGTGAATAACCGCCGGCACCCATCAACCAACCACGGACCTGTCCTGCCTTGAGATCGTCGAACATGGGCAGGATGTTGGTGGGATCGAGCGGCGGTGCCTCCTGCCCGTCGGTGACGAATATGACATTGGGACTCGAGCCAAGCTCCTTCGCCGCGCGCATCGACCAGTAGACCCCTTTGGTAATCTCGCTGGCGTTCTCCCAACGCATGCGGCCATCAACTTTGGCCAGTGAGCTCAGCAGGTCACCGTAGTTTTCGCAGACCTCGACGGGTGCCAGCAGGAGCACGGTCCTATAGCCGGCGAAGGCGCCCCAGCCGACTCGCGATCCGCATGGCAACTGGCGCAGGGCACGCCGGGCTGCCTCGCGTGCAAATGTGAGGCGGCTGACCGGCGCGCCGCCCAACTCGTAGTCTTCGACGTCCATGCTCTGGGTAATATCGAGAATGACTATGGATTCGTACGTGTCATGCTTCAGTGGGATCGCCGGAAGGAAAAAGGCACTGACGAGCAACACGAAGGCAACCAGTAGTGCGCGAGACTGGCTCACGGCAGGTCGATCTTGGCGCCCTGCAGGGTGCTCATGGCATGTTCGGAGCGTACCGGCGCCTGGTTGCGCTCGAGCATGGGATCGTCATACTCCGGCGACAGCCAAAGGGCGCGCTCCAGGTTGTAGCGCGCATCCCAATCTGCGGGATTGCTCCGCAGGTCATCGCGGTAACTCTGCTTCGCCAGCTCTATCAGAGGCATGAACCTTTGGGCCTCTCCCTGGCCATTTTTCAGAGCTTGCCGCATGTTGAGGTTTCCAAGGTCATACAGCGCAGGCAGTCTGATGTCGTCGGTCTCATCCAGCAGCGACTTGTACACTTTCAGCGCGGCAGTGAACTGACCGGCCCTTGCCAGGCTCAATGCCCGTGCCAGTTGCGCCTGTGGCACTCTGCTCTCGGCAGCGGCAATGTGGGCTGTTGCAATGGCTGCGTTGATGCGTTCCGTTTGATGTAGGCGAATGCCACTCCAGATCGCGAGCGCGCCGCAGGTAACTGCGGCCACGGCAAATGACAAGTGAACCGCGCCGCGTCTCATGTCCAGTTCCGCAGCGCGAGCGAATGCCCCAGCAGCAGCAAGAGACAACAGACTGCGGCCGCGGCAATGAACCGGCGGCTGAAGTCCTGACGGGGGACCTGTTCGAGGAAGTCCAGCGGGAAGTTTTGCTGCCGGCCCACGTCCGCGACTGCCTTGGCCAGATCTTCCGGCACCTCTGCCTGGTAGGCGTGATAAGGCGTGCGCAACGTCTGAAAGAAGTTATGCAGTGCGATCTCGGGTGCATTTGCGCCCTCGGCCGTATCGAGTGTGGGGCTGTTATAGGAACGCAGATAGATCCAGTAGAGGGCGATCCGGTTGCGTGCCAGGCCGGCGAGAATCCGCCTCTGCGTTGGTTGGTCCAGGTAAGCGCCGCCGTCGCTGACCAACAGGATGATGCGGCTGCCCGAGTACGCGCGCCGGTCGAACTCGCCTATGGCCGCCAGCAGCGCGCGGCCGACTTCGGTGTCGGCGAGCCCGCGGCCGACATCGGCGGCGGCTATTCCTGCCTGTACGACTTCGTCATGTTGGGTGAAGGACACCACCGACAGTGGTTTGGTGCTGAAGAACATCAGCGCGAACCGGTCATCGGGGCGCTGAACGACGAACTTCGCGAGCAAATCGCGGGCAACCTTGGCCTTGGGCTGCCCGCGTCCCAGATGATACAGCAGCAAACTTCGGTCGAGTTTTCGCCAATCGCTGGGCAACATGTGGTCGTCCATGCTGCGGCTACGGTCCATGAGGACGAGAATCTCGGCTCCGCGGCCTACGCGCGCAACCTGAGTTTGCGGCTTCCCCGGGCCCGCTAAAGCTACGACGATACTGCACATCGTCAGGGTCGCGAGTATTCGCCACAGCCAGCCGGCAATCTGACCGAGTGGATCTCGCGGGAGCCACGGGGCGTAGGAGAAGGGAAGGGTGTCGCGGCGCCTGCGCAGGAGAGGCAGTACCGCCAGGGGCAGTAGTAGCAGCGCCCACGGTTGGGCAAAGTCGAAACTCGTGTTCACCTTTCGTGCTGCTTTTCGATACGCCGCAGGGTAGTACAGAGGGTTCGGAGGGACAACGGGGGTGATCGGATGTCAGTTGGGTGGGTGCCGTCGGCTCCGAAAAATCGTTCGCTGGACTGGCTGTAGAACTGCTCGATTGCTGCACGTTGGGGTTCAAAGTGCGGCGCCCGCTTGAACAACGCCGGCAAAGTGCTGAGTTGTAGTGCGCGTCCCGCTGTGGTGTCGAACGCGCGATGCAACGCCAGCCATGCCCCTTCGTTGTCATCGCCGTCGCGTCGGACAGCGCGCAATGCCCGCGCGAATGGCTGGTTCGCGCTAGCGCGGAGAGATCGCACCAACCACCATGCCAGCCAGATCACGATGGTCACTGCGAATGCGCCCGACCAAATCTCAAGCTGGAGGCGCAGCGCACTCGTTGGAAGGGTTGGGGCAGCGTGGTCGGGGCGCAGCTCCTGTAGGCCGCCCTTGGCGAATGCCGCGCGAGGCGTCAGCGGAGCGATGCTGATGGGCCATTCCGGTACGGCCAGTACATCGCTGCTGGTTTTCGATTTGAGCGTTACCGGTGGGAGATTCACCGTCATTAACGCCTGTGGGGCGTTGATGAGCTGGTAGTCGATGACCAGCCAGCGATGGCCACCCTCCGCCGGCTCGATTCGCGACGATCGACGCAAAAACCAAAGACCCGCGCGCTCCGCGGGAGGCAATGCCGCTGGATCGAAGTTGCGACCAGCTGATTCGAGGAGAACCCGCTGGGCCAGTGTATCGCCCAACACGTAGCCGAAGGGGCGGGGTTGTTGGACGGTCGGTGTGGCCGGCGCCGCGGCATGGGCGTAGAACGAGCAATTCGCCAGCGCCGCCACAACCACCAGCAGTCCCCGCCTCGCCGCCACAGCACAAACGCCCCGCATTACGCCGCGACCTCGAAAAAGTACTGTGACATGGCCTCGTGGTCGAAGCGACCGGTCACGTAAAACGGACGCATGGCGCGCGCCGCGAATACCTGATTCAGCTCGTTGCGCCGGGCATTCGCGGCCTCACGCCACTTCTCACGCATGCGTGGCCGCATCCACAGCGTGCGTTGTGTGCCGGACTCCATGTCGCGAAGCTGTGCCAGGCCATCGCGGGTTGGGGGCTCAGTTTCCGCAGTGTCCCAGATGACCAGCGGGACTACAAAAGACCGCACCAGCGAGTCGAGGGCGGCAGTCATGCCCGCGAGAGGCCAATGGAAATCCGAGACGAGAAACACCAACCCTCGGCGCCCGGCGAGATGCTGGATCGCGTCCTGCAACCCCGCCGCGTCTCCGGCCGTGCCACTACAATTTCGCACTAACGCGGCCATGGTGTCGCCCATGCCGCGGCTCACCATCGCGGGAACAAACAGGTCGGTTCTTTCACGCGAATCGAAAGCCAACATGCCGAGCGCATCGCCAACCTTGAAGGTACTCTGTCCAAGCGCCTGGATGAACTCGGCAGCGACATCTAACTTGCTCCGTTGTGAACCGAAGCTCATCGACGCGGAGACATCGACAACGGCGTGCACAGGGATGCTCGCTTGCTGGCGATTGACTCGTACCAGCCACTCCTGCTGAATGTTCCGCAGGCTGGCGCGTAGGTCGAGACGCCTCGGGTCCGGGCGGTCGTAAAGACGCATGTGGGAGACGAATTCCTGACCTGCACCCAGGCTGGACCCACGATGCGAGCCGGGCCGCCATCCTCCGGTGCGCTGTGGCAATCGATAGTAAAACTCGCGGTGCTCGCTCACGGCTACCTGGTTACGGTTACTTGGTACGGTTACCTTGGTGTGGGAACCTTCTCGAGAATTTGTGTGATGAGCTCATCGGCCAGCTGAGCACGACGTAATTCGTAGACAGGTGTGAAGAATATCCGGTGGCCCAACGCCGGCTGAGCCATGCTTCGGATATCGTCCGGCGTCAGGTACGTCCGTCCCGCCAGCCATGCGACTACTCTGGCCGTGCGGGTGAGTGCCATCATTCCGCGGGGACTTGCGCCAGCGAGGATCAGCCTGTCCATGTCGACTCCGTCCAGGCGCACCCCTAGATTTTGCGGGGCGTGTGTTGCATCCCACAGATCCAGAACATAACGCTCGAGGGTCTCGCTGGCCTTGACAGTGCGCTGGATGGCGGCGCCCACCTGGTTCAATTGCTGCCAATCCAGGATTTCAGGTGCGACTCGCTCCAGTAGCTCATCGACGTCATGGAAGGAGGGGTCGAAAACGAGCTGGCGGCGAATCGCAGGCTCGCTGGGAGTCGGCATCCGCAGCTCGAGCATGAATCGGTCACGGGCCGCCGAGGCCAGCTCGAAAGTTTCTTCCTTTTCGACTCGGTTACGGTCCGCGAACACCGTCATATGCGGGAAACGATGCTCCCGGTTGAAGGCGGACACGGTGCGCTCGGCCATTGCCCGCAGAAGTAGCGATTGCACCTGGGGCCGTGCGCGATTGATCTCGTTGAAGAAGAACGTCGCGAGGCGTTCTCCGTGACGAAGGAGCGGTCCCGGTTCTATGCGCGGCTTGCCGTCAGCATCGACATACGTGTGATAGACGAGATCGCCAGGCATCAGATCCACCGTGCCTTCAACGCGCTCGAAGTCGCCACCGATTGCACGCGCAAATGCCCGCAGAATGGTCGTCTTTCCAACGCCCACATCGCCTTCGAGCAGGACATGGCCCCGCGCGAATAGCGCCACATTGATCAGCCTGACTGTGGGTTGCTGGCCGACGATGGCTTTACTGACCTCGTCCTCCAGGTGAAGCGCGCGGACCCGCCAATCTTCCAGTTCCTCTTCTGTCATGGTGAGCAGCTGTGCTACTTCAGGGCCAACTCGACGCGGACCTTATCCTTCTCCGCAGGACCTTTGGGCGCGCTCCCGATCACGAAGACGCGCGACGGGTCGATGTTGGTACCTACCAGCAACACGTCCTGAATTGCTCGGGCCCGATGCTTTGCGAGTGCCTGCAGCAGGGTGTCAGGGACAGGCGTCTTCTGCAGCAGGACCGCTTCGAGCTCGGCGTTTGCCGCACCGAAATCGGGCTGCTGATCTTTCTTCTTGCCCGTGGCCTCGATGCCTTTCGCCAGATCGGGAAGGGGCGTGCTCTTGCCAAGCTCAGCCCGATGGAGTGCAACCAGCAGGTGGTAGCGTTGTGCGGGATCGGTCAGCGCCGGATCGGATGGCGGTGGCTCATCCAACAGCGCCGATGTCGGTGACTTGGAGTCATCGGACCCTCCGCCATGCGGCGCGTCCGCCGTGGTGTTGGTCTTCAGCCGCGCCTTGCCTCGCTTACTGGCGGCTTGATCCTGATTGAGCGCCAGCAGCCGTCTGTTCAGCTGAGCGGCGGCGAGGCCAGGCCCGTCGAGGTCCGGCGAGACCGTGAGGGGTACATCGAGCGCCAGCTTTTCTTTTTCCTTCAGTGCTTTCACGAGCGCGACCAGCTTGTCATGCTCGGAAGGCTCGAGTACCGCGCTGCCGGGTTTGAAGTCGATGTAGTTCATCTGTTCGCCGCCGCCGAAGAGGCGCCCGAGCATGGCAAACGGTGCGGTGGCGACTTTGACCAACAGGTTGACCACCGCCTTCCAGATGAGCGGTCCAATCTTGAATTGGGGATCGTCCAGGCTGCCGGTAACGGGCAGGTCAACGTCAATGACTCCGTTGCGATCCTTCAGGAGGGCGACCGCAATTTTCAGCGGCAGCTTGATGGCGTCGGGGCTCTCGACCCGTTCGCCGAGCTCGAGTTGATCGATCACGAATTTATGGGCCGCGGTCAGTTGGCGATTTTCGATCTTGTAGTCGATGTCGACTGACAGCTTGCCCTTCTCGATCTTGTAGCCGGCGAAGTGCCCGGAATAAGGGGTGACGCTCGTTAGCTCCACGCCCTTGAAGTTCATCTTGATGTCGCTGTACGTAGTTGCGGCCAGCGGGTTGGTTTCACCCCAGATGTGCACCGGGGCGTAGCGGTCAACCTTGCCTTTGAGCTCGACTTTCGCGCGTGAGCGCGGACTCGAGGAGAGCCCGAGGATTGAGCCGTTGAGTGTCTGGATCCCGACAGCAAAGTGTGGCTGTATCCAGAGATCGGCGTAGTTGGCAGAGCCGTCCTCGATGTTTATGGTGTCGATGGCAATCGCCATTGCACCGTCGTTCGACGGAGGGGCGGTGGATGGTGACTTGGCGCGGTGGCGTTTGGACGTGCCACGGCCCGTGGAGGTAGCGGGGGCGGGTGTGTCCTGCGTGGATGCCGGGCCTCCGGCCTGGGCGGGGGTCGCTGGTGGGGCAGGGAAACGGGCGACAGATATAGCGGCGTGCGCACCCTCGGAGTCGGGTGGGGCGGATGCGACGGCCGCGACCGCATCTGCATGGGTCGAAGTCGCCCCATTCGCGCCCCCTGATGCGTCGCCCGACGATCGAGGTGCGGAGCCCGGGGCGGACGCTGCGGCCTCCTGCGGGCTCGTTCCGCCGCGACCACTCAACACTCGGGCCACATTGACCGACTGATCCGATTCGATAATCACGCGCGCGTAGGGCGCATGGGCAACGATGTTCTTAATGTGGAGGCTTGCAGGCTTTGATGGGACGGATGGGGTTGCCTGATAGTCGAGACCCGCGATCTGCAACCGATCGAACTTGATAAAATCGCGCTTCAAATCATTGTCGATTGTGCGTAGTTTGGCGACGTCGATCTCGCCCGCGATAGCAAGATGACCATCTGCGGCGCGCTCGGCGTTGAGTTTCGTCGACAGGAAGCCGTTGCGGAGTGTCATCGCCGTGCGTTGGGTGATGTAGGGTTGGAACACCGTAAGGTCGAGATTGCTGAGATCGACCTGGCCCTTCATCGCCGTGAGATCAGCTGAGAGATCGGCTTTCGCGTCGAGCTTGCCTTCGCGGTTGATCTTCGTGGATACGACCACGGCAACAGGTGTACTCCGCGAGGTAGTGAAGCCGTTGACGTGGATGCTCAGATCGTCAAGGCGCATAGCCACGGCCGGTGAGACCTGGCGGTCATCGGCGGAGATCTTCAGACCATCGAGCGAGATATCGGGCACCGAGACGACCCACGCCGGCGGCGTTGGCGCATCGGTCGGGCCCGCCGCCTGTCCATCGGCAGCCGCCGGCGTGGCACCCGGCCCCACCAACTCCATCAAATTCAACAGGGCGCCTGCTTTCCCAGGCATCCAAGCCCGCACCTCGCCTCCAGCGAGATGCACACTCCCAACATCGACAGTATGCTTCGCGACATCAGCGCGCGTATCGTGGACCTCGAGCCGCGCGAGCTTGACGTAGTCTTCTGTTGTGCCCCTGGGGCGCACCCCGAAATCCGTGACGGTAACCTCGTGAACATTCACCGCGAGCCCCAAAGGCGTCGTCGCGGTCGTGAGGTCGTAATCACCGGTCAGCGAAATGACGCCCGAGGGCAATTCGAAGAGCACGCTGTCGCGCACGTAGTTCCAAATCGTCTGCGCCTGCAGATTCGCGACCTCGAACCGCCCATGCGATGCAAGCGGCAATGAGCTCACCGTCCCCGACCAGCTGAAACGCTCACCCGCATCCGATGCCCCGCTCAGCGAATACGTGCCACTATCCTTGCCAACCGTGCTGAAGTTGCGCAGCTCGAACGCAATGGGTTTGATCTCAGTACGGAACTCGCTGGGGTGAGCACGGTCCTCGAACGCAACATTGCCGCCCTGAACGCTGAATTGACTGATGAAGAGCCGCAACGGACTCGCCTGCGGTTGTGCCCCGGGGGAGGGCGGGAGCGCCAGCTCGCTCAGATTCAGCGTGCCATCGGGCTTGATCAAGACCCGTACGAAAGGTTGCTCCAGCTGGATCGCCTGGAAATCCGGTCCCCATCGCCACACGCTCGCCACGGTCAGGTTCACGAGCAGATGTCGAAACGACAACATCGGCTGACCTGCTGCATCAGGCAGCCCGAAATCACGCACGTCTAGCCGCAGCGTGTAGGGATTGAACCGGACCTCACCGATAGCGGCGTCCCGGTGATAGTTCTTCGTGACGAAGTCGTGCACACCCGAACGGATCAGGTGCGGCACCAGGTAAAACCCAAGGACCGTGTACAGCAGGACGAGGACCAGCGCAGGCAGCGCGATCCAAAGCAGCAGGCGGCGAGTGCGGACCGAAATCATGGTCCGCACTTTATGCCACTCAGGCCAGTCCGAGGAACTCCTCGAGGCGCTCCAGCCCCTCGTTGAAGGTGCGCAGCTCTTCTTCGGTGAAACACGCGAGCAGTGCGCGCTCGCGCTCGAGTGCGAGGGGTACCAGGTCCGCGTACATCGCCCGCCCCGCCTTCGTCAAGCGCAGTTGCATCTCGCGGCGGTCGTCAGCATTGGATGTCCGCTCGATCAGTCCACGCTTGACCAGGTGTGCAATTGCTCGACTGACACGCGTCTTGTGCATGCGAGTCGTGTCGGCGACGTGCTGCGCGGTGCAGCTCCAAGCGGGCCCGACCGTCACGATGACGCGCCATTCCGGGATTTCCAGGTCAAAGCGCCGCTTGTAGATGTCGGACAGGTGTTCGCTCACGCCAGTGGCCAAGCGATTGAGACGGAAGGGAGTGAAATTCGTCAAGAGCAGGGCAGGCGTGGGGTTGGCGCGAGCAGCGATTTCGTCGGCGAAGACTTCATTTCGGACGCTCACCACGCTGGCTCCGGTGAACTGGGTGTCGAACTGGGCGGCCACAATCATCTCCTTAAAAGGTTGCGCGCGCGCAACTTATGTGCGATGTGCGAAAATGGTGCTTATGGCTAAAGCTCACGAGATCCCGGCCCCCTTGCGGGGAATCGGCTCGCTCAGTTATCAAAACGGATTTGGCAACGAATTTGGGACACAGGCCCTCGAAGGAGCATTGCCTGAAGGTCGCAACTCGCCGCAAAGGTGTGGCTATGGCCTGTACGCCGAACAGTTCTCGGGTACCGCTTTCACCGCGCCACGTCACGCGAACCGCCGTAGCTGGCTGTACCGGATTCGTCCCGCGGCGGTCCACGGGGAGTTCCGGCGTATCGACGATGGTGCGCTGACCAGTCGATTCGACGCCGACACTTCCCCAAATCAATTGCGCTGGAACCCGCTGCCCGTTCCCGACGCGCCAACTGACTTCGTGTCGGGACTAAGAACCGCCGGCGGGAACGGATCGCCTGATCAGCACAGCGGCTGTGGAATCCACTGGTACGTAGCGAACCAGTCGATGGTGGACCGGTATTTCTACGATGCGGACGGTGAGCTGTTGATCGTCCCGCAGGCTGGGAGACTGCGCCTGGCAACCGAGCTCGGACTGATCGACATCGAGCCGCAGCAGATCGCGGTCATTCCCCGCGGATTGCGCTTTCGAGTCGAGCTTCAGGACGCGGAGGCCCGCGGCTACGTGTGCGAAAACTTCGGCGCACCGTTCAGGTTGCCGGACCTCGGGCCCATCGGCTCGAACGGCCTCGCGAACCCGCGTGACTTCCAGACGCCCGTGGCGTGGTACGAGGAGCGGACCGGTGACTTCGAGCTGGTGGCCAAGTTCATGGGGCACTGCTGGTCGGCGCGGATCGATCACTCGCCGCTCGATGTCGTGGCCTGGCATGGGAACAATGTGCCCTACCGCTATGACCTGCGGCGTTTCAACACCCTGGGCTCGATCAGCTACGATCACCCGGATCCATCGATCTTCCTCGTGCTGCAATCGATCAGTGATACGCCCGGGGTGGACAATGTCGACTTCGTCATTTTTCCGCCGCGCTGGCTGGTTGCGCAGGACACCTTCAGGCCACCCTGGTTCCACCGCAATGTCGCCAGCGAGTTCATGGGACTCATCGCGGGCAGCTACGATGCCAAGGCGGAGGGTTTCGTCCCGGGCGGTGCATCGCTGCACAACTGCATGAGCGGGCACGGGCCGGACGCTGCGACAGTCGAAAAGGCCAGCAGCGCCGACACATCACGGCCACAGCAGATTACGGATACCATGGCCTTCATGTTCGAAACGCGAACCGTGATACGGCCAACACGCTTCGCGCTCGAGTTACCGCAGCTGCAGCCGGATTATGCGCAGTGTTGGCAAGGCTTGCGCAGCCATTTCACACCGGGCACGAGATGAGCGCCCCGCAGTTGCCCGCTGGCGGCAGGACCGTGCCACAGCTCAACACCACCCATGATCCCGCGCTGCGCAGTTGGGTTGCATCGGCCAACCGGCCCGACAGCGATTTCCCGATCCAGAACCTACCCTTCGCCAGCTTCAGGCGTGCCGGCACCCCTGAGTCTTTTCGCGGGGCGGTGGCGATCGGTGATCAGATCCTGGATCTGCGCGCACTGCACGAGCTCGGCTCTGTTTCCGGATCTGCGGCCGATGCACTCAGGGCTTGTACGGAGCCTACCCTCAACGCTTTTATGGCGCTGGGTCCGGACGCATGGTCGGCGCTGCGTGCGACGGTGTCGCGCTTGCTCAGGGAAGGCGCGCAGGAGGCGCCCGCTCTGCGCAGCGCGCTCGTAGCTCAGGCGGATGCGGAATTTACCGTTCCGGCGCGGATCGGCGATTACACCGATTTCTATGCGTCCATCTACCATGCAACCACTGTGGGCGCATTGTTCCGGCCCGACAATCCGCTTCTGCCGAACTACAAATGGATCCCTATTGCGTACCACGGCAGGGCAGGCTCGATCCGCGTCTCCGGACAGGAGTTCCGCCGGCCGCGCGGCCAGGTGAAGCCTCCGGACGCCGAGTGCCCGCAACTGATACCGACGCGGCGGCTGGACTACGAGTTGGAAGTTGGTGTGTTCATCGGGACGGGCAACGCGCTCGGCGATCCGGTCAGCATCGATACGGCTGAGCAGCACGTGTTTGGCCTATGCCTGCTGAATGACTGGTCGGCGCGCGACGTGCAAGCGTGGGAATATCAGCCGCTGGGCCCATTTCTGGCGAAGAATTTCGCCACTACCGTCTCACCGTGGATGGTCACGCTCGAGGCGCTCGCACCCCACCGTACGTCCTGGTCCCGCCCCACAGGCGATCCACAGCCGCTTGCCTACCTCGATTCGCCGCAGTTGCGGCAGTTCGGCGCCATTGATATGCAACTGGAAGCCTACATCGACACGGCACGCATGCGCGCTGCCGGCACAGCGGCCCACCGGTTGTCGCGTTCGAACTTCAGGCATTCATACTGGACTGTTGCACAGATGGTTGCGCATCACACCGTGAACGGGTGCAACCTGGAAGCAGGCGATCTGCTGGGCAGCGGCACGCAATCGGGTCCCGCGGCGGATGAGGCCGGCTCGCTGCTCGAGCTGACGGGTGGCGGCAAGCAACCACTGACTCTACCTTCCGGCGAAACGCGGACTTTTCTCGCCGATGGCGATCGCGTCACCTTGAGAGGGTGGTGCGAGAGGGCCGGGTATGCCCGCGTCGGGTTCGGAGAAGCAGCCGGCACCGTGTTGCCTGCTGTCCAGGACTCGAAGCGGGGCGCGTAGGTCCGCGCAGCCCGGGTCAGAACGCGAAGTACGGTCCCATACCCGCGCTGGTGTTCTTGGTCTCGATGGCCGTGTACACATTGCGCCCAAAATAGAACGGCAGTCCCCAGTCGAATGTCTGACTGAGAGTCCCGTTACTCGTATTGATATCTGCGCTAGATCCCGCGAGATTGCTGGCCGCTGCGACTACCGTGCCCGTGCCGAGCAAGCTTTCGGCGCTGGTCACACTGAAGCTGACTGCGGCGCTGGTGCCGCTGCGGCCCACAATGGTCGCGCTCAGATTGAGTGTCGCGCTGGGACAGAAGAATCCTTTTGCTTTACTTCCGCACTGCTTGATAGTGGAGTCGGGAAAGAAATACGCATTGGATCCGCTATCGATGAAACTGTGGCTCAACGATGTGTTGTTGTAGGTCGTTGACAGGCTTCCGCTGTCATCCACCGTAAATACTTTCGCATTGCCCAGGCCGTTGTTGCCTTGAGTGCCTATACCGAAAATGAGCGACCCGCTCACCGAGCTGGTTGTGCCGTTCACCGTGGGTAGCTGGATGATGACGCCATTGTTGTCCGTCGCGAAGGCCGTCACGGGATTCGTTAGCTGCCTCGTGAGCGGCATCCCACTGTCCGTGCAAGCGGTGCTGCTCGTGCATGTGTAGTAGACCGCACCGCCCGCTGTCACGCATGAAGATCCGCAATCCTGCAAGAAGGGGCCGACGCCGAGGATGCCGTTGGCGCCAAACGCCGTAACTGTGTTCTCGGCAGTCGCGGTGCCGATGCAATCGTTGGGAATCGTCTGATAGGCCGAGTCCCCAATGATCTGCACTTGCTGGTTGCTGGCCACTTCATCGGCAATCTTGATATCAGCCAGCCTCAGAGGTCCCCAGCTCGATCCGTCAACGAAATGCACGCACTCGGCGACCGTGTTTCCGTTGGAATCCTTCTGCAGGGGCAGGCTCAGGGTGAGCACCGTAGAGATGATTCGCAGTCCGGATGATCCCGTATCAATCTGTATATGGTCGATGTCCTGGCACGTGCTCGTGCCGGGTACACAGATCTTCACGGTGGTATAGAGCGTGTTTATGGCGGGGTTGCTCGAGTTGGCGACGACGGTCGGTCCCGAGTCAACGGTGATAGCCTGAACATTCGAGCCAGTGGGAGGCGGCGTGGTGTTACCGACCGACGACCCGCCTCCGCCGCAGCCGGCTACGCTGAGCATGCCGATCAAGGCAGCAGTCAAATTTGCTCGCACTCTGTACGTCCCCTTACTGGATGTCGCTCACGGAGAAATTAGGCGGCAGCAGTGACGGCACGTAGGCGTTCCCGTAGAACGCGCGCATGTGTCCGTATGAATTGACGACCAGATCCGTCCGCTCGATGCTCAAATGGCGGCGGCCCACGCGCGGCGCGCTGGCGCCGCTATTATATTCGTCGAAATACCGGCCCAGGGTCTGGCGAAAATCGGGTAATAACGGTCCGCTCCAGCTCACTGCGAACACCTTTCCGGATGCTGAGACGTACTCACGAACGACAGTGTTCGCCGGGGTCTCGATCTCGTGCACCGTGTAACCGGCAACGGTTGTCGTGCGCAACTGCGCTTTCATCTGCACACGGTCGTTTTCGACCGTGGCGACGTCCTCGCCCAGAGTGGCGCGTGCCGGGAGACAAACGGCCTGACTCGCCAACACACCGGCCGCGAGCCAGCCCAACACACCGATTGCCTTGATATTCATGTGCCGATGGTAGCTGTTTGTGCTGTGCGCTCCAACTGGTACGTTAGACCCGGCAGGGCGTCCCGGCGCCGCCGGCGGGGGCGGTGACGCCGTCGGCGTTCGGCGTCACCGCCCATTGCCGGTCTCAGTTGCTGCCGGCGGTTCCGGCCTCGGTGCCGCGCTGCGCCCAGGCGGCGCGGCGCTGCTCGGCCCTGCTCTTCATGTCCGCGAGAACCTGAGGCAGTTTCGCCTTCTGCTCGGCTGTCAGCACGTTGTAGATCTGGCCCTGCAGCTCCACCTCGCTGTCCAGGCGGTTGACGGCGGCCGTCTTGGCGTTCTGCACTGCAGCGGCGTAATTGGGATCGCCCGGGTTAGCGAGCGTCACGAAATCAACGCCCCCGCCGCCTGCGTTCGCCTGACGTTGGGCCCGCGCGCTGCTCAGAATGTCCCTGATGGCCGTTTGTTGTTCGGAAGTCAGGTTGAGTTGGTGAGTCGCACGCAACATCACACCAACCAACATTCCGCCGTGCCGATGATGCCAATGTCTGCCACCCGGAGCGGGTGCGGTGGTGGTGGCCGGCGCCGCGGGCGTGGTGGTGGCAGCAGCCAGCGCGGCTCCCGCGCCCACCGTCGCAGTTGCGACGAGCAGTAAACTCAATGTCCTATTCAACTTCATGACTGCATTCCTCAACTGTTGTAAGCGATTGTTACCTATCGTTAAGAGATAGGTGAACGCTCTGTATGACGGTCTACAGAGCGTTTCAGCACTACAACGGTTGACGGCGCGCTACTCGGCGGGCGTGAGGATTCGCCAGGCCTGGGACGGATGATTGAGAGCCCACCAGATGGCGCCAAACCCCAGGGGTACGTCGGCGGGTACGCCTTCGCCCTTGACCGACACGGTCTGGTCTTCCTGCACCTCGGTGATCTGCTCGTTCGAGGGCAGAGGCTCTTTCAGCTCATCCGCGGAGACCACCGTTTTCACATCGGGAGCCGTGAGATTCATGCCCGCTTTGGCCGCAGGGGCCTTGGAGCCCTCGACGCAGTGCCCGGTCAAGGGAAAGCACACCGCCGGGGCTGCTCCTTTGACCGGTGCCGTCCCTTGGACCTTCGTCGCGGCCGGGGCTGGGGTACCAGACTTTGGCGTCCCCTCGCTGGCGCCAGGAGAGCTCGAGGCTCCTGAGGACGGGTTCGCAGACTGCCCCGTGGGAGGGGTGGCATTCTGGCTATGGGCCTCGGGTATTGCTGCCACCAGGACTGCGGCGAGGATCAGGGGGGCACTTCTCGTTCGGCTCACTTTCGTCTGCCGTGGCGCGTCCTGGAGGACGCAATTCGAGGCTACTACGCCTCGCATCGGTTGCACAGCAATCGTCATACCCATAGGAACCTCCTGGCGGGGCGCCCCTGTTTGGCGATGTTCGTCGCATCCCTTAAGAAGCATGCGCCCTTGTAATGTCCTTGCAATAGCCTTGCGATATTTCATTCACGGGCTACGCGTGCCGGGCCACAAGCCGGCGGGCTACGCGCCCCGATCGAAATCCTGTTGCCACACTTCGGGAATCAATATGCAAAGCTTTTGGCAGGCTCTAAAGACACAGCGTTGGGACGATCATCGTTATTACCACCACAGCCGCATCAACCAGTCGCTGCACCTGCTGAGTGCGGCCAGTTTCGTCTGCGCCTATGGTCTGATGTTTACGAATCCGGCCGCTGCAGCGCTGCTCGCCTGGCTGGTCTCGATGACGAGCCGGCAGGCCGGGCATTTCTTCTTCGAGCCGAAGGGCTACGACGTCGTCAACCAGGCGACCCACGAGCACAAGGAAGAGATCAAGGTCGGCTACAACCTGAAGCGTAAAGTCGTGCTGATGGGCATCTGGGCCCTCTCGCCGGCGGTGCTCTGGCTGGATCCCACCCTGTTCGGCATCTATTCAGACCCCACGGGCGGCGACTTCGTGCAGCACGTCGGTCAGGTCTGGCTGGCAGTGGGTCTGGGCGGACTGCTGTTCCGTACCGTGCACCTGTTCTTCATCAAGGACGTGCAGACGGGCCTGGTGTGGATGACGAAGATCGTGACCGACCCGTTCCATGACATCAAACTTTATTATAAAGCGCCGCTGTACCTGCTTCGCGGGGAGCTGATTGCGCCCCTGCACGGCGCCAGCGAGCTCGAAGCATCTCTTTCAACACACGACGCCTGATGGCCTTGTTGGTGAGCGCCGCATCGCTCCACCACCAGCCCTCGGAATGCATCGCCACAGCCGCCGCCAGTATTCTGGCGGCGACTGCTTCGAAGTCCGCATCCGGGTAATCGATCGTAAAGATGAACCGGCCCGTGCCCACCCAGCTCAGCGCCAGTCCCGCGGCGCGCAGATAGTATTGAAACATCCAGTTGTATCGCGACGGCTGCAGGTAGCTGACAGTCCAGATGGAGGACAGGTTGGTGACCTGAACCGGGAGGCCCGCGGCCCGCAGCCGCTCGTTCAGCAGCCGCGCGCGGGTGTTCCACCGCTCGTCGAGGCCGACGTACTTGGCCTGCATCCCGGGGGTCTGCAGGCGCTGCAGGAATTCGTACATGGACCCCATGACGTACGGATGCGAATTGAACGTGCCGCGGGCAAAGCAAATGTCGGCGGGGCGATCGTCACGGAAGCGCTTCATCAGTGCGTGCCGCCCGCATACCACGCCAACCGGCAATCCACCGCCGAGCGTCTTGCCGTAGGTAACCATGTCGGCACGCACGCCGAAGTATTCCTGGGCCCCGCCGGGAGCGAGGCGGAAGCCGACGAATACTTCGTCAAAAATCAACACGATGTTTCGTTCGGTGCACACGGTGCGCAGCTTGCGCAGCCATTCCGTGTAGGCCGCGCGGTTGTATTCAGCCCGGCGGCCGCTGTCGATCAACGCAGAATCGCCCGGTGCGCTCGAGTTGGGGTGCATCGCCTGCAGGGGATTGACCAGTACGCAGGCGATATCCCGGCGGCTGCGCAGCACACGCAGCGCCGCATCGTCCATGTCCTTCAACGTGTAGGTTTCATGAGCGGTCATGGGATTACCCACGCCCGGCTGCACGTCACCCCACCAGCCATGGTAGGCGCCGCAGAAGCGCACGAGGTACTTGCGCCGCGTGTGATACCGAGCGAGGCGTACTGCCCGCATGACGGCTTCCGTGCCCGACATGTGAAACGAGACCTCATCCAGTCCGGAGATCTCCTTCAGGCGCTCGACGTTGTAGGCGACGATAGGATGCAGGGCCCCAAGCACCGGCCCAAGATTGTGAACGTGAGCCGCGCCGCGCTCGATGCAATCCTTGTAGAAGTCGTAGCCGAAGACATTGACTCCGTACGAGCCTGTCAGATCGTACAGTTGGTTTCCATCGGCATCCGTAACGGTGACTCCGGACGAGGATTCCACGATCGAGCCGAGTTTGAAATGCTGCCGCACGAAGGTGCTGAACTGGAAGGGTACCCGGTAGCGCGACGTGAACTGCAAATCCGACACGCCGCTCTGGATGCGGGCCGTGAGGCTGGCAGTCTTCTCGTAACGCTGCGCGAACAGCGCGGCCAGGCGCATGAACCCGGCGCGCCGTTGGGCAGCGACTTCCCCGGGAGCGGCATCGGCTGCGAAGAATTCGCTCTCCGTGTACTCGTAGAACGGCACCAAGGCCGCAAATCTGCGCGACCAGCGCGAGTGTCCGGCCAGCGAGCGATGTTTGGCGCGCGAGAGCTGAAGCCGCAACTGCGCTTTGCGCAGCACGGCCAGCAACACGAGTGTCGCCAGTATGTAAAGAACGAATGTTGGGTTCACGGTGCTCCTCCAGCTCCGGCGCGCAACGTTATTGCAGTTGAGTGACGTTTACATGACGGTCCGTACATTGATCTCCCAATTGGCCGGGCAGGAAAATCTGAACTTCCTGCTCACCAACCGCATTCCGCGGCGCTGGCTCACACTGTTCATCGGACGCCTGAGCCGTGTCCGCAACCCATTGGTGCGCGACACCTCGATCGCCATCTGGAAGCTGTTTTCCGACCTGGATCTGAGCGAGGCGCGCAAGACCCATTTTGACAGCCTGCACGACTGCTTCACGCGCGAGCTGAAAGAAGGCGCACGTCCGGTCGATCCGAATCCCAGCGTGCTGATCAGCCCCTGCGACGGAATCATCGGTGCTTCGGGCCGCGTGCTCGATGGGACCGTATTGCAGGCGAAGGGGTTTCCGTACCCGGTCGTGGATCTCCTCGGGGATCCGCAGCTGGCAGCCCGTTATCGCAATGGCTCGTATGTGACCCTCCGCCTGACGTCCAGCATGTACCACCGATTCCACGCTCCGCAGGACCTTTGGGTGCAAAGGGTGACCTACATTTCGGGCGACACCTGGAACGTCAACCCCATCGCCCTCAAGCGCATCGAGCGTCTCTTCTGCAAGAACGAGCGGGCGGCCATCCAATGCCGCCTGAGCGGCAGCGGTCATCTGATCACATTGGTACCCGTCGCGGCCATCCTGGTTGCCAGTATCCGGCTGCGGTTCCTCGATGTGCGGCTGCACCTGCGCTACCGGGGGCCGAACCGTATCGACTGCAACGCTCAGCTGGCCAAGGGCGAGGAGATGGGCTGGTTCGAGCACGGTTCCACCATCATTGTGTTTGCGCCCCCGGGCGTGTCGTTGTGCGAGCGATGGCAGTCCGGGGATGTGATCCGGATGGGACAGCCCCTGTTCGATCTGTCACCTTCCGTCCCGGACTGAGGGCTTTCTTCGCGCGCGCGTCCACGCTTCGGTGTGACGGCAGTCACTGGCGCGGGCACACGCTGAAAACGTGCGTTCCGCACAGTGATGCGGGGCACAACTTGCGGGATTGTTTGTCGGCCTCGTGAGCCACGGGTAGTAGTATCCGGGTGCTATTCCACACTGATTCAACCGAGATGTGGGGTTTCAGGAAGACACTCAGCCAACTCGCGATGACCGCTACTTTGTTGGCAGCGGTCCCGGCCTCCCATTGCGCGGAGCGCTGGGCAGGGCTGGCTGACACGGTCTTCCAGAACCTGGCGCACGGCAACGAGCTGCCGAACGCGGCCATCCCGACCTCCGCCACCCAGGACGGCGACGGCTTTTTGTGGATTGGCTCACAAAACGGGCTCGCCCGCTGGGACGGCTACCATTTCCGCATCTACAGGGCCGATCCGGGCAAAGCCGGTGCGCTGCCGGACAATTTCATCCAAGCGTTGCTGACGGATGCGCGCGGCGTCCTCTGGATAGGCACCACCTCCGGCGGGCTTGCCCGTTATGACCGGGAGCATGAGCGGTTCGTCGTCTATCCCGTGGCATCCGACGGGCTCAGTCATGTAAGTGTCCGGGCAATTGTTGAGGACGGCCAGGGGGGCGTCTGGGTCGCCACTGAAGGTGGCCTTGATCACATATATTCGAATTCGGACGTCATCGGCCACCTTCGCCATGTAGATGGCGACCCGGCAAGCCTGCCTGACAATCGCGTCCGCGGATTGCTTCGAGACCGTCACGGCACATTGTGGGTCGGGACTGCGACCGCGCTGGTCCGGCTCGACAGAGGCTCGAATCGTTTCATCCCCGTGCCGCTGCCCGCACCTCAAGGGAAGGTGCCCTCGCCATGGAGCTTCCTGGAGGACAGTGCGGGTCGTATCTGGGTTGGAACCATCCGCCAGGGTGCATACGTAATCGACTCCCAGACTGCTGGCGCCAGAGCGGTCCAGGAGAGCGATGCGGCGCATTCGACGCTCCAGAACGAGGGAGTGTCCTCCATCGTCGAAATCACCCCGGGCCAGGTGTGGCTAGGCACTCTCGGGCAGGGAATTGTCGCGGTCGATGCCGCGACCTCGCAGACTCGGCGCATCCGTCATGACCCCACGCAGCCTGCCAGTCTGGCGGACGACAGCATCCAGGGCATGTTCAAGGATCGCTCCGGCCTGATCTGGATCTGCAGCGATCGAAGTATCAGCCGGAATGATCCCGCTCATCCCGCCATGATCACGGTGTTTGGTGCATCCAGCCGTCCGGACAGCATTTCGGACCCGGACGTGGAGGCCGTCCTGCCGATGCCGGACGGCCGCATCTGGTTGGGTCTGGGAAGCAAGGGTATCGACGTCATCGACCCGGAAGGCGCGCGAGTTGCCGCTCTTCGGCCTGATGCGCAACGGCCCGAGACCGCACTTCCCAAGGACTACATCAACGCGTTCGCTGCCGACGCAGGTAGTGACGTTTACGTGGGTACCGAGCTCGGTTTGTATCGTGTCGACCGGTCCGCGCGTGGTGCTGTCCGCGTCAACATTCCTCAACGAGATCCAACAGCACAGGTGTGGGCGCTGTTGCTCGACGATAATGTACTGTGGGTGGGCGGTTTCGATGGCTTGTGGGCTGTGCCCCTGGGCAGCACGAAGTTGCCGCTCAATCAGGCCGAACAGGTAAGCGGCCTGACAGATCAGCGCATCACGGTCATTGCCCGGGGCGAGGGCGGCTCGCTCTGGGTTGGAACGAAAAACGGTCTCAACCGTGTCGATCTGAAGACGCGTGCAGTCGAGCAGATCCTGCCGGAGCCTGCGAAACCCACCGCGCTCGCCGCGGGGTACATCACCTCGCTGCTCACTGACGTGCGCGGGCGCCTGTGGATCGCTACCTTCGGCGGCGGCGTCAACATCCTCGAAACGCGCGATGCGCACGGCAAGCCGCAGTTCAGGCGCCTCGGAACCGTGCAGGGACTGAACAACGACAACGTCAACAAGCTGCTGGAGGATTCGAAGCACAACATCTGGGTCAGTACCGATGATGGCCTGGCGCTCATCGACGAACGGACATTCGCCATCCGCTCGTTCCGCCGCGCCGAGGGCCTGCCGATCTCGGGCTACTGGGTGGGCGCCGGCGCAACAACCTCGCACGGCGAGATGTTGTTTGGCGGCATTGGCGGGCTGAGCGTCGTCCGCCCTGACCGATTGACACATTGGACGTTTCAACCGCAGATCGCCATAACCGACCTGCGCATGGGCGGCAAGCCCGTGGCGGGCGGGTTGGTGGCGCTCGGCGATTCATCCAAACCGCTGCAGATCACGCCTGCCACCAACAGCATCGCCGTGGAATTCTCGGCATTGGACTTCTCGGCCCCGGAGCGCAACCGGTATGCATACCGGCTCGACGGATTCGACCCCGCTTGGGTTGATACCGAAGCGTCGCACAGAGTGGCCGCCTATACGAACCTTCCACCGGGCGACTACACGCTGCAGCTGCGCGGTTCGAACCGCGACGGCGTCTGGTCGGAGAGCGTACTGAGCGTGCCCATTCTCGTTCTGCCTGCCTGGTATCAGACAGCGCTGTTCAGAGTTGCACTGTCGCTGGCGGCTCTCGCGCTGGTGGCGGCGCTCGTGCAGGGGCGCACGCTGTATCTGCGCCGCAATCAGCGTGATCTGGAACGGCAGGTCGTGGAACGCACGGCCGAATTACGCGAGAGCCAGCGGCAACTCGAGCAGATCGCCTACAACGATACACTGACTGCGCTGCCGAACCGGCGCATGTTCACCGAAGAGTTTCGCGAGTTGATCATGTTGGCCCGGCTGCAGAACCAACGGTTCGCGCTGCTGTTGATCGACCTCGACCGCTTCAAACAGATCAACGACTCGCTGGGCCATGATGCCGGCGATGCGCTGCTGATCGAGGCCGCGATCCGGCTGCAGGCGGCGGTGCGCAAATCCGACTGCGTAGCGCGCCTCGGTGGCGACGAATTCGGAGTGCTGGTTGCCCAGAATCCCGCCGCCACGGACATCGAGAACATCTGTCAGCGCATCATCGATAGCTTCGTGATGCCGGTGCCGCTGCAGGGCACGCATGTAAAGAGCGGCGCGAGTATCGGCGTGGCCGTGTTTGCGGATCACGGCGCCACGCTTGATAGCCTGTACAAGTCCGCAGACCTCGCGCTCTACGAGGCGAAGCGCGCCGGCGGCAACGTGTGGCGCTGGTATCGCGTGCAGACAAACACCACCGGAACCGGGCAGCCAACGGTCCGCATGCTCTAAATCTTGCCGATCTCAGGCGGCCGCTGCCTGCTCCTGCGCCTGCGTTCCGAGGGCGGCCACCACATCGTCGAGCAACTTCGCGAGCTCACCGGCCATCACGGCGAAATCGATATCAAACTGCTCCGCCTCGTCGAGCTCGTCGCCAGCAGTGCTGTCGTTCGACATCTCGAGAAATTCCAGGCGCTTGATCTGCAGTTTCTCATTCAGCACGAACGCAATCCGATCGTGCCACGTGAGGCCGAGGCGGGTGGGGTACATGCCTGCTGCGAGGTGCGTCTGAATTTCCTTCCCGTCCAGCGGATGATGCGAGTAACGAATGGCGGCCTTGGTCTGGTTCGCCGCGCGCAACTCGAGGTCCTGGTCGATCGTCAGCCGCAGAGGCGCTTCGCCGAGTTTCAACCAGACCGCCATTGACATCTGTGGCGAGCGATCGGTTTCGATCAGCTGCACGGCGAGGCTGCCCAGCGTGTCGCGCAGAGTCTCGATCAGCTCCTCCGCTTTCGCGGTGCCCGCAGCGTCGACGACGAGCCAGCTATTCTGCGGATCAATCCAGGCACGGGTGATACGGCGCCGGGTCAGCGCTTTGGCGCGCAACTCTTCGGTCACGCGCATTTTCAAATCGCGCATCTGCCGCCGTCCGACGGGAAACCCTTGTTCCTGCGCGAGCGCCTCGGCGCGCTCGACCGTCACCTGCCGGATGATGGAGGCGGGGAGCAACTTCTGATTCACACCGAGCGCGATCAGATGCTGCAGGTTCACAGTGTGAACCAGGCGCCCCGTACTCGACGGGGCGACCCAGCCGCGGCTGAGCATTTCGAACGGACTGCACGGCTGCAGCGTGCGCGTTGCGAGCTGCTGTTCCAGCTCGGCAGCCGAAACAGCCCAGTCGGCGGGAAGGCGATAGACGACGAGATTCTTGAACCACATGAATGGGGTGCCGCAAAAAAAGCGCGCAGTATAGCCACTGGCGCCCGCAGAGGCGCGCTCTGTCTCGAAGCCCTTGAATGCACTAGCAGCGTGTCGGGCTCGGCTGGGCCAGTCGGCCTGGGGAGCAGCCGGCAAAAGTCGCGCCTTTTGCCGGCGGAAACGAAGGCTTTGTCCGAAAAATGGCCGCAGGCCATTTTTCCAATGGACTAGATAATGTGCGAGCCGTGGTGAGTGAACAGGCCCAGCAGGCCGATCAGGATCAGGTACAGCGCCACGATGTAGTTCAGCAGCCGCGGCATCACGAGAATCAGGATTCCCGCGACCAGCGCGATTAGGGGTCCGATTGACAGGGTCATGGTCATAAAAGCTCCTTGAAATTCGGAAATCCTTCGCAGAAGCGCCGTATGCGCTCGCACCCAGTGTCGAGCGATACTGGATCGGTTGCGAAACATACCCGCACGAAGCCGGCTGTTTCGCGGCCGAACGCCGCACCGTCCAATACGCTGACACGCTGAGACTCGTACAGCGCCTGCATGAACCCATAGCCTGACAGGCCCGTGGCGCGCACGTCCACCAACATGAACATGCCAGCTTCCGGAACCACGCTGCTGATTCGCGGGATACCCGCAAGTCCCGCGACCATTCGCGCCCGCCGCAGGTCGCAGTAATCACGAATGCGGCGTTCGGCCTCGGGCGCCACCGACAGGGCGGTAACAACGGCTTCCTGAATGAATCCAGGCAAACCGAACAGCATGCACATCACGAGTGACTCTGCATGAATTGCCAGCTCACGCGGCCCGACGAGCCAACCCGCTCTCCACCCCGTCATTGCATGCGATTTGGAAAGACTTCCCAGGGTGATGACTCGCTGTGGCAACTGCGCGGCGAGCCCAGGAGTGTGGCCTCCAGGTGCCAGGCCCGCGTAGACCTCGTCGCAGATCAACCACAAATCGTGCTGCTCAGCGAGCGTCGCGATCGTTGCCAACTCCGATTCGTTGAGTATCACGCCACTCGGATTGTTCGGGGTTGCCCAGACGATGGCGCGCGTGTGCTCGGTAACCAGGCAGGCGAGGGCAGCCAGATCGGGTCGGAAATTACCGCTCGTGGGTGCTCGAACCATCCGCGCACCCGACGCTTGGAGCGTGGCCGGATATGTTGGATACATTGGGTCGAACGAGATGATCTCGTCGCCCACCCCGGCAATACACATCGACGCCACGAACAGCGCGTTCTGTGCTCCGGACAGATACACGACGTTGTCGGCATTGGCACTTTGGCCGGTGCGCTTTGTGTGTGCTGCGGCTATCGCCTCGCGTACCGTGCGTCGCCCGGGAGCGGGGCAGTAGTGCGTGTCGCCCGCTTGCAGCCGTTCGATAGCCTTGGCAACGACAGCCGGCGGCGTATCGAGGTCCGGGTCGCCGACACTGAGGATGATCACGTCTTCGCCGCGGTCGCGGGCAGCCAGAGCCGCGTAGTGTGTCAACCATGCATCAGCACCTTCTCCGCTGATGCGCTTTACCAGAGGCGAAAACTTCATTTGTTAGTGGTTATGCGCTTGCGTGCTCGGGGCTCGAGCTGCATATTCGAGCATAAATGAACGGCGAGCCCTGGACTGTCGGACGATACATCGTTGCGCTGCTGGCAGCCAACGGCATCGACACAGTCTTTGGCATCCCGGGTGTACACAACCTGGAGCTGTATCGCGGAATCGCAGCCACCGGACTGCGGCACATACTCGTTCGCCATGAGCAGAACGCGGGGTTCGCTGCGGATGGCTTCGCGCGAGTCAGTGGCAGGCCCGCGGCCGCGTTCGTGATTTCGGGCCCGGGCCTGACCAATATCCTGACCGCTGCCGCACAGGCGAAGACCGACTCCGTCCCGATGCTGATCGTCGCCAGCACGCCGGTAGAGTCTTCGCTTGCGAAAGGGTGGGGCGTGCTGCACGAGCTCGACGATCAGCGAGCGATGGCTGCGGGTGTCGTTGGCACGGCTCGATCGGCGCGTTCGGCGCAGGATGCGCGCGATCATCTGCGCGAGGCATTCGGATCCTTTCAGCTTGGCCGGCAGCGGCCCGCATATCTGGAAATCCCGCTCGACCTGCTCGCGCAATCAACAACGTTGCGGCCGGAGCGCTTTGCTCACGTGGGTGGAAGTCCGCAGCCGACGCTTGCAGTGATAGAACAAGCGCGCGACCTGCTGGCCGCGGCACAGCGGCCAATGATCGTTGCCGGGGGTGGCGCCAGGGCCGCGGGTGCTCAATTGCGCAAGTTGGCCGAGAGCCTCGACGCTTACCTGCTCACCACGGTGGCTGGGAAAGGCCTGCTGCCGCAGAGCCATCCTGCCAACCTTGGCGCCGCTTTGCAGTTTCGCGCGGCGCAGGAGTTGGTCGCCCAGGCGGATGTTGTGCTGGCCATAGGAACTGAGCTGTCGGAAACCGACTTCTACTACGGAGCCCGTCTCGAGATGTCAGGACGTCTGATCCGGATTGATATCGACGCAACCAAGCTCGCGGATCACTATGCGGCTGATGTTGGAATCTGGGGAGACGCCAGCGCCAGTCTCGATGCACTGCTGCAGGTCTTGGCAGGCCCTGAGCGTGCACGGTGGCGCAGTGAGCTGGGGCCCGCGGCCGTGCATCGAGCCCGGATCGATGAGCAATTCAACGCTGGGGCCCGCACATGTGCCCGGTTGCTCGCGGCAGTACGCGCCGCCGTTCCCGCCGATGCAGCTGTGTTTACTGACATGACACAGGCCGCTTATCTCGGAAACTATGCATTCGCGGCCGACGCTCCCGGGACGTGGTTCCACCCATCGGGTTACGGGACACTCGGCTATGCTCTACCGGCTGCAATCGGTGCGTTGGTTGCCGAGCCCAGCCGCCCCGTTCTGGCGCTGGCAGGTGATTACGGCTTCCAGTTCACGTCCCAGGAGCTTGCAACGGCGGTGGAGCTGCAGTTGAGCCTGCCCGTTGTCATCTGGAACAACAGCGCACTCGGCCAGATCCGGGATGACATGCTCGCCGCTGGAATTGCGCCGACCGGTGTCGTGGGACACAACCCCGACTTTGTGGCATTGGCCCGCGCTTATGGGGCGCACGCTGAGCGGCCCCACGGGCCCGCGGAACTCACCGCAGCCATTCAATCTGCACGGCTGCGCCGCGGCCCCACAGTGTTGGAAGCTGTCGAAACCGCCTTCCGTTAGTGGTGAGCCGTTAGCGGCGAGCCATCGATCCGCGCGTTCGGACCTGCATCTCGTGCATCTTGTAATCGATGACGAGCACGTCAAATGACCCGAGCACGTCCATGCCGATCATCAACGTAGGCTGGTGGTTGAGCTTCAGATGGTCGAACAGGTACGTGTCAGCAAAGGTGACTCGCACCTGGCGCAATTTCAGAGACCCGATTTCAATCGGCGGAGCTGCAATAGTGTCGCCGTGCTGAAGTTCCAGGGTCACGCCGATGATGTCCTCGCCGACGGCGTCCGACGGGGGGTGCTTCATCAATGCTTCACGCAGCGCCAGGTTGCCCACCGTTTGCTGCCCGCCGGTGTCAATGATCGCCAGCGTGCGGATCGAGCCGACGCGCACCTCGGCTGACAGCAGTCCGCGGGTGATCTTCAAGGGAATGATGTTGAAACCAACGCCGGCGTGTTCCCGGTGAGAGCGGGAGATGACCAGCTTGTCCCGGCCGAAGTCCGCAAATATGCGCTTGTCCGGCAGACCCTCCCGGCCCAGCACACCTTCAGCACCGCCAAAGACATCTGCGACGATCGGCAGAGTGCTGGGCTCGATCAACAGATCGCCCACTTCCATGCGATCGACATGGACGGCGGGAACGACGGCCGCACCCGTGACGCCCCGGACGAGTATGGGGTCGCTTTGCGTCGATACTCCCAGGCTGTCCGCCACACGTGAAATGATGGCCGAGTGACTGGCGCCGGTATCGAGAACCAGGCGAAACGGCCCCTTGCCGTTGATCAGGACTGGGGCCCAGATCCGCCCGATGCGGTCACGAAGGGTCGGGGCGACATATTTGGGCTCAGGCGCTTCGACCAGCACTTCCGGGCTGGCCTCCTGGGCGGCTGGCGGGATGGCTCCAACGCCGGGGGGCGGCTCCGGAGTGGCCGGCCAGGCAGCCGGCGCGCCCAACAAGGCCGCGCCCAGAATCGTCGTAGCCAGGATCGCTCGAAACAAGAAAGGGGCACCGCCCGACCGGGGGAGTTTCGCGACCAGCGGAATTGAGATGGCCACGAACTCAGTGTACGCCCTTCGCTGCTCAGGTTGTCGGTGGCCCTAACGTTTTGTGAGGCAGTGGTTGTTCCCAGGCTTGGGAGGCACTTACAGCTTGGCGCGCCGGGCCGAGCTCAGCAGCTTGCCCAGCATCGAGTCGGGGGTTGCGTGCCCTGCGACGTGCCGATAGGCGCCTGCGGCCAGTTGCCGGAGGCGTCGGGGTGAGGATTGCACGCCTTCCAAGGCCACAAACTCCGTCGGCTTCCAACGAAGTTTGGACGGGTCCCGGCCGGTGGAGAGGTCGACGCCAGCCAGTCCCTGCGAGAAGGCCCACTGGATCGCCTCCGCGACGACCGTAGTCATGACACTGTGTTGCGCCCATGACGGCCGATATCCTGAGTAATAGAGGTACAGGTCGTTCCCCAGGACAAAACCCACGCGGGTCGCCACGATTTCACCGCCGATCTCCAACTGGAAAACGCGCAGCGCGCCGCGCTCTGCCATCTGCTGAGCGTATTCGAGCAGGAAGTTACGGGCTGTCTGGCGCGCAAAAACATTGGCATGAAAGGGTAAGTCGGGGGCGCGCGCGCGTTCCTCATGAAGGGCGAAGAACGTCTCGATCGCAGCCCTGGCCTCGCCAGGCTCTGTCACCACCCGGAATACGTACTGGTGGCCGGCCCGCTTCAGCGAGTTGTAGCATTTCCGCAATGCCTCCTTCATGTTGCGCGACAGGTGCGATTTGAATGCCTCCCAGGTACCCGTCAGCGGCACGTAGTAGTTCGGTATCTCGCGGCCCCATTGGATCTTGCCTGCCCTACCGAGCAACTCGCGCGAGGGACCGTCGGCCGGAATGCCGCCCCACTGCAGCCAGTCCCAGCGATTGGCCGTGGCCAGGAAGTAATCGCTGAGCGCAGCCAGGGCTTCCGGCAGATCCTCGGGCCGGGAAATCACACTGCGCAGCTCGGTGACGTTCTCGTCCGCTCCGAGCAGCTGCAGGGCGCGCACCCTCAGCGGACCGAATGCCGGGCGCATGGTCAGCATCATGGGTGCGACCGCAACCAAGGTATCGAATTCGTTTTTGACCGTATGAATGAACAGCTCATCGCGGACCCACATGGTGTCCGCGCAAAAATGCTTCCACCACAAGGCGTTCCAGAGCGGAGAGGTGAAAGGAGTGCGAGGCCGCAGGTTCTGTTCCAGCCTCTCCCACTCCGGTCCTAGCTTCTCTATCGCGCCGTGACCTGCCGTTCGTTCAACGTGCAACATTCATTTTCTTTGGGCAGCAAGTTTCATGGCGCCCCTACACTGGTTCGCAATGAGTCCTTGAACCGCTGCCAGCTTGCACCTGCCCGGCTACCCTGTCCAGACCGCCAGACTCAAGGCCCAGCCGCTGATGCGATTGCGACGTTGCAAACGCCGGCGCTAGGATTGCAGCAATGACGCTATCACGGCGGGGATTTGCCAGGTTGGTCACGGGTGCCGCCGCTGCGGTGTCCGTCGGATCGCTGCCATTATTCATTCCGTCGCGTCTGCTGGGTGCCGAGGCGCCCAGTAATCGGCTGCGCGTTGCGCAGATCGGCTGTGGGCGGATAGCACAGGGTCACGACGTACCGGCGGTCCTGAAGTCCGGCTTGGCCGACTACGTGGCGGTGTGCGACCTGGATTCGCGGCGCATGGCCGATAGCAAAGAGCAAATGGCCGCATTTTACCGCCAATCCGCGCTTCCCCCACCGCGGATTCAGAGCTTCTCCGACTACCGGGAATTGCTGAGTCAGCCGGACCTGGACGCCGTCGTCGTCAGCACGCCGGATCACTGGCACGCGCAAGTCGCCGCCGCAGCTGTGCTGGCGGGCAAGGACGTGTACCTGCAGAAGCCCTTCACAATGACGATCGGCGAGGGAATTCTCCTTCGCGACCTCGTCGCCAAGACCGGGCGGATCGTCCAGGTTGGCAGTCAGCAGCGCTCGACTACGCAATTTCGCCTGGCCTGCGAGCTGGTCAGATCCGGCCGTATAGGCGCCGTCCGACGCGTCGAGATCGGCCTGCCGATCGATCCCACCAAGTCCGATGACCCTCGCCAGCCCGTCCCCGCGAACCTGCAATACGACCCGTGGCTCGGTTGTACGCCCGAGGTCTACTACACCGAACAGCGGGTACATCCGCAGCAGGGGTACGGTCGGCCGGGCTGGCTGCGCAGCGAGTCCTATTGCCTGGGGATGATCACCGGCTGGGGATCCCACCATTACGACACCATGCATTGGGCGTTGGATACGGAGCTCAGCGGCCCCGGGCGGATCGAGGCGCAGGCTGAGTTCCCGCGCAATAAGATCTGGAATGTTCATGGGGCGTATGACATCGAGCTGACCTATCCGGGCGGCGTCAAGGTGAGCGTCTCGGACAAGCATCCGAACGGTCTAAAGTTCATAGGGGATGAAGGTTGGATCTGGGTCACGCGCGAGGGCCAGGTTACGGCTTCCGACCCAGGCTCGAACGGCACCGCATTGCCGGCCCTGGCCGCCAGTGACGCGCGGCTGCTGGCGCCAGAAGGATTGAGCGTGCAACTGCCACGCAGCGATGAGCACCATAAAAACTGGCTCGAATGTGTACGCACGCGCCGCGAGCCGATCGCGCCGGCGCGCATAGCTCACCGTAGCAGCTCGGCATGCATTGCAAGTTGGATTGCCATGAAGGTCGGCCGCCCCGTGACCTGGGATCCCAGGGCGGAGCGGTTTGTCAGCGACAATCAGGCCGATGCGCTGCTTGCTCGCCACGAACGCGCACCGTACGGGATTCAACACCTGCTCAAGGTTTGATCGGGTAGCACACCGGGCGCGCCTCGACCACCCGGTGTTACAAGTCAACTTGTAACGCGTTTCACGATTTGAGCGAAAATTCGGCTGTGCGGGTGGCGCACAAGCTTTCCTTTCGACTAAGGTCTGCACTCCCCGGCCAGTGTCGGGAGAGGAAGTCACTCCATGTCATCTGTGCCCCTGGTTCCTGGATTCTTCGCCAAGGAACGCACTGTCGCGGGTCCTGCTTTCAGCCGTTGGCTGGTGCCGCCGGCCGCGCTCGCAATTCACCTGTGTATTGGCATGGCCTACGGGTTCTCGGTGTTCTGGCTGCCGCTGTCCAAAGCGATTGGTGTCTCCCATTCGGTGGCCTGTCCGAAGGACTTCGGCGTATGGGAGCAGATCACGGCCAGCAACTGTGATTGGAAAATCTCCATGCTGGGGTGGACTTACACCCTGTTCTTCGTTTTCCTGGGCTCGGCCGCCGCGATCATGGGCGGCTGGGTGGAGCGCGTCGGCCCGCGCCAGGCCGGCGTGGTCTCTGCACTGTGCTGGTGCGGCGGACTGGTGATCTCCGCCTTCGGTGTGATGACCCACCAGATCTGGCTGTTGTGGCTGGGCTCCGGGGTGATTGGTGGAATAGGTCTGGGATTGGGCTACATTTCGCCCGTCTCGCCCCTGGTCAAATGGTTTCCCGACCGGCGCGGCATGGCGACCGGCCTTGCGATCATGGGATTCGGCGGCGGCGCGATGATTGGTGCTCCGCTCGCGGACCGGCTGATGAAGGTGTTTGCCACATCGACCGAGGTCGGCGTCTGGCAAACGTTCCTGGTGCTCGCGGCCGGCTACTTCGTCTTCATGATGTCCGGAGCACTCGGCTACCGCGTGCCGCCGGCAAACTGGAAGCCGGCAGGGTGGCAGGGTCCGCGCAAAAGCAAGCTGGTGAGCGAAGGACAGGTGCACGTCAGTGTGGCCTGGCGCACGCCGCAATTCTGGCTGCTGTGGGGCGTACTGACGCTGAATGTGACTGCCGGCATTGGCATTCTCGGCATGGCCTCGCCGCTGCTGCAGGAGGTTTTCGGCGGACAGCTCATCGGCGTGACCGCCTCGTTCGATCAGCTGACTGCCGCCCAACTGAGCTCGATCGCCGCGATTGCGGCCGGTTTCACCGGGCTGCTGTCACTGTTCAACACTGCCGGCCGTATCTTCTGGGCGTCGCTGTCGGACCAGATCGGCCGCCAGGCAACCTACATGGTGTTCTTCCTGGTGGGGCTGACCCTGTACGCATCCATTCCCTGGACCGCATCATCGGACGGGAGTCTTGCACTGTTCGTCGGCTTCCTGTGCGTCATTCTCTCGATGTACGGTGGTGGATTCGCCACGATACCCGCCTACCTGGCTGACCTGTTCGGCGACAAGATGGTGAGCGCGATCCACGGCCGGCTGCTGACCGCCTGGTCCACTGCGGGTGTGCTCGGCCCAGTGCTGGTCAACTATGTTCGCGAGTATCAACTCGACCATGGCGTGCCGCGCGCGCAGGCCTACAGCGTCACCATGTATGTCCTCGCTGGACTGTTGGCGGTGGGATTCGTCTGCAATCTGCTCATCAAGCCGGTACCCAAGAAATACTACATGACCATGGCGCAGCTCAACGCGCTCGACAAGCCTACGGAAGTTCAGGGGCGCGAGGAGAGTGGGTCCGCTGCGGCTGCCGCAGTGTCGCCCACGTGGCTGGTCTATGCCGCCTGGGTGCCCGTTGCCGTCCCACTATTGTGGGCAGTCTGGGTCACTCTGCAGAAGGCGGCGTTGATATTCAGCCAGGGCTGATCAGACGAAAGACCTCACGAGCTCCATGAGTGTCGTGGGGTCGGTCACCAGCACGAACGCAAGTCCGGTGAGCGCGCCGAAGATGTGCGCGTCGTGATTGATCTGCCCCCGGTTCGTGCGTGACGAGTACCAGCTGAAGGCGAGATAGCCAACCGCGAACAGCGGTGCGGGAATGGGAACCGGCAGGGGCAGTATGTACAGCGACTGCCGCGGAAAATACACGATTGACGTGAATAACACACCGAGGATCGCACCACTTGCACCCAGGGATGCGTACGCCGGATTGTCACGGTGTTTGTAGCAGGTTCCGATATTGCTGATCAGCAGCGCGCTGAAATACAGCGCCACGAACATGAATGAGCCGATGACCCGTTCCAGCTTGAAGCCGAAGGAATAGAACGTGATCAGGTTGAAGACCATGTGGCCGACGTTGGCGTGTACGAACCCGCTGGTCAACAGGCCCGCATAGCCGGACCCTCTGGCCACGAGGTAGGGCCGCAGCACCGAGCGCTCGATGACCTTCGGCGAAGCAAGGCCGATCACGCTGACAACAATGGTCAGGACGAGAATCGTCAGTGCGGCCATGAAGTGGGGGAGCCGCTCATGCTTTGAGGCGCTTTCCTTCCGGATCGACAAACACGGCATGCACAATAGCGGCTCCGGGCCGGCAATGGAATATTGTGAGCACCTGCTCTTCACGGCGCGCGCCGACGCGCAGTTCGAGGAGGGCGGAGGCGAGCGTGTCGCCGGTGAAGCGCTCTTACCCGCGCCTGGCTGGGCGCTGCGCACGCAGCCCGTGGCGCGTGATCATCGGCTGATTGTGTGTCCGCCACGTATCCGCACCCGAGGCGAGGGCCAACATCAGACACTCCGTCAGGTCTCGCTGTGCCACCGGCTTCAACAGGTAGCCCGCGAAGCCAATATCGGCAAACAGCTGGCCCTCGCCGCGCTGTCCGGACGACGTCAGAAGTATGAGACGCGTGGAGTCGAGGGTATCGTCATCGAAGATAATGCGGCCGAGCTCCGCGCCGTCGCAGTCCGGCATCTGTTGATCGAGGAGTACCGCATCGAAGGGCCGGCCCACCGCGGCTGCATGCCGCATCAACATGAGCGCCTCCCCCGCTGACCCGGCCGAGACCGGATCGACGCCACTCAGCATGAGCTGTCCCATGAGCACTTTGCGGTTGGTCCCGTTGTCGTCCACCATCAGCACACGCTGACCTTTGAGGGCTGCTGGAGGCGTCGGAAACGCTGCGGGAGCCTGCTTTGCGGGGCCGAACCAGGCGGTGAACCAGAACGTCGAGCCCACACCACGCTCGCTCTCGACTCCTGTCTCGCCGCCCATGAGCTCGGCCAGCCGACGTACCACGGCCAGGCCCAGTCCCGTCCCGCCCATGCCACGTGTTGCAGAGGGGTCCACCTGCGTGAAGGGTTTGAACAAGTCTTTCAGGCGCTCGGCCGCGATTCCTATGCCGGTGTCGCGTACCTCGCAACGGACCTGCGTACCGCGCGAAGTCGTTTCGAGAACCTTGATTTGCAGCGCCACGTCGCCCTGGCGGGTGAACTTGACTGCATTGCAGGCGAGATTCAACAGAATCTGACGAACCCGGCCCGCATCCGCCTCGACCATCGGGGGTAGCAGAGGATCGATCTGCATGGTGACCTCCAGGCCCTTGGCATGCGCCTGGATGGATGCGAGGCGCGCCACGTCCTCGAAGGTATCGCGCAGGTCCACGTCGAGCGGTTCCAACTCGAGCCGCCCGGCTTCCACCTTGGAGAAATCCAGAATGTCGTTGATCAGCGTGAGCAGGGCATTGCCGTTGTCGCGAATATCCTGCGCATAGCTGCGTTGCATGGAGTCCAGGGGCGTGTCGAGCAGCAGCTCGGACATGCCGATGACTGCGTTCATGGGCGTAAGCAGCTCATGACTGATGTTGGCGAGAAACTCGGTCTTCGCGTGGTTGCCCGCTTCGGCCGCAATCTTGGCTTGCTCGCGCTCGGCTTCTGCGACCTTGGCCGCCGTGAGATCCCGGACGAAGGCAGCGTAGATGTAGTGCGTACCCACCCAGATTGCCGAGAGAGTCATTTCCACGGGAAACTCGTGTCCGTCACGATGCAGGGCAACCACTTCAAATCTCTGCGCGACGGCATTGGCCTGCGGCGCGCGGAAGATTTCGCGCAGCCGCCGGGTGCCGTCGGTTTCGCGCTCGAAGGCGATCATGGAGCCGATGCGCTGGCCGATAGCCTCGTACCGCTGCCAACCGAAAGTATCCGCGGCGCGCCTGTTCCACTGCGTGAGAACCCCGTCCGGATCGATTTCCAGAAATGCATCAAGGGTGGTCTGGACGATCAGGGCGAAGCGCTGTTCGCTGTCCTGCAGTGCCAGGGACTGATGTGAGAACTTCCGATCGACCGTCGCGCTCAAGAATACGAGCCCCAGGACGATGAGAGTGACTGCGGCAATGCCAATGATCCCCAGATTGGAGATACCGACCGCGTGGGTCAGATCGACCTGCTCGGGCGGCATCTGCACGAAGGTCACGGCTGTCATGCCCACGTAATGCATGGTTGGAATCGCGGCGCCCATGGTCCCGGCCGTAGCGACTTTGTACCAGCTCCAGCCGGTACCCCCGCGGAACATGTAGCTCATCTGCAGGGCGGCGAACGCAATCACGATGGCGAGGGCGATGGACAGCCCCACCAACTCGGTGACGTATTGACACATGGCCGGCAGCCGCATCGCCGCCATGCCGATATAGTGCATTGCGGCAATGCCGCCACCCATGAACAGCGAGCCCACGATTGCCTGCGGCAGGGTCATGGTTTCGCGGCTGACCACGAACAGCGCCACCCAGGAGGCGCCAATGGCCGCCAGCAGTGATAACAACACCGTCGGCCAGTCGTACAGCACGCGGACCGGCAGTTGAAAAGCGAGCATGCCGATGTAATGCATCGACCAGATGCCGACGCCCATCGCGGCCGCGCCGCCAGTCAGCCACCAGAAACGCGCGGTGTCGCGCGCCCAGGTTACCCGGCCCGCGAGGTCGAGTGCAGCTCCTGCGGCCAGTACGGCGATGAGTACGGAGACTACGACGAGTCGCTGGTCGTAGGTGCCACTAAGAATGGTGGGCACAGTATCCATGTTGTGCAACCTACGAACAGCGCCTACGGCGAGGGTCGCGATTCTAACACGAGTGTCGCAGTTTTAGTGTTGCGCGTTGCGCAGATCTGTTGTCCTGCAACAAGGCGCGCGTTGCGGCGTGCGCCTAGAACGGCATTTCGACCTGCCGGCCATCGCCGATCACCACATCGAAGTTGAGGCCGAGTGCTGCCAGCACGGGCTCTGCCACGGGTCTGACCTGTTTGGCGACATAGTGCTCGCGGTCGAGCGGGTGTTGGATATTGTCGAGCGGTTCGGCACCGGCCGTCGTCATGACGTACTCGATCGATTTCCGGGTGGCTGAGTCGGCAGCCGTGGGGGCGGATTTGCGCGCCGCGGCTACGTGCGGTGGTGTGGTGGCCGTGTAGGCCTCTGCGCCTTTTCGCAGGTTCTTGCGGTACACGAGCAGGTTGTCCAGCGCGCCGCCGCGGACGGTTCTGACGATGTCGGCCAGGTAGACCTCAACCGGTTGGTCGGTGAACAACCGTTGGTACAGCTCACGCTGCACCTGCTTGGCGAGCGCGGTCCAGTCGCGGCGGACAACCTCCATGCCGACGAACTCCACGTGCGGTTGGTTGCCGGTCTGTAGTAGTCCTGCATAACGTTTGCTCGCGCCGCGGGTGCTGTGCCGCGCCTGGGGCAGTATGAGCCGCAGGTAGGTTTTCTCGAACTCGAGCTCCAGGCGGCTGCGTACGCCCCAGCGCTCGCTGATGTAGCTCGCGAGCTGCTCAGTGAGTGCGGCGGCGAGTTGCATTCCCTGCGGGCTCACGTCCTGCGCGTGGCTGCCGGAGCCGACGAACAGGCTGTCCGTGTCCCCGTAGAGCACCTGGAAGCCGGCTTGCTCGAACCAGCGCTTCGACCACAGCAGGATTTCCTTGCCAGTGCCGGTGATCGAGTTCGCGAGCGCGGGGTTGTAGAAGCGGCAAGCGCTCGTGCCGAGCACTCCATAGAAGGAGTTCATCAGAATCTTGATGGCGTTTGCGGCGACCTTGTCACCGGCCTTGGCCGCCGCCTCACGGCGCGGGAACAGCTCATCGAGCAGGCCTGGCAGGATTGCCGGCGCGCGCTGGAATGACCCGCCGGGAGTCTCAATCAGAGCGTCGCCCGGTGAGGCGGCTGCGACGTAGGACAGCGGGTCGATGTTGAATGTACGGATGATGTTGGGATACAGACTCTTGAAGTCGAATACCCAGACATTGCGATGCAGGCCCGTCACGGGCTCGAGCACGTGCCCGCCCTGCTGCGCGGCATGCACGCGTGAATCATCCGAGCGCACTGTCGGGGCGACAATGTTGCGCTTCTGCAGCTCGGTAAGATAGACGAAGTCAAACGACGCGATGCTTGCCGCGACCCGGTCGGGGGTCATTCCGGCCAACTGGCTGCGGGCGAACGCGAGTCTGATCAGGTCGAGCTTCTCCACGATGTCATAAGCCAGCCGCGCGTCAGTGCGTGCATAGAGCGCAAAGGCATCCAGATCATGACGGTAGTTGTGGATGATCTCGGCCAGCCGGTCGCGGGCGTGCGATTTGATTGCCTTGCCTTCTCCCAGAACCTCACGCGCGACCGCATCGAGCGAGTACTCCTCCATTCGTACGAACGCCCCGCGGAGGAGGTCGATTCCATCAAGCACCAGCCGGCCGGGGATCGTGGCCTGACCGCTGCCGAAATAGCCCTCGGCCCGGCGGATCCGTAGCTCGCCACTGCCGCGGCCGAGAGCAAACGGATGCGCGAGCCTGTTAGCGATCCGCTGCAGGACTGTCAAGTCGAAGTCGATCGTATTCCAGCCTGTGAGCACGTCAGGATCGAACTCACGTACCCGGTCGCAGAAGGCAGTGAGTGCCGTGCGCTCGTCGGCGCAGCGGGTTGCTTTCGGCGGCATTGCGCGGCTGCTGCCATCGACGATCAGAACCTCATCGAGGTTGGTTCCGTACAGCGAGATGGCCAGCAGGCGCTCGGCCTTTGGATCGGTTTCGATGTCGAATGACAACACCCGCGGCTCGACCTTCAGTTGCGCCGGGCGCAACACTGGATTGTCGAATGCCACCGTCACGCCCGGCTCGGTGGTTACTGCCGTGCCCTCGATCTGGCAGGCTCCCTTGATACCTCGCTCGATCAGGTAGCGGATCGGAAAGCGCACATCGGCCTCGAACGTATCGATTCCGTTGGCATGCAGACGATCACGCATGGCCGGGACATCCGCCGGTACGGCAACTCCGATCAGCGCGACAGGGGATCCATCGAAGGCGTGTTTTGCGGTCGGCCGCGGCTCATTCGCCCCGGCATTGAGGGCCCTGGCGGCATCAGCCGTGCGGATATAGAAGTGCGGTTGCTGCCGATCATCGCGTACGAGGAATGTGCTGCCATCCTCCATCTTGCCGTAGAGATGCACCACCGGCGCTCGCCGGCCACCCGGTTGGGTGACGACGCGATAACTGGCTTGGAGAATGACGCCGCGGGTCTTGATCAACGGTCCCTCAGTGTGGCTGACGGGCTTCATTCGCGATCCAAAGGCAGTCCAAAGTGTTGCTCCATGTCACGCCACCCAGTGCGTGTCACCCGCAGTGCGCGGCTGTCGAGATCCTGTGAGATCCATTTCCGACGCAGCGCCAGTTTGAGAATCGCGGCGCCCAGGGCTCCTCCGATGTGGGGGCGCCGCTCACTCCAGTCAACGCAGGCGTAGGCGAATCGCCGCCGCAGGGCGCGAGTCGCTGCAACGTCGAGGCCGAGCTCGGTCAGAGCCTGCGCACCGGCGGCAGTCACGTCGTAAGAGTCGCCGCCCCCGGTGCCGGAAGTCAGCCAGGCAAGTTGGTTGAATCGATCGTGTAAGGCCACGGCTATCCTGCCGGCGATATGATCGTAACAAGTACGGGCGGTGCGCAGGCGCAGCGGGGTGTTAGGCACGAAGCGGTTGCCAGTCCCAACCGCGGCTACCATCAGTGCTTCCAGCGCCGCCGCCGTGCGAGTGCCTTCCAGGCTGTAGTAGCGATGCTTGCCTTGCGCCAATACCCGTACGAGGCCTCGCTCTTTCAGTTGTGCGAGATGAACGCTGGCGGTTGACGGCGAGACTTCAGCCACGAGCGCGAGTTCCGTACTCGTACGCGCGTGTCCGTCGAGCAGGGAATAGAGCATGCGGGCGCGGGCTGGCTCGCCGATGGCGGCCGCAATTCTCGAGGCGGACTCTTCCGCGGAATACTGGCCATTGGCGGACCGGGGGCCAATGGCGGACGGCGGGGCATCCATATTTTGATGGTAGACGAATTGTTCCTGCAGGGCTATCGGCACACTGGCCCCCATGGGTTACGAGAATGCCGGGTGGACGCGCCGTGAAATGCTTCTGGCTCTGGCGGCTGGTGTCCCCATTTCAGCAGTGGCTTCCACCATGGGAGGAACATCCGTGAAGATCGCCTGCTTCATCCGTTACCAGATCGATCCATTCCAGCGTGAGGCGTTCCGTAAATACGCCGAAAACTGGGGCCACATCATTCCCCGCTGCGGCGGCCAGCTGATTGGCTATTTCCTGCCGGACGAGGGCACGAACGATATCGCCTGGGGCTTGATTGCGTTCGAGAGCCTTGCGGCCTACGAGGCCTACCGGGCGCGGCTGAAGTTGGATTCCGAGGCTCGCGAGAATTTTGCCCTGGCACAGAGCAAGCGGCTGGTGCTGCGAGAGGAGCGGACTTTCCTGGAGGTCGTCTGACCGCTGCGGGATAGTGGTATCCTCATCGCTCCCGAGGGAGGCACGACATGAAATCGATCCGCAGAATTCTCGCAATGGCCGCGATGCTGGCGATCGCCAGTGTGGCTTCGGCTAACAAGTACGTTGATACCGTCACACTGTTCAAGAATGCGGGTGAAAGCGCGTCGTTCTTCGGTAGTTGCTATGGCTACGCGGTGTTCCCAACGATTGGAAAGGGTGGCCTGATCGTCGGCGCAGCGCACGGCAAGGGTCACGTGTACGAGAAGGGCAAGTACATCGGCAACACTTCGGTGACCCAGCTCAGCGTTGGTTTTCAGGCCGGCGGCCAGGCATACAGCCAAATCATCTTCTTCGAAGACAAGCGTGCGCTCGATGAATTCACCAACGGCAACTTTGAGTTCGAGGCCGGTGTGAGCGCGGTTGCAATAACGGCGGCCGCCAACGGCACGGCCGGAACCTCTGGCGCCAGTGCGACGGCCAGTGGCGGCAAAAATGATGCGAAGACGGTGGGCGGCTCCTACTACAAGGGAGTGGCAGTGTTCACGATTGTGAAAGGCGGCGCCATGTACCAGGCTACCGTGGCGGGACAAAAGTTTACGTTCGACGCCGCGAAGGACAAGACGGCCGCGGAGTAGGCGCGCTTCAGGGTCAGGTCATGGGGTGGGTTGTGCTGCCTGCGCGGACAGCGAAGTAGGTGTGATCGGAGGCAGCAGCGTTGCGAGTCTTGGTGGCTCAGCATCGCGCACCCAGGCGAACGCGACGATGTGCTCTACGATCCGCTGCACATACCCGCGCGTCTCTCCGTACGGGATATTTTCGATCCAAACATCAGCATCCATTGCGCGGGGCGGCAGCCAACGCGCCACGGGTATAGCGCCTGCGTTGTAGGCCGCCAGGCTCAACCCGAGCTGACCGTATTTATCCAGCAGGTCTCGCAGATGCGCGGCCCCTCGCTGTACGTCCATCGGGGGATCAAACGTGCCATCTTTTTGCGGCGCAGGCAGGTGCCATCGTTTGGCAACTGCCAGCGCGGTCGATGGCTGCATCTGCATCAGTCCCCGTGCCCCGGCGCGAGATACGGCATCGTCCCGGAACAGGCTCTCCTGGCGCATTACTGCGAGAATCCAATCTGACGGTAGTTGCGTTAGCTTGCTGGCGTCCGCAATCGCGGACGCGTACGGGCGTGGGTAGCGCAGCCGGACATCATCGAATTCGCCCACCTGCGCCAGGGTCGTAATGGACTGAGCGTACCAACCCCATCGCGCCGCCAAATGAGCAGCCTGCAATTTCGTTGCATTGTCGGCGCCGCTCAACGCGACGGCCCACTCCAACCCCGCATCGTCGTCCAGGTTACAATCAAAAAGCGCTCGTGCCCGAATCAAACCCGGCTGCGCGGCAAGAGCACTCTGCATCGTTTTGTCGTCGAGAGAGGCTTTAGCGTTCAACACGTAACTGCGGTGCAGGTGGTCAGCGGCCAGGTAGCCGTAGAAGTCCCTCAGACCCGCGAGCTCTCCGTAAATAGGAGCGGCTGCGTCACGTCCCGACGTGGCCTCTACTGAGCGGGCACGCCAATAGAGCCATCGCGGTTGTGAGGAGAGGGCGGGAGGCATCTCGTCAATCCACGCGAGCGCCTTCGCATAGTCGCCAGCCCACAGTGCCGCGCGGACACGCCACTCACGGACGTCGTTGTCAACGGTACTTCCGGGTAGCTGATCGAAGGCGTCCACTGCGGCCGGGTCGCGTCCGTATGCTGCGCCGAGGGCGGCGATACGTTGGAGCTGCACTTGCATGGCCGACGTCATATCGGAACGGCTCAGCAATTTCGGCAACAATGCTAAGGCGGAGGACGAGTCAGCCCGCGCGAGGTGATCGAATCCCGCGGCCAATGCCATTGGTTCGACCGACAGTGACGGGTTGGTTGCCACCGTCGTCAAGGCCGTCTTGGATGCGTCCAACAACTGTGCCCACTGCAGCAGCGGCGCTGCCTTCTCTGCCGGGACGTCCACTACAAATTCACGAGCGAGCCGCGGGTTATCAGCGATAAGTGCGGCGCGCGTTCGGCTCTCTGCCAAGGCGGGGGTCAGCAAACCTTGTTGTCGCAGCCAGCTGAATACCGGCTCACACTCGGAAGGCTGCTTCTGCGGCAGGCTCCAGCGCGCCAAGGCATCCGCAGCGAGCCCTTTGGTGTCGCCCGTCGCCAGTCGACCTTGAAGACGGTCGCAAATCAGAGACGGGCTAGATGCATCTACCGCACGCGGCAGGAACCAATCCCAGCGGCGACGATTTGCGAGGCTGGTCAGCCAATCCGTGCGTAGGTTGCGCGCTACCGGCTGGCCCGTATGCGCTTGCAGGAACGCGTCAATCGCTGTGTCGAGTTCCTCGCCGGGCTTCAGCTCGAGATCGCGGCGGAATCTCGCCGCAATCAGGTAGTCGTAAATGACATAGGCCTGCAGTGCGGGTGAATCAGCCTGCTCTGCCGTTCGCTGACGCACCCGCTGCATAGCGGCCGTGAATTCCGCGCGCACCGTCTCCTCGCTGGGAACGGCGGCGGCGCATGTGGCAACAATGGACAACAGGATGAGCAGCCGGCAGCCGGCCGATGAGAGGAACGATTTCAACATCCGGCATAGTGTACGTGGCCCTGGAACGAGGGCAAGGCGATGGCCGGACAGGAGGGGACGCCTCCGGGCAGACCGGCGGGGCTGCGTTAGGAGCGGCCGGCACCGCAAAGGGGCGGCGGCCTACGTTATGGCGCGGGTGCCACCGCGCAGGCGGCGCCCCGGCCTATGCGGGGCGCCGCAACTCAAGAAAGTTTAGTGGTGGTCCCGGGACTCCCGCTCCGCTTCCTTCTCGGCGTCCTCGAGCGAACCCTTGACCTTCTCGGTCACGTCGCCGACCTTGGCCTGGGCAGCGCCGACGTTCTTCCTGATCGCACCCTTGGCTTCCTGCGTTTGGTTGCCGGTGACTCGGCCGGCGGCTTCCTGCGCCTTACCCACACCTTCCTTCACGCGTCCCTCAACCTGGTCTTTGTTGATTCCCACGGTGTATTCCTCCAACAGTTACGCTGCACGGCCTGCAACTGTGGAACAGCTTACGGGGACCCGGCCGTGGCGAATGTAAGACTGCGGCGTGGAGCGCTGTAGGAGAGTGGCGGCTTATCGGGGTGGCCCGGCCGGCTTCCTGATCAGGTACGTATCCATGATCCAGCCCTTGCGTTGCCGGGCTGCGGCGCGGGTCTGTTGGATTGTGAGGGAAATCTCGCCAAGCGGTCCCGACAGCAGGATCTCATCCGCTGTACCCAGGTAGGCACCCCAGTAGATCCGCAGCCCCTCTTCGGTCAAGGATTTGAATGCACAGTCACCATCCAGCAGTACGACGGTGTCCGTGCACAGAGGCTGTGGCTGGGCTGCCAACCGGCGTCCCGTGGTTATTTCAACCGGCGCGCCAATCTGATTCAACGCAATGCGGTGACTTGCGGTCAGTGCCTGGATACTGGTGATACCTGGGATCACCTCGTACTCGAATGCAACCGCGCCGCGAGCCGCGATCTGTTCAACGATGCGGAGCGTGCTGTCATAGAGCGATGGATCGCCCCAGACGAGAAAGGCGCCGCATTGGTTCTCACCAAGCTGTTCGGTAAAAAGTGCCTCATAAATACGGGCGCGCTGCTCGTGCCACGTCGCGACGGCCGCATGATAGTCAGCCGGGTCGCGGTCGCGCTGCGGATCGGGGATGTCCAGGGTCCGCAAGGCCCTTTCCGGGACATATCGTGCGCAGATCTCCCGGCGCAAGCGGGCGAGATCCTCTTTGTCCACTCCCTTGTCGGTGACAAACAGCACATCCACCCGTTGCAGCGCGTTGACGGCCTGGATGGTGATGTGCTCGGGATGGCCCGCACCCATGCCGATGATCAGGATTTTTCGCATGGCTTATCCCGAGCGGAAGCGACGGTGGTATTCAGGTGAGTACAGTGAGCTTTCGATGAAGTTTTCAGCTGCAAGCGCGCGCCCGACGAGGATGAGGGCAGTGCGCTCCATGGGCTGGGCTGCAAACGTAGCCGTGATATCACCCAGCGTGCCACGCAAGACCCGCGCGTCCGGCCAACTCGCCCGCATGACCAACGCGACAGGACAGTCCGCGCCGTAATACGGTACCAGCTCGGCAACGACGGTGTCGATCGCATGGATTGCCAGGTGTATGGCGAGCGTGGCGCCGGTTGCAGCGAAGCTGGCCAGCTTTTCGCCTACCGGCATCTGTGATGCGCGGCCGGAGATGCGAGTCAACACTACACTCTGGGCAACACCCGGTACGGTCAGCTCACGGCCGAGCAGCGCCGCCGCCGCTGAGAACGCCGGGACGCCGGGTGTCAACGTGTAGGGGATGCCAACACGCTCGAGGCGGCGGAGTTGCTCTGCAACTGCGCTGTAGATTGACAGGTCGCCGGAGTGCAGCCGTGCAACATCCTCGCCGGCGGCGTGAGCCCTGACGAATTCTGCTTCGATCTGATCGAGTGTCATGGGCGCGGTGTCAATGATTCGCGCGTTACGTGGGCAATACGCGAGAAGCTCGGCTGGGACCAGGGAGCCCGCGAAGAGGCACACCGGACAGCGCGTGAGCAGGTCGCGGCCGCGCACCGTGATCAAGTCGGCCGCGCCCGGGCCGGCACCAATGAAATGGACAGTCATTCTGTATCCGCCTGTGGGTAGGCCAGTGCGCAAGTTACGGGGCCGATTGCAATTCGAGGACCCAGCAGCCGGGCTGTGGGGCCAGCAGCGGCGAGGGCGGCAGCTTCGGCCACGGAGTGAACGCTCATGACTGCCATGGCGTGCCGCGACTGTGTCAGTGTTCTGGCGTCGGCAGTTTCGAGGTCGGGCTGAGCGATCAACACCAGGGGAATGCCCCGAGCCGCAGCTGCGGCAACTATTCCAGGCTCGTGGCCCTTGGCCGCGGGAGTTGCGATCGCAGACAAAGTTCGTTTGGCGGGCGCGATCGGCGCCAAGGCGGCTGCGAGCGCTGATTCAACCTCGTCAGCGCTGACACCCGAACGACAACCGATCCCGGCAACCATCAGGGCTTCACCCAGGTCCACTGAGTGATCGGCATTGCGGGCCGCCAGCCTGACGAGCGCGCCGTATCGCCGCCTATCGGGCTCGCACGCTGAATCTCCATTCGCATCAAGGTGCCACCGTGTTGCGCCTGCATGCTGAGTAGGATTGCCTCGGTTTCCAATGTGACTGCATTGATGACCAGCCGTCCGTTGGTGCGAAGCGCGGCTTGCACTGCGTCGATCATCCCAGGAGTAGTCGCGCCGCCGCCAATGAATACGGCATCGGGCCGTTGCAATCCGTCGAGCGACTGAGGCGCGTCTGCTTCGAGCACCTGCAGGTCGGGGACGCCGCAGGCCGCGGCGTTGCGCCTGATGCGCGCGGCGCGGTCGCTGCGGCGCTCGATCGCAATCGCGCTCATGGAGGGATCAGCCAGCATCCATTCAATGGCGACCGAGCCGGACCCTGCGCCAACATCCCAGAGGCGTTCGCCGCGTCTCGGTGCGAGAGCGGACAGGGTCACTGCGCGGACTTCGCTCTTGGTGATCTGCCCGTCGTGCTCAAACAACTCATCGGCGCGCCCGGCTGTCCGGGACAAAATCCGAGCGGTTGAGCCGGCTGCGACCTCGATCGCAACCGTATTGAGGGTCGCGATGAGATCGAAATTGAATCCGGCGGCGCGCGTCGAGCGGACTCGTTCGAGTGGTCCGCCGAGCGCCTCGAGGACCGTGATTTGTGACTTACCGAATCCAGCGGAGCACAACAGCTCGGCGATGGCTCCGGGTGCGCTCGAACCTGACGTGAGGGTAAGAATGCGGACGCCCGGCTGCAGGTGTGGGCGGATGAAGTCGAGTGAGCGGCCGCACAGCGACAGGAGAGTGGTCTCGGGCAGAGGCCAGAGGAGGCGGGACGCTGCGAGGGTGAATGCTGAGACGGCCGGGACTGCAATGGTCTCTTCCGGCGCGACATGCCGCGCCAACACGCTGCCGACGCCATGTTGGAATGGGTCCCCGGAGGCAAGCACGCAGACCGGTCGGCCGCGGTGATTCAATACCTCCGCGACCGATGCCTCGAAGGGACTGCCCCAGATTCGCGCACTACCGTGAATGAGCGGTGCGGCGAGCGCCAGGTGGCGCGAGCCGCCATACACGATCTCGGCCGATTCGATCAGGCCACGGGCGAGCTCGCCGAGTCCGTCGACACCTTCCTCGCCTATCCCGACTATGGACAACCAGCGGGTTTGCCCTTGTCCGCTTGTCTGAGGCGCAAGTGTGTTAGGGTTGAGGCTGGACATGCGCCCGCACGTATTGATTCTTGGAGGGACCACGGAGGCTCGCGAGCTTGCACTCGCGCTCTGCAACCGTGAACTCGTCCTCACGATGTCGCTTGCCGGCCGAACGGCGGCGCCCGCCGCGCAGCCCGTCCCAGTCCGCCGGGGCGGCTTCGGGGGTGCTGAGGGTCTTGCGGCGCATCTTCGCAACGAGCGCATCGATTTCCTCATTGATGCGACCCATCCGTACGCCGAAACGATTTCTGCCAATGCCGCGCGAGCCGCTGCGCAGACCAACACGCCGATTCTCGCTCTTCGCAGGCCGCGGTGGACCGCCGTTGACGGCGATGTCTGGATCGAGATATCCGATGCGCAGGACGCGGTTCGTGCGTTGGGGGAGCGCCCGCGCCGGGTCTTTCTGGCGGTCGGACGGCAGGAGTTGACTCCATTCGCTGCCGCCCCGCAGCACCAATACTTCATCCGCAGTGTCGATCCTGTCGAGCCGCCGCTCGCTGCGCCGCGGGCCCACTACATTCTTGCGCGGGGTCCCTTCACCGAGAGTGACGATCGGGCGCTGCTCGAGTCGCTCTGCATCGACGTCATTGTGGCGAAGAACAGCGGGGGAGGGGCCACCTACAGCAAGATTGCGGCCGCCAGAGCGCTCCGGATCCCGGTACTGATGTTCAGGAGACCGGCCCTTGCGGATTGCCCGTGCGTGGCAACGGTTGGTGAAGCGGTTGCCTGGCTCGATCACGCAGTGAGTCTCGCCGTTCCACGTGGGGTGTAAACAATGGGACGCTCGCCAGGGCGCTCTATCAACCGGGTCTCAGCCGACCCGACAATGATGCAAGTCGCCATGTCCGCACTGTTGTTCCGGGCGGCGGACAACTCTGCGATGGTTATCCGCTCATCTGGCCTTCCAACAGCACGGCCGAAAACGACGGGCGTCGCGGCGGGAAGGATGGCGCCGAGTCTCGCAAAGGCGCGTTCGAGCTGCCAGGGCCGGGCACGCGAGATCGGGTTGTAGAGGGCGATCACGAAACCTGCCGCAGCGGCCGCATCGAGGCGCTGCTCAACGACTTCCCAGGGCTTGAGATTGTCGGAAAGCGAGATGGCACAGAAGTCATGACCGAGTGGCGCGCCTACGCGGGCGGCGACTGCCAACATCGCGCTGATACCGGGTACGAATGCCACCTGCACGCTGCGCCATTCCTTTGGTCCCCGAGCCAAAGCTTCGCATACCGCGGCAGCCATTCCGAATACGCCAGGGTCGCCTCCTGAGACGATCGCAACGGTTTCGCCCGCAGCCGCGGCGATCAATGCTCGTTCGGCGCGCTGCAGCTCCTGCCTGTTGTCGGATGCATGGCGGCGTTGACCCACTCGTTCGGGCACCCGATCGAGATACGGACCGTAACCGAAGAGAGCATCGGCCGCGCTGACAGTTGAATCTGCCTCGGGCGTCAGTTGGTACGAATTACCCGGGCCCAAACCGACAACGGAAAGTCTGCCGCTCATGACTGCCACCAGCGATTCGTGACCAGCACGATGGCGAAATAGGGTGCCAAGTCGTCGGATTTCTCGGCCAGCGGCAGCATGCGCTCATCCTGCATCGTGCCGCGCTCCACGTAGATGGCGTTGGCGAGGCGGTTGCTCTCGATCAGGGAACGGCGCACCTTGGGAAGATTCCGGCCGAGCTTCATGACGACGGCGGGCTCGTTTTGGCGCAGGCGCCGCACGAGCTCCGTCTGTGGCAGCGTACCGGGCAACACTGTCAACACATCATCACCCTGGACGATGGGCAATCCCGCTGCCGACCAACACCCTGACATGGCTGTAATGCCTGGAATGACCTCGGTGCGGAATCGGTTCATCAGGCGTACGTGTATGTGCATGTACGAGCCGAAAAACAGCGGGTCACCTTCAGAAAGTACGGCCACCACCCGGCCGGCTTCCAGGTGCGCGGCGATCGCTGTTGCTGACTCGTTGAAGAATCGTTCGATGGCGCCGCGGTACGCCACATCATCGGTGGGTTGCTCGGTCGTGACCGGATACAGCAGTGGCAGCTCGAGAGTTTTGGCCTGCAGGTAGCTGGCGGCAATGGCGCGGGCGTTGCTGGGATTTCCCGCTTTCGCAAAGTGTGCCACCACATCGGCGCTTGCCAGCGCGCGTACCGCCTTGAGCGTCAGCAGCTCGGGGTCACCGGGACCCACACCTACACCCATGAGCAGTCCTTCCGTCATACGCCCGGCCGCGCCAGAGCGTTGACAGCCGCGGCCACCATGGCGCTGCCACCCAGTCTGCCTCGAACCACCAGAAACGGGATGCCACGCGAGTGGGTCAACAATTCATCCTTGGACTCCGCGGCGCCCACGAATCCCACGGGTATGCCCAGAATGGCGGCCGGCCGGGGCGCTCCGCCATCCAGCAGCTCGAGCAGCCGAAACAGAGCGGTCGGCGCATTGCCAATCGCGACCACGGCGCCTTCGAGTCTGTCCATCCACAGCTCCAGCGCCGCGGCAGAGCGCGTCGTGCCGAGACGATCAGCGAGGGTCGGGACGGTTGGATCACGCAAGGTACACACCACGTCATTGTTTTTTGGCAGCCGGCTCCTGGTGATGCCATGGGCAACCATCTGCGCATCGCACAGGATCGCAGCGCCTGCCTGCAGCGCAGCTCGGGCGGCTGCAACGAGCCCATTTCCAAACACGATCTGTTTGCCGGCCTCCGTGAGGCCACAGGCGTGGATCATTCGCACGGCCACCTCGGCCTCCTCCGGGGAGAAGCTTGAAAGGTCCGTTTCTGCGCGGATGATTGCAAAGGAGCGCGCGTAGATTGCGGCGCCGTCACGCAGATAGTCAGCCATGTAGTCCACCATAGTTACAGCTCGCTGCACAGCCGTTCGATGTCGGCGATCACGCCGGCAGATGAAATCGTGCCGTGGGGTGTGTCGTTGGCACGGCCATTCACAATGAGGCGGTTCGGGCCGGTCAGGGTAAGCGCTGCGGGGCCAGGATGCGCGCAACCTTTGCTGCATCCGGACAGGTGCACGATGCTCGAGGTGCCAGCCCATTTCCGGATGGCGCGCGCAACCTCCGGGGCGAGCTTGCGTGTTGGTAGTTCGGCAGAGGCGCAGGCGGGAGCACCCGCGCACGCGACGACATTTCGGCGCGGATCGTCAGCATCCACCACGAAGTCTTCTGCGATAGCTGTCTCACAGAGTCTGTCCGCTGCGGTCTGCGATAAGCCCATAGCCAGGAGAGAGCGGCCTGGGGCCGGTCGGATGGAAAGCGCGCCGTTGTCGGCGGCTGCCCGTGCGAAGCGCCCCAGGGCGCTCGCCGTCGTGTGGCCGAACGGGAGCGCGAATCCTCGCGCCACCTTGCCGCTGATGAGCCGATGCACTCCGACCGTTTCCGCGCAGGACCTGGATTTCGGCGCCGGTCCGCCGATCAGGCCGTTGCCGAGCCTGCTACGCAGCTTCGCGATCTCCTGATCGCCTTTGAGATCTGTCGCGCGAGTAGCTGGGCCTCGGTTCGCTATGTGCCGTAGCAAGCCTTCGACGCTCGCGGTTGCCCGGCCGGGGTCGGTGGGGACATACCCGAGGTGCGCCGCAGTTCGTGCGTTGCCGGCTATGGACAGTTGGAGCAACGAGTCGGACGTGGCGGCCAGGCGGATATCTGCGCTGACTGCATCCAGATTCAGTTGACCGCCGCCGTCGATGAGTACGGTGACCTTGGGGCCCAGTGTTTCCAGGGCCGCCCCTAACTGCCGGAGCATGCTGCGTACCAACGATACGAGTGCAGTGCAGTCGAATGGCTCATCCGGATCCAGGCCGAGCAATGGGGATGTGACGAGCGGCGGACCTTCTGTTGCGCCGATTTGGAGTGAGGCAACGATGCGCACAAAGGCTGGTACGGAGGCTTCGTGCAGGCCCCGTATTTGCAGGCTGCCGCGCTGTGTTATCTCAACGATGCCATTGCCGTGTTCCTCGGCAGCTGTACACAGGATGCAGAGTTTCGAGATATCAATGGGTTCGTGAGGGATGAGGCGCACCAACAAACCGTCTCCGGTTTGCATTGGCGCAGCAAGGCTTGGGCACGCCCCACGGACACTGGCATTCATTGGGTATCGGCGCGCGCGCCGACCGCGTGGGTCTCGGGGTCCGCGGGGTCTGCGGGCTCACCCACAAAGCTGAGAGGGGGCATGCGCGCAATCAGTCCACGCTTCAATGGATCCGGGCGACCACGCCATGGCATCAGGCCATCGCTTGATTCGGCGAACAACCGTGCGCCCGTGATTAGGGTAGGGCCGTCGCGCTCAGCGTCCAGGTCACCGAAGACGTACGTCCACGCGTTTTCTCGCCGAATCGCGGCGCTGAGACCGCGATTGCAGTTACCCAGGCAGCGGACGCGTAGCAGGTTCACGTCGACTGCATTGCCCAGCGCGCGGGCTGTGGCATTCGCGAGTGCCATGCCCTTACGCGGCGAGTCGCTCGGATCAGAGGGTGCTCGACAGGTGATGCAGACCAACACCGTGGTCTGACAGCCAACCGAATTTGTGGTCAACCGCGTTGCTCCTCCAGCCGAGGCACCCCGCCCGGCACGCGAAAAAAAAGATGGCAGGTTTCCTGGCTTGCGGGTCGCTGCGCCTTGCCGCCTTCCCGAGACGTCCATGGGACGAACCTCAGTGGCATTGGGCAGGCGCTCGCCGCTTACAGTTGCGGGGGCAGCCGTGGCTTCGTTCCGGAAGTCGCGAGACTCGCGGTCGGTACCACATTCCCTCTTCGCTCTCTTACGAGAGACCATCAATCTCGTCGCGCAGTACACCGTCGCGGCCGCGGGTTGTCAATGGCTGCGCCGACGGACGCACGTATAGTATGGCGATGGACAAGGAATCCTGGTGAGTTCACCTCCCACGCGTATTCGACTTCTGGTAGCGGCTGGTACGGTCGAGGACCCGTCGTGGGCCGCTTGGCTTGCCGCGCGTGATGCGAGTAATCAGGCCTCACGGATTGTGCTGCAAAGGGTTTCGCGTAAGGGAGAGCTCTCGGCACAACCTGCAGTGGGGCTTGGGTTCGGGGAGACACTGCAGTGGTTTGGCCCCGTGGACGACGATGGTGGGCGGCGGTTGATCGTCGAGTACGCAGAGCGGGTGCTGGAAGCTGGTGCGTTCCCGCCGTTGGGGACGGAATTGCGGGCGATGGGCTCAACTGGGTCCCAGGCAGCCACGGCTGCTACTCGCACTGGAATCGTTTTGCTTTCACACGCCGATACGGATCTGCTCGCGTTGTGGCGTGCGATGGACGAGTTGCCTGCGGGATTTCCGACTGTTGCGGGTTATTCGCTCAATGGTCTTACCAGGCCGGGCGCGCTGTCGCAGCTCGTCGCCGGCGGGCCGGCCGCGAAGTTAGCCGCAATAGTGCGGGTGCACGGCGTGGCCGCTGCGGTACCCGGTCTCATCGAGTTGGTTTCCGAAGCTGACAGGGATGGCTGGCATGTCATTGTGATCAGCGGCGTTGACAGCGGCACGGGCGTGGGTGGCTTGCCCGCAATCGCGCCAGGTGTTGGGGCTGGCGCTGCTGAGCTGCCCCGGACCGCCAGCGTCTCAGATGAGCTCGCCAGGGGATTGACTGCCTATTTCATGGCTGGTGGCGTGGGGAATGTTCTGCAGGGAGTGCGGCGCGTCGCCTGTGAGCTCCTGGGGATTGCCGCGCAGTTTACAGCGCCGCAGGAGATGCCGGCCCACGGCCTGTATCATCCTGACCTGCTCGTGACATCTGCCGCGGAATGGGACGACTATCGCGCACCCGGCAAGCCGGCCGCGATCGTGCTGTTCTACCGCGCCCACGTGTTGAGTGGGAACCTGCAGTTCGTTGACCAATTGGTGCGTGCGCTGGAGTTTCGCGGGTTTGCAGCAGTTGGCGTGTTTACGAGCTCGTTGCGCGAGCGGGATCAGTCGGGTGCGCCGGCAGCCTTGGGGTTGCTCGAGCCGCCGGCGGTGATCGTCAATACCGTCAGCTATCCGATGTTCACCCTGACTTCGCTGGAGCGGCCGCCGCGCGACGCGCAGCTCACCGCACTCGAGAAGGTGGGTGCGCCGATCATTCAGGCCATCTGCTGTGCAAGTACACGTGCCGCCTGGAGTGAGTCGGGCCGGGGCCTCGGACCGGCAGAAGCTGCAATGAATATCGCACTTCCGGAATGTGATGGCCGTGTGATCACGGTGCCGATCTCATTCAAGGAGGAGCATCGCTACGTGCCGGACAGCGAGCGCATCGGCCGGGTTGCCGATATCGCGAGGCGCTTTGCCATGCTGCGAATCACGCCCAACCGTGACAAGCGCGTGGCAATTGTGTTGAGCAACTCCGGCGGTAAGGCACAGAAGATTGGCGGCGCGGTGGGCCTGGACACGCCGGCATCGTTACTGCGCTTGCTTTCCGACATGCGCGGGTGTGGCTATGACGTGGGTGCGCTGCCTGGGTCTGCCGATGAGTTGATGGGATTGCTGTTGGCGCGCGGTTGTTACGACGAGAGGTTCCCTGTCGATCCTGCGAGTGCCTGGCGATTGCCACGCACTGCCTATGTGGCCTGGTTCCAGGGGCAATCCGCCGCTTTCAAGCAATCTGTGCGCGCGGCATGGGGAGAGCCGTCCGCCGCCGGCGCGACCCTGGCACCGCCGTTCTGGCGGGCCGGCAAGCGGTCTGAGCGCAGTCCGTTGCTTGCGTTGCATGAGCCCAATTCCGACCACGGCGACTATCTGTTCAGTGCTGTCGCGTTTGGAAAGGTCGTCGTCGCAGTTCAGCCACCGCGCGGCTTCGGGTTCGACCAGGAGACGATGTATCACTCACCGGACCTGCCGCCATGTCATCACTACGCCGCCTTCTATCTTTGGTTGGCGGATGGGTGGCGCGCGGCTGCCGTGATTCAATTCGGCACTCATGGCACGCTCGAATGGTTGCCGGGTAAGAGCCTGGCGATGTCGGCGGAGTGCGCTCCCGATGCATTGTTGGGCGATCTACCGCTTTTCTATCCCTTCGTCGTCAACAACCCGGGCGAGGGCGCGCAAGCAAAGCGGCGCTCGCACGCGGTGATCGTTGACCACCTGGTTCCACCACTGACGCAGGCGCAGATGTATGGTCCCTTGGCGGCGCTGACTCGGCTGGTCGAGGAATATTATCGGGCTGAGAGTTTGGATCCAGGCAAGCTGACGGTCTTGCGCGCTGAGATCTGGGAGCTGGTACGCACCGAGCGGCTCGAAGACGATCTGAAGCAGATTCGCCGGGAGCGTCACGGCGATCATGTGCATTCGTGGGACGATCGCATCACTGAGCAGGGTGTGCCTCGCGCTCTGGAGAGTCTGTCGGGGCGCGGATTCGCGCACTTGCTGGAAGACCTCGATGCGTACTTGTGTGATCTCGGGCGCGCCCAGATTCGGGATGGATTGCACGTGTTTGGTGTGGCGCCATCGGGGCCAACGCTCATTGACCTCATGTTCGCCGTGCTCTACAGCCCGAATGGGGGTGTGCCCTCATTGGTGGAAGCCGTGATGCGTGCGTGTGGAATTTCTCCCACCACGCTTCAGGATCGCCTGGGTGTTTGGCCGTTTCCTTTGGCACGGGCGCTGTGTTTCGTGCCAGGTGAGGTTGTCACGGTTGGACAGGTGCGCAGGGCGATTGAGCGCACTGCGAGGCGGCTGGTGGAGGAACTGGCCGAGCGTGGGTTTTCCAGTGACGGCGTTGACGCGGTCATTGAGGGACGGTTCGGCGCGGGGAATGAACTGGAGGACTTGCGCACCACAATGCGATTTGCGTGCGAGGTGCTGGCCCCCAACTTAGCGCGAACAACTGACGAGACGCGCAACCTTCTCGCTGCGCTTGAGGGCCGCTATGTGCCAGCTGGACCGTCCGGGGCCCCGAGCCGAGGCATGGCGCACGTACTGCCTACGGGGCGAAACTTCTACACCGTGGATCCGCGAGGTCTGCCGACGCCGGCTGCGTGGACGACCGGCGTCGCGTTGGCCAACGCGGCACTTCGGCAGTACTTCGACGAAGTGGGGCGCTTGCCGGAATCGGTCGCGTTGAGCGTGTGGGGCACGCCGACCATGCGTACGGGCGGCGATGACATCGCGCAGGCACTTGCCCTGCTTGGCGTGCGGCCGGTATGGGAACCAGTGACACGTCGAACATGTGGGATCGAAGTCATTCCTCTGCCCGAGCTCAAGCGGCCGCGAATTGATATCACTCTGCGCGTCAGCGGCTTCTTCCGCGACGCATTCCCCGCCCTGATGCACCTGTTTGACGAAGCGGTTCAGCGTGTCGTCATGCTTGATGAGCCTATCGAGCAGAATTTCGTGCGCAAACATTGGTTGGCCGAGACGGCCGCATTGATCGGCGCCGGAGTCGAATCGGCCACAGCTTCCCGGTCCGCGTCCCACCGGATTTTCAGCGCGAAGCCCGGCGCATATGGGACCGGCGCAATGGATGCCATCGACAATCGATCGTGGCGTGACACGACGGACCTCGCCGAAGTTGTGATTGCGTGGGGGGGCTGGGCGTACGGTCGGGGCACGGCTCCAGGGCCGGCGGCACCCGGTGGCGCCGTCGCCGCAACTGGCGTCGGAGCAGCAGCTGGCGTCGAGGCAGATGGTGTCGAGGCGGCCGAAGTCTTTCGGCGCCGACTCGCGGGCATCGAGCTGGTGCTTCACAACCGTGACAACAGGGAACAGGATTTGCTTGATTCAAGCGATCATTTTGAATACCAAGGCGGGTTGCTCGCGGCGGCCGGATCACTCTCGGGTGAGCGGCCACGCGCGTACGTGGGCGACTCGTCGGAGCCAACTCGCCCCGGTTTGCGAACCTTGCAAGGCGAGGTGCTGCGTGTTTTCCGTTCGCGGGTCGTCAACCCAAAGTGGCTGGCGGGAATCCAACGCCACGGTTATCGTGGCGGACTCGAAATGGCGGCTACCGTCGACTCGCTGTTCGGTTTCGCCGCAACCGCGGCCGTTGTGACTGATTGGATGTTTGAGGCCGTCGCCGAGAATTACGCGATGGGGGCTTCCCGTGAGTTCCTCGAGCGCTCGAACCCCTGGGCGCTCAACGCCATCGCCGAGCGGTTGCTGGAGGCTGAGCAGCGCAACCTGTGGGCAGCAAAAGCGGCAACCCTGGAGGCACTGCGCTCGGTGTTGCTGACGAGTGAGGCGGCGATCGAGGAGCATGCAGAAGGGTACACATGAGAGCTGAATATCCATTCTCCGCGGTTGTTGGTCAGGACGAGCTCAAACTCGCGCTGTTGCTGTCTGCGGTCGATCCCACCATTGGGGGTGTACTGATCAAGGGCGAGCGCGGCACCGCGAAGACCACCATCGCGCGGGGCCTGGCGGCGCTGCTGCCTCCAAAGACTGATGGGATGGCGGCGCCGTTCATAGAATTGCCGCTGGGTGCTACCGAAGATCGGGTTGTTGGTTCGTTGGACGTGACCAAAGCGTTGCGCGACGGGCATACCCAGCTTCGCTCCGGGGTTCTGGCCCGCGCCAACGGCGGCGTGTTGTACGTGGATGAAGTCAACCTGCTGCCCGATCACCTGGTTGACTTACTGCTGGACGCTGCCGCCAGTGGTTGGGTAACCGTGGAGCGCGACGGTCTGTCAGCGGGCGAGGCCGCGAAGTTCGTTTTGGTCGGCACGATGAATCCGGAGGAGGGGGACCTGCGTCCGCAGTTTCTCGATCGGTTCGGGTTGTCAGTGGAGGTGCGGGGGCTCGACACCCAGGAGCAGCGGATGGCGGCCGTTGGCAAGCGCCTCGAGTTCGATGCCGATCCGGGGTCTGTGATTGCCACGGCGCGTCAAGCGGAAGATACCCTGCGTGGCGCGATCGTAGAGGCCCGAGCCAGGCTGCTGCAATTGCCGGTGACAGGTGCCCATCTGTCGATGGTGGCGGCCATCTGCTTCGAACAAATGTTGGACGGCATTCGCGGTGATCTTGCAATCATCAAAACCGCTCGCGCCCTGGCGGCGTGGGAGAAGGCCAACGAGATCGGTGCCGACCACGTTCGGCGCGCGGCCGCATTCGCGCTCCCGCACAGGATGCGTCGCAGACCGGCCCAATCCACTTCGCCACGCAAGACCTGGGCAGGCTCGCCGCCGGCCGGGCGGTATGGCCCGGGCGGCAGTGCCGCAGCTGCAGCCGGCGCTGGTGGCGGAGCCGCGGGCGCTGATGGCGCAGCGGCCGGTGCTGGCGGCACAGCGGGCGGCGTTGGTAGCGCAGGGGCCGGCGTTGGTGGCAAAGGCGCCGGCGCTGGTGGCGGCGGCGGCGCTGGTGGCGGCGGCGTTGGTGGCGCAGGGGTCGGCGCTGGTAGCACAGAGGTCGACGTTGCCGCTGCGGGCTTGGTCAGCATCGCTGGCACCGACGCCGCTTCAGCGGTCGGCGATAGTCGTGGCGTTAAACGACCCCACATGGCTCCCCTGCTACGGCCCGCGGCAACGCCGCCGGAACCAGCGGCGGTGATCAACCTGGTCACCGACTTGATCGACCGCGAAAGCTCCGGCCGGCGAGGCACTGGATCCGTTGCGTCTCGGCGTGCTGCGCGCGCTACACCTTATGACCAGACGGGCACGCTCGCGATCAACGAGACTCTAACAGCGGCGGCCGCCCGGGGGCGGCGAGTGGGAGACGGAGGAGTCAATCTGTCGCCGACAGACCTGATGCAGCACGGACGCAGCGGCCCAGGGCGGAGCCACGTTCTGTTTCTCGTGGACGCAAGTGCTTCGATGGCTACCCAGCGACGTCTGGAGCTGGCAAAGAGCGCAGTGCTGGGCCTGCTCCAGTCAAACTACCAACATCGCGACGAAGTTGCGCTGATGGTGTTTCGCGGTGAAGGCGTGGATCTCGTCATGCCGTTTACGAGCTCCATCGAGGGTGTCGAACAGGTACTCGGTGACGTACCGACCGGCGGGCGGACGCCGTTGGCGCGTGCGTTGATCGAGGCGGCCCGAATGCTTCGGACACGCAATCCGGCACTGCTTGTTGTGTTTACTGATGGCCGCGCCAATGTCAGCGTTTCCAACGCAGATCCCTGGGAGGAATCGCTCGCCGCTTGTACGGAGCTCAGGGACGCATGCGCCGGCGCCGTAGTCATCGATTGCGAGCCGGGGCCTATTGTCCTTGGACGCGCCCGGCAGCTGGCTGCGGCACTCGGTGCCGAGTGTGTTGCGCTGAGTGCGCTTGAAGGCGATGCTCTGACCGTGCGAATTCTTGGGCGAATCGAGGCTCTGCAGTGAGTGAAGTTGAACGTATTCCAGTGACGGTACTCACTGGATTTCTCGGCTCGGGTAAGACGACGCTTTTGAACCGGATCCTGACTGAAAGCCACGGTCAGCGTATCGCCGTCATCGAGAACGAGTTCGGCGAAATCGGCGTCGACCAGGAACTGGTGATCAACGCGGAGGAAGAGATCTTCGAGATGAACAACGGGTGCATCTGCTGCACCGTGCGTGGAGATCTCATTCGAATCCTGGGCAATCTCATGACCCGGCGCGACAAGTTCGACCGGATCGTGCTCGAGACCACGGGCCTCGCAAACCCAGGGCCTGTCGCGCAGACATTCTTCGTCGATGACGCCATGCGCGGAAAGTTTGCCCTCGACGGCATCGTCACCATGGTCGATGCACGCCACTTCGATCAGCAGATCCTCAACAGCGAGGAAACGACGACACAGGTTGCCTTCGCAGATGTCATCGTCCTGAACAAGACAGACCTCGTCAGCGGCGCAGATCTCGACGCACTCGAACAGCGCGTGCGCGGCATGAATGCCCTCGCGCGGATCGTCCGCGCTGATCCGGGCGAGCGGGCCGCAGTATCAATGGATGCCGTGCTTGGAATTGGCGGATTCGACCTCGCGCGGGCGCTCGAGTACAAGCCGACGTTTCTCGAGCCTGAGTATCCGTTTGAATGGGCGGGTGCGTTCGAGCTGGCCCCCGGCGACTACTCGTTGGTGCTGCAGGAGGGGCCTGACCCGTCCATTGAAGTTATGCTCTGCGAGGCCCTGGGCTCCGACGGGTTGGATCCCGCCAGGGCCGCGGAACGCGTGTTCACACTTTTCTCCGCGGCCGCCGACCATGAGACCTCCGGCGCCGCGTTGTCCTGCGGATTGCGCGTCCGCCGCCTGCAGCTGGCGGCGAGCGGCGCAACGCGTTTTGTCGTTCGAATTGCCGCGGCGGGCCGTTATTGGTTGTTTACCGAGCATCTGCCGAGCGAATTCTCTCTGCAGTTGTTGACTACGAATGGCCAGGAGATGAGTCCAATCGCGCAGCGGGACTTCGCTCCCGGCCATTCACACGACGAGCGGGTGGGCTCGTTCAGCCTGGAGTCCAACCGTCCCGTTAACGCGCCGCGCTTCCAGGCGTGGCTCTCGCAAGTTCTGCAGACTCAGGGCACACGGCTCTACCGCATGAAGGGTTTCCTGAATTTCGCCGGTTCCAACGAGCGGATCGTCATCCAGGGAGTGCACATGGTGGTCGATACCAGCGCGCTTGGGCCCTGGGGCGAGCGCGCCCGGCGCACGCAGTTGGTGTTTATCGGGCGCGAGCTCGATCGCGATGCTCTGCGGACGGGTTTCGAAGCCACCCTCGAGTAGGTAGGCAGCAGTAGGGGGCGCGGTTCGGCAGGCGCGGCTCGACTGGCGCGGAGCACCCCGGGCCTCTGACGAGCCCTGGATCAGGCTCGGGAGCGGGCGGCGCTCCCGGCGACCAGCTTGCGGAACGCACCGCCGGACGCCAGGCCCAGCGATAGCCAGAATACGGCATTGCAGAGAGTTGTCGCGAGACGAAATCGGCTCTGTAACTCGGCGGGTGCAAGCGACGATTCAACAACCGGGTGCGGTGCTGGAATCAGGTGCGGCGCCACGATGACACCCAAGGCGAGCACTCGCAGCCACCAGCGCTGTTGGGAGCACAGCAGAATCAGTCCCGCTGCGGTCGCCACAGCGGTCATTGCCCACCATTGTTGACGGGAGGTGAGCTCTGCAGCGGCCGTGCCGGGCAGTTCCGGTGGTAGTCCCAAGCCGGGAGCGGCAAAAAACACGACAAACCCGGCCAGTCCGTACACCGCCCCCGCGAACGTGCTCTTGGGCTCACGCCACAGCAGGTACAGCGCGAGTAACACGAAAGAGTAGCCAACACCCATCAACAGGTTGGCGGCAAACGTGAACAACGTCCGCTGCCAGCCGTCCTGTGGCTTCCATGCATCCGCGTCGTGGTGATGCTCTGCGTTGAGACCTTCAGATTGATGATGGTCGGCTGCTGCCTCGGCCGCGTCCTCGTAGGTTTCGCCCTGAAGGATCAGCGGGGTGACCCAGATGGACTGTACCAGCGTGAAGACGAGCGCGGCGATGAGCCCCGCGATGAGCGCGGCAAGAACTGTCTCTCGTACCACGAGAGATCAGTGACAGGGGAAGGCGGCGCTGTGGCGCGTATCGTGGGCCGCGTTGTGGACCGCCGATATCGGCGCAAAACCCACCAGAAAAATAAATCCGAGTCCGAAAACCAGCGCCAGCGCTCCGATCAGGGTCCGATCCTTCGGCAGGGCTGCGGCGCGTGTTTCGGGCAGAGTGGTGGTTGTCATGGAATCCCTGTTCGGTGCCGTTGAGGGGCGCCGGATCATAGCCACTGGCTCGGTGGAGGGTCAATTCGATATACTCGCCGCCGCTTTAGGACGCGCAAGGTTCCCCGCAAGGGGATTTGAAAGGGAACGCGGTTCAAACCCGTGGCTGCCCCCGCAACTGTAGCCGGCGAGCAATCGTTCGAAGTGCCACTGAGGTGAAGCCTCGGGAAGGCGAGCGATAGCGCTGACCCGGTAAGCCAGGAGACCTGCCTTGCGCCGTCGTCCTGTTTCCAGCCGGGGTGTGCTGGAGGCTGCGGTTATCCGCTGTGACGACCTGTCGGAGTCGTTATTGCGGAGGCCTTGTCTGTATGCGCAAATCCCGGGTGTTTTCCGTAGTTGGGACGGTTGTCCTGACAATGGTGCTGGCTGCTTCCGCGATGGCAGTGTTTGCCGCGGAAGGAGTGGCCTCACCGGATTCGCCCGACTCGGTCGAATCAGTCATCGTGTCGGCAACGCGCCTGCCCACACCCGAGTCGGAAGTCGCCAGCAGCGTCACCGTCATCACCGCCGAAGACATCGCTGCGCGGCAGGAGCGGTCGCTACCTGACATTTTGAAGGATGTTCCAGGCCTGAACATCGTCCGGACCGGGGGTCCCGGTGGCCAGACCGTGGTGTTCATGCGTGGAACCAACAGCAATCACACCAAGGTACTCGTTGACGGCATCGATGTCAGCGATCCGAGCAGTTCCAACGCCTCGTTTGACTTCTCGCAGTTCCTGACGCAGGACATCGAGAGAGTGGAAGTGCTCCGCGGGCCGCAAAGTGGTCTTTACGGGTCGGACGCAATTGGCGGTGTCATCAATATCATCACCAAGAGCGGGCAAGGTCCGGCGCAATTCCAGGCCTCAGCCGAGGGCGGCTCATTCGAGACGTTCAACCAGACAGCGGGAGTGCGGGGCTCCTCGGGGCAGCTTCATTACAACGCCAACGTGGACCATTTCCATTCAGGCGCCACACCGGTGACGCCGCTGGAACTCCTTGCGCCTGGCGGGACCCGCAATGACGACTACTACGACAATCTGACTGCCGCAACGAAGCTCGGGTATGACGTCCTGGAGGATTTCGATGTCGGGTTAGTGGCGCGCTACACGAACACACATCTGCGTGTCACCGGCGATGATTTCAGCACTTTCCCCAGTTTTCCGGCCGCGCAGCAGACGCGCTCGAGCACGAGCGAATACTACGGGCGCGCAACCGCCCACCTGGTCTCGTTCGCAGGCTTTCTCGACCAGACATTAGGTGTTGCCTATACCCGCAAGCGGACCTCCACCCTGGAGCCGCAGTCGCCGCAGGAAGGTCTGGCTACCGGCGAGCGCACCAAGATCGATTGGCAGGGAGCGCTCAAATTCACGCCGGCTCACACGCTCGTGCTGGGCGCCGAGCACGCGCGGGATGAGATCGCCGAGCCGCTTTCCGCGAGTAACCAGATCGACTCGGGCTACGCGGAATTGCAGTCGCAGCTGCTCGGTAGCGTGTATTCCGCCATCAACGCGCGTTACGACCGGAACGACCGTTTCGGCGGCAAGGCTACGTATCGGGTGGCGCCGGCTTATGTGATTACGGGTACTGGTACGAAGCTGAAGGCCAGCGTGGGTTCGGGCTTCAAGGCGCCCACACTGAGCGAGCTGTTCCAGAGCTACCCGGCCTTTTTCTTCATTGCCAATCCCGATCTGCGCCCTGAGACCAGCACCGGCTACGATGTCGGGGTGGAACAGGCTCTCGTTGGCGACAGACTGCGAGCCGGCGCGACGTATTACTACAATCGCGTCCGTAATCTGATTGTTGCCGCGCCGGCTGCGGACGGCATCAACCTTACTTACGCCAACATCGGGCGCGCTCACACGGATGGCGTCGAAAGTTTCGTTGTTTACAGTCCGATCAAGGCGGTTACGCTTCGGGCGGACTACACCTACACGCAGGCGATTGACGATGGTTCGGACCAGGAGCTGCTGCGCCGCCCGAAACATAAGGCCAGCCTGAATGCGGCCTGGCAAGCCACCAGGGCATTCTCACTCAACGCCACCGTGCTCACGGTCAGCTCCTGGATCGATGGTAATCGCGACTTTTCGGTCCCGCGGCTGCGGGCCCCGGGCTATACGGTCGTGAACCTTGCGTCGAGCTTCGACATCAACCGGCACTTCACGGTGTTTGGGAGAATTGAGAATCTCTTTGACCGGCACTTCCAGAATCCGGTGGGTTTTATGCAGCCGACCCTGGGTGCCTATCTGGGGATTCGCGCGCAGATCTGAGCCTTGACCGGGGCGGCCGGACGGTACGGAGACGCCGGCCGGGAGGCCTTCCGCTTCTTGCGAGGAAGCTGCAGTAGCGTGACACGCCGCACACCTGGCAATCCAACGCCTTGCCTCACCGGCAGAGGTTTGCCGCCGACCGGAATGACGCCGCCGCCCGCGCCTGAAGCGGCGCGGCATTGAGTCGGCAGCCCATCACATCAGTCAGCGTCCGCACGAGACGTTGCCCACAAATCTTGAGGCTGGGCCGCGGGAATATGTCGATGGCATCGAACCTGCAACTTGATTCGGTGCGTCATTTTGGAAACCTTCCGATGTCAAAAAATCGTCGTAACTCGTTGCACTTAGTGAAGCCGGTACAGGAGTCCGAGCTGTCAGGGAAGATAACCCACGATTCCCGCGGAAACGCGGTATGGGATTGGGCGATTGCCACCGGTGTGTTGGCCCGCAAGTCGGTTGCGGAATTGCTCACCTCGCTCCAACCGAGCGCGCTGAGCCTCGATGGTGAGCCCGAACGCCAGGAAGACTGGTCGGGTGACCCATACAACCGCTCCGTCAGGTAGCCTCGCCGTTCCGGCGAGATACTTGCACCAGCTACGGTCATCGCCGGTCGCGACTCCGCGTCCGGCGACGGATCGGGAACTCCTTTACAGACGAGCTCGGATTGCGGCTGGCAGGAGCGCCTTGTAGCGGCGGCTCAGCGACAGGGTCTGTCCATCGCGCAGCACGAGCTCATAGTCGCCATGGAACATAGGCCGCAGCTCTGCTATGAAATTGACACGCACTACGTGGGAGCGGTGCACGCGGAGGAACTCGCTCGCGTCGAGTTGCGCTATGAAGCTGCTAAGTGTGTCGCGGATCAGATGTACCTTCCCGTTCGCATGCACTTCCACGTAATTTCCCGCGGCGGAAACTCTTTGAATTGCCTCGACGGACAGAAAGAAGGCGCGATCCGACTCACGCACCAGGATCTGATTCGCAGCAGCGGGTCGGCCCGGAATTTGCGCCAGCAGACGGCGCACCCTTTCCTCCACGTCACTATGATCCGGTTCCGCGAGCGCCGCGCGCGTGCGCTCGATGCTCCGCAAAAACCTGTCGCGGTCGAATGGCTTCAAAAGATAGTCGAGGGCCTGTAACTCAAAAGCCTTCACTGCATATTCAGAGTAGGCGGTTGTGAATATGATAAGCGGCGCCGCCGTTGCTTTCAGTCCGTCCACTACGTCGAAACCGCTGTGACTGCCCAGCTGGATGTCCAGGTAAAGAACGTCTGGTGTTGTGTTTCTTAGCGCCGCGATTGCTTCCTCGACCGTGCCCGCTTCGGCAACAACCCGGAAGTCTGGCAACTCCGCGATAAACCGTACGAGTTTCGCGCGCGCTGGCGGCTCGTCATCGACGATGACAACCGAGTAGCTCATGTGGACACCGGGAAAGCAACGGAAACGACGGCTCCGCGTGGTTCGCGCGAACCGAACGCCAACTCGTGATGGTTGGGAAACAGCAGCTCGAGACGCCGCGATATGTTGGAAAGCCCCGTTCCGCGCTCCAATGGCTTCCCGGGTAGGCCGACACCGTCATCACTGACAGTGTAGTGCAGCTGGTTGCCATGGCGTCGAACTTCGACTCTCAACCAGCCGTGACCGTCCTGCAAGCCATGCCGGATTGCGTTCTCTACGATTGGCTGCAGGAGCAGGCGTGGGACTCGAAGCGTCTCAATGCCCGCATCGACGTCGATCTCGAAGGCAAGCTGGCCCCGGAAGCGCTCGGCCATCATCGCCGCGTAGCCGCGCAACCAGCCCAGTTCGCGCCCAAGCGGCACCAAGACACTATCATCGGATTCATACGCTGCACGTAGCAAGTCACCGAGTTGGCTGATCATCCTGTCCGCCGCATCGACATCTTCATGCATGCGGTTGGAGATCGCGTTGAGCGTATTGAAGAGAAAGTGGGGTTCAATCTGGGCAGTCAGGTGACGCAGGCGTGCTTCACTCAATTGCGCCGCCAACTCCTGTGCGCGCAGCTCACCAGCGCGGCGGATGCGAAACTCGCGAATGGCGAACACGACCAGCAGGACGCTGAAATAGGTGATCAGATCCTTCTGCAGCTCGTAAAACCATTCAACAGGTACGTTACCGAAGTCGTATGAGTCGCCGGCTAGCGCGTAGGTGAGCTTCCTGATGAGCACCATGCCAGTTGTATGTACGATCGAGAACGCAACGGCGCCCGCGATATGGGCCAGGAGCGCCCGCGTCCGGGGGCGCGAATCGACCCTGATCCGGCGCTCGAAACCGGCTATGAATGGGATGAGGGCGGCGAGGACAATCACGCTGCTCAACTCCCAGATGAAGGGCTTCCACGGGGCAAAATGGGTCGAACGCAAGCCGATGACGTGGTTCAAGCCTTGGTAGGCGCCGAGCAACAGTGTCAAAAGCACGTACAGTGGCCAACTCGCCCGCAACCAGCGCCACGCAGACGCGTGGTCGCTGGCTGGACTGAGGGCCGTCGCTACCGGATCCGTTGTCGTTGCCATTCCAGGTTCAGGCGAAGTGGGATTGAGTGGCAATCGTACGTCACTGAACGTCGCAAGGTACCGGCCGGACGCTTCGGGAGGTCCAATCCGCGGACGACGCGCCGGCCATGGCCGCACCGACCGAAGTAACCGCACCGGCGGTAGCCGCACCGACGTTCACGGACGATCCCGCCTCGCCATGGCCCCCACCGCCAGCCGGAAGGCCAAACAATGGGCGGAGTATTCGCACCCGGCGAACCACCTCAAAGCCGAGGAGGCATGCAGATGCCGTGACGAGTACGAGGAGGGCGCCTTCCACCCCGGGGTCCAGGTGGGCTGGTTTGAGCGAGTGCGCGACCACGACGATAACGCTCTGATGCAGGATATACAGGGGGAAAATCGCCGCTGTGAGGTATCGGCGAGCCGCGTTGTCGTGGACGAGGTGTCGGCGAGCGAACCCAAGCACTGCGACTATCGCGAGCCACTGCTCCGCCCCGTAAACACCACGTTGGAACAACCTGAGCATATTAGACGGTACCGGCCCCCCATCGAGGCTGAAGTACCCGTAGTAGGCGGACAAAAATCCCCACCCGAGAACAGCCAACCCCAGTGCTATCCAACGTGTGCGTTCGATTGCCACCCAGGGCGCGCGTGTACCTGCGAGGACAAATCCCAGTAGGAAGGTGATCCCGTACGTGGCGTGGTTATACCAATCGCCCACCACTGCGTGATTGGGAGGATAGGCCGCCATCAGAGTGATTCTCGCGGCCGCGAGGAAGGCCACCGGCCACATCACTATGCCGAGTCCACCAAGTTTGCTCTCGGTGACCCGCCGCATCCATTTTACGGATGCGGGGATCAGGCGGATGGCTACATACAGAATCACCGTGTAGATCCACAGATACGCAACGAACCACAGGTGATTCCAGGTAGGCAGCTTCAAGCAGTCTGAGCCACGGCAAAAACCGTGATAGGCGGTGAAGTACAGTTTCAGGAAGTCGGCATAGGTGCCGGCGTACGAAAGCTTCTCGACCACCTCGAGATACGACTGCGGTGGAACGATCACGGCCATGCCGAAGAGCAGCGGTACGAGCAGCCGCACAGAGCGCTGTCCGAGAAATCCCCGGGGTCCTTGGCGTTCCAGCAGATAGGCCGTTGCCACGCCCGATACGAGAAACAGTAGTGACAGCCGCCATGGTTGGGTCAACATCATCAGCGGCTCTATGGTCGTTGATGCCTGCGGGCTCTTCACGTGCCAGTCCCACGTCACGTAGTACATGCCGACGTGGTAGAAGATGAGCAGCATGAATGCGCCGATGCGCACCCAGTCGAGGTCGTATCGCCGCTCGCCTAGATTTCCCTGAATTATCGTTTGTGCGCCCATGTGGCCTCCCGTGTGGTTGAGGCCAGCATCGGTTGAGGGCTTTGGTGCCGCAATTGGCGTGGGACGAGCGGGATCAGGGTGGGGTCGAGCGGCACAGCCGCTATTTTGACGCCGCCGTTGGCGACCCTGGCGTTGGTGACCCTGACGTTGGCGCCTCCGATTTTGGCGCCGGTTCTGGCGCCGCCTCTGGCTCCGGGTGATATTTCTTGTAAGCCGGTAGCGCTTCGAAAAGGTCGCCGCGCGCCGGACCGGAGCCCTGGCAGAACGTGGCAGACAGCATTCCGCGCACAAAGATATCAGGCACTCCCAGCATTGGGGCGGACGACCTCACATAGCATTTGTCACTGACCCAAATGATTTTGTCGCCCGTAGTGGTTTTATATTCCTCGCCAGCGTGATGCGCCGCTGGCGGAAACCACGGGCGGGGTCCGCGCGAGGAAGACGTCTTGCGCCTGTCCTCAGCTTCCAACGGTACTCCCTTGGAGTTCGTGATCGCAGCGGCGGTTTTCTGCGCTTCAGATCGCCAATCAATGCTCTGTGGCGTGATGTCGGCTGACGGGTATGTAATTGCGGGTGGCGCAGGCACGAGTGGTGCCAGGGGCGGCAGCGGAGCAAGGTGAAGTGTGGGTGCGGGGCCTGCAGCCGGCGGCTGAGGTGCTCTGCGCAGCGAGACCATTGTCGTAGTGACGTTCTGCGCAGCGGGTGACAGGAGGCGAATTCTCGATCCGGCGCTCAGTAGTGTCACGAGAACGAAATGAAGCGCGGCGACTACAACAAGTGCGGCGTAACGCGACTGCCGCGAGGCGCTCCGATCTCCCATCGTGCAGTGGACCAACGGCCGCGCAGATTGTTCAAACAATCACCCCACGAGGACTCAAAAGGCCTCATGAATCATCAGCTTGCAAGTAGCTTCTCGAGTTCCAGCTCGCATTGCTCAGCGCTCTTGAACCAAACCGGGTGAATGCCCAACCCGCGGGCAGCCTCGACGTTCGGCTGGCTGTCATCAACGAATACCGTCTGCGTCGCCGTGAGGCCGTAGCGCCGGAGCAGAAACTCAAAGATTTCGGGCTCGGGCTTCATCATCTGGATGTCGCCCGAAATGACGATCCCGCGAAACACCCCCCAAAACGAATGCCGCTCGCGTAGGTACCCGAAAATGTCCGAGGACATGTTCGACAGGCAGTAAAGCGGCACGCCCCGGCCAGACAGCTTCTCCAGCAAGGTCACGGTCTCGGTCTTGGTGTGCAGTGATTCGCGCACGGCAGCGAAAAGGCCTTCCAGCTCAGCGGCCGGCCGGCCGGTCCGGGCTGCAGCGCGCGCCAACAGAGCGGTTTCGTGCAGCGTCCCGCGATCCAGCTGCAGCCAGTCAGGGTGCAGGAACAGCGCAGTCTTCATGACCGCGCGCATTTCGGGATCGGCGTAATAGCTGGTCAGGATCCGGTCGGGGTTCCAGTCGATCACCACGCCGCCCAGGTCGAAAATCACGTTTTTCACCCTCCGCGCCCTCACTCCAGCGGATCAATGCCGCACAGTATGAACAAGTCGCGAAAAGATTTTGTGACCACAACGTGCGCTGCACATCGCCCGCCGCGCGCTGCGGTATGCGGGCCGTGGGATCGGCGCCGCGAAGTGCGCGTGGCGAACGGAGAACCAACTCTTGCAAACCCGCAGCCCGCGTCCCAACTACCGTCCCGCAGAATGATAACTGGCGCACAGTCTGTGCAACTCGCAAAAGAGTTTTGAGCCACCCGCGCGCCGCATTCGCCCGAAACCGCGCCGCGCCTGTCACACATTGCGGCTACCGCTCAACTTGCGATCACGAAACTGTGAACCAACCTGTTGTTCAGTGTTGCAGCATTGAGCTGTCGGCGCACTCAGACAATTGCAGGCATTGATTCGATCGGGTTTACTGGCCCCACAACGCAAGGGCAAACCCGCCGCAAGGCGGGGACGCAAAGCCTCCGGTCTCTTGGCTCTAACAGGCTCGAGATAGCGGGGTTACCGGCAACCCAACGATGGTTGTCGTTATCGGATCGCAGCTGGCGGCCTCGAAGTCGTCCGCTAGCGTGAAGGATCGCTGCCCTGGCGAGTGTGGTAACGCAACCGGGGTAGTGGTCAATGAGAAATCCTGTTTTTGCCGCGCGCTCGCACATAGGCGCCGTGCTGTGCACCCTCGTAACATTCGGTCTGGCTGCCTGCGGCTCAGACGCGGGATCCAGCGCTTCGGGTGCCGCAGCTGCGGATACGGGCGCGTTGGTATCACCCAGCGTCGGCCTGATCGATCGCTCGGCCGGCGATAAAACGGCACCTGCATCCAGCACGACGACACCCTCCGGCTCCACGACGGTTGCCGTCATCGACAAGGGATCGCCTACGCCAGTCCCGTTCGTCCCGCCGCTGAAGCCCGTTTCGACCGGCAGCGCCACTCTGGACTGGACGCCGCCGACGGAGAACAGCGATGGCTCGGCTCTGACGAATCTGGCGGGCTACACCGTGTACTACGGCACATCCCCTGACAAGCTGACGGAGTCTGTGAAGGTTTCGAACCCGGGGCTGACCGCTTACACGGTAACCAACCTGCCGGCCGGCACCTGGTATTTCGCGGTGACCTCGTATTCCGCGGCCGGAGTCGAGAGCGTCCGCACCGGTGTGATCAGCACGAAGATCTGAACCGCGCGAAAATCTGGTCCGGACGAAGATCTGGTCCGCATCGTAGCGCTCACGGGCACCTTCAGTTCGATGACATCACGAACTGATTGCCGTCCGGGTCCTTGAATATCGCGAACTCTCCCCAGGGTTGCTTCTCCGGAGGTTTCACGAACTGCACGCCTCGGGCACTGAGCTGCCTATAGGTCGCCTGCACATCATCGCAGGCGAACGATCCGTTGAAGAACGTGCCTATGCGGCTCTCGTGGCCCTCCGGCGTAAACAACACCACGCGGGTGGCAGAGTTGGCGATGCGCAGCTCTATCCAGCGCTGCTGGTCGTTGAAGGGCTGGTCGGTGGAGACTTCGAAGCCGAGCAACTCGGTATAAAACTTCAGCGCGCGCGACTGGTCGCGGGTCGGAATGCCAACGAATTTGAGCTGGGTAATCATCTGGAGCACCTTTCCAAGACCACGTGGTCATTATGCGCCGCCGCATGTGTCCGGTGCAGCGCTACACTCCCGCCCTGTAGCATTAACCGCTATAGTAATCAGTACTATGGAACGCTTCAGCCTCGATTGCTACGTTATCGATGTCCTGATGCGCGACCTGGTCGGTCATGACCGCCGGCCCGCCACGTTCATCGTCTATTTGTTTTTGCTGCGGCATGCGGCGAAAACCCGCCGCGATGCGGTCCCGGTCAGTCTGCAGACCATTGCCACCAAGACCGGTCTGTCGAAGTCGGCAGTGCAAGCGGCAATCCGACACCTGCGCCGGCGCAAGCTGATCGATCCCACCGTTGCCGCGACAACGGCCGCGCCGGTCCGCAAGATCCTGCGTCCGTGGACACACCAGTTGAGGGGCTGACTCTTGAGGGGGCTGACTAATGGGGCCAAGCGGCCCGGGCCCACCCGAGGCCTGCCAACCGCCGCCCGAGACACAGTCGCGTCACGAACGGTGGCCTTGGCGCAAAGACACCGCGACGCCAGCGGGCAGATGTTCGACACTATCGAGCTCGGGCAGATGCGTAAGCGCGTCGCCCATGCACAGAATGACGTTAACCGGTTTGGGGGCACGAGCCGACGTGACTTCGAGGCCACCTACCGTCCGGGGAGTAAACGGGGCCCGGTGATGGGCGTAATGTTCGCTTGCGGGATTTAGAGCCGCAGCGTACCGAAACGGGGACTCGGCAAGGAGGTCGCCCCTTGTGGGTGATCATATTTTTGATTATAAATCTGTGATCAAAGATCTAAAGGAGTAGTCATGGCAGACCGCTCGCAGCTCGGGCTGGCGCGTATCGAGCGCGAAACCGTTCAGGATCGAGTGTACGGCGTCCTCCGCGACCAATTAATGCGGGGGGGATTTGAGCCCGGGCAGAAGCTGAAGATTGCCGACCTGGCGAGCGCGCTCGGCACCAGCGCCATGCCTGTACGCGAGGCCCTCAATCGTCTGGCTGCAGAGCGAGCCATTGAATCCATGCCCAACAGGAGCGTCCGCGTGCCGGCGCTCTCCAGGGAGTCGCTGCGTGACCTGATGGAGGCTCGGTTCGCGATAGAAGGATTGGCGGTCGCACGGGCTGCCGCCAACATGGACGAGGCCACCTTGGCGATGCTGCGACAGTTCATCGTTGCGCAGAGCGAGACTGATGCGGAGCACGTGTCAGAAGCGAGCGCCGAACAGAATCGCGCCTTCCACTTCGCGATCTATCGCCGCTCCGGCTCGGCTGTCCTGCTGCCCATCATCGAAAGCCTGTGGCTGCAGTTTGGCCCTTACCTGCGTGTTGCATCGGAGCGGTTCGACGGACGCGAGGGCCGCGGAACCAACTTTCACGTCGAGATTGTCGACGCCCTGGCCCGTGGTGATGGTCATGCCGCCCGCGCAGCGTTGGAATCCGACATCGGCCGGGCGTTTGATCTTGTAATGACTGACCCGTCGTGCTGGCAGGAACAGGATGGGGCCGCGTGAGCGGCTCCGCCAGCGGTCCACCGACAGAAGCGGGCTTCGAGCTCTACGATTTGCGTGTCGAGGTGGTGGGTCCGCCAGACCAGGCCATCTATTGCGGCGCGCGGCCAGGTGACTACTTCGAGCTTCACGGTGAGATGTTGAAGCTGCCACCCGGGCAGGGTTTCTCCATCTATTCGCTGGCCGCGCTGCTGCCCCTGCTGCCCGCGAAGCAACGGGTGACCGATCCCAACGACTGGATGTCCTCGGATGCGGAAGTTGCCTGCCCCGATCCTCACTGTCCGACGCGCTTCCGGATCACTCGCACGGGCCGCCGCTATTTCAAGCGGTCTGACACCACCGCCGTAGCGCTCCCGGAGCGCGGCAAGCCGTGATCCCGCGCTACGATCTCGTTGGCGGGTATTCGATCTCACGGCTCATCAAGGGGGGCTGGCATCTCGCCGGCGACCATGGCTCGGTGGACCCTGAGCAGGCCATCAAGGACATGGTCAGCTTTGTCGAGGCCGGCATCACCAGCTTCGATTGCGCCGACATCTATGTCGGTGTCGAGCAGTTGATCGGCGATTTCCGCCGCGCTTACCCGGCGCTCGCCCGGCAGGTCCAGGTTCATACCAAGTTCGTGCCCGACTTGTCCGATCTCGCATCCGTGGACCGCCGTTACATCGAAACCAGCATCGATAGGTCGCTGCGGCGGTTGGGCCTGGAGTGCCTCGACCTCGTGCAGTTCCACTGGTGGGATCTGAATGTCCCGCGCTACGTGCAAACCGCGTTGGAGCTCGACCGGCTGCGGCGTGCCGGCAAGATTGCGCACCTCGCCCTCACTAATTTCGACACCCCCCACCTCGATGAAATCGTCTCTGCCGGCGTGCCCATCGTGGCTCACCAGCTGCAGTATTCACTCATCGACGACCGTCCAAACATCAAGATGGTGGAATTCTGCCGCGCGCAAGGCATCGCGCTGCTGTGCTACGGCACCGTGTGCGGCGGCTTTCTGTCCGAGCGCTGGCTCGGCAAACCGGAGCCGCGGTTCGGGCTGACCAACCGCTCGCTGATCAAGTACAAGCTGATCATCGATGACTTCGGGGGATGGGACCTGTTCCAGCAACTCCTCGAAGTACTCGCCACGGCCGCGGCCAGGCACGGAACTGACATTGCCACGGTCGCCACACGTGCGATTCTCGATCGTCCGCAGGTCGCTGCGGCGATTGTTGGTGCCGTCAACACTGCACATCTACAGGCGCATGCCCGGATCGGGGCGGTGCAACTCGATGCGGAGGATCTGGCGGCAATCACGGCCGTGACGGACTATCGGCGCGGCCCCAGGGAAGATGTATACATACTGGAGCGTGATCGGACCGGCCGTCATGGTCAGATCATGAGGTACGAACTGAGCCAAGGAGAGCGACAAGAATGAGCAGTAATGCCAAGCGCGCGGCTCGACGCGCGACATGCAGCCGCGCGGCCGGCAGCTTCAAGGTGGTCGCCGCATTGGCCGGCGCGGCGGCGCTGCACGGTGTTTGCTGGAGTGCGGAGGGTGCCCCGGAGGCGGGTGCTGCCGGCGCACTCGAAGAGGTGGTCGTGACCGCCGAAAAGCGCGAGTCCACCGTCCAGAAAACACCCATCAGCATCACGGCCATCAGCGGCGCTGACCTGCAGGCCCAGGGTATTTCCAACCTCCTGTCAGTG
>Ga0105247_10000082_pt1 | contig 106460 bp, 101 predicted proteins | sample KBSS24metaG_FD_81519 | JGI IMG/M metagenome (GOLD analysis project Ga0105247, IMG submission 81519) | Switchgrass rhizosphere microbial communities from Kellogg Biological Station, Michigan, USA - KBS S2-4 metaG | ecosystem: Host-associated > Plants > Roots > Rhizosphere > Soil | place... | reverse complement strand
CCTACCGCATGAAGGACGCCCAACACCGGAAGGAGAACCCACAACCAACCTAAGAGAATCACCGCACGGGGTGGGGACTTTTATCTGGCCACCAGCGGGGACTTCTACTTGGCCATTGACACGTTGAACAAGCTGTAAACGTTGTGCCCCCACTCGTTCGTAGTCGGTTCGTTGTTGAACAGCCGTTGCAGGATCGAACCTTGTACTAGCTTCTCATCGGCAGCAATCGCAACGTTGGCCTGAGCTTTGATCTGCTCAGCGGTGGCATCCCTCAAGAATCTCCAGGTGAACCTAGTTGCCTTATCGAAGTCATTGAACTCATATCCGAGTAGAACGTGGCTGGTTGGTGCTCGGAGTCCTTCAGGCTCACCGTATTCGGTGGCCTCCTCGAAGCTTTCATCGGCAACAGCTTGCGCGATGGCCGACGCCGTGTCAGTTGTCCAGAATGAAAGTAGGTTCGTCAAAGCTCCGCGTTCCGCGTTCCACGCATCAAGTGCGGCTTTGATTTGTCGCCAAATCACTTCGAGCGATACACCATCCGCGCTGACATTGACCAGGACGTCTCCGCTGTCGTTGTAACCCTCTTCGCGCCCGTAAATGTCTATAGGCCAACGGGTTTCCCTAGTAAGCATTTCTGATCCCTCGCATTGCGTAAGTGTCGTGGAAACCGTCTAGCCCCTGCCGAGGCGGGGACTGAAATCGCAACTCGGCAGGCGACGGCGGCTCTCGCTCGCACATGCGGCGGGTTGACCTGGCGGAGACTTACAGGGCTGGCTACCATGCGCCTGAGCACCAGTGTCCCACCGCTGCCCGAGCGACGCAAGTACATCGCGGATCGACTTCCATTGTGGCCCAGCACTTCCCGCGCTAAACTTATGTGTCAGGCCGACTGGGCCGAAGCCGCGTATCTGGCGGAAGTTTTCAATCGTGAAGGGATTCAATATGTCTCGTTCTGCTGGCTCGACAGCCGAAACTGAATTCTTCGATAGGGCAGGCATCGTGGCCTACCTCCATACTAAGGGCCTGAAACACATCACGGAGCGGTCAGTTCTTCGCGCGACCTATGAGGGTCGAAAGCTACTGAAATGTACTCGAATTGGGGCGCGTACGTATTGGGCGCGTGAAGATGCAGACGCTTGGATCGAAGCACTTAGGCAGTCGGCATGATGGATAGCAGAGATTATCAACTGCTGAACCAAGAGTATTCCAAGGCTGGCCTGCCTGCGATCATGCCCGAAGATCAGCCTCTGATTAATGAGATATCAGAACAATGTTTTGCCGCTAGCTTTGGCCGTCTGAGTCCTCTCGATGACAATGAGGACTTCAAAGACTTAGCCCGTTCAACATTGAAGCTCTATCGCGATCACGGCGACAATGACTTTTTGGAGGATGCCCCGTACTACGCGCTTCTAGCCGCTGACCCGCGTATCGCAATCGGGATGCGCCGCGCTACAGATTGGGAAGAGGTAGCCGCCAAGCATCTTTGGCGTCAGAAAGCGTGCGATGTTGAGATTTCATGGTCTTGCGAATCAAACGCCGCCACAGTGGTTTTCCCCATCAAACAGGGCGAGTTCGTCTGCATCTACAAATCCTGTGTGCCGTGCCGCGAGTGGTTCGATCTCGACCATGCCGAGCGGCAGGCTTCCAGAACTCGCGAGTTCTGGGATGACGATTGGGACCGAAGGTAGATACGAGACAACCCCTGGCTAGGTCAACGCCCAGGGGTTGTCTCGTTGCATTCCAAGTAACTGGCCAAGGGGACCGATCACATATGACTATAGATGCCAGACATGCACAGCCGCAGGGCATTTCACCGGATCGTTGGCTAGCCCTGGCCGACAACAACACCCTAAACGGTTGGTACGCGATACCGACGGGCAGAATCGATCCCGAGGACGACCCGCCGAAGTACAAGAAGCCGTGGTTGAAGGGCCTAACCGGATACGCCGATTTCGCAGCAGTGGATCCAGATTGGCTGCGCAAGGTTCGCAGGCTGCAATCCGAAGGTGTCGGCGGTGTCCTGTCTCTTGGGTTGCGGTGCCCTCCGACAGTCATCGGGATCGACGTGGACAACTATACAAACAAGCACGGACTTGAATCATTGCGTGAGCTAGAAGCGCACTCCGGAAAACCTCCACCAGCCCCGGTTGTGACTGCGCGAGGGTTCAAATCTGGTAGCGGTATCCGGCTGCATCGAGTCCCGGAGGGTTGGCGCGGCAAGACGAACCCCGCAGACGGTATCGAGTTGATTCAATGGTGGCATCGCCATATCCAAGCTCCACCGTCCTGGCACTACACGGGCAGGATTTATCGGTGCTACACCGAATCTGGCGAGTTGGTTCGCTCCGGTCTGTTGCCCCGCGTTGATGAGCTGCCAGAGTTGCCCGACGCATGGCTAGAGGCGTTAGGCGATGACAACCAGGGCGGAGGTGGTAGGGCGAGTAGCGAAGAGATCGCCGATTTTGAAGCGCGCTATCCAACGGGGCCGCAACCGAACGCCCTAGACGGATTGATCAGAAGCAAGTTCGATGACTCTGCCGACGACACCCATACCCCGATGCTCATTCTGCTGAGCAAGGCCGCTCAAGAGTCAAAGGGTGCTCGTTACCCATGGACCGTGGCTAGGGACCAGATTCGTGCCGCTGCCGAGGATGCCTACCGCCAGCGGGGCAAGCGACTCAAGGCCGACGATTGGAATGGTGCCGTAGCTTGGGCCATCGCATCGGCTGCGGGAATGACTGAGCAGGATTGCTATGACGCCTGGCAATCCGACGATTTCAAGCGCGCGGGCCGTGATTTCGATTCTTCGCCGTGGGCTGGCAAGGAGGGCCGCGAATCGTCAAGTGATGAAACGGCGCACGCGCATTGAGCGCAAGGTCGCGCAACAACTGTTTTGCCATCAGATCGGCGGCGTTCTCCAATCTTGCTCGCGCCGCAGCCTTGACGTGTTTGGCTGCGCCGCCGTGGAAGCGGCAGACCTTACTACCGAGCAAAGCGGCGTCGCGGTCAGCATTGATGTCTATACGTGCCTGCGCGCTGGCTTCCTTGACTCGCCGCGTGACTTCCTCGCGTTCTAGTGCTTCGTGGAGCCTTCAATCCGCTCCGGTCTAGCGCATCCTTGATGGCAGACAGTTTGACGGCACCGAACGAAGTCGTATTGTCGGCAGGCCAGAGCCCAGCGTTTGAGGAAATCCTTGAAGAGGTCGAATTCTCTTGGATGACTCGCGCTGAGTCGCGGGCTCAACGCGGAATGGCCGATGAACCAAGAGCCAATCCTGAATCAGCGCAATCGAATTCACCCCCCGCCCCGGTGGGAGATTCCGACTATCCGCGTGAGTCGTCCGACCGCGAGCACTCACCACGCGACTACGACCGGCCAGCGGCCACGCAGAGCGACGAACCTAAGCGGTCTGGTCCGAGAGGCTACCAAGGCCCCACGTTCACCGGAGAAGCCGCAATGCGCGAGGCCACCATCTTGTCTAGCTGAAGGGCAACGATGGTGTTACGCGCGAGCCGGGCGTTGTTGGCAGGCGATTCAAACCGCTACGTAGACCGCCAGGCCGACGAACCCGAACTAGCCAAGCGCAGCCCCAAAACGGCCAAGCAAGCTCTAGGGGTTCTACGGCGCATCTGCAACGTGGCCGTCTTGGATTCGGCGATCACGGCCAACCCCGCCCTGGTGAAGCTCACAACCTCCAGTAAGCGAAACGCCCGAACCAAGTTCAAGCACTGCCCTCTTACCCCTGGCCAGATCGCCGCGCTGTCTGACTACGTTGGCGGCATCTACGGGCTAGCGATCACCTTTACGGGCTTCACGGGTCTACGCGCCGCAGAGCTAGCCGGTCTGGAAATCGGAGATGTCTTGCTCACCGACGCTGGCGGGCAAGTTCGGGTGCAGCGCACCAAGACGCGCGAGGTAGGCGGATTTCGCAGCGATTTGACCAAGACTGACGAATCAGAGCGAACCGTCCCGCTGGAGTCATGGCTAGCCGCTGATCTGCACACATACCTTGTAGGCCATCCGCGAGCTGACGAACCAACGGCGCCGTTGTTCCCTGGCCGATTGACTCTGGCAGAAGCCAAGCGCCGGGGCCGAAACGTAAAGGATTCCGCAGACCGGTTCGATTGGTCGAAACCGATTGACCCGAACAACGTTTACAAGCGTTTCATGCAACCCGCCCTGGCTGCCCTCAAACTCCCAGCGGCGAGATTTCACGACCTACGCCATTCGTTCGCAGTCCCGAGTTTTATCAATTTAGTGCGTAGCGTTTGATCTGATCTTGGCGAGGGTTGCGGCGAGGTCGTCGGGGATGGGGTCGGCGGCGGTGAGGGTGTGGTTGCCCGCGGCGATGGTGATGGTGCGGTAGCGGCGTGCGGTGCGGACGAATTTCTTGATGCTCCAGCCGGTTTGGGCTTCGATTCGGTGGCTGATGGCCATGGCGGCGAACACGATGCTCAGGTGCGCGTCGATGGATTCGCGTGTCCGGTGATAGATCGGGCGAGCAGCCAAGTCGTGCTTGGACATTCGGAAGGCCTTCTCGATGCGCCACAGTCGGTGGTAGGCGTCGATGATGAAGCTCGCGGGCTGCTCGACGAGGTTGGTGGTGTAGCCCTTCCAGCCGGCCAGGGCGCGAGTCTTGGCCTCCAGCGTGCGGTTGACCGTCTTGGTTGCACCGGAGAGCTGGATGTAGCGGTTGCGTTTGACGGGGGCTTTGCCGTCCACGGCGCGTTGGGCCTTGGCGATCTGCTCATCGATCCCACGGCTGGTGCGTCGGGCCCGGTCGGCACGGTATTGGTAGTGGATCATCCGGTCTGGTACCCCGCGGGCCTTCTCCGAGGTACTCGACGGCCATCGTTGGGTGAGGATCAGACCGTCGGGGATGTCGCGGCCGGGATGTTTTTTCTGCCATTCGGTGACCACCGAGGGCAGCTGGGGGATCTTCGAGCCGAGCACGTAGGTCAGCCCGGCGGCGTGCAAAGCGATCTGGTTGGCCTCCGAGATCATCCCGGCGTCGGCGACGACGGTGACATCAGCGAGCTGGTGGGCCTTCTTGAATGCGGTGATGACCGGCAGCATGGTCGCGGTCTCGGCCTTGTTGCCCTCGAACGCTTCGACCATCAGCGGCATCCCGGCGGCGTCGGTGAGCAGCCCCAGAGTGATCTGAGGTTCCAGGCGGCGCTCCTTGGAGAACCCCGGTTCCCGCAACCCGTCGCCGGCGTCGGTCTCGAAATACAAGGTGCTGACATCGAAGAGCACGAGGCTGGCCGGCCCGAGCCGGGCGTGGGCGGCGCAGGCAGCTGAAAGAGCCTGCCGGAAAACGGGTTTGGCGAACACTGGTAGCCGACGGTTGAGCGTGGGATACGACACCGGGGTGATGCCGGCTTCATCGATCACCCGCAGCGAATCAGCCTTGCTGGTCGGCTCGATGATCCGGGCCAGCACCAACTGTCGAAACACCTCATCACCGTCGGCGACCTCATCGAGACCAAGCAGCTCGTAGACATCCGAGAGCGCCGACCACAGGTGCTGGGCACGCGAGGAGGTAATCGGCAACGGCTCCGCGTCGGCGCGGGCGCCCAGCCCGAGATCAAGCTGTTCCTGACCACCGGCGATGCGCTGGGTCCCGGCCGCCTTCAGCGCCGCGACACCGGCCTCGTCGTGGGCCGAGCCGAGGTGCTCGATATTGCGGGAGCCGCGCCGGTTGGACCACACGATCTGTACCGCGGTCGCCCCCGAAGCGGTCTTCACCGTGCGAACGTGGGCCACCCGGGCAGCTTACGACCCGAAATTAGTGCCCAAATTTCGGCTTTCCGCCCACCAAAACCACAGGTCACAGACCTACGCGGCGACCACCCCAGGAATTTTGATAAAAGTCAGGTCAAACTCCCAGCGGCGAGATTTCACGACCTACGCCATTCGTTCGCAGTCAATCTGCTCAGCGCTACGCCAGCCGTGGATTTCAAGAGGGTGTCAAAGTGGCTAGGGCACAGCACGTTTACTCTCACCTTGGACGTTTACGGCGACTACATCAACGAGGATATTTCGCAGCCCGCTGGTTTAAGCCGTCCAGTTGCCATGCCGACTAACGTTGTTACCCTGCAGCGGAAGGCTGACTAGCGGCCAGGCGGTATATATGAGCCACTTGTGTAACCCGGGGGGAGACGACGCAGCGACTCTTGGTACTTTGCAGCCTGAACTGTCTTCCACAGCTTTTTGAATTCTTCTTCCCCTTCAGGTGTCTGAAGGGAGCCAATCCATTCATGCATAGTCAGTTCTCGGTCATCGCCGTCGCGTGCTGCAACCGTCTGACCGCGTGGCCAATTTTGAATTTCAACGAGCCCAATTAGACGTTTTAACTCCAAGACGAATATACGGGCGTCTTCCACTAGAATAAAATATTCTCTTGAGCGTTCCTTACTGAACGGGTTCCCGTAGTACAAGAGGTACTCACCCAACTCCAGGGCGTCCATTCGGACGTAAGCGCCTAAAGTTCCCACCGCCTGTCTCATCGTAGCTTCACCCATCGATGAGTCGGCAATGTACCGCCGGACTTCGATGGAATCCAAGAATTCTTGGAGCGGGTTGCTCTCGCGGCTCATCCATCTACGAAACCCTGAATCAGGTACCTTGTCGAACCATTCGAGGCCTTGTTCTAGACGCTGCAGGCGAACATACTGGTCAAGTACACGCCAAGATCCAATTATTTGAGCCCACTCGTCATTGGTCTGGAAGTTGAACGTTCGTGTGACTACGTTGATGGAAGCTCGAAATTTCTGTTCAATTTCTCTCAAGCTTTCGAGCGATTGGCTTAAGTCATTCTCAGACGTGGTACCCAATACTTGGTTTGCAAGCTCTATGTATTGATCCATCGCGTTTATCGCCTGGTCGAAGTATTTGTGGACATCGCGGGCGTGCTCTGAGATAACTTCATATCGCTCGTTCGAACAAAAATCATCAATTAGATCGCGGAAGGCGTTCCAAGCGGTTAACGACAATCCGTTGACGCGGTCAAGTACAGCTTTTTCTTCGCGTTCGTTGGTGAATGTAGCCAAGATGACAAGTGCAAGTGGCGCGCCAATAAGAAAACCCGTTATGGCGGCCAAGACGTTTGGTATGTAGGACTTGTTCTCCCACCATGGGTGAGAGGTAAGATCGGTTGTGATAAATATCCCGCTCAAGCTGATTCCCAGGATGAGTGATCCCCAGATTAAGCGCCGTGTAAAGCGTTTAAATCCAGAGTATGTCTTCACGATATCGGATGTCTTGGCTGATTTCCTCAGCTTTCGCCAGCATCGGCCCATGGCCGCGCATATTACCGAACTTGAAGACGCTTAGATCTGTTGGAGTCGATTTAACTCTGATGATCGAATCCCGCGATCTTCCAGCAAACTCCGCCTCTGACGTGGGCGGGCAGCACTTGGGCAGCACAACCGCCCTGGTGGCCTTGACCTTCTCCGATGATTCAAGCGGTCGAATTGGATGCTCTGATTCAATGAAAGCCATTGATAGACAAGGGATTCAATACGATTCGATGAATGTCCGAACCCCGTTGGAAGGCGTCCAGTTTCGGCACAAAATCGCCAGACCGCAAGACTCATAATCCGTTGGTCGTGGATTCGAGCCCCACCCGCCCCACTTCAGAGGCTATTTTTCAAGATCAAATTTTGTGAGTCATCGTTTATTCACCGGTTATTTGTGAGTCATCGTTTATTCACCGGTTACAGGGGAGGGGTCCCCTCTTCGCGCTGGTCATCTGGCGTTTCGACGGCGGCCCGCCACGCCTCCCGTACGAGGTCGAGAGCCTCGCGCGCAGAGACCGTGAGGCGGGTCTGCCCGGCAAGCTGCGACCGCCATTCCGCGTCGGTGGGGGCGGACCTAAAGAGCCACGGCGCCGGAGGCTGGTTGGTCGGGCCATGACGGCGGTAGAGGTCCACGGCCCTTCGGTCGATGGCGCCTAGCCTGCTTGGAGCCCATAGGTCCCAGAGGTCTCGAGCGCCTTTCCGCTCAGCCCACGTCGATGTCTTCGACGCGGCGAAGGCTGGAAGTGTTGGGACGAACAACTCGGCCGCAGGTGTGTCGGTGTAGCGCTGGACGAGAGCGCGTCGCTCGCCAGGCCACATGACGCGGTCCCGGGCGGAGAGCAACTGAATCCGCACGGAGAGACCGCTCTGCGATCGAAGGACTGCCGACGCCGTGCTCGCCACGTTGCCCAGCGTCGGTTCGAGGGTGAGGCGGCCGTGCGAGCGAGCCAGTGCCCGGGGGAGTTCGGCGTCGAGCGCAGCCGCTACCGCCTTGCGATCGTCGAGGGCGATCAGGTCGATGTCCTCGCTGAGTCGTCCATCCGGTAGGTGCGTGCGTGCCAGCGCCGTGCCGCCGATGAATTGGATCTGGTCGCCAATACTGGTGCCGAGGAAGGCGAGCACGTGGGAGATGAGGTGATCGCGCTCGACCTGCTCGACGGAGACGCCGAATTGTTCGGCGACCCCGTCGCGTTCATCGCCGTTCACGATTGGGCCCACGCCTCGGCCCGGCGCAGCGACGCGACGCGGCGCTGCTCGCCGGCGAGCGTCTCGAGGCGGCCGCGGTCGCTTCGCGCGTAGAGGGCGGCGACCGCAGATCGAACGTCGACTCCGACGTCTCCGAGTTGCGGGCGATGGGCAAGGTCGAGCACCGTCTGTTCCGGTGTGGTCACGAGAGCCGGACCGAGGGCTGTCTCGACGCGCTCGGCATCCAGAATGGCGGTGTCGCGCTTGACGAACCGGACGACCGCAGCCCGGTCGGACAGCGCGATCTCGCGGTGTTGGCGGGGCGCGGCGATCGTCGCGATTGCCAGGGCGCGTGGGATCGCCCCGTGCAGGCGGGCTGCGCTCGGGCCCATGACGACGGCGTCGTCCGGCCCGTAGATCGCTGCTGCGATGCCGGCGGCGGTGGCCTCCAGGCCCGGCGTCCAGGCGCGGCCCACCATGTCTTGCGGGACGACGACGTAGTAGCCGTCTGCGACTCGGTGGAGAACACCGCGTTCACTGAGTCGGACCAACTGTGCCCGGGGATGGGCATAGATTCCCTCGGCGTCGCGCGGACGGACGGTCCTCATCGGTGCGCGTGCAAGGGCAGGCGGCAGAGGAGTGCTGCGGTTAGGCGCCATTCTCGCTCCTTGAGTATGCAAAACGTATCTCTGTACAGTACGAAATGCATACTTACTGACGCAAGTGCGACGAGGAGGGCTATTTGTCGAGCTGGCCATCGGGATCGTGGACGATTCGGTCGAGAAGGTCGGCCACTTGAGTGTGAACCCGGCCGCGACTCATGTACTTGTCTTGAGTCATCGAGACGTTGGTGTGGCCAAGGTGGTCGGCGCCGATGCGGGCCGATAGCCCCTCGTCGTCGATCAGGGTGGCAAGCGACTTGCGGAAGCTGTGCGTCGTGGTGCCAGGTAATCCGAGCCCGTCGCGAACCTTGCGCCACTGCGTGTTGAAGTTGTTGGGGTCTCGGAGTGTTCCGGCCGCCGACGAGAAGATCATCTGCTGCTCGCCGAGGAACGGTCTTTGACGCCGCTCCTTCAGGACGTCGACGGCAAAGCCGGGCAGCGGCAGAGTGCGCAGGCCAGCTTCACTCTTGGCGTTGTCATTGCGTTGAAGCCCTTGCCCCGTCGCGGCGAAACACCTTTCCGGTTACCGACAGGGTCCCTGCATCGGGATCGAAGTCACTCCAGAGCAGACCCAGGAGCTCCGACTCGCGCAGGCCGGTGGCGATCAACAGGGTGATCGGGTCGACCAGGTCGAGGATGTGGCACTCGTCCGATGCGCGCAGTCGCACTAGCAGCGCGCGCAACTGCTCGGCAGTCAATGCGGTGGCGTCGCTGGGGCATGGTTTCGACGCCGTATCGTCTCGGGCAGCGACCCGGCAATGAGATCCGTGGCGCTTCCGGTTCGGCTGGCGAAAGCGCACACTGGGTGATCTGTTGCAACTAAGCCGGGTGGGCGGTTATGACGACTAGCTATTGGGCCGAGACGCGTCCATGCCCGAAGTGTCAGCACTTTGGGCACGTCGTCGGCGATGACGTGGAAACGTTCAAAACGTGGTACGGGGAAGTGCGCCGCCTGCCGCTCGACTGTCCTCACTGCTCCTGCAGATTGCCGATCGCGCTGCTGTTCGGCGTCCTCGTAAAGTGGAGGCGTCGGAAAGACGCGCGATAGTTTTGCGTCCCCGAGAGGGGATCTCTCGGGAGTGCAGACTCTGGACGGGTTTTCACAGCGGCTGCAGGGTTTTGTAGATTTATCACTCCAAGGGAGTAACTCGTCAGGCTTTGCGCGGATACCAGTCCGGTATTTGGTCGTCCGGACGCGGAAACCTTGTCAGGTCATCGATATAGGCCTCGTCGGTTGGGGGAAGCTGCCAGTCCGCCCTCTTCGTATAATTAAAGTCAAATTCGTAACGCCCGTTCTCAAGCTTTAGCGCCGCCGAGAGCCACACGCCGTTTCCCTGGTCTGCCATGTATTTCCGCAGCGCTTCCATCGCATCGATTAAGGCCATCGGTGGCTCTACCGGCTCGACATTTCCGCTGCTATCGGTGATGTGCGCGACGACTTCGATGACCGGACCTGCTTCGCGATAGTGGAGCACGCAGGTTGTCCAGCCGTCCCTTGGCAAGCTGTAGAAAAGCAGTTTCGCCGCATCCTGTTGAATTTCACCAAGCCCAACGAGATACGGTTTGGCGGCGTCCTCAGTCACAAACTAAGCCTGCTTTCAATTTCGAAACCGACGAACGCCCGGCCACCAGTTGCCTGCGCTGACTGAGAAGTATGCCGGCTCTTCGCAGTTGAGGGTGTAGTGGCGGTTGGCGCGTCGTTGCCACGATAGGGGTCTTCCGATGATGGGAGTTCTCAAGCTCGCCCATCCGAAAGACCTCGACTTGCCCGACGCTACCTTCGATTGCCCTGATCTGACCACGTTTTGCCGCCTCGGCGAGCTTGGGTTGGAGGTGACTGGACAACGCCTGCGACCCGATCGGGCGGTGCTGGCGTGTCGGATCACCGACGACGACTCGTGGTGCCGCCGCTGCGGCGAAGAGGGCAGTCCGCGTGACAGCGTCACCCGCACGCTGGCCCATGAACCGTTCGGGTGGCGGCCCACCACGCTGCTGGTGACAATCCGCCGCTACCGATGCGCAGGATGCGCCCATGTGTGGCGACGAGACACCAGCAGGGCCGCCGAACCACGCGTCAAGCTCTCCCGGCGGGCACTGCAGTGGGCACTGGAAGCCATTGTCTGCCAACACCTGTCGGTGGCCCGGGTCGCCGAGGGGTTGGCAGTGTCATGGAACACCGCCAACAACGCGGTGCTCACCGAAGGCCAGCGGGTGCTGATCGCCGATCCGGTCCGCTTCGACGGCGTAGCGGTGATCGGCGTCGACGAGCACGTGTGGCGCCACACCCGCTGCGGCGACAAGTACGTCACCGTCATCATCGATCTGACCCCCGTGCGCGACAAGACCGGCCCGGCCCGGCTGCTCGACATGGTCGAGGGTCGCTCCAAGAAGGCATTCGCCGACTGGCCACAGCACTGGCGTGATGGTGTGGACGTCGTTGCCATGGACGGGTTCTCTGGGTTCAAGACCGCCACTACCGAAGAGCTGCCCGAAGCGGCCACGGTGATGGATCCCTTCCACGTGGTCCGGCTGGCCGGCAACGCCCTTGACGAGTGTCGGCGCCGCGTGCAGTTGGCCACCCGAGGCCACCGGGGCCGCAAGACCGACCCGCTCTACGCCTGTCGACGCAACACCGTGGCCGCCTACCGCGAACCCGACCGCACCAAGGGCCGCACCATGATGGCCGCATTGATCACCACTCTGAGCAGCGGTGTTCCCAAGCCGCTGCAAGAACTGATCACCCTGGGTCGCACACTCAAGAAGCGAGCAGCCGACGTCCTGGCCTACTTCGACCGACCCGGCACGAGTAACGGCCCGACCGAAGCGATCAACGGCCGCCTCGAACATCTCCGCGGATCGGCCCTGGGCTTTCGCAACCTCACCAATTACATCGCCCGATCACTCCTAGAAACCGGCGGATTCAGACCCCAACTACACCGTCAATCATGAAGAGCCTCTAATCCCTTGTGCGAGAATATCTTCCAAGTAGTGGCTTCCAGTGGTCGTCGCGCGACCTGTCGAGACTTTCAGCGCCCGCAGTGCAACCAGTGCCCGTGCACGGCAGTTGCCGTCGATCAAGGTGGTGCTGCGCCATTCCGCTCTTAAAGTGTGCAAAACCGCCGATGTCATGGAATCAGCAGGGTGCGACCGCGCAGTGCGCCATCCTCGCTTTGTTGGTGCACCTGCGCGGTGTCGGCCAGTGGACGCCGTTCGCTGATGTCGAGCTGAAGCCGTCCGAGGTCGACGAGGTCGACGAGGTCGACGATCTGGGTCAGCTGTGTCGTGTCGCTGCGGACGCTGAAGAACACCACACGCTGAGCACGTTCGGGAAATTCCCCACCCGGGTCGGTTACGGAGACCAGGGTCCCGCCAGGCTCGATGACGTCGAGCAGGCCGGCGGTGTCGTCACGGGTGCCAGCGACGAGGTTGATGGCGAGATCGACTGGCCCGTCGAGTGTGTCGGTGATCGTGGCTGCGGTGTAGTCGATGATGTGGTCGGCCCCTACCGCGACTACCGCGCGGACACTGCGGGCGCTTGCGGTGGCGATCACGTTGGCGCCGGCCCGTTTTGCGAGTTGAACGACGAATCCACCGACACCCCCGCCGGCACCGTTGACGAGCACGCGCTGCCCTGCGACGAGGTTGCCGTGCTCGAAGAGTGCCTGCCAGGCGGTGAGCGCGGGTACCGGGATCGCGGCGGCGTCGCTCAGTGGAATGGTGGTGGGGGCCAAGACCAGCAGCTCGGCAGGGGCATTGACGTATTGGGCGCCGGCCCCGGGACCGGTCATGGGCAGGAATGCGATGACCTCGGTTCCGATGGGCGGTTCCTCGACGCCGGGCCCGTGGTCGACGACCGTTCCCGCCAAGTCGAGGCCCAACGTGTGAGGAAGGCGCACGGGCATGATCTCGTCCATGGCTCCTGCCCGGAACCACCTGTCCACCGGATTGAACGCCGTCGCCGCGACCGCGACGAGCACTTCTCCGGGCCCGGGCCGTGGTGTCGGGGCCTCTTCGTAGCGCAAGACGTCGATGTCGCCGTACTCGTGAAAACGGATGGCCTTCATGGTGTTTCTCCTAGACATGGAAAGATCGGAAGTTCAGGTCGCGAGGCGGTCACACGAGCCGTCGCGCTGTCTCGCACGATGACCCCGAGACGCGTTGTCGTGCATCGCTATCCGTTGCTGTAGACCCGATCTGGGCGGATGAGCACCGCTGCCCGGCGCTGTTCGACCATCGCCCGGTCGTACTCGTCCCAGTCGTCGTGTTCGCCGCCGGCTGCGGTGTAGATCGCTCGAAGCAACAGCCGCAGCCCTTCGGCGTCCAGCCAGGGTTGGGGGTCGTCGGGTCCGGCGAGTTCGGCGCGGCCTTCGACCGCCGCCCATTGCCACCCGTTGCGGAAGGTGGCGGTGATCTGCGGTCGGGCCCGCAGGTTCGCCAGTTTGACGGCGCCTACCGCGACCACGGCCAAGACGGTCTCCCCGGTCTCGGGATGGGCGACGACGCCGGCGTTGACCAGCGACGACTGGATGGTGCCGTTGGCTCGCAACGTCGACACCAGCACCAGGCCTTGCTCCTCGCTGGACAGCGATGCTGCTTCTTGAAGTGTGGTCACGAAATGTCCTTTTCGTTGTCGGGGTCCATGCTCGTACTTGGTTCGACCACCGCTGTCGCGGCGCTTGGCCGACGGCTTTCGGCCTTAATGGGGGACCGATCTCGTTCTGCGACGGGCGGATTCATCACCGCGACGCCAAACCGTCGGAGCGTGGAAGCCTCGATGAGGCTCGGGATCCACGATCGATCACCACCGCGGGGCCCCTCCGTCAGCGGGACTCGACGCCATCCGCATCGATGGGACGGGGAGTCGATTGTTGGTGTGCGCGTGGCTTCTTCACGAAGCGATGGATGGCTTCGTAGGCATGCTGTTGTATTGCCGGGTCCTTGAAGTCGGCGACGATGGCAGCCTGATCCTCGAGGGGCCCGACGACTTTGCCCGGTCTGCTGGCGTAGAACACACCGCTGCGCAACCGATCGTCGGTGACACCGTCGGCCAAACGCTGGGCGCCCTTCTCCAACTGGTGTCCGACACCCAGCGCGGGAAGGACATAGGGCAACATGACGTGATTCATCATGGCCCGAGTGACGGAGCCCATGTCGCGCAACGCGTCCGTTCCCGCGGTGTTGCCTGGGCTCACGGTAAGCAGCCGCAGGTCGGGATGCTTACGCGCCAGCGCCGACATCCACAACGCACCAAGATATTTCACCTGTCCGTAGGCGAGGAACGTATTGAACTTGTGCTGCAGGAAGTACGAACCGTCGATGACGCTGGCGAACTCCTCCACCGAATGGTTGGTGAACGTAGGCCGCGGCATCCGCATCATGCGAACACCGCGCGCCGCCTCGCTGCCCACCAGGACCGCGGTGTTGGTCAACGCCCCGACGGCGAGGAGATTCTCGAGTAGGACGACGTGGCCCAATACGTTGGAACCGAAGACATGCGTGACGCCATCGGCGGTGAGCGCCAGCGGTGTTGGCCCGCCGGTGCCGCCGGCGTTCATGACGACTGAATGCAGAGGGCCATCCAATGTGCTCAGCGCGGACCTCACCGAGTCCAAGTCGGTCAGGTCCATTCGAACGACCGTGAAGACGGCCCTGCCCGTGAGGCTCTCCAGGTCGGCGGCCGCAGACTGCCCGCTGTCGGTGTTGCGACACGCCAGATAGATCTGGTCGAAATCGCTGGTAAGAGCGAGTTGGCGCGCCACCTCCTTGCCGAGCCCAACGTTGGCACCGGTGATCAGAACCGCCTTGGAAGACGTCGTAGCCATGCTGTCATTTCCTTTCGATGAAGAGTTCGCGCCGGGTGGCGTCGATGACGCAACCCGATCCGTGAGCGTGGCGGTACAGCTCGAGGAACAGCCCAAAGACCCAGGGCTTCGTTGATGTCATGTACTCGGCAGTACGCGGTCGGTGGCGAGTGTCGACGTCATGATGCCCCTTCTGTAGAGGATGCCTGCCTTAACCTACACCAATTTTGTATCAGTCACTACATAATTACTCTGGACTACGCGGATGTCAACCATCAAGGTCGTCCGCCGTAGATGGCGTCGATAACGTTAAAAATGTTGGTAAGAAATAGGTTTAGGTCGATTCATGCTCAAGAAATAGCCGTACCTCAGCAAAGTGCCGTCGCATCGGCAGCAGCTGCGATTGCTTCATGTTATGTAGTAATCAATACACTATCGGGCAACCTTGGGGGCTATACTGTCGTCCAGGTTGCCGCGGGCAGACCGCGCAGAACCCGGTAGGTCGACATCGGGTTCGGGGCGGTGTGTGCACGCATGAAGACTCGGAACAGGATCAGACGAATCGGAAGGGAGATCAGGTCAGCGCGGCCCGCAGCGGCGGATCTCGCCAGACCTGGCCAACGTGATGGCAACGAACGAAACGATCGCCGAGCCGCAACGGCTCACCCCCAAGGGACGAGCCACGCGGGAGCGGATCGTGGCTACCGCAGCGCAGCTGATGTACGACCACGGTGTCGCCGGCACGAGTCTCGGCGACGTCCAGAAGACGGCAGGAGTGGGCGCTTCGCAGGTGTATCACTACTTCGCGGACAAGGATTCGCTGATCAGGGCCGTCGTCGCGCACCGTATCCAGGCGCTGCTGGCAACGCTCGGCGGGCTGGACAGCATGGAGGGGTTGCGCGCCTGGCGAGACTTCCTCGTCGACACGCTCGGCCAGCGCAACTGTGCCGGCGGCTGCCCGGTCGGGTCGCTGGCCGGGGAGCTGGCCGAGTCCTTGCAGGAGTGTCGAACTGACCTCGCCGGTGGATTCGACCAATGGGAAGCCGCGATCCGCGCGGGTCTGCAGGCCATGTGCGACCGAGGCGAGCTGCGCCGCAAGGCCAACCCAGACCGGCTGGCGACGGCGCTGTTGGCTGCGGTCGAAGGCGGCATGCTGCTCGCACAGGTTCGCCGCGACCCCGCTCCCCTGGCAACGGCACTCGATGAGGTCCTCGATCGCATCGAGGAGCTGAGAACCCGACGCGCGCAGGGCCGTCAGTGAGCCAGCCGACAGGGCCTCTCATCGCAGTGGCTATCGTGGTGAATGCCTAGGCGTCACAACTGTATTCGCCAACAGCGAAGGTCTGCGATCGCCGGCGGGCCATGGGTAGCCGCCGGCTACCGAACACGCTCACCGCGGTACCCTCCCGAATGGGTGCCTCGGAGTGTTCACCCGCCGGCGAGGGAGATCCAGCCTCGTTTGATTGTGCCGCTTAGGCTGGTCGCCGTCGGCGATGCCTGATGGCCATGGCAGGGCGGCACTAGGTGGTCGTCATGGTGTGTAGGGGTCTAGTGCGGTGACGTCGAACTCGCTGTAGGGCCGGATCGGCAAGCTCGCGAGCGCCACGTCCAGGGCGTTGGCATCAGCGGCTGACCAGATGCCGATGTTCGTGCGAGTACCAGGCAACCGCCAGAGCTGCCGAATCACTCCCTGAGACAGCAGCTCTCGGCCTCTAGACCGTTCACGCTCGAGGAGAGCTGCACGTTCGTCCTCGGGTAGCTCGTAGGCGCGGGCAAAGTCCACGCGAACCAGGAAGTCCATCTTCGCTCCATCCTTTCGTTGTCGGTGCAGTTGGTGCAGCGGCACTGCTCTCGCCGATGGCCGGTCGTCAATCGTGGGGTGACGTCTGTGGAGGAGCACGGTCCCTACGTGAGGTGGGCCGCAAGCGAGTCTGCGGGTGCCGGTGGCCTTCGTTTGGTGCATTCACGGCCCGGAAGTGTTACGGACTCTTGCGTCGTCGCAGTACATCTGCGTCGCAGTGGCCCTAGCGACGAAGACTCCTTGCTAGTCGAGAACCGCGATCGCCTCCACCTCGACGAGGTGCTCGGGGACGAACAATGCGGCGACACCGATCAAGGTGCCCGGCGGCACGAACGTAGTGACACCGAGTTTGGCGCAGGCACGGGCGCGGCCCTCTTGGACCAAGGGCATCTTGTCCACGGTCCAGTCGGTCACGTAGTTGGTCAGTTTGACGATGTTGTCGAAGGAGCCGCCTACCTCGGCGAGTGCGGCGCCGACGTTGAGATAGCACTGCTCGACTTGGGCGGCGAGATCGCCCTCACCGACCAGCGCGCCGTCGGCATCCCATGCGACCTGCCCGGCCATGAACACGAGCCGGGAACCGGTGGCGATCGACACCTGGCGGAAAAACTCGACCTTCGGCAGGCCCTGCGGGTCCGTCAAGGTGATGCTCATGTGGAACTCCTCATTCTGTCGTGTGAAAACCGTTAGCCCTTCATTGCGAGAACACCTGGCATATCCACCCGATCGGATCACGGTGCCGCCGCACCCCGGCCATCGCCCCGCGTCCGAAACTAGGCCATGTGGTGACTTGTAATGCCATAGATTTCAACCACATTCATCGACGGTGCTTGACGGACAATTACCACCATCCACGAGCAATTGCCGCATTGGCTGGAACGGCGGCTTGATCTGAGCGGACTGCTCATGGGACGGGTGCCGCCTCTGCCGCGCGGTCGGCCAAGGCGTCGATCCACCGCAGCATTCGCTGGCTCTGGCGGTGCATCAGGTCGGGGTCGCGCAGCGAGTGGGTGAGCACGGCCGTGCCCTGGTAGGCGGCGACCAACGTGACCGCCAGATCGCGCGCGTCGGGTCGTCCCATCTCCCGGAACTGCGTCTCGGCCCAGTCGACTACCACACCCAGCAGCTCCTGGCTGCGAGAAGACGCGTCGATCCCAAAGCGCTTGTCCAGCTCGGAGGCGAGCGTTCCGATCGGGCACCCGTACTGCGAGATGGAGTCGCGGTTGGCGTCGAGCTCGTCAACGAGAGCCTTCAGGCGCGTGCGCGGTGTCCGTCGCCGATTCAGACGTGCGAGCAGCTCGTCACGTTCCTCGGAATAGCCTTCGACGATCGCGTCGACCAACTCGTCTTTAGTCTTGAAGTAGTAAAAGATGTTCCCCACGGCCACGTTGGCCTCAGTGGCGACGTCGGCCAACGTCGTCCGCTCGACGCCTTGGTGGTAGATCATCCGGCGAGCACCCTCGACCAGCTGCTGACGTTTCTGGGCACCCTGCGCTCTGCGCGTCCCGACCACGTTCACCGCCTTCATGAGTTGGTTGACTGACTAAAGCATAGCGCTCGACGGACGACTTCCTTCAGTTTCGGGCCGCGAAGACCGACTGAGTGGTCCTGGATGATCGGTCACCATCTCGCCAGCTGGGTTGGCTTTCAATCCGAATCGCCTCGCCACGCCCGATAGTCATCGAGATGTTAGGTTAGTTGTCCAACCAACTATTGAGGAGCAATGCTCGGATGCGTACTCGACTGCCCCACGCGTCGACCTCGTCGTCGCCGCGCGGGCGACCCACCCTCGCACTGCTCTGCCTCGACGAGCGCTCGTGTGGTCGTGGTCGGCTCAGCCTTGGGTGGGCATCGGCTGATGACCGCCTCGCACGCAATCGAAAGGCGCAGTGGTGAAGGAATTTTCGATCGGAAGCGCGATTAGGCGACGCTGGACGGTGATCCTGACGGTGCTCGTGGTGGCGGTCGCGGGTTTCGGCGTGGACCGGCTGCACGGCATCTTCGGCTCGAATGACGTGGTGTCGTGGCCGCGCGCCGACTCGATAGAGAACAGCAAGTACAACCCCAAGCAGGTCCTATTCGAAGTCCTCGGCACTCCGGGGACGGTGGCGACCATCAACTACTTGGACGAACACGCCCAACCTCAGCGCGTCGACGATGCAACGCTGCCCTGGTCGCAACTGCTGACCACCACTGACCCCACCCTCTTCGCCGACCTACGTGCGCAAGGGGGTGCGGACCATCTCACCTGCCGCATCACCGTCAACGGCATCGTCAAGGACGAAAGGTCCACCACCAACGTGAACGGCTACATCTCCTGCCTGGACAAGTCCGCATGAGCGAGCACCGCGTCGAGGACCCGGTCCAGCAGTCGCGAGTCGCGCGCAACATCCGCCGATTCGCCATACCCATCGCGATCTTCTGGGTTGCCGTCGCCGTTCTGACCAACGTCCTCGTTCCCACATTGGAGATCGTCGGCGCGAGACACACGGTGGCCCAAAGCTCGCCGGACTCGCCGTCACTGAAGGCGATGAAGCACATCGGCGCGGTCTTCGGCGAGTTCGATTCCGACAGCAACGCAATGATCGTCCTGGAAGGCGATCAACCCCTTGGCGCCGACGCCCACCAGTTCTACGCCGCCCTGGTGAAGAAGCTGGCTGGCGACCCTCACGTCGAGCACGTCCAGGACTTCTGGGGAGACCCACTGACTGCGGCCGGCTCCCAAAGCAAGGACGGCAAGGCCGCTCTGGTCCAGCTCTACCTGCGGGGCAATCAGGGTGAGTCCACGTCGAACGAATCAGTCGACGCCATCCGCAAGATCGTGGCCGACACGCCGCCGCCGCCCGGAGTCAAGGCCTACGTCACCGGTGCGGCACCGCTTACCACTGACACCTTCGAGATCGGCGGTTCGGAGAACGTCTTGATCACCGCCGTCACCTTCGGGGTCATCGCGGTGATGCTGCTCGTCGTCTACCGCTCGTTCGTCACCATGATCCTGATGCTGATGACGGTCATGGTCGAACTGTCCGCAGCCCGCGGGGTCGTCGCCGCCCTCGCCAACTCCGGGATCATCAGCCTGTCCACCTACACCACGAACCTACTGACCCTGCTGGCGATCGCCGCGGGCGCCGACTACGTGATCTTCGTCGTCGGGCGTTATCAGGAAGCCCGCTCCGCCGGCGAAGACCGAGAAACCGCTTACTACACCATGTTCCGCGGCGTCGTCCACGTCATCGTCGGTTCGGGGCTGACCATCGCCGGGGCCGTGGCCTGCCTGAGCTTCACCCGGTTGCCCTACTTCCAGAGCCTCGGCATACCCGCCGCGCTCGGCGTGCTGGTGGCGCTGGCGGCCGCGCTCACGCTGGGCCCTGCGATGCTGGTGATGGCCAGCCGCTTCGGGCTACTGGAGCCCAAGCACGCGACACGCACCCGCGGTTGGCGGCGTATCGGCACGGTCATCGTGCGGTGGCCCGTTCCCGTTCTCGTCGCATCGATCGCGCTGGCCCTGATCGGCCTACTCGCGTTGCCCGGGTACAAGACCGACTTCGATGCCCGCCCGTACGTGCCCCCCACCTCACCTGCGGCCGTCGGGTACACCGCGGCCGAACGCCACTTCTCCGAGGCACGACTGAACCCCGAGCTGCTGATGATCGAATCCGATCACGACATGCGCAATCCCGCGGACATGATCGTCCTCGAGCGGGTGGCCAAGGCCGTCCTGCACACCCCCGGCATCGCCATGGTGCAGTCGATCACCCGGCCACTCGGCACGCCAATCACGCACAGCTCCATCCCCTTTCAGATAAGTGCGAGTAGCGCCAGCACGATCATGAACCTCAGCTATCAACAGGCAAGAGCTCAGGACATCCTGAAACAAATCGACCAGACGTCCAAGTCGATCGACATCCTGCAACAACAGCTCGCCTTGCAGCAGGCCAGCGTCGCCGCGACCGACGAACAGACCAAGGCGTTCCACGACACCGTCGACACCGTCAACCAGGTCCGCGACAACCTCGCCAACTTCGACGACTTCTTCCGGCCACTGCGCAACTACTTCTACTGGGAACCACACTGCGTCGACATCCCCTCCTGTGCAGCGTTGCGGTCGGTGTTCGACTCCCTCGACGGCATCGACCAGCTCGCCGAGAAATTCGGGACAATCACAGCGAGCCTTGACAAACTCAACGCCCTGCAGCCGCAACTGGCCGCCCTAATCCCACCCCAGCTCGCCGTTCAGCAAGCCAACCGCGACCTGCTCCGCTCGAATTACGCCACGACTGCTGGCATCGACGCGCAGTCCGCGGAGGCGCTCAAGACCGCGACCGCACTGGGCAAGGCCTTCGACGACGCCAAGAACGACGACTCCTTCTACCTGCCTCCCGAAGCGTTCGACAACGCGGACTTCAAGCGCGGCCTCAAACTATTCATGTCACCGGACGGCCACGCCCTGCGCATGACCATCACCCACGAGGGCAAGCCCGCTGCGCCCGAGGGGATCTCGCACATCGACCCGCTCAGGAACGCAGCATTCGACGCACTCAAGGCCACCCCGTTGGCGGACGCCAAGATCTACATCGCTGGAACGGCGGCGACCTACAAGGACATCAAGGAGGGCGCGACGTACGACCTGATGATCGCCGCGCTGGCCGGGATGAGCCTCATTCTGCTGATCATGGTCTTCATCACCAGGAGCTTGATCGCCGCGCTAGTCATCGTGGGCACCGTCGCACTCTCCCTGGGCGCATCCATGGGGCTGTCAATACTGGTGTGGCAGTATATCTTCGGCATCCAGCTGTACTGGGTCATCGTGCCACTGGCCGTCATGCTGCTCTTGGCGGTGGGGGCCGACTACAACCTGCTGCTGATCTCCCGATTCAAGGAGGAGCTACACGCGGGACTCAAGACTGGCAACATCCGCGCGATGGCGGGTACCGGCGGCGTCGTCACAGCGGCGGGTCTGGTCTTCGCCGCCACCATGTCCTCCTTCATCGTCAGCGACCTCGTCATGCTCGGTCAGCTCGGCACTACGATCGGCCTGGGCCTGCTCTTCGACACCTTGATCGTCCGGTCGTTCATGACACCTTCGATTGCGACTCTTCTCGGTCGCTGGTTCTGGTGGCCGCTCAACGTGCGGACCCGACCGGCCAGCCAGATGCTGCAGCCATACGGCTCCCGCATCTCCGTCCGGGAGCTACTCGGCCACCAACGCCGCCCAGCCACCGGACCGACCGACAACTCCGACGACGCCGGTCAGCGGCCATGACATCGACATTCCACAAGGCCCGGCGCGGATTTCGACGTGACGTCGGGCCTGGCGGGACATCCACGATGAGCGTCACGTGGCTCGCACATACTGCCGCGTCGGCTGCCACCGCCCCCTTCCTTGCGGCTCTCGCGAATTCCGATGTCGACACCTACTGCCTCGAGCAGACACCGACATTGCAACCGGCAGCCAATGCGACTGCGGAAACGACCACCTCGGAGCAGCGATGAAAGTCGCATCAACCCTGCTGGTTCGCCGGGCCATCACAAGGTCAGTGGCGCTTGGCTTTCTCGCCGCGTCGATTATGGCGCTGGCCCCAGCCGACCTGGCCGCCGCCGACGCCACCGACGACTTCCCGATCCCGCACCGAATGATCATCACCATCTGTGATGCCGAGCAGTACCTGGCCGCGGCGCGTGATACCAGCCCAATCTACTTCGAGCGGTACATGATCGACCGGAGCAACCGCCCCGCCGACGTCCAGCAGCAGGCCTTCGACCGCATCCACTGGTTCTTCGCCCTTGACCCCGTCGGTCGCAGGCAGTACTCCGAGGACACCGCCACCAACGTCTACTACGAGAACGTGGCCACCCACTGGGGCAACTGGGCCAAGGTCTTCTTCAACAACAAGGGCGTCGTCGCCAAGGCCACCGACGTCTGCATGAACTACCCCAAGGGTGATATGTCCGTGTGGGACTGGCCGGTTACACCGTGACGAGACGCAGCAGCCCATTCGCCGTCCAAGGAGCAAGCCGGAATCGATGAGAATCGGCCGCAACGACCCAGTCTCGCTGAAGCGCGAATTCGGTTGTATAGCACGATGATTCGAGATAACTCGGACAATATACGGCTATCAACGATGTCCGGGAGTGGCCATCTGACTGGTTGGCGGCGGTCTGTTCGCCGCCGGTCTACCAAGTGCGTGTCCCTTACCGGGACTTATGGCATGCGACGGCGGTTGCGGCCTGCGACGCGCGGATATAGCCGCGGGCACTGGTCACGAACGTGATGGTCGCGCACTTCCCGACAGAGTTAGCAATGCAGGTCGACTGGGCTAACGAGGGCGCCCAGTGGTACGCCTTCACCTATGTTGATGGCGGAATGCTCTCTTTCGCTAGCTCTGCGGACGAGCCGATTCGGATTCAACATCTATGCAACGCCTGGTCCGCCATGAACGTTGAACCGCCCCGACATCAGAGGACTTCAGCGCATCGAGCTGTGCGAGCGGGGCAGTCCACTCGGTGCTACTTCGGCAGTGGAATCGGCGTACTGAACTGGGTTCTCGCTGATTTCTCGACCAATTAGACGGTTTTGCGGATACGCGACCTCAATCGGGGTTTCCACGGCGGCGGGCTGGCACGGCAAGCTGCGCCCGCCATTCGGCGTCGGTGGCGCGGAATTGACGAGCCACGGCGCCGGAGGCCGGTGGGTCGGCCCATGACGGCGCTTGAGGTTAGCCGCCCTGTAAGGTCGCGGGCGCTGTACCGGTCCGCCCACGTCGACGTCTTCGACGCGGCGAAAGCCGGCAGTGTGGGGACGAACGGCTCGCCCGCCGGTTGTCAACGGCAAGTTGGGATTGATGCCTCTGGGGGCGTGGCGGCGTCGGCGGAGGCCGTGTTGTTGGTTTGATCTGTGGGTGGTCGGTGTCGGGTCCGCGAGTACTGGGCTTGTGGTTTTGCGTGGCAACAGTGGGTCGGGAAAGTCGACGGTGGCACGTGAGCTGCAGAACCGTCATGTGCGGCAGCTGGCGGTAGTCAGTCAGGACGTGTTGCGTCGCGAGGTGTTGCGCGTGCGTGACCGCTCGGAAAACCCCGCGGTCGAATTGATTGACCTGGTTGCCCGGTTCGCGCTCGACCGCGGCATGCACGTCGTCATCGAGGGCATCTTGTATGCCGACATCTATGGCTCGATGTTGCGATCATTGGCCGCTGACCATCGAGGGGCCACCGCGTTCTTCAGGTTCGACTTGCCGTTCAAGGAAACACTGCGGCGTCATTGTGCCAAGGGCTGCAACGATTTCGGCGAGCGGGAGTTGCGGCAGTGGTGGCGCGATCGCGATGCCCTTCCCGGGTGCGCAGAAGAGGTCATCGGCGTCGATCAGAAGGTGGACGATATCGCCGATCTCATCGACACGGCGGTGCGGTGGTGATCGATGAGTAGGTGGTGCGGTCCTTGGCGAGCAGTTGGCGGCGTGTGCGGGTGCTCTAGGAGTCTCCGATCTGGGCGAGCACTTGGGCCCGTCCGCGTCATTCCCGGTCACTGAGTGTGCAAATCGGTGCCTTTAGCCTCCGAAATGCGTACTGGCGATATAAGAATCGAAACGTCGGTGGGCCGACATGGTCGGCGCCGACGCGTGCCGATAGCCCTTCGTCATCGATGAGGGCGGCAAGCGAGTTGCGGAAGCTGCGCGTGGTGATGCCGGGCACTCCGAGCCCGTTGCGAACCTTGCGCCACTGTGTGTTGAAGTTGTTGGGGTCTCGGAGTGTTCGGACAGGCGCCGTCGTGGCCGGCGACGCCGTGAGGCAACGGCAGGTGCCCGACGGCCGCTTTCTCCGGTGAGCGTGCGCCTGCAGGGTGATACTCAGAGCGTGCACGGTGACGAACACTTGACCGCCCACGATCAGCTGATGCATTGCCTGCTGCGTTCGTATCCGACCCTGGCCGAGACCAAGAGGGTCTTCGACATCACCACCGGGAAACCGAAACTTGCGCTGCTTAGCGACAACGAGGCGATCTGGGTATTCGACCCGGCCACGAACGCACTCGTCGCCTCGGCCTGGCTGGCGCAAGTAACCGCTACCCCGGCGAGGCGCGTTCCGGAGGCGTCCCGGATGTCTTCCTGGGTCGTGCCGATCCTCGTCGTATGCGTTCCAGGCTTTCGGCGACTGACGATCGGCTGTATCGACCTTCCCGCGAATCTGTTGTCAATGCGTGCCCTGGGCAGACTCCGCTTCTCGTGGTACGGGTCGGTGCAACGCGAACAAAAGGGTCCGGCGTACTTCGTCACGGGCGGAGAGTGGCTAGCGCTCGTCGAGAAGTTCGGCCTGACATCGCAACTCGAAGACAGGGATGTCAAAAGGGTCAAGAGCTACCCGTGGCGCTCTGCCACAACAGATCCGAGTCCCTGAACGGGGATGATGTCAGCTGCGGTCGGGTTCGACTGCGAAGCTGGGAGACCATCCGGGCACCGTCGGTCGACTTCATGCTCTCTGTCGAGTTGGCAAACGGGGGAAAGGCGCGCGACGCTCGAACCTGTTCTTGATTCCTTTGACAAGCGTTGGACCGATGCTGAGGGCTAACAAGCCGCCGGCAACGACTGCGCCCTGTTCGCTGTGGAGGGTGCCCTCGGCTGCCAGATAGGCATACGGCGCGACGAATGCGGAGCCAGCAAGAGCGTAGGCACTCACCTTGCGCGATGTCTTGTAGTGTTCATTGTTCGCATTTCTCGCTAAGTCGCCGATGCCCCATACGTACGGAGCGGTGGTAGCGAGTTCAATGCCTAGGAATGCGTGCCAATCGGCATGAGTGACCGGCGTTATGCTTTCCGCCACTACACCGGTCCGTGCGGCCGTGTATGCCATCAACCCAGCTGCCGCTAGGATTTCCGGGCGGTAGCGCACCAACACTTCCTTTAGCTTCCCCTTGATGGCACCTCGTTTTAGAATCCCCAACGCTTGTTTTTCTCGTTGGGCGACGTCATCCCAGTCGTTAGTCCTCATTTTGCCAACGAGGTCGCCGTAACCATAGGTATCCAAGGCCGAGAGAATTTCGTCCGACATGAGACTCGCATCGGCGCCGGCACCGAAGTACTTTACGACGCCCTCTTGGACCCCCCGATAGGGATTCTTCTTGTCTCTAGACGCCTTGGCGATGTTGACGGCCGCATCTTCCGCGCGCAATATCGCTGGTGAGGCCGGTTGGCCAGGATAGGGCAGGTCAGGGCCGAGTCGCATGAACGACTCACCAAAGAGCAACCCAAAGGCTTTGTACAGCATCGGGTTGCACGCCATGATCAACGACTTCTTGCCGTTCTGGTCTTCGTAACATGCATCGATGAAGATTTTCTTGTACAGCATCAGTGCAGCCGTACCGCTTGCGGCAAGGTCCTTATCACGGGCCAAGGCGGAAACCTCAACCAGATTGTCGGTACCGGCTGATGCCAGAACTGCGAGGGCCCGCGAATCAAAATCCTTCTTGTACTTCAGCACGGGAAAGGAACTCTCGCCCTTTTGGGGATCGAAATTAATGATACGAACGGTCGCCAAAACGGTCTTTTGATTCTTGGGCACGACGACGTAATACGTCGAGTGGCTGGCGTACGGATCACTTTCTTCGCTCAGGACTCCCAGATGGTTGATTTCGGAATCGGTGACGAAATCCCGTTTCAAGTAGACGTCGGCCATCAGCTGGCGAGCCTTGAGGATCAGTTCGGGATCGTCCGTGGAGAAGCATTCCATATCGTCGTTCATGTGTTTGCCAGACTTGAAGCCAGTTCGCGCCGTTGACCGAACCGCCGCCGGCGATCCGGCTTCCTTGTATTCGGGCGTGTTCGGGACTGGTTTTGCCCACGTCGGGGTGTCTGCGCTACTCGTTGGGACCAGGGTGGAGGTTGAACTCCCCATCGTCGACTCCTTGGATCCGATTCGTTGCAGGGCGCCGTAGATGGCGCCTGGGCGGTTGGCCTTTGCCAGCTGGTGCTGGCGGCACGACTAGCGCACGCCGGCCAGCCATTCCGTGAAGATAGGGTGGGTGTCTTGGAGAATTCTCAACGGATTTTCTGGCGTACCCCAACCCACTCCATCGCCTTAACCTGAACGCGGTAGATGACGCGATTAGTCCTTGGCGTTCTCGCCATCACCGACATGAACGGTGGTGAGCTTGCCGGCCAGGGACTGAGCGTGGTCACGAACCCAGCACAGTGGAACGGCCGAAACCGCTTACAGCTGGCCGACGCTCGTCACGAGCACCGTGCCAACGCCGGTAACCGTGCCGATGGTCGGCGCCGGTAAGAACGCCGCATGCGCACCAAAGGCGCGATGGGTTGTCCTCAAGCGGGCGAGCGGGATCGGACCTGACGGATTGCTGGCCCGAACGGAATCGATGTACTGACAGATCTGGTCGTTGAAGGCGTACCGAAACGTGGAACAGCGGTTCTCGTGCTGACGCTCTTCGAACGCATGCGAGGCGCAGCCACCCATACGGGCCGGGAGTGGACGGCCGTAGATGCCACCGGAGTCGCGTGGTCGGATGGTCGTCATCGCGCCTGCGCGAGCTCGGCCGGGATCGGTGTGCGCGCGCGTCCCGACGAGGGTGCCGTCCACGTCAGGAAACGATTGCCGGCATTGCTTCCCAGCCGCGTACGGTCGAGGTGCGCGACCGAATTGCGCCCGCCAGGTCGAGGTCCCACTCGGGCCAGCGCTTGAGCACTTCTTCCAGAGCCACACGGCCCTCTAGGCGCGCTAGCGGGGAGCCGACGCAGAAGTGCGCGCCACGGCCAAAGGTCAAGTGGCCACCAGGCTTCCGGTGGATGTCGAACGTGTCGGGATCCTCGAAGTGACGTTCGTCGCGATTGGCGGAGGCCAGCATGACGAGCAGGGCGCTGCCCGCCGGCACGACTTGCTCTTGAAATGTCACGTCGTCGGTTGCGACGTAACGCGCAACGTGTGGCCCCGGTGGCTCGTACCGGAGTAGCTCCTCGATCGCCACTGGAATGAGCCCGTGGTCTTCGGCGAGTTCCTTGCGTTGATTTGGGTGCTCTGCCAGGACCTTGCCCATCCAGCCAAATAGTCGTCCGGTGGTCTCGACGCCCGCGCCTGCGACAACCGCCAAGAAGACGACGAGTTCCTGCTTCGTCAACTTCCGCGTAGTTCCGTTCTCATCATCGAACTCCACGTTGAGCAGCTCGGTGATGAGATCGTCCGACGGGTTCTTCTCGCGCCATTCGACGTACTCACCGAACATCTCTCCTGTGAAATAGCGGTCCTTCTTGACGGACATGGGCTTACCGGGCTCATTGCGCAAAGCCTGGTTGGCGTGCTCACGCACGGCCGGTTGTTCGGAGTCGGGGATGCCTGCGAGCATGCCGATCGTGCGCATCGGAAGTTCGGCGCCCAGATCTGCGACGAAGTCGAAGCGGTCTCCGCCGACGAGCGGATCGAGGCAGGCGACGCAGAACGCGCGGATCTTATCCTCGATTGCCCGCATCTTCTTGGGCGTAAAGGCTTTTGACACGATGGCCCTGTGAATGGTGTGCAGCGGCGGATCCTCATTGATGAAGATGCCTCGGGGCATCACCGGGTCAGCCATGACAACTTCGAGAATGTCACCCTTCGCCGAGCTCAGACGCACCGTATCCCTCAGTGCCGCATCGACGTCGGTGTAGCGGCTCACGCCCCAAAAGTCATGCCGCTCGTTGTAGTAGACCGGGCATTCGTCGCGCAGGCGGCGATAGGTGGGATACGGATCGAGGTCGATGTTGAAGTCCCATGGGTCGTAATACAGATCGCTCAAGGTTGACTCCTAGTCAGCTATAGCGTGCGCTGTACGACTGTATAGGCAAGGCAATCGCTGGGCAACCATGCCTTCGCTTCAAAGTCGTAGCGCATCGATATCGAAGTGGTGCCTGAGCCGGGCTATACGATCGTATGTTCCGAGACTGACGCAGAGGAGCGCCGGCGAGAATGAAGCGCTCGCATCGCGCGGCGGAACGTCTACCGCTGAATCTCGTTGCTCGGAAGGGCGGTCAGCGCAGAATCGTTCCGCCATCGACGTTCATCACTTGCCCATTGATCCACTTTCCTTCGCCCGAGAGCAGAAACGCGACCAGCGATGCGACGTCATCGGGTTCGCCGACGCGAGTGCTGCGCATGCGCTTTAGCGCTGCTGCCTCGAGATCGGGCCACTGTGGGGCCGACCGGATGGTGTCGGTGGCGGTGAAGCCGGGAGCTACCGCGTTGCAGCGGATTCCTTCCTTGCCCCATCGTGATGCCACGTGTCGGGTGAGGGCACCTATTCCGGCCTTGGCCGTGGCGTAGGCGGGACGGACGGGTTCGCCTTGGAAGGCGGCCGCTGATGACATGTTCACGATGGCTCCACCACCGTTGGCGAGCATGAGAGGTATGGCGTGCTTCATGGCGCAGACATACCCGCGCAGGTTCACCGTCATCACCCGGTCCCACAGGTCGAGATCTATGGACACGACGTCGGTATCGGCGGCGAGCGTGCTCATGTCCGCACCCACGTTGAACGTGGCGTCGACTCCACCGAAGGTGTCCAGGGTTGCCGAGAAAAGCGCGCGGACTGACGTTGGATCCGCGAGGTCGCAGGGAAACGCCGCGGCCTGTCCACCACTGGCTTTGATCGCCTCGGCAGTCTGCCGAGCACCGTCGGTCTCGATGTCGCCGCCGACGACGCGGCATCCTTCCCTGCCGGGGCGGGCAGCGGTCGCTGCTCCCAGTCCGGAGGCGCCGCCGACGATTACGGCAACCCTGCCGTCGAGTCCGCGCAAGCCCATCATTGCTCCATTCACTCGATAAGCGTCTTCGCCGAGCCGGCTGATCGTTCGATTGACATCGGCCAAGCGGTCAGACAGTATCGCCTATACATTCGTACAGGACGGTTCGGGTGTACGGAACGATGAGGGGTTCGCGACCACCGAGGTCGGGCTCTACGATCGTACGGCAGCTCGGCATTCGCTCGGGTGACGTCACCAAGGAGTCAATCAGTGGACAGTCGTTTCGCGGTCGATGGCCGAGTCGCCGTCATCACCGGTGGCGGCACCGGCATCGGGCGCGGCGCCGCTCTGGTCTTGGCGCAGCACGGTGCGGACGTCGTATTGGCTGGTCGCCGGATCGATCCGCTTGAATCCACGGCAGCGGAAGTTCGATCCATGGGTCGGCGCGCGCTCGCCGTATCGACCGATGTCACCAACGCACAGGCGTGTCAGGACCTCGTCAACGCCACCCTGGAGGAGTTCGGCCAGGTGGACATCCTCGTCAACAACGCTGGCGGCGCCGAGACCAAGTCGATCAAGAGGTGGAGCGAGGAAGAATTCGACCAGGTCCTTGCGCTGAACCTCGGCAGCGTCTGGTATCTGTCCCTGGCGGCCTCAGTCCCGATGCTAGAACAAGGCAGGGGAGCGATCGTCAACATCTCGTCTGGCGCGAGCCTGCTGGCGATGCCTCAGGCGGCCCCCTACGGGGCGGCGAAGGCGGCAGTCAACAATCTGACCGGTTCCATGGCTGCGGCGTGGACTCGCAAGGGGATTCGGGTCAATGCCATCGCGTGCGGAGCCGTGCGCGCAGCGACGCTGATGGACGAGGCCGAGAAGCTCGGACTCGACGAACGCACGTTGGCAATGTCCAACGGCGTGGGTCGGCTCGGTGAGCCCGACGAGATCGGCTACGGCGTATTGTTCTTCGCTTCCGACGCCGCGAGCTTTTGTTCCGGTCAGACGTTGTACATGCACGGAGCGCCAGGACCCGCTGGAATCTGACGGTCGACGCGTCGGTCGACACTGTGGCGTCCAAATGGCGTCACTCGCGACACACCGGTTTCAGATGACATACGAACGTATAGTTCAAGCTTGACGTGAGCCACGGCACGCATCGGAGGAGTCCGATGGTCGGAGGCGTCGGGGCGAAATCGCGTGTTGCTCAGCTCCTTTCGTGGTGTGCTGCTGCGAAGAGCCGATGTCCGGGGTTTATCGTCCCGACGCCTTGTGGTCCAACCTCGCTACACTATACACTCGTATAGCGAAGCACATCCAGGGTGAGGGATGACCACATGAACCGAACAGCGGTAGTCACGGGCGGTGGCTCCGGTTTGGGCCGGTCGATCAGCATCAGACTTGCGGCCGACGGCAAGTGGGTGGCCGTCGTGGACGTCGATCTCGAGGGAGCGGAGAAGGTCGCAGCCGAAATCCATGCGACGGGAGGGCGGGCCGTCGCGCTCGGCGTCGACGTGTCGGATGAAACGGCCGTAGAGGCCGCATTCGCATCCGTGCGCGACTCTCTCGGGCCGGTCGAAGTCCTCGTGACCAGCGCGGCGATCGCGGGCTTCACGCCATTCGACAAGATCACCCTCGACGAATGGAATCGGTACCTCGCGGTCAATCTCACCGGCACGTTCCTCTGCATCCGCGCGGCTCTGTCGGACATGGTCGCAGCGAATTGGGGCCGCATCGTTACGATCTCGTCGGCTGCTGGCCAGCAGGGCGCGCCCAACCAGGGACATTATTCGGCCACCAAGGGCGGCGTCATCGCGATGACCAAGACCGTCGCGATCGACTACGCCCGCAAGGGAATCACGGCAAACACCCTGCCGCCGTTCGCCATTGACTCGCCGATGCTGCGACGACAGCAGCTAGAAGGCAAGCTGCCTGCCACGGAGCTGCTCACGCGGGCCATCCCCGCAGGGCGCCTCGGTGTCGATGAGGACGTCGCCGCGGTGTGCTCGTTCCTGTGCTCGGACGGCGCCGGATACGTGAATGGTCAGGTGATCGGCGTCAACGGCGGCGCAGTGGTTTGACGCGCTTTGGTGAGTGCTGTACTGACGTATAGCATCGACCGATATCAGCGACGAGCTGGGAGCCGACATGTCCGACGACAATGTAGTAGCCGTGGTCACCGGTGCGAGTCGTGGCGCGGGCGCGGGCATCGCGCACGCCCTGGGCAGTCACGGTTGCATCGTGTACGTCACGGGTCGGACGACCGCCAGTGACGGCGCGTTGCGGGGAACCATAGGCGAGACCGCGGCACGGGTCACCGCGGCGGGTGGTAGGGGAATCGCCGTGTGCGTCGACCACGGTGACGACGACCAAGTGCGAGCGCTGTTCGACAGGATCGGCAACGAGCAGGGTCGAGTCGACATCCTGGTCAACAACGCCGCGATCATCCGCGACGAGATGATGGCGCGGACCAAGTTCTGGGAAGAACCCATCAACGTGATCGACACGCTCGATGTTGGACTACGCAGCAGCTACGTCGCCACCGCGCTGGCGGCACCGCTCTTGGTGGGTCAGCGCAAGGGCCTCGTCGCATTCTCGTCGTCATCGGGTTCCGTCCACTACGCCTTCGGGCCCGCCTACGGTGTACCGAAGGCCGGCGCCGACAAGATGGCCGCCGACATGGCGGTGGACTTTCGCGACTACGGCGTTGCGGCCGTGTCGATCTGGATGGGTTCTCTACTGACCGACCGGGTTCGAGGGATCATCGCAAGCAATCCCGTGAAGTTCGGCCACATCCTCGACAGCGCGGAAACACCCGAATTCACCGGTCACGTGATATGGGCGCTGTACGGCGATCCCGCTTTGATGGACGTCAGCGGTCAGACCCTCATCGGAGCAGAACTGGCGGCCAAGTACGGCATAGCCGACGAGGGTGGTCGGCAGCCGCCGTCCTACCGGGACATGTTCGACGTCCATCCTCATCGGCAGTACGCGCACGTCATGCGGTGACGTTCGGGAACGTCTCCTGCGGAGGCTGCCGCCGCTGCTCTACGGTCGAAGCGACAGATACTCGGATCTCGAAGGGATTTCAATCGGGAAGCGCTTGCGCGAGAGGCTTTTTGGGACATCGAGCGACATACGCGGGATGTCCGCGAGCGCATGATGCGGCGCACGCGGCGGCGGAGGCCGATCGCTAACCTTTGCGCGGTGAGGTGCGTCGGCGCGGCGCCCTGCGCTTGGGTCGACTCGCTGGCGGTTCGACGGAGTCTATGTACCGTTCGAACGCATCGATGACTTCGGCGTGAGCGGATTTCACTCCGATGCCTTCCTCCAGGTTGAGAAACTTGGGAACTCCCGACATCAGCAGCTGCAGGGCCGGAAGCGAGAGGTCGCCGATCGGGCGTGCGTTCTTCCCGAACTTGGCGACGAGCGCCTTCAACTGGAGCTTCCGGACGGCCTCTGTGACGGCGGCGATCTCGGCGCGAATGGACTTGCGATGATTGCCGAGCGCCATGAACTCAGTCATCATCGCACCGCTCGCCTCATCCCACGAATACTCCCAGACCGCGCGAAGGGGGTCCTCCGCGCGGTTCTCGAGCGCCTCGGTGAGGTAGGCGATGTTGCGCTCCGAATACCGCTTGATCGTCGCGACGAAGATGTCATCCAGAGTGGGAAAGTAGTACTGCACCAAACTCGGTGTAACACCTGCCTTCGTCGCAAGGGCGCGATACGTGACGCTCGCGTACCCCTCGTGAAACATCATCTTCTCGACGCAGTCCAGCAGCGTGTCCCTGGTCTTGGACGTTTCAGCGCCCACGCGCCGTGAAGATGTCGTCATCGCCTTCCAATCCAATCTGTTCGATTGACGGTATTGTCGCATCCTGCGAGCGCTGTACGATCGTATAGTAAGTTGAGGGTGCCGGCAGGTGCCCGTACAGGCCGACGCGAGAAGGAGTGCAGATGACCATCTACGCCCAGCACAACACCATTGCGGAAGACGTGCGCTATCTGATGGACCGCACCGAGATCCTGGACTGCATCTCGCGGCACGCTCGCGGTCACGATCGTCACGACGTCGATCTGCTGACGGCGGCTTATCACGACGACGGTGTCGACGAGCACGGCGACGCCATCAATCCCGGGTCCGAGTACGGAGCGTGGGCCAATTCGACCCATGCCAAGACGTCTCGTGTGCACACGCACAACATCACCACACACACCTGCGACGTCGACGGTGACACTGCCCATGCCGAGAGTTATGTGATCGTCATCCTCATCGGCCCCGATACCAAGAGCGCACAGCTCATCACTGGCCGTTACATCGATCGGCTTGAGCGTCGAGATGGTGAGTGGCGCATAGCCGTACGCCGTTCAACGGTCGAGGGGATGTTCGTGGCCGACGCCAGGGCGTTGCAGTCGCCTTACTTCACCGAGAAGGGCTACTCGATTGGGACTCGCGACCGCGACGACTTGTCGTATGCGCGGCCGTTGACGATTGACACACCAGCCCCCGCACGGTGGTAACTACCAGGATGCCGAGACGGGTGGCCTGCAGCCATCGGACGACGACGATGGCAGCCAAGTGTCGTCATCGGGACCGCAACGCTAGCACTGGGCAACGAGCCAGCCCGGCACCGAGAGCGTTTTCGCCATTGGTTTCGGCTGAGTTCGGGGGTAGCGCGCGTAGGGAGCGGCGGGGACGCCGACGACGAAGCACTCCGACACTGGTTGCATACCGGCCTCGTTGGCAGACACGTTTCCCTGCCCGGTCGGTTGCATCATGACTTGGTTGGTACTCCCGTCGTCGGAGGGTGCCGCGTTGGCGGAAGCGCTTGCGATGCACGCGATGATGGCAGCGGTGCCTGCGATGGTGGCAGCGGTCTTCATCGCTGGATCCTTCGGCTGTGGCTGTTGCGACACCGGTTGGTGCGCTTGCGGACTGGGTGGTCCGTAGCCCAGTCACCGTTACGGCGCAGTCAACGCCAGTCTCTGAACGCGCCCATCAGGCGGTTGCGAAACGCGGGATCGATTGCGTCCGGGGGGATCTTGCCGAAGGTGTCGACCGTGACGCGGAACTGCTGTAGATAATTCTCGCAGCCGTCGCATTCCAGTAGGTGGAGGTCGAACCGCGCCCGATCTTCGGCGGCGAGGGATCCGTCGAGGTAGGCGGTGACCAACTCGACGAGCTCGTTGCAATCCATCGATCCACTGGTCATGTCGTTTCCCTCAGATAATCCTCTAGCACCTGTCGGACGGCCGAACGACCGCGGTGCAGCAGCACCCGCTGGTTGGCGACGCTGATCGCGAGCAATTCGCACACCTCGCTGGAGTCGAGTCCCAGCATGTCGCGCATGGTCACTACCACGCGTTGCCGCTCGGGCAGCTTGTCGAGTTCTCGTCGCGCTAGTGCTATCAACTCGTCACCCAGTACCGACCCTTCAGGGGTGTCCGGGAAGGGCGAGGGGACTTCGCTGGGCAGCCAGTGGCCGGGATACTCGTCGTCGGACCCACGGAAACGGGCGGGGTCGACGACGCCGCCGGTGAACGCCAGAACTGCGACGTCGGCGTCACGACGCTCACGCACGCCCCTGCGTTTGGCGATGTTGATCAGAATCGTGAACAGCCAAGTGCGCAAGGATGATCGGCCCTCGAAGGAGCCGATTCCCTTGAGCAGTGCGATCCACGTCTCCTGCACGACTTCCTCGGCGATCTCGTGGCTGCGGACGTAGCCGCGCGCTACCCGCAGCATCGCCGGCGTGTGGAGGTCGACCAGTTCGGCGAACGCCGACTCTTCGCCGGCCCGCAGTGCGGCGACCAGCGCCACGTCATCTCTCGCCGTCCTCGTCATCAGGATCAAGATCGTACCGCCTCAGCGATACGGGACTGTCGAAGCCGCACCGGCAACCCGCGTCCAGCCCGGTCCGGATCAGGCATGCATGTTGACCCGGGCTGCGGCCAGTGCATCGGCGAGCGTCCAGACCGCGATGCCGAGCAACGCAACGTCTTTGATCAGAAACTGACCGATCATCGAGAGCAACGGGAATCCGCCGGCAGCGTCCTCACCGATCCCCGGCGTTGTGAACAGAAAGCTGATGGTCGCCAGAAACAGCCCAACCGCCATCGCACTCCCTACCACCGAAATCCTTGGCCACCAAGGCTTGACTGCGATCAATACGGCGGTCGCCACCTCGACGACGCCGAGAATCATGGAGAAGGTTGGCACTGAGAACACGTCGTAGATCCAACTCGAGAGGGGACTGTTGGCCACCAGGGGTTGAATGCCTTGCGCCTCGTAGGCAGTGAACTTGAGTAGGCCGATCCACCCGATCACCACGACCAGTCCGTAGCGGGCCAGCCCATCGCCGACCCGCGAGATGGCGGTCGTGGGTACGCGGACGTCGGTGGGTCGAGCGTCGATGTCGGTCATACATTGTCCTTCGGGTCCTCGCGGCGGCCTTTCCGCCGACGGATACCGAAGGAGTGCGACCCAAGCAACGATGCGTTACAACGCCACGACCCGGCCGATCGGCTCCGGCCTTGACCGCCGGAGGTGCTGTAACGCCGGCCGATGTACCGAGCACGAACGGCGGTACCAGTCGCGTCGCAATCCAACGTCGCACCCTCATCGAACGAAGGAATCCGCCCATGAAGATGCATGCCATCACCACGACCATCGCCGCCGCCGTCCTCGGTGCGGCTGCGCTGGCATCTGCCAGCACCGCGGCCGCCGTTCCCACCTCGGGGTCGGCCGCTGACGTGGTCAAAGCCCTGCAAGAGCAGGGTTACAACGTGCAATTCAACGGGGGAACCAACGGCATGCTGCTGGCGAGGTGCACGGTCAGCGGTCTCCACGGCTTGACCGTGATGATGACCTCCGACGGGACGTTCATGATGAAGATGGAGCCCTCGCACACCGACACGGTCTACGTCGACCTTGCGTGTCCTGACACCAACAACTAGAACCGCGGGCAGCATTGGTCGCGGGTGATTTGCGCGGCGATTGTGCTGAACACACAACGCATCTCGTTCTCGGAGCAGCGCTGGCAGGGAGGCCAAGGTTTGTGATCGTTAGTCCCTGTGCTGCAACGCGATTCGCGCGGTAAGCCGTAATCAGTGGGAATCGGCCGGAAACGTCCAGCATGGCCGAGGCGCGAATTCGCCTGTGCGGCAGGATGAGTAGCGATGGTTTCGAGACGTACTCGCCCCGCGTAAGACATGTATTGCGTCGCGTGGTTGGCCGCCCGGCGTCATGTGTCCGCGATGATCTTCTCCCGCTGGGCCGTGTATTCGACATCGGAGATCTCGCGTGCAGCGAGCTGCTGTGCCAGGATCCGTAGGCGCACCGCAGGCGCTTGGTGCAGCCGCGCCGACTTCTCCCAGTCCACGGCTACACGCTGCCGATTGGCGGGGTCGACCCGGACCGAGAGTTCGCGCCCGACCGCAAGGGATGTCACCCAAATGCCGGGACGTTTCCCTGCCGATACCACGGACCTGACATATTCGCCGGTCCGCATGCCGTAGGGGCGATCGGCGCCAACGGTGACCTCGAGTTCGAGATAGACCAGCCTGCCCAAGTCTTCGTCGGTGTTTCGAGTGTCTTCGACGGTGGTGATGACGGCGCGCGCGTCTGCACCCGTGCGCAGAACCTCGCCTTTGTCTTTGGCGGTTCTTGCGACGAATCCGTTCCGCTCCCGCGTCGATTCAAACTCTGCGGCCAGCGCGGCCCGCTCCTCGGGAGTATGAGTGCGGTCGAATCGGAGATGTAACGCATGCGGTAGGGCGGCCCACAACAAGGCGACCGCGAAGACCGCCACGAAGGTGCGTACGTCACCATGACCGAGAATTACAGCCGCCAAGACGCCGATTGCGGTGACCTTCACAACGGTCCAGACACTGGCCCCAACGGTGGGTCGCGGGTTCAACGCAGCAACGAGCTTCGGCTCCCTGGGCCAGCTCGGGAGGCCCGCGCCTGCGGGCGCTTCCCGAAATCCGCCACCAGAATGCCCGGAGATCATGACATTCCAGTCAACGACGAATCGGTGGGCCGGCCGGGCTGGGTCCACAGCACAGCTGAGTTCCCTGCCGATCGCCAGATTGGGCACGGCGGTAAGTGGTACCGGTTGTTCGTTGTGTCCCACCACCGCCCCTCGATCCGGCAGTTCAAGCTCGACCTTCAGCTCGAAGATCGGGGCATCGAGCAATTCCGGTCGGCTGGGCGTCCAGCCCCGGCTGCGTACGGTGTCCTTAGTCGCGCGAAACGACTTCAGAACGCCACGGACTCGCTCACCTGACGCGAGTAAGGCGGCGTCCGAGCGTGAGGCGTTGCGCAAACGGCGCCGCGCCCCCGCCCGCAATCCCATCCCGCTGACCGCGGTGACCAGGAACAGACATCCGAAGAGCCACGTCACAAACCAGAACTGGCTGGGGTGACCGAAGGCCACGCGGGGATTGGGGAACGAGGTCACGTTCGCGTTGGTCGTGACGGTGTAGTTTCCCGCCCGGTGGATGTGAGCCGTCTTGACCGTGCAATGTCCGTCGCTGTTGCGCGTACCGCAGGAGCGATCGCCTTTTGTCACGTCGGTCATGTCGGGTTCAGGCAACCCGCTCGGTGGGGTGATCGTGACTTCCAGGCCGTCGGGGATCGGGATGGGAACGTCTTCTGGGCTTATTCCCTTCGGATACCTGCTGTGGAAGCTGATCGTCACGTCCCCCGCGGGAAATTGCACCGTGCCGGTGCCGGGGATGGGGACCTCGCCGTACGCGTCGAACTCGTCGAACACGATGAAGTTCACGATGATCGAGACGACGAAGCCGATCACCCAGACGATCGACAACACCACCAACGCGATCGCGACCCGCCTGCGCACGCAGTCAGTATGTCCGAACGCAGGGCTGCAGTGTCGGGAAGAACAACTCCGCCGCTGCTGTGTCGGTGTACCGCTGGACGCGCGCTTTACAGGCTCTGCCTCCGCAGCGTCACGAACGGCCCATCCGCGTGGCCCCGACCACCCTGTCGCTGAAGCCATCTCCCCAAACAAGCGTGACAACCACCTGCTCCGCTCGATCGCCAGAGCACGAATCCGTGCATGCGACGACGCCTGGGTCGCCTTCAAGTCGCCGCTCGCGACCGTGTTCGTTTCTGACAGTCACACGGCAGGGCTGAACGGGTCAGGTCCGACGGCGCACCAGGCGCAGGGATCGCCGACCTCGCTGCCGTAGTCGACGAACTTCGCCACTGCGCTCACCACGTCTCGGGCCAAGGTTGGAGGCATCAGCGACAGGTCGATGGCAGTGTGCGAGTGCGTCATCGGCAGTCGTCCGATGCTGGCGACAAGGGGACGGGGATCGTCGGCCTCGGGGGTAACGTCGGCGACCGCGGCACCGTCGATGAACAGCGTGACGAAATCGTGTTCGGGAAACCCATAGTTGACGCGGATTACCCACCACTGTCGGTCCTGCAGTGCGGCGTAGGGGAAGAATCGATACCCGGTGCGAAGCCAGTGTGGCTCAAGGGTCGTATCGACCACTCGTCGCGTAGACGTTTCGTGAGTGGGTTCAGGCATGGACATGCGTCTCATTCTCCGCTCGCCCTCGGGCCAACGTTGGCATCGTGCATCGGAGGCCGCCGACCAAACCCACTAACGCTTGCCGAGTTGGGATAGCGCCGCGATGGTGAGCGCTTCCACTCCCGTCGAGAGGGTGGGCTCGATCACCGGCGCGAACTCGGGGGAGTGGTTGGAGGGCAGCGGCTTTCGCTGTGCGGCTGCCTGCGCGATCCGTTCGTCGTCGAACCCTCCCCAGAACCAGAACGCGGTGGGCACGCCGAGTTCGCTACCGTAGTAGCCGACGTCTTCGCTCCCTGCCACGGGTTGATTGGACTCGATGACTCGCGCCTCGCCGAAGTGATTGCGGAAGTCGGTCGCGATCTGCTGCATCACCGCGTCGTCGACCGTAGTAACCGGGAAGCTGTACATCGTCGTCAGTGCGGGATCCTGTTCGGCTCCCGATGCGTGTGCTTCTGCCGTGGCGATGCGTGCAATGGACGCAAGCACCTTCTCGCGCACCTCCGCGGTGAAGCTTCGGACGTTGATGCCCATCTCGGCGTCGTCGGGGATGATGTTCTCCTTCGACCCGGCGCGCAGGTACCCAACTGTCACTACGGCTGGTTCGAAGGGTGAAAGTTGGCGCGAGACAATGGTTTGCAGACGCTGCACCACGTTCGCAGACATCACGACGGGGTCGATGGTCGACTCCGGCTGGGAACCGTGGCCGCCGCGGCCGAACAACTGCAACTTGACCGCGTCCGCTGCCGCCATCGCGGGACCGGTCTTGTACGCGATCATCCCTGCGGGCAGCGGCGCGACGTGCTGGCCGAGTACGACCTCTGGTTTGGGAAATCTGTCGAACAGTCCATCGGCGATCATGGCGTTGGCTCCACCGCCAACTTCTTCGGCCGGCTGGAAAATGGCGACCACCGTGCCCGACCACGAGTTCTTCGACCCGTTCAGCAGCTTCAATGCACCCACCAACGCGGCCGCGTGCATGTCGTGGCCGCACGCGTGCATGACGGGGACGTCGGCTCCCTCGGCGTCCGCCGTGAGAACCGTACTTGCGTAGGCCAAACCCGTCTTCTCCCGTACGGGAAGGGCGTCGAAGTCCGCGCGCAGCAGGACGACCGGCCCCGCCCCGTTTCGCAGGACGGCCACCACGCCGGTGCCGCCCACGCCTGCGGTCACCTCGAGACCCAGCGGAGCGATCGCCTCCTGCACCCTCTGCGCCGTTCGATGCTCCTGGAAGGACAGTTCCGGGTGTGCGTGCAGGTCTCGGTAGAAGTCGGCAAGGCCGGCTCCTTCTGCTTCGTGCCACGTGCCGGGTAGTGCGATCGTCATGACATCCGACGTTACGGCCTCGCGGGCGACGGTGAGGCGGCCGCGCTGACTCACCCTTGGCAGCGAGGCACTGAAGGGATGCTGAGGTTTTCGGCGTTCCGCTCGTCAGACAGCGGTCTTGATTGGTCAGACGGCGTTCGCGTCGGCCTTGCGGTGGTGCCGAATGGCGACGATGGTCAGGAGCGGGACGAACATGGCGAGCAGCATGAGCGCCACCGAACCGTCGCCCATCCCAACGCCGCCCTCGCAGACGGGCTTGGCTAGCCAGTCGGCGATCGAGGCACCCAGCGGCCGGGTGACGACGTAGGCGAACCAGAATGCCACGACGGTGTTGAGCCCAAAGCCATAGCGGCCCAGTATCGGAACGACCATGATCACCGCGAACAGCCCGATCGAGCCGACGTAGCCGAGGCCGAGGGTGTCAGCGGTGAGGTCGCCCGCCGCCGTGCCCAACGCAAAGGTGAACACCACCGTCAACCAGTAGAACGCGTCGCGACGCCGGGTCGTGATGCTGTGGATGGACAAGGTGCCCTCGACGCGATGCCAGACGAGAAACGTCAGGGCCAGGGCCACCGCGCAGACGACCGTCAGCGCCATGAGTGGTACGCCGAGGCCGACCTTGAGCACGTCGGCGATCATCGTGCCGACGACGGCCACCATTGCGACAGCCGACCAGTATGCGACGGGATGGTAACGGCGCGTGCGGAACTGCAGCCACAGCGTCACCGCGAAGCCGACGACGCCGATCGGCAGGCCCACCGCAGGGTTGGTGGTCAGCAGATAGTCCGATGCGCTCTCGCCCCCGGCCGTCGTGATCAGTTTCAGAACCCAGAACACGGCGACGATTTCAGGGACCTTCGTCGCACCGGGAAGTCGCGGGACCGACGGCCGGTCGTCAGTGGTCCGAAGCAGTGACATGGGTGGCGATCCTTCTGGCTCGTTGTTGAAGGCGCAGAGTCCGCCCCTCGTCAGTGTCAGGAGGGTTCTTGCGAAATCCTTGGAGCGGCTGATGGTTTCAATGGATGCCGAGCGTCGCCGTTGGAAGTGCTAATTCGCCCAGGATTGCGAACGACGCGTGGTCAACGAGGGGACCGAACGGGCTAACCGTGGCCGGGACTGGGTGCCTGCAACTCGACCGCAGTTCGATCGCGCCGACGCGAGACGATGAAACCGAAGGCCGCGGCGGTGAACAGCGAAATGATCGTGTACACCGCCGGCGGGATCGACATCGGTTGGTTGTTGAGCACGTTCAAGGCGATTGCGATTGCGAGCACGGCGTTGTGGATCCCGATCTCCATGCCGATCGCGATCGCTTGGCGGCGTTCGATGCGCAGCAGTCGCGGAACGAGGTAGCCGACCGACAGACTGACGAGATTGAACGCGAGCGCTGCGAGCCCGACCTGCTTGGCGTAGCTCAGGATGTTCTCGCGCTGACCGAGTACGGCGGCTGCTACCGCGAGGACGAGGAACGTCGTCGACGCGATCCGCACCGGGCGGTCGAACCGGTCTGCTCGTTCGGGCCAACGCGCCCGCACGAACATGCCGATCGCGACCGGTGCGATCACCAGCGCGATCACCGAGATCACCTTCGACAGCTGCAGCGGGATCGTCTGGTCCTTCTCGAGGAAGTGTTGCAGCGCGAAGCCGAGGATGAGCGGCAACGTGACGAGTGACAGTACGGCGTTCACCGCGGTCAGCGTGATGTTCAGTGCCACGTCGCCACGTGCCAGGTGTGAGTAGAGGTTCGCCGTTGGACCTCCAGGAGACGCGGCGAGGAGCATCAACCCGACCGCGAGTTCGGGCCGCAGAGCGAAGGCGTGCGCGATGCCGAGACATGCGGCAGGCAGCAGGATCGTCTGGCATAGCAGAGCAACCGCCACGGCCTTTGGGAACCTGATGACGCGGCGGAAGTCGTCGACGGTGAGCCCGAGGCCGAGCCCGAACATGATGACGCCGAGCGCAATGGGCAGCACCACCGCCGCGATCGGATCTGCCTCCACGCGCGCACCTTACAGCTCGCCGTGGCGTTGACCCGCCATATTCACCGATCTGCGGGAACCGTCGGATCTACCTCATGCCTTCGTCGGCACGGGGGTGCCGATCAGCAGGTGGGGCGCACCGTCAGCGGCACTGATCCGACGGTGCTCCACCGTGAAGCCCGCACCCTCAAGCGCGTCGACGACCTCTGGTACGGGGCGAAGGCGGAAACCGTGACTAGTGAACGGCATCTTGGCCATCGTCGCGGGGTCGCCGACTCCGATGACGACGCGTCCCGATTGCGTTGTCACCCTTGCCAACTCGGCGAACGCCTGCTCCAGCTCGGCGACGAAGTAAATGGTGTTGACGGTCACGACACCGTTCAACACCCCATCGGCGAACGGGAGTCGGGTCAACGACCCGCTGTGCAGCGCCAGCCGCCCGGACGCGACGTCACGTCGAAACCGCTTCGCGGCCTGCTCGAGCATCGTGTCCGACACTTCCACTCCGTGGACCCGGCCAGCACGACCAACGCTGTCAAGCAACGACTTCAGGCCCACGCCGCCGCCAAATCCGACGTCCGCCACCGCGGCGTCGCCGTCAGCGTGCAGTGCCTGCACGGCTGCTCTCACGAAGCCTCGGTTGCCTCGATTGAGCGCGATTCCGACCAACCGGCCACCCACGCCGCGTGGATGGCCGAGCTGTTTGGCGATACCAGCCAACAGTGCGCTTCTGGCGGCCATCTGCTGACCGTACCGGTCTGTAAAGCGATAGCGAAGATGAGCAAACGGCAAACAAACCAGCGTTCACAGTGGGACCATCGTCATCTCACAGGAAGCCCTCGGGGGGTGCGACTTGAGAGCCTTTTATTCGGGTCGGGGAATCCTGATGAGGGGCAACAATGCGGGCAGCAGCATTTGTCGGTCGAGTTGGGGGATTGGCGGTCGCCTTTGGAGTTGGCGCCGCCGCCGTCTCCGGGGTCGCTTCGGCTGACACACCACCTCCCTCGGACACGCCGTCGCTAGCCGCTGATCCGCCACCGACGCCGGCGGCCGATTCGACGACGGCCCATCCGTCAACGACCCATCCGTCAACGACCCAGTACTTCCTGGACTCGGCAACGGCGACGTCGAAGCGGCTGCTGAGGCACGCGCACGTCGCCATCGAGAAGGATGTCGCGGGGCGGGCAAACGGCGCTCTGAGCGGCGGGTATCGGGTAAAGGACCTAGCGCCGACCACGCTCCCCGAGGACGACGAGGTGGTCGCCACCGGCGCCGCAAGTCAGGCCGCACCGGCGCCGCCGACCGTCACACGTATCGCCCAGCGACGCACGATGACTACGCGGTCTCTCCGACGGATCGATCCGACGACGGCGCTGGCGTCGATCGTCAAGGGACCCGCGGAGTCGACCGCCGTACACAGAGCCGAGACGGTCCTCGACCGCGTCGACGCGGCCGCAGAGACACCCGTCAGGAGATTCGAGTCGGTCGTCACCCGAGCCGCCGACACCGTGATCGCCTCGACCCGTCCTCCCGCGATGACCATCCAGGCCGCTGAGCCTCTCGTCACGTCGGTGACCACGGCACCGGCGATGGCGACAGGCGTCCTGTCTGGCGTGCTTTCGGTCCTGGGGCTCAGTCCATTGGCCGTCAGCTCTCCACTGGCACCGGTCGAACCCGCCGCCCTGGTTGCGTTGCTGGCATGGGGATCGCGGCGTGAGATCGACCAGTCGGCGCCCAGCCTCGGCCCGACGACGACGACCGCAGCGCCAGCCATCACCACGGCGCGCGCCGTCACGCCGGCCGCTGCCGTCGCCGTCCCTGCGACGACCCGGATTGGCTGGATCACCGGAGCGGGCAGCATCAACGACACGGAGCGCCGTTTCGGCATCGCGGGCACGGACGTCGGGGTGATGTGGGACAACGGGATCACCGGCGACAACCCGGCGACCCAGATCGTCGAGCAGCGCGAGATCCTGATGGCGTTCGGCGACACGTTCAGTGGTCCCAACATGACCGGTGTCTGGCGCAACAACGTCCTTCTGCGCAGCGCCGACGGGGTGCTGTCCAACGGCCTGTACGTACCCGACGGCATCGTCCACGATCCTGGCGCCTACAGCGGCTCGCCGATGTCCAACCCGAACTTCTCGCGCGAGATCATCGGCAAGTACGGCTATGCGGTCGGGCCCGAGGTGACCATCATCCCGACGGCCGCCATCTCGGTGCCCGGTGCCGGCGTGAACGGCGCGACGAGGCAGTACGTGCAGTTCATGTCCGTTCGGTCGTGGGACACCCCAGGTCGGTGGACGACGAACTACTCGGGCATGAGCTACTCCGACGACAACGGTCAGAACTGGACCGTCGTGCCGGCATCGTCGATCCGCCCCGCCGCCGCGGGCCGCTCGACCATGCCCTACGTCGCAGGCAACGAGAACTTTCAGCAGGGTGCCTTCGTCAAGCCGCCCGCGGGATCGCCGGAAGCCGCTGCCGGCTGGGTGTACGCATACGGCACGCCTGCCGGGCGTGGCGGCACCGTTTACCTTTCGCGTGTGAACCAGAACGACATCCTCGACCAAACGAAGTACGAGTACTGGAACGGGTCGACCTGGGTCAGGAACAAGCCGTCGGCGGCGACTCCGGTACTTCCGGGAACGACGACGAGCAGCTTCTTCGGCCTGGTCAAGAGGACGACCTACCCGACCGCAGGCGAGATGTCGGTGCAGTACAACCCGTATCTGAAGCAGTACGTGATGCTCTACGCCGACAGCAACAACAACGTCGTCATGCGGACGTCGCCGACTCCGCAAGGCACGTGGTCCGCACCGAAGACGCTGGTCACCTCGACGCAGTACCCGGGCCTGTACGCGCCGATGATCCATCCGTGGTCGGGAACGTCTCAGCTGAAGAAGGCGGACGGCACGCCCGAGGACCCTCAGTATCTGTACTGGGGGCTTTCGCAGTGGAACGAGTACAACGTGGCGCTGATGCGCACCGACTTGTCGAAGGTGTAGCACGGTGCTTCGCACGTTGGTGGCGGCGGTTGTGGCGGCGGTGGGTGCGGTCACCGCTTTCACCACACCCGTAGCGGGAGCGGATCCCGTTGCGCCGCAGTCTGGTTCTTCGTGTGCCGACAACCTGGCCGATGCAGTCACTCAGCTGCCCGACCGCAGTTTCCTGAGTTGCGTCCGCGGATCGTGGACGCCGTTCGCCGGGCCGTACGTCTCGAGTGATCGATGGTTCAGCTTTGGGCCCGCCGTCACCCTGCACGGCCAAGGGCTGCGCAACCCCGAGATCCTTTCGGGGAGATGGATTGCCACTCCACAGGATTCGGGTACCACGTGCAGCGCCGAGCAGGCGGTGGTCGTCAGTGCGGGGGAGGTTGGTCCGCCGCAGACGTCGAAGGGCATGCCCGGACAGCCGCTTCGTTTCGAGGTGCTTCCCGTGGTGTTCTCGATCGAGCTGACGGGCAACTGCCTATGGGAGCGGATCGGTTGAGCTGAACCGAAGTAGGCGCCAAATCGGCTGTGCGCCCACACTTCTAACGAGTCGCTCAACCGGCAGGGTGCGGTCAGCCAGTTGGGCCGGGAAGGATCGGCTGACCCGCCGCGAGAGCGCCACTCGGTGGGGCACTGATCGGGTCACCCTTGCCGCCGAAGCCACCGGACATGACGGCGATTGGAGCACCCACGGGAGCGGGCGCACCCAGTGGCACGGGTGCTCCCAATGGCACAACCGGAATCGGTGCCGCGATCGGCGGGACCACTGGCGGGACCACCGGTGGCACGACCGGCGGTACGACTGGCGGCGCGAGCGGCGGAACCACCGCCGGGACAATCGGCGGGACCACCGCCGGGACAATCGGCGGAGCCGCTCCTGGGACAACGGGAATCGGGCCAGGGAGCGCCATGGGGATGCCGGCCATGTCGGCGATTGGGGCGCACGCGTCCTTCGCCGGAGTGCTGCAACCAGCCGTCGGGGCCGGAGCGGCCGCGACGGTGGGACTCAACGCCATTGCGATGCCGCACAACCCTATTGCGGCACCCATCAGGCCGATGTTGAATCGATCAAGGATCGTCATCGACGTCGACTCCTTCATTCCCGTTCGGACACTAGAGGTTTCACGTTTACAAGGCCACATGTCTTACCGATGCCGTTTGTAGACGGCCGCGTTAATTATCGCGATCAAGATCCATTCCGCGGCGCCACCACGCCACGTCGTGTCCAAATGGTGACGTTTGGAGTGGCTTCACCCCGATCACCGAGGCATTCGCGTGCGGATGGTTACGCGCGCGCGACGAGTTCGTCGACATGGGTGTCCTTTCTTCGGCCGTCTTCCCGTTTCGATCCATGGTCAGCGGGACACGGGACGAGATACCTCAATGCCGTTCTCCTGCACGATCACCGGGTCGCCGACGTTGACGGTGTTGAAGTACCACTCCGCGTCTTCTGGGCTGAGGCTGATGCAGCCGTGGCTGACGTTGTCATAACCAAGTGAGTTGACGGCCCACGGAGCCGAGTGCACGAAGAGGCCACGACTGGTGATGCGAACCGCGTAGTCGACCGTCAGCAGATACCCATCCGGGGCGTCGTTGGGAATGCCGACCGAGCTCGAATCCATGGTGACTGCGCGCTCCTTGGACAGGACCGTGTAGGTGCCGACGGGGGTTGGATACTCCGGTCTGCCCATCGAGGCTGGGAACACGCCATCTTCGCCGAAATGGGGCCGGTGGTGTGGCGCAGGTAGCGCAGACGGCGGTCCCGATTGAACGCCGTCGATGGTCACGGTGAACGTGTGCTCCGAAATGTTGGCAACACCGACGACGGCCGGGCCGGTTGCGAAGTTCGTCGCGAGAGTACCCACCGAGAGTTTCACCGTGGTATGCGCGGGCCAGAATCGGTCGGGAACCCATTGCACGACATCATCTCTTGACCATTCGAACTTGCCCGTCATCGGGGGGGATGACTCGAGGTCGAGCGCTCGCTCGGCGGCACGCCGGTCCGCGACCGGGCCGCTGAACCTCACCACGACGGGATGCGCCACGCCGACCACTTCGCCAAGCGCCGGCGATACCGACGTGACGTCAGGTCCGAGCGGCCGAATGGCCGCTGCCGTGCCTGCGCCCGCCGGCGGTGCGGCGACGAGTGCGGTGACCCCAATCATGGCCAGAACGCACCTAAAGACCTTGAGCATGGCTCCCGTTCCCTAAATTACAACGATGTCAATTGATCGTAGGGGCGAGACGGCGATTCGATGTGCCCGTGCGCCTTAGCAATTCGGCCACGGATGCGTCACGCTTCGGCTACGGCGGGTCATTCCCGCACTCCGTGCTTGGCGTTGAGCGGAATCCGGCAGATGGGGCGGGGGCGTACTGGACACCAATGCTTACGCGCATAACTTCTGCCACGACGCCGAGCGCGCTTCCTGACCGCGAAAGCATCAGGTTGTCGGAGTACCGTTTCACGGTGATGCAACGTTCGATGCGGAGAAGGGGAGCAGGGCAGTGACTCTCGGTCCGTGGGGTGTTCTCACGATATTCGCAGGCGCCATGGAATTGGTGTTCGCCACCTGTGTATTCATCTACATAGCGGGGCTGGAACGACGAACCCCCGCCGTGTTGGGGGAGACCGTCGGCGCCCACAAGGCTGTCTTGGCCAAGTTGCGCAAGGGCGAACCGTTGTCGAGAGACGAAGTGGACTATGCGACCGAATTGGTCAACGATGCTCGATCACCGCTCGCCTACGCGATACCCGCCGCGCTCTTCACGATGGGGTTCTTCTACGTCGTCGGCTGTCTCTACATGCTGCACAGAGATGGCGGAAACCCGTCGTTCCGAACGTTCATCGGCGGGATTCCCATGCTGACGTCCATGAACATTGCCGCCCAGCTGCGCAGAGTTGCGGGTTTGAAGGGGCGTCTGTAGAAGGCTGCGTTGGCCATGCAGGCGTCATCCGACGAAGAGACCACGGTTCTGGCGCGCTAGTTCTCGAGCAGGCGACTCCGAATCACGGTTGGAGGCGTGGCAGCTCGGCGGTCACCGCCGAACCGTCGTCACCCTCTGGCGTCGATTGTCGCGCTATGGAGGAAAATGACTGCGGCACTGGGCGATTGCGCACCCGCAGGGGCCACCAGAACCAGCGCCCGAGGAGCGCCGCGATGGACGGCGTCATGAATGAACGCACGATAAGCGTGTCGAAGAGCAAGCCCAGGGCGATGGTGGTGCCGATCTGACCAAGGATCCGTAAATCGGCAAACACGAACGAGGCCATGGTCGCCGCGAACACGAGACCGGCAGCCGTCACCACTGCCCCGGAACCTGCCATCGAGCGGATGATGCCGGTCTTCAACCCGGCGTGAATCTCCTCTTGGAACCGAGAGATCAACAGCAGGTTGTAGTCCGACCCGACGGCAAGCAGCAGAATGACGGCCAACGCCAACACGATCCAGTACAGCGGTATGCCTAGAACGTCCTCCCAAATCAGTACCGAGAGCCCGAAGGAGGCGCCGAGCGACAGCGCGACCGTTCCCACGATGACGAGCGAGGCGACCAGACTTCGGGTGATGAACATCATGACGAGCAGGATCAGACTGATCGCAGCAATACCTGCGATCAATAGATCGTATTTCGCACCATCCTGGATGTCCTTGTAGGTTGCTGCAGTGCCTGCGATGTAGATCTTCGATCCCGCCAATGGCGTGCCCTTGACGGCCTCCTGCGCTGCATGCCGGATCGGGTCGATGTGTGAAATGCCTTCTGGCGTAGCGGGAATGCCTTCATGAGTGATGATCATCCTGGCGGCCCTGCCGTCCGGCGACATGAACAGCTTCAAGCCGCGGACGAATTCGGGGTTCGTGAACGCCTCGGGCGGTAGGTAGAAGGAGTCGTCGATCTTCGATTGGTCATAGGCCTGCCCAAGTACCGTGGAGTTCTGCAGAGCCGCTTCGGTCTGTGCGTAGATACCCGAGGTGGTCGCGTAGTTCGTCAGCGACAGTTCGCGGTTGGTCTGCTGATCGGCGATCTGGGGCGGAAGCAAGGCGACCAGTTTCGGCTGTAGTTCGTCCAGCTTGGCAAAGCTCGCCGAGACGTCGCTGAGTTGGTCGGTCAGCGCGTCGATGCCGTCGAGCGAGTCGAAGAGGGACCGCAGTGCCGCGCACGCCGGGATGTCGAAACAGTGTGGCTCCCAATAGAAGTAGTTCCGCATCGGCCGGAAGAAGTCGTCGAAGTTTGCGATCTTGTCGCGCAGGTCCTGAGCCGTCGCGACGGTGTCCTTGAACGCCTGCGTCTGCTCGTCGGTGATGGCGGCGGCTTGTTGCTGCAACGCCAACTGCTGCCGCAGGGTGTCGACGGTGTCGTTGATCACGCCGACCTGAGTGAGCAAGTCGACGGCGCGGGCCTGCTGGAAGGGCAGGTTCTCGATCTGTGCCGAACTGCCAGCGCTGATCTGGAAGGGAATCGACGTGTGGTCGAGCGGCGTGCCCAGTGGGCGCGTGATCGACTGGACCTGCGCAATGCCGTCGGTGTGGAAGACGGCCTTGGCGACGCGCTCCAGCAGGATCATGTCGGTGGAATTGCGTAGGTCGTGGTCGGCCTCGATCATTAAGAGCTCGGGATTCAGCCGTGCCTCCGAGAAGTGCCGCTCCGCCGCCGCGTAGCCCATGTTCGCTGGGGAGTCAGCTGGCATGAAGGGTCTGGCGTCATAGCTCGTCTTGTAGCCGGGCAATGCCAGCAGTCCGATGAGGGCGATCGCGACGGTCGCAAGGAGGATCGGTGCCGGCCAGCGCACGATCGCCGTTCCGATGCGCCGCCAGCCGCGCGTGTTCATCGGGCGGCTCGGTTCGAACAGGCCGAAGTGGCGGCCGATGCTCAACAGGGCGGGCGCGAGGGTCAATGCCGCTGCGACGGCGACGAGCACGCCAATTGCGGCAGGGATGCCCAGGCTGTTGAAATATGGCAGCCGGGTAAAGGTCAGACAGGCCACAGCGCCAGCAATGGTCAGGCCCGAGCCGAGGATGATGTGCGACGTTCCCCGGTACATGTCGTTGAACGCCCGCACGCGATCCTGTCCGATGTGGCGCGCTTCGTGGTAACGGCCAAGGATGAAGATCGCGTAGTCGGTACCGGCGGCAATGACCAAGAGGGTCAAGATGTTCGTCGAGTACGTCGAAAGTCCGATGATCCCGGCGTTCGCCAGCACGGCGACGACGCCGCGGGACGCGGTCAACTCGATCATCACCGTGAACATCACGAAGAGCACGGTGGTGAACCGGCGGTATAGCACCAACAGCATGGCCATGATGACCCCGAGCGTCAGCAGGGTCGTCTTCAGAGTGCCGTGCCTACCTACCTCGAACTGATCGGTGACCAGTGGAGCGGCGCCGGTGACGTAGGCCTTGACTCCTGGGGGCGGAGTCGTCCGGTTCACGATGTCGCGAACCGAATCGACGGACTCGTTGGCCAGCGACTCGCCCTGGTTGCCCGCAAGATATACCTGCACGAGCGCCGCCTTGCCATCGGTGCTCTGCGAGCCCGCAGCCGTCAGCGGATCCCCCCAGAAATCCTGGACGTGCTCCACGTGCTTCGTGTCCTGCTCGAGCTGCCTGACCAAGTCGTCGTAGTAGCGGTGTGCGTCGGCGCCGAGCGGTTGGTCGCCCTCTAGGACGATCATCGCCGAACTGTCGGAGTCGAACTCTTCGAACACCTTGCCGATCTGCTTGCTGGCTTGCAGCGACGGCGCATCCTGGGGGCTGAGCGACACGTTGTGCCGTTCGGCAACGGTTTCCAGCTGAGGTACGAAGACGTTCGTGCACACGGCAAGGCCCAGCCAGAACAGCGCGATGAGCACCGCGAACCGCCGGAGCACGTCGGCCACCGGGCTGGTCGTGGACTCGCGTGCTGCCGCGTGAGTGCTCATCAGCGCCTACCGATGGAAACCCGCTGCATCCGTGACCCTTTCGACGAGCGGCAACACGCGCGGCCGGTGAGAGCTCTCCTCAGCGGATGGCCGTATGTCAACTAGGTTGACAGTACGATACGGGACCGGACCCCGACAACACGAGCCGACCAACTTTCGGTCTCGAGTGGCCGAGGCCGCTAGCTACGACCTCTGATTACTGCGGGTGGGTCGCGAGGTACTCGCCGACCGGAATCGGCGACGTCTCCAAGTAGCCGACGGGAAGCAACACGTCACCGGCGGTGGTGTTGTAGTAGACATCCCAACGGTAGTAGCCGCCGAACGCCGCGGGATCCTCGGCAAGGACCGCAGCAAAGTCGTTGACTGCACGCACGTATTCGTCGGCGTGGTTGTATCGGTAGATTGCGCTATCACGTTCTCGCGCAAAGCCATTCGCGGCTAGATAGCGGCCGGCCGCGAAGATGGCATCACGCGGAGCGTAGACGTCGCCCCCCTCGCCGTAGGCCTCGAACGTCGCAGGGAGAAATTGCATCGGTCCTTGCGCTCCTGCCGTGCTCAGCCCGTCGATGCTGCCGAAACGCGTCTCGATCAGGTTGATCGCCGCGAGGTAGTTCCAGCCGACGCCCGACGCAGCCTCCGCGTCGTGGTAGTAGCCCAATAACTCGTCAGCCGGGGCAGGCGCCACGATGCGCCACGGGGGGACGGTGTCCTTCAGAGGGGTCATCGCGGTGAGCTGTCGACGGGCATCGACGTTGCAGTCATAGGTGGTGAGCAGCGCCGCCGGTATTCGCGGCCGGGTTATCGCGTCCCATTCAGGGTGCCGACCGATGGCACGATAGGCGGCCTGTTGTCTGCGCGCCGCGGTCACGAGTGCCGCCTCACCGGTCGCTGGGTCCCGGATGGCCCGTTCGTCGGCGACGAGGTCGTCGGCCAACGTCGCGGGTTCGCTTGCCAGCCGCGGTTGTGCGCCTTGGGGAGCGTTCTGCGCCGAAGCCACGGTCGTCTCGTCCAGCTTCGTTGCCACGACGGACCCGGAGGCGGTGGGCGTGGTGGCCACCGGCGACGTCGCCGACTGAGAGCATCCGGCGAGCGCGAAGACGACCGCGACGAGGACGATTGGGCTGCGACGGAGCGAGGCCGTCACGCGCCGCACTGGCCGGGTGAGGTCTTGTTGCAGAGGAACCGGAACATCTTGCCCATGCTAATTTGCAGCGTCGTCCCCGACGGATTGCCCGCGGCGAGCTTGGCGGTGACCGGCGAGCCAACGGCGACGAGTTGCTCGTCGTTGCTGGCCGTGACGTCTCCCGTTGCGGCTCCGCTCACGACCGAATCGAGGGTGAAGTCCGCGGTGCCGATGGGTGCCTCGGCGGAGCTACAGCTTGGGCAGGCGCCGATGTCTGCATACGTCATGTGGCCGGTCCCGTCTGCCTTGATCGTCAGCGTCGCCTGATGTGCCTGCCAGACTCCGACGAAAGGTGCCAAACCCGTGACCTCCGCGGCCGTCGATGGCTGCGCGGGGGACGCCGTCTTGGGGAGCACCGGAACGGCCGACGACTGCGGTATTGCGGTCCCCGGTTGGGTGGTCCGCGCTTGAGCAGTGTTGGTGGACTTGTGATTTGGCTTCACGACAAGATATGCGATGGCGGTGATGACCAATGCCGCGACCACCACGAGAAACGAGATCAGGCCGTAGCGCCTCAACCACGACTGGTTCATTCTCCACCTTCGCCAGTTGGATTCAGCGCCACCATAAACGGCAGCCGCGCCGCCTGCGCGGCTTATGCGCACGCTTGGGAAGAAGCTCGTGCAAATGCTGTGGGTGGCGTCGACGAATCCAGGTCTCGCGGTCGACGCTCCCGCGTGGCAACGTCTTGTTGGTGGACGATGATCCCGAGAAGCGCATCGCAGACCTCGAGCGGCAGATGTCCGCCCCGCCCGGTGGGCAGGATTGGCGGCTGCCACCTTCGACCTTCGCGCCCGCGCGCAAGAACCAATCCGCTGCTGTGGGTCGCCATCGTGGTGCCGATCGTGGGGATCGCCGTCGTCGGCGCGGCAACAGCTCGGAGACTCCGCCGGCCTTCAGCTGAACGTGCACCCCACCAGCGCCTCGCTGAGCCGCGTCGATCCGACCGATGGCCGCCGCCAGCAGGAATTCGACTTCCGCGACGGCAAGTGGGAGCACGACGACGACTCGGTCTCGACGGTCTTCTCGACGACCGACCTAAGCAAGTTCGATTCGAAGGCGGTGCTCGCCACGCTGGATGGCGCGGCACAGGTGTTCGACTTCAAGAACCCCGACGGACGGTGGCTCGTCGTCGACGGCGACGAGAACGGCGGGTTGGAGGTGCGGGTCTACGTCTCCGATCACGATCTCAACGGTTACGAGGAGCTCAACCCCGACGGCACCGTCAGGAAGGTCCATCCGCCGTCCTGACCAAGCACTCGCGTACTTCGCGATGTGTCTCGCGTCAGAGACATCGAGATGGCACGATTTGCCGATGGACCAGGACGACCCCGAGAAGCGCATCGCTGACTTGGAACGCCAGCTGTCGGACTTGAACGCGCCTCCGGCCCCGTCCGATGGCAGCACGTGGCAGCCCGCCGCCTCCCCACCGCCGCCCCCAGGCACCTGGCAGGCCGGAACCCCGCCGCCCCAGTTCAATTGGCAACCTGCCCCGCAGTCGCCCGTGAACTTCGGCTCGGGCTTCACGGGTTTCAGGCCGCAGCGCAGCCGAAGCTTCATGTGGATCGGCGTGGTCATAGCCCTGGCCGTCATCGTCCCGGTCATCATCGCGGTGTTCGCAATCGGAAATACGATCTCTAGCACGTTGGGAGGAAGTGGAAGTCCGTTCACCTCGACCAAGGTGCAACTGCACACCGTCGACGGACTGAACGGCATGTTCGACAAGATGCGCAACCAGTTCGGGGACACGACGGGCTTCCGGTTGGTGATCTACCCGGAGTACGCATCGCTGGACCGCCCCGATCCAAATGACAAGCGCCGCAAGAAGAACTATGACTACCGCGGCGGTGATTTCAACGAGTCCATCATTCAGACGTCGGTCTCGTCGTCAGACCACCTTGCCGATCTGAGCAAGTTCGACGAGGCCGCGGTGATCGCCAACTTCGCGGGAGCGGCGAAGGCGTTCGACTTCAACAACCCGGACTCTCAATACATGATCGTCGAGGGCCAAGAGGACGGAAGTCTCGAGCTGTCGATGTACATCAACGACCACGGACTCAGTGGCTGGATGGAGATCAATCCCGACGGCAGCGTGAAGGCCCGTCACCCACCGTCTTAGCTCCTCACACGGGGGAGTGCTCAGTCCTCCTTGCGGATCAGCTTGCCGAGCGCTTCGCGGTCGGGTGCGAGCAGCTGGTCGATGCGTGGCTGGTTCACATCGGCCACGACGATCTCGCCGACGTCCTGATGCACGTTGCTGAAGATGCCGTGCGACTTCATCTTCTCAGTCTGGTAGACGTTGTCCTCGGTTGGCGTGACGTAGTACACCGCCTCTGCCTTGAAACGGTGCACGAGCCACAGGTGGACCAGAGTCATCAGCCGCTTCTGGCGCAGTGCCTCTGCGAACGTGTTCTGGTCGCGGACCGTGAGGATGCTGCGGCCGTAGCGGTCCTTGATCGGGTCGACGAGCACGTTGGCGAGCAATTCCTCGCCGCCGTCTCGCTTTCCGTAGATGCCCAGCTCGAGCACTTCGCCGCCGGCCCGCCGCGGACGCAGGTCCACGCGGAAGGTCTCGCCGAGGTCGTAGTGCTCGCCCCACAGCGCCAGCCACTCCTCCAGCAGCTTCTTGGGTACCTCGGTCTGGACGAGGTGCTGATGCTGGGTCGAGCCCTTGCCCATGGACTTCGTGGTCGCCGTGCGACCCGACGATGCGGCGAGCGCGGCGTCACTTCGGGGTCCGCCGACCAGCGTTTGCGGTGTGCGGTAGGGAGATTCGACGAGGCGCATCTTGCGCTGCAGCCTGGCAAGGGCGAGCATTCCGTCCTGTCGCAGCGCGGTGGCGAACTCCTCGGCGGCGACGCCGTCGATCTGGTGCCCGCCATAGGTCATGAAGTTGAAGACGAAGCCCATCTTGCCGATCTCCTCGGGGAAGGCTCGCATCTCGTCGTCACTCATGCCGGTGGTGTCCCAGTTGAACGAGGGGGACAGGTTGTAGGCCATCATCTTGTCCGGGTAGACGGCGTGGATCGCCTCGGCGAACTCGCGGGCATCGGCCAAGTCGGCGGTCTTGGTCTCCATCCACAAGATGTCGGCAAACGGCGCTGCCGCAAGTGATTTCGCGATCGCGTACGGTATGCCGCCGCGAACCTGGTAGTAGCCTTCCGGCGTCTTCGCGCGCTCGCAATCCCACGGCGCGTCGACGCCCAATTCCCGCGCCTTCTCGCGTGCGGCATACAGCGACGCGTCCTTCGCGAACTTCCGCCATTCCGCGGCGCTCATGTCGCCGCCATCGCCTTCGCGCTCGCGGAACTCGAGCAGTTCGGCCACCGCGTCGCCGTAGGTCTCCAGGCCAGCGTCTGCTTGCCACGCATCGACGAACTTCGACTCGACCTTGTCGAAGAGGTCATCGACCGATTTTTGGCCGTCCTGATCGGACTTCCACTTCGCGGCCGACTCGGCGACGAGCGCGGCGATGCCCTGCCGCTCCAGCCATGCGTCGGCGACGGCGTACTCGCCGTCGGGAAGGGAGTAGAGCAGGTGCCCCCTGAGGTCGGTGACCCCGAGGTTGTAGAAGCTGCGCATCAATGCGAGGAAGCAGGCCTTGTATGGGGGGACCTTGAGATTCGTCGCGCCAAGAAGGAACGGCTGATCCCGCTCGTCGGCCCGGCTGTCGATCAGGTTGGCCGCCTCGGCGTCGGTGCGGGCGACGATGATGCCGGGCACCCGCATGACGTCGAGCTGGAAGCGGGCGGTGTTCAGGCGTTTGATCTGTTCGTCGGACGGAACGAGGACCTTGCCGCCCTGGTGGCCGCACTTCTTGGTGCCGGGGCGTTGGTCCTCGATGTGATAGCCAGGGACGCCGACCTCCACGAAGCGACGAATCAGGTTGCGCACGTGCGGATCTCCGCCGTGTCCGGTATCGGCGTCGGCGATGATGAAGGGTCGGTAGTCCGTGGCGGGAGAAGCCGCGCGCTGCGCGTCGGTCATCCGTTGGCGCAGATAGTGCTGATTGCGGTCGGCAGTGAGAAGCGCGCGCACTAGTCCAGCGGCCTCGTCGGGCACCTGGCTCAACGGATAACTCGCCAGGTCCGGCCCAGGATCCTCACTCAACGAACCCTTCGCCGAGGTCGCCCAACCGCCGAGGTAGATACCCTCGATGCCCATTCGCTTGATGGTCACCGCCTGCCCTGGCGAGTAGGGGCCGAAGGTGGTGATGCTCTTCTTCTGAGCGAAGAGTTCGCGCAGACGGTCGTAGAACGCGGCTGCCGCGTCACGGGCCACGGTGTAGTCGACGGGGATCGTACCCCGTTGGTCGACCACTTGGCGGGCGGTATAGAGCCGAACGATTCCCTCGAAGCGAGGGCTGTCGAAGTATCGCTGCGTCGCGTCTACGTCGTCCTCGAACGACGTGTGTGCGTCGACGCCAGCGTCAATCATCGTCATTTTCTTCGCTCCCCTTTGAGCCCGGTGCACCTGGACATCCCCGAGTGTAGGGCTGTTGTGAGGCATGAGGTTTCAAATGCTGTAACGCCTCGGGCGAACCGGCGATAGAACCCGTGAGACCAGATCGCCGCAGTACCTTCTGGTGGCGGTCTCGGTCTCAGATGACATACGCGCCGCGGCAACTGCTGGTCCCGGACCAGTGTTGGGGGAGCTGGCTGCGGATGGCAGCAGTGGCAGTGACGCCACGCTCCTCGAGTTCACAGGAGTCCACCAATGAAGGCATCGCGAGATCGGCGCGCCGTCGCATCGCTGGCAACGGGGGTCGTGCTCTCGCTGACGGCGCTGTCCGCAGGGATTGCGCCGGCAGTTGCCGAGCCCGGTCGCGGCCACGACCGCGACCCGGCGGTTCCGCCGACGACGCTCCTCTATCCCCAACCGGTCGAGGCGCCTGCGCCCGTAGCCGCACCCGAGCGGACACCCGTCGCCGCGCCGGTTGCCCCTCCGGTCGTCGCGCCGGTCATCCCGTCGGCTCCGCCCGCTGCGGAGATCCCAGCGGCAACGGTCGCGCCGTTGCCCCAGACGCGGGCGACCGTTGACCCAACCACCGCCGCACCGGTGCCGACGGTGGCGCCGCCGATCGTGCCGCAACCCGCCCTCGCTCCGGTCGTCACTCCGCCGCCGTCCCCTGCGCCGACGACGAACGTCGCGCGGCAGCAACCGCCCGTCGTCGCTCCGCCGTCGCGCAGCGACAAGCCTCCCGTGCAGGCGGACGCGAGCGTTGCCGCCTCTGCGCCCGCTTCAGTCGTGCCGAGCGCGGCCCCTGCGCCGTCGATCGCCGCGCCGCCGCCGTCCACTGCGCTGGCCGTGCCGACGGTGGAGCCGTCACCCGCACCGCCTCCCGCAACACAGGTGGCGATCGACGGATCGGTTCTCCCGAGTGCGTCCGTCGTACCCGATGCCGAGTTGAGGGCTGGCGCCGGTCAACCCGCGGCAGGCGCCACGACCACGCCCGAGGTCGCGGCGGTGTCGCCGCAGAGCGCCGCGCAGGCTCCGCGAGAGATCAAGACCGTCGAACCCGCCGTGCTACAGGCGCCCGAAGCAGACGTAGCCGTGGCCAAGAACTCGAAACCCATAGAGCTGAACCCCAATCCGGCCCCGGAGAGTGACGTCGTCGCACTCCGTAGCTCGGTCGAGTTGCAGAGGTCGAACCGCGACGACAGGCGCGACGGGGACGGCCCCGGCGGACAAGGCGGCCCCGGCGGCCAAGGTCCTGGCAGCCAGGGCGGTCCGGGTCGCGACGATCGCAACCGCGATCACGACCAGGGACACGACTGGGATCACGGCCATGACTGGGACCACGAACACGGGCCGCGGCAGTGGGATCGCGACTGGGTCCAGTACGACCAGTACTACCGGCCGATCATCTGCAACCCGTTCCATGCGCCGGTGAGGATCGTCTACGTCTATCTTGGCGCACCGCGCATCGTGTTCATCCCGCCGTTGGCGAGGGTCACCCTGGAGGCTGCCGCGCTTGCGGCCTATAGCTTCACGGCGGTCGTCGACACCGCGGCCAACGTGGTGAACAACGTCGTGGACACCGGCGCGGACCTCGTGAACGTCGCGGTTGGCACCTTCTTCGGCGGCGGTTACTACCCGGGCGCCGGGCTGCCCTACCCACCGCCACCGCCACCGCTGGTGCGATACGACAACGTCCCGGTTCAGGTACGTTACTCGCAGCAGACCTACCAGCCGTTCCGCGTGAACCAGATCGTCGACGTCGGCCCCGACGCCGTCTACGGCGAGCAGAAGGTCCTGCTCGACGGCGTGACGCCCGCATGGGGCGAGTGGACGCAGGGCGCTGGTGGCGAGCGTCAGTTCGAGGTTCATCGGACCCAGCAGTATCCGGGTCTCGACGAACCGCAGGAAGGCCCGCTGCCCGGCAACTATCAATTGAGCCTGGCGTCCGACGAGTCCGCGTCCGGACTGAGCCAACGCGACGTCTACCTCGTGGTCGCAGCGGCGACGATGGGAGCGCTTAGCCTGGCCGCCGTCGCGTTCGCCATGGTGATCGGTCGTCGCCGGCGAGGGACTCGCTAGAGGCCAGGGACGCTCAGGAAGTTACCGAGGCCGGGTATCGCGGAAAGGCCGGAGAAGTTACCGCTCGCGATCTGGGTCATCATCGTTGGGCAGTACATCGAGATGGCGATGCTGGTGAACAGGCCCGCCATGTCGGGGGTCAGGCCGCTGTCGCCTCGGATCTGCGATGCGGTCTTGGCAAACGATCCGCCTGGCTTCGAGAGCATCGGGCAGATCGTTTGGCCAAGTGAGCTGGCCACGCCGGGATCAAGACCGCTCACCCCCGCCGAGCTGAGCGCGTTGAGGAACGTGTCGTTGGTCGGATCCGCCTGTGCGGGGGCGGCCAGGGTGGCAGCCGTGGCGACGACGCCGAGGGACACGGCCGTCGCGCGGGCGATCCGCTCGCGGTGGGTTTTCATGATGGGCATGCCGTGCTCCTCAGGCTGATGGAATCAATCCAGTAACTTTTGCAACACTGATTGACAAATGTCACAACAGCAACACGAAACGGTCAAGGTTCGTCACCTATGCGCGCGGTGAGTGGCTTCGCTGCCGGATCGCGTGCTCACCGCGACTCCAACGATCAGCGACACTCTCAACGGTGAGCAGTTCAGAACCGATGTTTGGACCGGCCTTGGTCATCGTGTGCGTCGTCATGGCCATCGCGGCGGGGATCGTCTACCGCGTCAGCGCACTGGGTTCACCGTGGGTGGTGCCGCGCGCGGCGGTGCGCGGCGCGATACAACTGGCTGCGGTCGCGACCGTGCTTGCCGCCGCGATGGCACATCTATGGTCGTCGATCGCCGTGCTCGTGGTCATGTTCGTGGTGGCTGCCATCACTGCGGCACGGCGCAGTCACGCCAGTCATGGGTCCGCGTGGCTCGCGGTGACACTGGCCATCGGGTTGGCCGCCGTACTGCCTCTGCTGCTCCTGTCCAGGGTCGTGCCCGCCACCGCGGTTGCGATCGTACCTCTGTTCGGGATCGTGCTCGGTGGCACGATGACCGCTGCAGCAGTCGCCGCTCGGCGTGCGCTGGACGCATTGACCGCCCGCGTCGGCGAAGTCGAGGCAGCCTTGAGTCTTGGTCTCTCCGAACGAGATTCACGAATGGAGGTCATCGCCCAAACGGTTCCGGACGCCCTGCTGCCGAACGTCGATCAAGCACGCACCGCAGGTCTGGTGGCGCTGCCAGGCGCATTCGTCGGCGTGCTGCTGGCCACGGGATCAGCCACGCAGGCGGGTGCCGTACAGGTGCTGGTGTTGATCTCGCTGTTGCTATCGCAGACGTGCGCCGTCGCGCTCACCGGGGAACTGGTGGCAAGGGGCCGGATCAGACGGGATCAGCAGGCTTGACTGCGAGAACCGGTTTGGGACATTCCAAGAGCAGTTGTTGGGAAACGCTGCCGAGCAACAACTTTCCGACCGGGTTGCGGTGTCTGATACCGATCACCAGCAGTTCGGCGTCGTGGGCTTCCATCGCGGCAAGCAGTTCCTCGGCGGGATCGACCCCTACGGGTTGCCGTAGCTCGTAGGGCACCCCGCACTGCTTCAGCCGATCCTCGACGTCGGCGACCTCACCGGCTCCCGCGAACGCCTTGTCGACGTACGCGTCGCCCTTGGTGGAGTTGATGACCACGAGGCCGGTGCCTCGGAGCGAAGCCTCGTCGATCGCGTGGGTCAGCGCGGCATGCCCGAACTCGTCTGCGGTGTATCCGACGACGATCACTTCAGCGCCTGCGCCTTCTCGCGTTGGTCCTTGTCGTCCTCGACGATCAGCAGCGTCTCCTCGTCGCGGTACATCAGCTTGAGCACCAACGGAATCAACAGCAAGATCGCCATGCAGACGTAGGTGACGATGGCGACCGGCTCGGTGAACAGGCTGCCCCAATCACCGCCGCCGAGCTGAAGGCTTTGTCGCAGTTGACGTTCGATCCTCGGCCCGAGGATGACGCCGATGATCAAGGGCAGCACCGGCAGCCCGAAGCGGCGCATCATCAGACCCAGGAGCCCGAAGATCAGCAACAGTGCCAGGTCCAGTGGCTGCAGGTTGACCGCAAAGGCGCCGAGCGTCGCGAAGAAGAGGATGCCCGCGTACAGGTAGGGCCGCGGCGTACGTAGCAGCTTCGCCCACAGCGGTGCCAGCGGCAGGTTGAGCACGAGCAATAGGAAGTTGCCGATGAACAAGCTCGCGATCAGCGTCCAGATCAGCAGTGGCTCCTTGTCGAAGAGCGTTGGGCCAGGCTGGATTCCATACGAGACGAAGGCCGTCAGCATCACCGCGGCCGTAGCGTTGGTGGGCAGGCCGAGGGAAAGCATCGGCACCAAGGTGCCTGCGGCGGAGGCGTTGTTGGCAGCTTCCGGTCCTGCCACCCCCTCGATGGCGCCCTTGCCGAACTCCTCGGGATGCTTGGAGAGCTTCTTCTCGGTGATGTAGGACAGGAAGGTCGGAAGCTCCGCACCGCCTGCGGGCAATGCGCCGAAGGGAAAACCGAACGCGGTGCCGCGAAGCCAGGGCTTCCACGACCGCTTCCAATCGTCGCGGCCCATCCACGGTCGTCCCACGGGAATGACGTCGGCAGGCTTGCGGCGGAGGTGCGCAGCCACCCACAGCGCCTCGCCGAGGGCGAAGATCGCTACTGCGATGACGACGATGTCGATGCCGTCGGCCAGCAGTGGGATGCCGAACGTGGCCCGCGGTTGACCGGTGAGGAAGTCGATGCCGACGATCCCGATCGCAAGGCCCAGCACCAACGAGATCGCACCGCGCAGCTTCGAGGAGCCCAGCACCGCGGTGACCGCCACCAAGGCGAACAACATGATGGCCAGATACGAGGGTGCCCCAAGGGTGACGGCGAATCTCGATATCGCAGGCGCGAACGCGGCGAGCAGGATCGTGCCGATCGTCCCCGCCACGAACGAGCCGATGGCCGCCGTGGCCAGTGCCTGCGCGGCACGGCCCGCCTTGGCCATCTTGTTGCCCTCGATGGCGGTGATGACGGACGAGGACTCACCTGGCGTGTTCAACAGGATCGACGTGGTGGAGCCGCCGTACATCCCGCCGTAGAAGATGCCCGCGAACATGATGAACGCCGCGCTCGGGCTGACGTTGTACGTGATGGGCAGCAGAAGGGCGACGGTCATCGCGGGGCCGATGCCCGGTAGGACGCCCACCGCCGTGCCGAGCAGCACGCCGATGACCGCGTAGAGCAGGTTCATTGGCGTCGCGGCCTCGGCGAAGCCCTGCATCAGCCAGTTGAAGTTCTCCATCTAAAGGATCCCGTCCAATATGCCAGCGGGCAGCGGGATTCCGAGCCCGGAGTAGAAGGCGTAGAAGCTAGCCAACGCCAGAATCAGTCCGATGACGAAGTTTCGAACGTAGTGATTGCTTCCGAGAATCGTTGCGGCGCAGCCGAAGAAGAGCGTGCTCATGATGACCCAGCCGAGGGGATTTACCAGAAGGATCATCGCGACGAACAGCGCCACGAGAAGCCCTACCGTGCGCCAGTCGCCAGGCGCCTCGGGGTCGACGTCCTCGCCGGCGTCCGCTTCGCCCCTGCTTCCGCGCGGGATGACGATGGCCAGCATCACCGCGAGCACGACTGCCAGGATGCCGAGAAGCATCGGAAAGAACTTGGGCCCAACGGGATCCACCTTGGCGAATCCGACGGGCAGCGTCAGCGCGCTGTAGATGAGGAAGCCTCCGACGAGAGCCAAGACGGCGACGACGAGGTACTGCGCGTAGTCGGGCCTGGTTTCCGTCGGCTCGTCCGACCGCTCCTCGACGGTGCTCACAGCAGCCCCAGCTCGGTCAACGTCGTCGAGACCCGGTTGTCCTGGTCCTTGAGGAACTGTTCGAACTGTGCACCGGTCACGAACGCGTCGGTCCATCCGTTCTTCACCAATGCCTCCTTCCATCCCTGAGTGGCATGCATGTCTTCCAGAGCCTTGACCATTGCCTTCTTGGCGTCATCCGAAATTCCCGGTGGCGCAAGGACTCCGCGCCAGTTGGCGAACGTCAGATCGATTCCTTCTTCCTTGAGCGTCGGCGCGTCCACGCCATCGACACGCTTCTCGCTGGAGACGGCGAGCACTCGCAACTGACCCGCCTCGATCTGGTCGATGAGCTCGCCGGGACTGGATGTGCCCACCGCGAGTTTCTTGCCGAGCAGGGCAGTCAGTAGATCGCCGCCGCCATCGAAGGTGGTGAAGTTGACGAGTTTCGGGTCAACGCCGACGGCCTTGGCCAGTTCCATCGGGAACAGGTGGTCGGGCCCACCTGGCGACGAACCACCGCCGATGGTGATCTTGGCCGGATCGGCCTTCCACGCCGCGATGAAGTCCTGCACCGTCTTGAACGGTGAGTCGGCGGGAACGAAGATGGCACCGGGATCTTCGATCAGCTTGGCGATGGCGGTCGCATCGGATGCCTTGATGTTGGATCCGTTGGTATACGTGGCGCCGACGACGCCCAACCCCATCGTCATCATTAGGTCGTTGTTGCCCCGCTCGTTCATGAGGCGCGCCATGGCCACCGTGCCACCGGCGCCGATCACGTTGAACACCTCGATGCGACCCGTGATGTGGTCGTCTTGCATGACCTTCACCGCGGTACGGGCGGTGAGGTCGTAACCGCCACCGGGGCTGTTTGGCACCATCATTCGTAGGCGGTGCAGCCCAGGCGTGTCTTCGCCGCGGGTGACACCGCAACCGACCAGTAGGAGCGCAACGCACAGTAAGGCCAGCAGGCCTCGGGTTCTGCTCGTTCTCATTCGGGTCGTCCCCATTTCGTTGTGATGCTCAGCAATACTGGACCTGATGGTGATACAGGTCACTGTTTCGGACGCAAGGAAAGTAGTGGTCATTGAGTTCACCGGCGGCGGCGTTTCGACACGGCACCCGAAGCCTGGCAGGCCAGTTCCTGGTGTTCCAGGTCGTGGTCGTCGCCGTGGTGCTCGTCGCCGTGGCCGCGGTGTCGGTCACGCAGTCAACCCATGAATTTCGAGAGGTTCGAGGCCAGCGCATGATCGCGGTCGCCGAGAACCTCGCCGCCACCCCGATCGTGCGTGACCGCTTTGGTGATCCGTTCGCCGGTCAACTACTCGCTCCCGACGTCGATCGGGCAGTCGCCCTGTCCGGCGCCGCGCTGGTGGAGATCCTCCGGCCTGACGGCATGGTGATCGCCTCGTCGGAGCCGTCCCGCATCGGCCACCGACTCGCCTTCGGTCCCAGTCGCGTCGTAGAGGGCCGCGCGTGGTCGGGCGACCTGACCGTCGATGGAGCGCATTCGCTGGCAGGGCAGGTGCCGATGCTCGGGATCAACGGCGAGGTGCTTGCCGTGGTCTCGGTGAGCGAGCCGTACCCAACGGTGTGGCAGCTACTCAGCGGTGCGGGGGAGCGGTTGCTTGTCTACCTCGGTCTTGGCGCCGTACTCGGCCTCGTCGCGTCTTGGCTGTTGTCGCGCAGGATAAAGCGGCACACTCGTGGTCTAGAGATCGCGGAGATAGCGAGCCTCGCCGATCACCGAGAAGCGTTGTTGCACAGCATCCGTGAAGGCGTCATCGCGGTCGGCAACGACGGCGTCATCACCGTGCTCAACGACAGTGCCCAGGAGCTGCTCGGTGCGTCACCGGACGCCGTGGGCAAGCCGGTCGACGCCGTCGGATTGGATCCCACCGTGGTGGAGTTCCTGATGTCCGGTGAGGATGGCCTCTCCGTGAAGGACACCGTCATCGTCACCAGCACTAGGGTGCTCGCCCTCAACAGGCGCGCCGCCACCAGCCAGGGGCGACGGATCGGTACCGTCACCACGATGCGCGACAGCACCGAGCTCGCATCCATGCAGGGTCAGCTGTCGTCGCACAAGAGCGTCACGGACACGCTTCGAGCCCAGACTCACGAATTCGCCAATCAGCTACACACCATCTCGGGACTGGTTCAGCTCGGTGACTACGACTCGGTGCAGGAGTTCATCGGTACGCTGACTCGTAGGCGTGCAGAGATCAGTGACTCTGTCGCGCAACGGATTTCAGATCCTGCGGTGGCGGCGCTACTCATTGCCAAGTCGTCGTTGGCCGCAGAGAGCGGTGTGACCCTGCAGATTGCCGACGACTCCCACTTGGCCGTACTCGACCCGGCGCTGGCAACCGACGTGATCACGTTGCTCGGCAATCTGATCGACAATGCCGTCGATGTCTCGGAGAGTTCGGAGCATGCGACGGTGACAGTTCGCGTCGATGACGCCGATGGGTTGACGATCTCCGTCTCCGACTGCGGACCCGGTGTGCCAGAACACCTTCGGGAATCGATCTTCGCCCGCGGGGTGACTTCAAAACCCGACGTGCCCGGGGGCCGCGGGATCGGACTTGCGCTAGTGCGACTGGTCAGCAGTCAACTCGGCGGTCAGGTGTCGGTCAGCGACGGTGACGGTGGGGGAGCGCTGTTCGAGGTGACACTGCCGTGCTTCACGGCTCCCGCCCTCGCTGTCGAGGGTCCGCGTGCTTGACGTGCTCGTGGTCGACGACGACTTCATGGTGGCCGAGATCCACCGGCGATTCGTCGAGCGCGTTGACGGATTCCGCGCCGTGGGCGTCGCACGCAACGGTGCCGAAGCGCTGGAAGCGGCGCGGACGTTGCGGCCCGACCTGATCCTGTTGGACGTCTACCTGCCCGACATGACCGGCCTGCAGGTGCTGCACCGACTTCGCACCGACGGCGACGCCGTCGGCGTCATCATGATCACCGCCGCGCGGGAACTGGACACCGTCGGTGGCGCGCTCGATGGCGGCGCAGCCGATTACCTCATCAAGCCCTTCGAGTTCGCGCAGTTGCAAGCCAAGCTCGAATCGTTCGCGGCCAGAGCCGATGCGCTCAAGTCGGCTGGCGGAGCGGACCAGTCGTTGATCGACTCCTTGTTCGGTCGATCGCGTTCTGCCGCGGCGCCGAAACCCCTGCCAAAGGGGCTTGGCGTCGAGACCGGGCGCCTCGTGCTGGACGCGGTCCGGACGTCCGGCGAGGTGTCCGCCGCGGAATGCGCTGACATGGTTGGCATTTCAAGGGTTAGCGCGCGCCGCTACTTGGAATACTTTCTCGGAGAGGGCCTGCTGGAACTCAGGCTTCAGTATGGCGTCGGTCGGCCCGAACGCCGCTACCGCGTCGTGGGTTAGACCCAGTCCCAAACGGACATGTCGCCCGGCGGGTAGTTCATGCAGACGTCGGTGGCGTGGGCGACGACGCCCTTGTTGTTGAAGAACAGCTTCGCCCAGTTGCCCCAGCGAGTGGCCACGAACTCGTAGTAGACGTTGGTCGCGGTGTCCTCGGAGTACTGGCGGCGTGCCACGGGATCCAGCGAGAAGAACCAGTGGATGCGGTCGAACGCCAGTTGCTGAACCTCGGGCGGCCGGTTGCTTCTGTCGATCATGTATCGCTCGAAGTACACCGGGCTGGTGTCCCTGGCCGCGGCCATGTACTGCTCGGTGTCGCACGTCGTGATGATGATCCGGTGAGGGATCGGATAGTCGTCGGTGGAGTCCGCGGAGGCGGGTCCGGCGAGTGTAGTTGCGGCCATTCCGCACGCCGCGACGGCCATGGTGGCGCGGATCGCTAGGGCTCGCATGCTCTTCACCATGAGGCTCCTCCTTGACTCATCAACCATAACCTTTTAGTCACGGATTCAAACGGCGGGCAGGGGTTCGGGTTGCCTCGGCGGGGGCGACGGCCACGGTGATGGCACGGGTCGCTGCCGAACCATCTGCGGCCACCAGAACCACTTCCCAAGGAGCGCGGCGATGGCGGGTGTCATCAGCGATCGGACGACCAGCGTGTCGAAGAGCAGACCGAGGCCGATCGTGGTGCCGACCTGCCCGATGACGGTCAAGGTGCTCACCGCCATCGACATCATCGTGAACGCGAACACCAGACCCGCAGACGTCACGACCGACCCCGTGCCACCCATGGCGCGGATGATTCCGGTATTGAGGCCCGCGTGGATCTCCTCCTTGAATCGGGAGACCAGCAACAGGTTGTAGTCGGCGCCGACGGCCAACAGGATGATGACCGACATCGGCAACACCATCCAGTGCAGTTCGATGCCGATCAGGTGCTGCCATATGAGCACCGAAAGGCCGAACGACGCCCCAAGCGACAGCACCACTGTGCCGACGATGACGGCTGCGGCGACGACGCTGCGCGTGATGATGAGCATGATCGCGAAGATCAGGCACAGCGACATGATTCCGGCGATCAGGAGGTCGTAGTTGGAGCCCTCCTGCATGTCCTTGAACGTGGCTGCCGTGCCACCGAGGTAGACCTTCGAGCCCTCCAGCGGGGTGCCCTTGATGGCTTCCTTCGCGGCTTGCCTGATCCCATCGATGTGCGAGATGCCTTCGGGCGTCATCGGATCGCCGTCGTGGCTGATGATGAAGCGCACGGCCTTGCCGTCGGGTGAGATGAAGCTCTTCATGCCGCGCTTGAACTCTGCGTTGTCGAACGTCTCCGGAGGCAGATAGAAGGAGTCGTCGTTCTTCGACTGATCGAACGCCTCGCCCATCGCGGTGGCGTTGACGGTCGCCGCGGACTGCTGATCCTGCATGCCCTTTTGAGTGGCATACATGGTGAGCATCATCTGCTTCATGCTCTTCATGGTCTCGATCATGCTGGGCATGAGGGCGACCAACTTCGGCATGAGCATGTCGAGCTTCTCCAGCTCGGGCACCAGATCCTTGATGTCGTCGGTCATCACGTCGATGCCGTCGAGCGTGTCGAACACCGATCTGATCGACCAGCACACCGGGATGTCGTAGCAGTGCGGTTCCCAGTAGAGATAGTTGCGGATGGGACGGAAGAAGTCGTCGAAGTCCGAAATGTGATCGCGCAAGGACTCGATGTCGACCGTCATGTTCTTGGTCTTGAGAACCATCTGATGCGTGACGGCGGCCATCTGCGCGGTCAGCGCCGACATCTTCGTCATCGTGTTGATGGTCGTCTGCATGTCGTCGGCCTGCTTCAACATGTTGGCCATCAGGTCCTGCATGTACTTCTCGTTCATCTTCTGCGTGGTGCTCTGCATGCTGATCTGGAACGGAATCGACGTGTGCTCGATGGGCGTGCCCTGAGGACGCGTGATCGCCTGAACGCGCGAGATGCCCGGCACCTTGAAGATGCCCTTCGCGATCTTGTCGATGACGAGGAAGTCGGCCGAGTTCCGCAGATCGTGATCGGTCTCGATGAGCAGTAATTCGGGGTTCATCCGAGATGGCGAGAAGTGCCTGTCGGCGGCGGCATAGCCTTCGTTCGCCGGAAGATTGGTTGGCAGATAATTGCGATCGTTGTAGTTGGTCCTGTAGCCGGGCAGCGTGAGCAGACCGATCAACGCCAGCGCGATCGTCGAGACTAGGATTGGTCCGGGCCAGCGGACGACGGCGGCGCCGACCTTTCGCCAACCCCTAACGCGCAGAGCCCTTTTCGGTTCGAGCAGGCCAAAGTGGCTGGCTACCGTGACGACGGCGGGGCCAAGCGTGAGCGCCGCCAGAACGACGATGACCATGCCGATCGCGAGCGGAATGCCCAGTGATTGGAAGTACGGCAGATTGGTGAAGTGCAGGCAGAAGGTCGCGCCTGCAATTGTGAGGCCCGAGCCGAGCACCACGTGCGCGGTGCCGTGGTACATCGTGTAGAACGCGGATTCCTTGTCCTCACCCGCTGTCCCGCGTGCTTCCTGATATCGGCCCAAGAGAAATATGGCGTAGTCGGTCGCCGCGGCTATCGCGAGGGTGACAAGGAGGTTGGTCGCGAAGGTCGACAGACCGATGATGTCGTAGAAGCCGAGGAATGCCACCAGCCCGCGCGCCGCAGAGAGCTCGAGCACGACCATGACGAGCACGATCAGCACCGTCACGATCGATCGGTAGACGAGCAGAAGCATGACGATGATCACCGCGAAGGTGGTCAACTCGATCAGCGTCATGCTGCTGTCGCCTGCGATGTGCTGATCAGCCTGAAGCGCCGCGGGACCTGTCACGTATGCCTTGACCCCGTTGGGGGGGTGGAGACCGTTGACGATCTTCTGCACGGCCTCGACGGACTCGTTCGCCAGAGCCTCGCCTTGATTGCCCGCGAGGTACACCTGTACGTACGCGGCCTTGCCGTCGTTGCTCTGTGCGCCCGACGCGGTAAGCGGGTCGCCCCAGAAGTCCTGAACGTGCTCGACGTGCTTGGTGTCTGCCTCGACCTTCTTGATCATGTCGTCGTAGAACTTGTGCGCGTCTTCGCCGAGCGGCTGGTCGCCCTCGATCACGATCATGACCGAGCTGTTGGACTTGAACTCGTTGAAGTCCGTGCCGACGCGCTTCATCGCGATCACCGACGACGCGTCGTCGGGGGTCATCGAGACCGACCGCATCTTCCCGACTTCTTCGAGCTGCGGCACGATCGTGTTCAGCACGGCGATGACGGCTATCCAGGCGATGATGACCGGTATCGCCAAGGTCCGGATCGCCTTCGGGATCGTCCCCCGCTTGGTGTGGGCGGGGACGGAGAAGGCTTCCGTGGTGGCCTCGCCTGGTGGAATGGTCACGCGGACTTCACCAGGCAAAAGGTCTGAGCAGTGACTCCGTTCGACGTCCGCTCGTCCTTGACTTCGTCATCGACGGTGACGCGGCAGGTGATGCTTTGGCCGTCGCCCTGGGCGACGATGTTCGGGAAGGCCGACGGCGCGGTGGTGCTCAGCTCCAGCGACCACGGGAGGGAAGCTCCGTCCACGCGCACCGGCTTGGCATCGAGGTCCAAGTAGTTGATGTCGGCGTAAGTCCCGGTGCCCCAGATTTCGTATTTGACGACCTTCGGGTTGAACGGTTTGGTGTCGTCGACCTTCGCTGTCGAGGTGCCCGCCGCATTGTCGGCCCCGAAGAATCCCCTGATCCTGTAGACGGTGAAACCACCGATGACCAGCACGACGACGATGAGGATCGGAATCCACGCCCGCTTGAGGAGCGACCCCATCTCAACCTCGCTTCGTCTCGCTCGGGCCACATATTAGCCGATATAACTGATAGATTAGCCTGGATAAGTTAATCACGGTGACCCTACCCCCGTCGCGCCGACGTGACGGAAGCCACGGCCACCCCCAAGACGATAGCTAAATGGTTTGCAGCACAACCAAACCGACTCGGTAAACCGTTTGAGGAGACGCATCGAAGTGAGCAGGAATAAGATACCGCTTGTGAGAACCGCGATGCTGATGGTGGTGGGCGCCCTGACGATCTTGTTGGCTGCGCCCGCGCAGGCCGACCCCGACACTGACTTCTCGAATCAGTTGCACACGTATGGCATCTACGGTCCCAAGGACTACAACGCATGGATCGGCAAGATCATGTGCAAGCGCCTTCGCAGCGGCCTTGACGCCACGGCAGCCGAATCGGCGACCTTCCTGCATCTGAACCTGCCGAAGGGCACGAACGAGCAGCAGACCTATCAGTTCATGGCCGCTGGCATCACGACTTACTGCGACGACCAGCAGCCCGTGCTCAACCGGGCTGCTGGCGTCTAGTCCTGCCGAGCCGTCACGAAGTCGTCAGACTCTCACGGTCACCGGCGACACGTTCCAGATCTCGTCGCAGTACTCGGCGATCGCGCGGTCCGAGCTGAACTTGCCGCTTCGCGCCGCGTTGAGGATCGACATCCGCGACCAGGCGTCCCTGTCCTGCCACGCCGCCGCCACCTTGTCCTGGCATTCCACGTAGGACGCGAAGTCGGCGACGACGAGGAACGGGTCGTCGTAGCGGAGGTTGTCGACCAGCGGCTTGAACACCTCGGTGTCGCCGTGGGAGAACTGACCGTTGGCGATCAGGTCGAGCACGGTCTTCAACTCGTCGTTGGCGTCGATGTAGTCGGACGGTCGGTACCCGTCGCGCTTGACCTGCTCGACTTGTGACTCGGTCAGCCCGAAGAGGAAGAAGTTCTCCGCGCCTGCTTCCTCGCGAATCTCGACGTTGGCGCCGTCGAGGGTGCCGATGGTCAAGGCGCCGTTGAGCATGAACTTCATGTTGCCGGTGCCCGACGCCTCCTTGCCTGCGGTCGAGATCTGCTCCGAGAGGTTCGCCGCAGGGTAGATGAGGTGCGCGTTCTTGACGCTGAAGTTCGGGATGAACGCGACCTTCATGGCGCGGTTGACGTCAGGGTCATTGTTGATCGTCTCGCCGACGGCGTTGATCAGCTTGATGATGCGCTTGGCCATGAAGTAACCCGGCGCGGCCTTGCCTCCGAAGACGTACGCCCTCGGCGCGAGATCGAGCGACGGATCCATCTTCAGCCGGAAGTACTGCCTGACGATGTGCAGCACGGATAGGTGCTGGCGCTTGTATTCGTGTATGCGTTTGACCTGAATGTCGAACATCCAGGTGGGGTCCAAGTCGACGCCCAGCGTCGCCGACACGTAGTCGGCGAGCCGAGCCTTGTTGGCGCGCTTCACATCTCGCCACTGCTGTCGGAACGCGGGGTCGTCGACGAACGCCTCGAGCCCGCGGAGCCGGTCCAGGTGGGTCAGCCAGCCGTCGCCGATGGTGCGGTCGAGGAGATCCCGCAACCCGGGGTTCGACAACGCCAGGAACCGGCGTGGCGTGACGCCGTTGGTCTTGTTGGAGAATCGCTCCGGCCACATCTCGTAGAAGTCCTTGAGGGTGCTGGCCTTCAGCAGGTCGGAGTGCAGTGCGGCGACGCCGTTGATGGCGTGGCTGCCGACGGTCGCGAGGTACGCCATGCGTACGGTCTGGCCGCCGTCCTCGCCGATGATCGACATGCGGCGCACCCGCTCGACGTCACCAGGGAACTTGGCTCGCACCTCGTCGAGGAACCGGCTGTTGATCTCGTAGATGATCTCCAGGTGCCGTGGAAGGGACTCGCGGAACAGGTTCAGGGTCCACTTCTCCAGCGCTTCGGGGAGCAGAGTGTGGTTCGTGTAGCCGAACGTCGCCACCGTTATGCGCCACGCCTCGTCCCAGGCCAGCCTGCGTTCGTCGACGAGGATTCGCATGAGCTCGGCGACGCCGATCGACGGGTGTGTGTCGTTGAGCTGGATGGCGAACCGTTCGGGGAGCTCGTGCATGGATGCGTCGGCCAGGTCGTCCATGATGTGGACGATGTGCTGCAGTGAGCACGACACGAAGAAGTACTGCTGCAACAGGCGAAGGCGCTTGCCAGCCTCGGGTTCGTCGTTCGGATAGAGAACCTTGGTGACGGTTTCCGACGTGACTTCCTCTTCGACCGCCTTGTAGTAGTCACCGGTGTTGAAGGCGTCGAGCGCGAACGATTCCACGGCCCGCGCGCTCCACAGGGTCAGCACGTTGCACGTGTGCACGCCGTAGCCCTGGATGGGGGTGTCGTAGGCGACTCCCTTGATCACCTGCTTGGGGACCCATCGAATGCGATCAAGACCGGCGTCGTCGACGTAGTGCTCGGTGTGGCCGCCCCAATTCACCAAGTAGTTGACGTCGGGTTTGGCTATCTCCCAAGGGTTTCCGTTGACGAGCCAGTTATCGGTGTGTTCGATCTGCCAGCCGTCGGCGAACTCCTGCTTGAAGATGCCGAACTCATAGCGGATGCCGTAGCCGATCGCGGGCCGTTCCAGCGTGGCAAGTGAGTCGAGGTAACACGCCGCAAGACGACCGAGGCCCCCGTTTCCGAGCCCTGGCTCGGGTTCGCACGCCAGCACCTCGTCGTAGTCCTGGCCCAGCGCCTCCAGTGCGGCGCGTGCCGCCGCCTCGATCTCGAGGTTCAGTAGGTTGTTGCCGAGCTGCGGGCCCATGAGGAACTCGGCTGAGAGGTAGCAGGTGACCTTCTTGTCGAGATCGAGCGATACCTGGGTCGAGGCAACTCGGTTGTCCTGCATGCGATCTCGCACGGCCAGCGACAGTGCGCGATAGTAGTGCTCGGGTTTCAACGCGGCAGCAGGACGTCCGATCGTGTAACGCAGATGGTCCTGAATCGCCTCCTGCAGGTCGGCAGCGTCCAATCCGGTACGGACGTGCGAGGCTTCGGCAGCGGTGTTTGCATTTACGACGTCGGTCACCGCGCGATTCTCGCAGTTGAGCGTGCACTCCGCACTCGCTGCAGACGACGCCGAGGTGAACGCCCGACCACGTCGGCGTGGATGCCGCCGCGGTTGTTCACACCAGCGTCGTACCCGACGTCGTCTCAGGCCCCATCGGGGATAGATCCGTCTGCATGAGCGCGACGTCGTAGGAACCCCAGTAGGAGAGGTTCCAGTACAGGATGTCTTCGTTTTCGGCGCCGAGTTCGTCGGTCCCCGACCACGGATGGATCATTGGCGCGTACATCCCGGTATTGGTGGTGCCGTTGTTCGCCACCAGGATCGTCGGGTCCGACCACACGCCCTGAGGCGAGTCCGATACCCGCATCACGACGTTGTTGTTGGCGTCGGTGGACAGCGCCACGTACTCGTCCAGGTACGGGTTGTACTGCACGGACAGCTCGCCGACGTTGCCGCCGGTGAGACCCCCAACCACGATGCCGCCGAGAAAGTCGTTGATTGCCTTGGTGATCCGGCCGATGAAACCCGAGGGAGGAGGTGACTGATTGGTCGCCCCGATGACTGGAACGGCAGCCGATGGGTCGTCGCGGACCCAGCCTTGTTCGTCACCGGCCCAATACTCGTAGGCGCCGAGGTCGCGAATCTGATCCTCCGGCACGCGCGAGACGTACGCGGAGCCGCCGCGTCCCGATGGCGTGCCGAACGAGTAGACGTACTGCACGCCTCGGGGATCGACGTCATCGTCAGGGCCCTTCACGAACGCGCCCTGCTGGAAGTTCTGGTTCCCGGGGACGTAGCCGGTGCTGGCCCTGAGCCATCCGGAGGAGCGGACCGTGTTGGGGTCGACCGTCCACGTCAGGCCGCCGTCATCGGAATACGCGATTGCCGACCAGTTGGTGGTCCACCGCCCGGGGGTGTCCCAGGTACGCACCGACATGACGTTGGCGTACTGCGTGGTGTGGCCGTTCTGGTCGGTGACCGAGATCGCGGCGGTGGGGATGATCGTCGTTGTCGAACCGAACAACCCGAGCAAGCCGGGGTCGCGGATGACCTGGGTGGCGCCGAAGTTGCCGTTCCACTCGTTGAGGTCGTAGTTGCCTCCTGGACTGATCACGGCGTCCTGGAACTGCAGACCGTTGGCGAGGTCGTGGTCGACGCTGCGCAGCAAGACGTTCGAGCGCCAGACGCCCGTCATGCCCGGTTGGTCGAAGGTATCGCCGAAGAGCGTCAGCACGTGGCCCTCGCCGTCGTCCCACATGATCCCCAAGTCGGTGCCCGCGATGCCATAGCCCCCCGGCGTACCCGACGGCAGATTGGTGATGCCCGGGCCCGTCACCCAACCCAGACCGCTGGTGGCACCGACCACGGGAGCCGCGGGCTTGGGGGTCTGCTGGTTCGGGTCGACGACGGGTGCTGCCGCAGGAACCGCGCTGGCGACCGAGGTGACCTGCCCGCTAGTGGTGAACCTGCGTTCGAGCTCCCGGCGCGACCAACCGCCGAGTAGCACCAGAAGTGCAGGCGGATCGGCAGGCAGCAGTGGATTGGTACCTGTGAGCGGCGCCACAACGGCCTCGGCGAGGACGGTCGTGACGAGCTTGGGAAGGGCGGCGGCAGCCTGCGGAACGGGCGCCGCTTCGACGGTGACGGGTGTGTGGACTCTGATCGGCGTGCTGTCCGGCATCGGGAGTGCGGCGTCGGCGCGTTGCGCCAGCTTTTCGACCGCATCCGTGACGTTCACGGGCCCCGGTCCTGGCGCGCGGAGCCCGGCGATCGGAGCTGCTGCCAAGCGCGTCGGATCGAAGTTCGGGCCCGTTGCTCGCCTCGCGGCCTGCCGAGCGGACCCCGCGGCTGGTCGGATTGGTGCATCGAACCCTGCGCTCGATGAAGCGACGCGTTTGCGCAGGTTGTTTGCGCCGTCCTCGACGGTCTTTCGCATGCGCGCGGCGAGCGTGGACAGCGGGCCCTTCGCGTGCGAGGCGCCTGCCGCGTCGCTCACCTGGGCCGAGTCCTTGTCGGCGTTCGGAGGCTGGTCGTCGGCCCTTGCGACGCCATGCCCGGTTGCGATGGCAGCAGCGATGCCCATTGCCACCGCGAGGCCACCGACGCGACAGGTGTATGGAGTTGGCTCCAGCGACATTCCGACACTCCAAGCGATCAGACGCTGATGCCGGCCCACCTCGAGTCGCAAGCGCGGTGCTGCGTCACCTTTTCAACGACGATCCAACGGAAGAATCATAAGCCACGTCAATAACTTCTTTCCCATTCGTCACTCGCGCCACTCCGGTGACCTTGAGGCGGACGTTCAGCCTGCACCCTTGCCGTTGTCGACGCGGTATACCGCGCCGTGGACCGCGGCGGCGTCGTCGCTGGCGAGGAAGGCGATCGTCTTGGCAACGTCTTCGGTGGCCATGAATCCACGCGGCGATGCGATGCGCATGATCAGATCCCAGTCGGCGTTCTCCGGCGCCTCGAACTCCGTCGTCTGCGCGGTCGGCATGCCGCCGGGGCAGATCACGTTGACGCGCAGCTTGTCCTTCGTGAACTCCACCGCCATCGCGCGAGTCAGGCCGACGAGTCCGTGCTTGGCCGCGCAGTAGCCCGCCGAGTAGACCTCACCCTCGACGCCTGCGATCGACGCGACGTTGACGATGTTGCCTCCGGACTCCAGCAGATGAGGGAGCGCCGCGCGGCTCAGATAGAACGGGCCGTTGAGGTTGACGGCGAGATCCCGCTCCCATTCCTCGTCGGTCATGGTCTGCGTATGCCGCATCTGGTGAAAGCCCGCGACATTCACCAGCACGTCGAGCCTGCCGAACGCGGCGACGCACTCGGTCACGGCTTGGGCGCACGCAGCGGGCGTCGTCACGTCCACGGGCGCGTACCTGCCGCCGGGGACGTCGGCGAACACCGTCGCCATCCGCTCGGCGTCCCTGGCGATCCCGAACACCGAAGCCCCGCGTGAAGCGAACAACATGGCCGTGGCGGCGCCCAGCCCGGCCGATGCGCCGGTGATCAGTGCGACCTTCCCATCGAGTGCAGTCATGACCGAACCATCTCACGCGCCCTCGCGGGTGCGACAAATCGGTGACTTGACGCAATGACACTGCGATACTCAACGGCATGTCCACCAGCCGCGCACTCGCCGTCGCCACCGCGTTCGCCAGTGTGGCCATCGGCTTTGCCGGTCCGGCGCATGCCGACCAGATGATGCAGGGCATCTACACCTATACACAGGGCGGCCTCGTCGCTGAATGGACGATCTACCCGAGCTGCGTTCCGGTCGTCGGCGACCTACGGGAGAACTTCGAGGTGCCCCTCGGCTGCCGGTTGCACGTCGCTGGTTCGCCCGTCGGAGCGGTCAGCGGCGGTGACGCGAGACTGACAGGAGACCAGTGGGAGCTCACCACCTCTACCAAGGACGGCTTGCAATGTCCCGACGGCAGCACCGCTCCGCTTCAGGAGACGTACAAATTCGACGGCAACACCTTGACCGGCACCCGCTCGATGATCCACAACGCCGTCTGCGGGTTGCAACCGGCGATCACGAACTTCCCGTTCACGCTTGCCTTCAGCAGGCCCCTGCCGATACCCGTCGAGGATTACCCTCTGTACTGCGAACCCGGCGGCCTGAGGCGGTGCTTCTGAGCGCTGATGACCCCGCCGCGGACGTAAGGGGCAATGAGGCTGTCTGCCAACATTGTGGCGGCGCAACCGAATTCAGACCATGCGGCGATCTCGTCGCCATCGTCGACGACGAACGGATGGTCAGCTACGAGGCGTTCTGCATCACCGACTGCGTCGACTTCCAGCAGTCGGGTGAGGCGGTCGCTCGATCGGCAGGCAACCACACGGTTTGGGAGTCCAGGTACTAACGGGAAAGCGCGCCGACCTGACGGGGCCACGACGTACGGGGCGCTGGGGTGTTACCTGCGCAGATCTGGGCGCATCGGTGACGGCGCCGAACGGGAAGCTGGTGTCGGTCTTCGGCGACACGTTCTCGGGCAAGAAGGTCGGCAAGGGCGACTGGCGCTCCCCTGTGGTCCTCATCGGCAGGGGCGACGCGAACAACCGTATCGTCTACGAACGCGCAGGCGGCCCTGATCCCGACTACGCCCGTCAGCTGTGGCACTACGACCACGACGGTCCCGACTCCGGATGGCAGCGCAGCGGCATCAGCACGGTGATCCCATCGGATCTCCTGCGCGTCCGGGACACGCTGTATCTCCACGCCATCGTCAACCGCGGCTTCGGGAACGTCGTGTGGACCGAAATCTGGCGATCCGACGACTCGGGGGTTTCCTGGGCGAACATGGGGGAGGACGCCAGGTTCCCCGGAGACCTGCACGACGGCTACGCGCAGTGCTGGTCGTGGGACTACGACCAGCACGGCGACTGGGTTTACGTGGTTTCGACGGGCTTTCAACGCGACAAGGGCATCATCCTTCAGCGGGTCAGGCCATCGCAGATCGGCGAGCGGTCCAGGTATTGGGCGTGGGGCAACGCCGGTGACGGTTGGGCGTGGGGGCGGCGGGCCACCCCCATCACACCGCCCGAGGAGACGTGGGGCGAGCTGTCGTTGCGCCGAATCATCACCGGCGAGTGGGTGCTTGGCGGATTCGTGTCGTCGAATTATGCCCTTGGCTACCGGGTCCTGCCGGAACCGACCGCGGCGCTCGGCGCTGCGCCGCTTCAGACGCCGATATTCGGCTCGGGTTGGCGCGGTGAGGATCACGCGAAGAACAAGGTCGCCCAGCTCTACGGCGGTTACGTCCTGCCCGGTTCTGCGCTCGACATCGCGGGTGGCGTTGGCCTCGTCGTGTCGCAATGGCACACGGAGTACGGATGGCCCTACCGTGCAATGCAATTCAACGTCACCCTGCGCGACACCACCCAACCAGACGCCAAGGTCCTGTGATGCAAACCCGCCTTCAGCAATTCGAACACCGCACGGAGTGGCCGCTGGCGGTCGTCGCATTGGTGTTCCTCGGGCTCTACACCTTCCAGGTGTTGGCCCAGCCACACGGCACCGCCGCAGGAGTCGTGCGGTGGGCGATGTTCGCGACCTACCTGGCGTTCGTCGTCGACTATGGGTTCCGGTTGTATCTGGCCGATCCCCGGCGACGATGGTTCGTCCGGCATCTGTTCGACCTCGCCATCATCGTGTTGCCGTTCTTACGCCCGCTGCGCCTGCTCAGCCTCGCGGTGGTCATCGAGGTGCTCGGTCGCGCAGTCGGAGAGACCTTCCGCGGAAAGGTGATCGTCTACACCGTCGGCGGCGTCGTCATCATCGTCTACACCGCATCCCTTGCGATGCTCCAGATCGAGCGCTACCAACCCGGCACCAAGATTCACAACCTCGGTGACGCGCTGTGGTGGGCGATCACCACGGTGACGACGGTGGGCTATGGCGACGTCACCCCCGTCGGCGGAGAGGCCCGAGTGATCGCGGTGGCGTTGATGATCGCCGGCGTGAGCCTTCTCGGTGTCGTCACCGCGACCCTGGCATCGTGGATCGTCGAAAAGGTCGCAGAAGAGGACACCGCGAACCAGGCGGTCACGGCGGCGCACATCGAGGAACTGCGTGAAGAGATTCGCAAACTGGCCAGCTTGATCACTTCCGATCTTGACCCCGCCTATGGTGAAGAGGGCCGGGGGCACACAACGGGCAAGTGAAGGGCGGCAGATGGCCAAGCGGGTCGTGCTCTGGGGCACCGGTTTCGTCGGCAAGATGATGATCCCCGAGATCGTCAAGCATCCACTGTTCGAGCTGGTAGGCGTAGGAGTCAACAATCCCGACAAGGTAGGCCGCGACGTCGGCGAGATCTGTGCGCTCGACGAGCCGCTTGGTCTTGTCGCCACCGACGACGTCGACGCGTTGGTGGCGTTGAAGCCCGACGCGCTGGTCCACTACGGCCCAACGGCCGCCCAGGCGGACGAAAACATCCGGCTCATCACGCGGTTCCTGCGGGCGGGCATCGACGTGTGTTCGACGTCGATGACGCCGTGGGTGTGGCCCGCCATGCATCTCAATCCGCCGAACTGGATCGAGCCCATCGCGCAGGCGTGTGAGGCGGGCCAGTCTTCGTGCTTCACCACCGGCATCGACCCAGGCTTCGCGAATGACCTCTTCCCGATGACGCTGATGGGGTTGTGTTCGGAGGTCCGGACCGTGCGGGCATCGGAACTGCTGGACTACACCAACTACGAGGGTGACTACGAGTTCGAGATGGGCATCGGGAAGCCGCCAGAGCACAGGCCGTTGCTCGAGAATCCCGACATTCTCGTCTTCGCTTGGGGCGCAACGGTTCCCATGATTGCGCACGCCGCGGGTATCGAACTCGACGAGATCACCACGACGTGGGACAAGTGGGTGACGCCGGTCGAGGTCAAGTCGGCGAAGGGCGTCATCGAGGCGGGCAACGTGGCAGCGGTGCGATTCACGATCAACGGGGTGTACCGCGGCGCAACCCGCATCCAGCTAGAGCACGTGAACCGCGTCGGCGCCGACTCCGCGCCGGACTGGCCGAAGGGCGTCGAGAACGACGTCTATCGAGTCGACATCGACGGTACCCCGAGCATCTTCCAGGAGACGGGGTTCCGTTTCACCGACGGCTCCGGGCGCGATGCGGCGGCAGCAGGCTGCCTGGCGACGGGACTGCGAGCCTTGAACGCGGTGCCCGCCGTCAACGACCTGCCGGCGGGCTGGGTCACCCCGCTGGATTTACCCCTGATAGCCGGGCACGGCACAATTCGATGACGTGGCACACGCGTTAGGGCTCTCCGTCGGTGCCGCAAAGCTGGCGGGGGTAGCGGTCGGCAGCGTTGCGGTGACGCGTTCTGCCGTGTTGACCCGGTTCGACCACCGACCGCCAGAAGTGGGCCTACCCAGCGAAAACCCTGCCCTCGACGAGCGTGGACTCATCATCAAGGGCTTCGTCGAGCGTGTCGGCGACCCGGTACCGATCGTCGCGTCGGACGGCTCGTCGTTCGCAGCGGCGGCGTTGCTCGCAGATGCGCTCCGTGCGTTGCTGTACGCCGTGACGCGCGGTCGCAGGCCCTCCGATCCGATCGGCGTAGCCTACCCAGTTCATTGGCGCCAGCCTGCCGTCGATGCGCTGCGCCGGGAGCTCGTCGCAGTGCCCGAGTTTCGTGAACCCATGCCCATCACGCTCGTCGCCGACGCCGTCTCCGCGCTGACGGCGCTGCAGGACGACCCCGGCGTGCCGACGAGGGGCATCATCGCCGTCTGCGACTTCGGCGCGACGGGTACCAGCATCACGCTCGCGGACGCCGCAAGCGCCTTCGAACCGATCGCCGCGACCGTGCGCGACACCGAACTCTCCGGGGACGCCGTGGATCAGGCCCTGCTCACTCGGGTGATCGCGGACCTTGCCGCAACCGGATCGATCGACCTGTCCGACACGTCGGCCATCGGTTCCCTGATCCGACTTCGCGGCCAGTGTCGAGCTGCCAAGGAGCGTCTGTCGACCACGGGCGCGACTTCGCTGGCCGTCGACCTTCCCGGACGTCGCGCCGAGGTGCGCGTCACCCGTGACGAACTCGACGAGGCGATCGATCGGCCTCTTGGAAACTTCGTCGATGTCCTCTACGAAGAGTTGCGGCGCAACGGAATTCGCCAGAAAGACCTGGTAGCAGTCGCATCGGTCGGCGGTGGTGCCCGCATACCCCTTGTCGCCACGACCCTTTCGGAGTATCTGCGGGTGCCGGTCGTCACGACGGGCCACCCCGAGTTGAGCGCCGCGATCGGAGCTGGCCTCGAAGGCCTCCACGCTAGCGTCGAGGACGGCGTCACCTCGATGGCCGCGAGCGCGGTGCCACCAGCGCACGGATTCCGAGCCGACCCCCCTCGGGCGTTGCCGCCGGCAGATGCCGACCGTATCGTCAGTCCCATTCGGGCCAAACCTGAGGGGCGGCAGGCCCGCCCGAGACCGCTGATCGAGTTCGACGACGAAGGCGACGTCGACGACCCGATCGGCTTCGACGACGAAGAGCTCGCACACTGGTATCGCAACCCCTTCGCACTCTTGGCGGTCGGCGTCGGCGCCGTGCTGGCTGCGACCGTGGCCGCCGCGATCATCGTCTTGGTTCGCGACGACACAGCGGCGCCAGCCTCCTCGACGGTGCAGAACAGTCGCACGCCCACGACCACTCCGCCGCCACGAGAGCCATCCCCAGCACCGTCGCCACCGGAGCCCTCGCCAGAACCGGCGCCGCCGCCACCCGAGCCGACCGAATCGACCGCCGTCATCCCGCCGCCTCCCCCGGCCCCTCTGGCGACCGTTACCGAGCCCGCTCCGCGCGCGGTGCCGACAGCCACGGCGCAACCGTCAGCGACGAATTCGCCGTCGGATAGCGCGACCGAGGTACCGCCGCCGTCTCCGCCGCCCAGCGAGACGGCGCCTGCGCCCCCGGCGATCCCTCCCGTTCCCGAGGTGCCGCCAGTTCCGCCGGTGCCACCCGTTCCTTGACGGGCACGCCGCAGGATCAGTGCGTGCGCTGACGCTTCTCGATCACCAACTGGGCCAACGGAATCTGCATCTGCTCAGGTGCAGCGGCAAGGCGCGCAGCGATGCCCTTCTCCAACTCGTCGAAGAATTGATCCCTACGCGGATCGGTCTTGCCGCCGCCGAGGTTGGCCGCCAGGGTGGGGAACACCGATGCGCGCGAAAACGCGGCCCACGATGCGCCGAAAGCCCTTGCGTCATGGTCGCGTTGGTAGAGCTTCCAGAATCGGTCCTCGGCATCGAAGACCTCCAGATGCACGATGGACAACTTCTCGAACGTGCCCGACGGTGCAAAGGGCGAGGTGAAGTCCTTGGCTCGGCGCCCGACGGTCGGAATCGACATCGCACGCCATTCGTCGTCGGTGATCAGGTCCTTGGCCACCATTTCGACAAGCGTGTCGACCATCGCCGTCATCAACGGGCGGTACCCGAACTCGCCCTGTTCGTCGCAGGCCATCGTCATCGCGACGAGCCTTCCGCCGGGGCACAGCTCGCGGCCCCGGAACGCGACGAACTCGTGCCAGTCGCGTGCAGCCTGCCTGGCATACGCGTCCTTGGCGGCTGCGTCGTGGCTGTATGCGACTTGGACGTGGTCGGCGATCGGCATCGGAACCTGACTCAGCCACTGGACGGCCCACGACGTCCATGCCAGGTTCACGCTGTTGGACGGCACGATCTGCGTGTAGAACGAGCGCCCGACCGCAGAGGTAAATGACGCGTGGTCCCTCTTCAGATAGGTGTCCGGGTCGTCGGTCAACGTCCGGAACAGCTCGGTGAAGTCGTTCTCGGGCACGTCGGTGTGGGTTACCAGGATCGAGTGCTCGGGCCGAGTTCGCTTGCGCAACACCGTGATCGCGGCCCCGATCGGGAGTAGCGAATTGTGTCCCGTCGATGCGCCGTAATCGGCGAGCACGATCGGGTGCGGAGATCGGGGGATTGGCACCTCTTGCGCAGCCTTTTCCAGAAGCGCTATCGCCGGGCGCAAACCAGCCGCCTGCAGCCGCGAACCCGCGGCGTAGGTACCACTGTCCATCGGCTCTGGCCGCACCACGATGCTCGATTCCGGCATGATGAAACGGTAGCCTCTCGCTGACGTCAAGGCCCGCCGCGTGCCACACTTCCGATCATGAATCGCCGGACCACGCAGTCCAATGTCGCCGGCAGCCCGGCTCCGCAGTCCAATGTCGCCGGCAGCCCGGCTCCGCGCATCTTGACCACGGTCGCCATCCTCACAATGATCGCGGCGGGCATCGGGTTCATCGTGACCCTGGTTCTCAATGCGTTCGTCTTCGACGAGTACGACGCGTACGGCGAGGTGCCGATCCCCGGGTCGAGCAGTTTGCAACTGCCAGCCGGCGACGTCACCGTCACGTTCCACACCGTGCTCATCGGAAGGTCGGGCAGCGGGCTACCGGTCCCGCCCCTGAAGTACCGGATCACTGCGCCCGACGGCGTGGAAACGCCGGAACTGCGCGAGGACTACGGCACTACGACGACGGTGAACAACGACGCGCGCGTGCGCATCGGATACCTGCACGTCACGACCAAGGGCACCTACGACATCAAGCTCGATGGCAACGTCAGCGCCTATTTGAACCCCACCCTGGCGTTCGGGCATGGCAGCAGCTACGGAAACCTGCCGTGGATCCTCGGGGTGATCTTCGGCATCGCGGCCGTCGACCTCGTCGTCGCCAGGGTGTGGGCAGCCCGCGTCGCGCGAAGGCCCGTCTACGGTCGGCCGTCGCCCAACTTCGGCGCCATGCCCACGTGGTCGGTCGGTGACGCAGCGGGTGGCTCACCCGGTGGCTACGTGCCTACCCAGCCGGCCACCTCGTACGCGCCTTCCGACGAGGGCATTCGCGTGCAGTCGCTAGAAACGCTGGCGCGACTGCGGGACTCGGGCGCGCTCACCCAGGATGAGTACGAGGCCGAGAAGAAACGGGTGTTGGACGGGCCTTGATCTAGTGGCCCCGCGCGACCCAATCGTCGTAGTGCACGATCTCGTCGCCGATGGTGGTGGTGTCGCCGTGTCCGGTGTAGACGACCGTCGGGCCAGGCAACGTGCCGAGCTTCCCAGAAATCGATTCGAGGATCGTCGGGAAGTCGGAGAACGACCGCCCCGTCGCGCCGGGTCCGCCGTTGAACAGAGTGTCACCGCTGAACACTGCGCCGAGCTCGGGGGCGTACCAGCACACCGATCCTGGCGAGTGGCCAGGGGTGTGGAGCGGCCGGATCTCGACGCCACCGGCCGTCAACACCAGACCGTCGTCGATGCTGCGAAAGTCCTTGTCCGGATGCGTCATTCGCCACAGCATCTCGTCGGCCGGATGCAGGAGCACCGGGGCGTCGAGAGCCTCGCCCAACTCGGGTGCCACCGTGATGTGGTCGTTGTGGCCATGCGTGCAGACGACCGCGACGACGTTGCGACCAGCCACCGCCTCGACGATCGGAGCGAGAGTGTGGGCAGCGTCGAAGACGACCACGTCGGCGTGTTCGGAGTCGTCGCCGACGATCCAGATGTTGTTGTCGACGTCCCAGCTGCCGCCGTCGAGTTCGAACGTGCCGCTGGTGATCAGTCTTTCGATGCCGGCCACTAGAGGATCACCACCGAGCGCAGCACCTCGCCTGCGTGCATCTTGTGGAAGGCGTCCTCGATGCCGTCGAGCCCGATTCGCTCGGAGACGAACTTCTCCAATGGCAGGCGCCCCTGGCGGTACAGGCTGATGAGGGTCGGAAAGTCTCGCTCGGGTAGGCAGTCGCCGTACCACGACGACTTCAGCGACCCGCCACGCGAGAAGAAGTCGACGAGCGGCATCTCGAGCGTCATGTCGGGTGTTGGAACACCAACCAGCACAACGGTTCCCGCGAGGTCGCGAGCGTAGAAGGCCTGCTTCCACGTTTCGGGCCTGCCGACCGCGTCGATCACGACGTCCGCGCCGTTGCCGTCGGTGAGGTCCTGGATCGTCTCGACGACGTCGAGCTCGCGGGCGTTGATGGTATGCGTGGCGCCGAAGTCGCGGGCCCAGTCGAGCTTCCTATTGTCGGTGTCCACGGCGATGATCTTCTTTGCGCCCACCAGACGCGCGCCTGCGATCGCGGCGTCACCGACTCCGCCGCAGCCGATCACGGCGACCGTGTCGTCGCGGGTGACTGCGCCGGTGTTGATGGCCGCACCGATGCCTGCCATCACGCCGCAGCCGAGCAGGCCTGCCACGGCCGGGTCAGCCTCTGGGTCGACCTTGGTGCACTGGCCTTCGTGGACGAGGGTCTTGTCTGCGAACGCACCGACGCCAAGGGCCGGGGTGAGCTCGGTCCCGTCGGCGAGCGTCATCTTCTGGGTGGCGTTGTGAGTGTTGAAGCACAGGTGCGGGCGGCCGCGCTTGCACGCCCGACACTGCCCACACACCGCGCGCCAGTTCAGGATCACGAAATCACCGACCTCGACGTTGGTGACCCCGTCGCCGATGGCCTCAACCGTCCCCGAGGCCTCGTGCCCGAGCAGGAATGGATACTCGTCGTTGATCCCGCCCTCGCGGTAGGTCAAGTCCGTGTGGCACACGCCGCACGCGATGACGTCGACGACGACCTCGCCAGGACCTGGGTCGGGAATCAGAACGTCGACGATCTCGACCGGCTGCTTCTTCGAACGTGAAATGACACCTCGCACCGTCTGACTCATGCCCTACAACCTAGTGCCCGCCTCGCCAGGAGCCGGAGGGTATCCAATCGATCGTGTGCGGCGAGAGAGCAACGGAATCCGAGTGGCAGACGTCGTCGCCGCAGAGTGAAACCCGACGCGTTCGATCGTGGCAGGCTGGGTGCGTGATGCCGGTTCTGTACCTGTCGCACGGCGCCCCGCCCCTCGTCGACGACGCGACCTGGGTGTCGGAGCTCGCCGCGTGGTCCGCCGAGCTGCCGACGCCCGAGGCGATTCTGGTGGTGTCGGCGCACTGGGAGTCGGCGCCGCTCACCATCGGGTCGACCACCACTGAAACCCCACTCACATATGACTTTTGGGGCTTCCCGCAGCACTACTACGACGTGACCTACGACGCCCCGGGAGCAGTGGAGCTCGCGTCGAGGGTCGAAGCCCTGATGCCCGACGGCGAGGCGATCGCACACGATCCGGACCGGAGGCTGGATCACGGCGCCTATGTTCCGTTGACCGTGATGTACCCCGAGGCCGACATTCCGGTGCTACAGGTATCGATGCCGACGCTGGACCCCCAGCGGTTGCTCGAGTTGGGTTCGCGGCTGCGACCGCTGAGGGACGAAGGCGTCCTCGTCGTCGGATCGGGCTTCACGACGCACGGGCTGCCGTTCCTCACCGATCCGACTCCGGAAGCTCCCGCCCCCGGCTGGTCCCGCGAGTTCGACGCGTGGGCCGCAGAGCGGTTGGCCGCAGGCGATCTCGACGGTCTTCTCGACTTTCGGACAAAGGCGCCGGGTATGCCGTTCGCCCATCCGACCATTGAGCACTTCGCGCCGCTCTTCCTCGCGTTGGGAGCGTCGCAGGACCCGGGACAATCGCCCAAGCAGATCGTCGACGGCTTTTGGATGGGGCTGTCCAAGAGGTCCATCGAACTGGTGTGATGTGTGATGGAGGTACCCATGGACACGTTGATGTTGGAACCGATGGAGACCGATCACCTCAGCACGGCGCGTAGCGCCTACTGGCGTCGCGATTGGCGCGCCAGCTACACGGCGTTCGTGCAGGCGGACTCGGTGGGCCCGATGGCCCTCGACGACCTCGATGCCTTCGCCGCGACGGCGTGGCTGCTCGGCCACGGACGTGAAGCCGCGCGACTCGCAGAGCGTGTGTACGACCGGTCGGTGCGCACCGATCCCGCTGCCGCAGCAATGAAGGCCGCGGTCCTCTCGATGATGTGGCGGACGCGTGGGCACGAGGGAATCGCGTCTGACTGGGCGGCCAAGGCTCGGCGACTTCTCACCGGCGCGCCGACCAGCCCGGTACGGGGGTACCTCCTATACGTGGAGGCGGTTTCGGCCGCCGACCTCAACGACGCCGACGCCCTGGCGCAAAGCCTGCGGACGTTGGACCAGATCAGCAGGGACGTCGACCCGGGTGTTGCAGTGCTTGCCGGCGTGCTCGGTGGGGTGGCTGCCCTCATCGATGGGCGTGTCGACGACGGCTGTCGTCTGCTCGATGCCGCCTTGACACCGGTGCTCGGTCCCCAGGTGCCCCACGAGTGGGGTGGTGACGTCTACCGGCTTGCGCTTCGGGTCGGCGCGGAACATGGTGCAGGCGAACACGTTCGGATCTGGCTTGACTCGATGGGGCAGTGGTGCGACATCGTCGACTCCGCTGCCTATCGGGCGATCCACGAGGTACACCTGCTCCGCTTGAACGGATCGCCCTCCGATGCCCGACGGGCCGCCGAGCTGAGGCGCGAACTCGCCGACCTGGATGCGGTCGCGGTGCAGCTGCTCGACGAACTTGCGGGCCGCGGCGCGCAATGACGGTTGGCCTGCCGCAGCTGAGCGGCGAAGGCTTGTTCGTCCATGTGGCAGCGATGTTCGAGGTCTTGATGGCCAGATAGGCTCCCGGAGATGTCTGCCCTCGACGCCATTGCCGACTGGCCGGCACCCCGCGCAGCGGCCGCGGTGGTTGGTCCGTCCGGCATCTTGACCCAGTACGGCGACGTCGACCGCCGCTTCGCCCTCGCGTCGGTGACGAAACCGCTCGTCGCCCGCGCGGTCCAGGTGGCGGTCGAGGAGGGCGTCGTCGAGCTCGACACCCCGGCCGGTCCGCCCGGCTCGACGGTGCGACACCTGCTCGCACACGCTTCAGGGGTGTCGATGCGGACGGGGGAGGTGCAGGCCCAAGTCGGCACGCGTCGGGTCTATTCGAACTACGGCTTCGGTCTACTCGCGCTGGCCGTCGAGGAAGCGTCGGAGATCGCGTTCGACCGCTACCTCGCCGAGGCAGTGTTCGAGCCGCTGAAGATGGGTGCCTCCATGCTCGACGGCGGCTGCGAAGCGGCCGGCTTCGGCGGAACTTCCACGGTGTCGGATCTGGCGTCATTCGCCGTCGACTTGTTGCGGCCCGCGATCGTATCGCCGCAGATGCACGCCGATGCCACGGCGGTTCAGTTCCCGGGTCTGAACGGCGTCCTGCCGGGGTTCGGCGTGCAGCGGCCGAATGACTGGGGCCTCGGTTTCGAGATTCGCGGCGGCAAGAAACCGCACTGGACCGGGGCGAGGAACTCGACGCGCACCTTTGGTCACTTCGGCCAATCGGGCACGTTCATCTGGGCAGATCCGGTCGCCGACCTGGCGTTGATCGTGCTGACCGATCTAAATTTCGACAACTGGGCCTACCCGCTGTGGCCGGCCTTGTCTGACGGGGTCCTGAGAGAATTCGAAGCACACTAGCGCAACAGGTGCCTCACAAGGCACAATAGACACGCACGACACAACTGCATCGTTATGCATCGTTACCTTCTCGGATTTTCACCGGTCGTTGGGGAAGACGTCCCTGTGTAAGCCGAAGGAGCAGATGATGCGTGCGTCGAATCAGTTCGCCGAGGCGACGACTGGCGTGGTGTACGTCCACGCCTCGCCAGCGGCGGTATGCCCACACGTCGAGTGGGCTCTTTCGTCGACCCTGTCGGCAAGGGCCAACCTCAAGTGGACGCCACAACCGGCGATGCCCGGCCAGCTGCGTGCCGTCACCAATTGGATCGGTCCCGTCGGCACGGGAGCTGCGCTCGCCAACGCGCTGCGGTCGTGGTCCGTGCTGCGGTTCGAGGTCACCGAGGATCCGAGCGAGGGCGTCGACGGGCACCGTTGGTGCCACACCCCGCAGCTCGGCTTGTGGAGCGGCGCGATGAGCGCAAACGGTGACGTCATGGTCGGGGAACTGCGCCTGCGCGGGCTGATGTCCGCGGGCGCCGACACCCTCGCCGCCGAGCTGGATACCGTCCTCGGCACCGCATGGGACGAGGCGTTGGAGCCCTTCCGAGGTGGCGGCGACGCCGGCGAGATGACGTGGCTCAACCGAGGTGTCGGCTAGTCCGCAACGATCGTCCCGTCAGGGGTGGTCGCCTATCCAGCAGTGCCGGAACATCGTTCCCGGTTCGCAATAGAGCCCCACTGGCGGCGGGGGCTTCGGCGGGGGATTGTCGCCATCCCAAATCAGGTTGGACACGTTGCCCATCCCCGGCCACACGAAGTAGTACGTGTGGCAAACGTTCCAGTCCCAATTGAGTGGGTCGGTGACGTGGTTGCCCGTAGCCGGCACGGGCAGCTCTCCCGGACACCAGTGACGCGCAGGGCCCCAATCGCCTTCCGGATCTGCATGAGCAGTACCCAAACCGGACAGGCCGAGGCCGCTGGATACCAGTGCAGCGGCCGCCAAGCCCATGATGATTCGCTTCATTTGTGTGGCACTCTCTTCGAAGTGGTCGGCGACCCGTTGTGTCAGGGTCGATCTCGTCGGGCCGACGTCGGCCTTGAAAATGAGTTCATCACTTCCGACGGGCTACCGATCCCAAAGATGTCGCCTCGGTTCTTGGTGTACTCGACCTAGGCCCTCGCGTCGTCGTCGACGTCTCCTACCTCGGTGCTTCGGGTGACCCCTTGCGTGCTCGACCCGTTCGGGGTTGGCGCCCCGGCTCGGCGGGGAGGCGACTCAGCCGGGCGTTGTCGAATTTCAGTGCGGCGTTGTCGGACTCCAGTTGGCTATTGCGGTCTTGCAGGTCAAGGATCTGGCCGATGCCAGCGACGTTGACCCCAGCCGCCAGCAGTTCGGTGATGCGCTGCAGGCGTACCAGGTCGTCGTCGCTGTAGCGGCGGGTGCCCCCAGCAGTGCGGGCTGGGGCGAGCAACCCCCGCTGCTCGTAGAGCCGTAGCGACTGCTCGCCGACTCCGGACAACTCGGCAGCGACCGAAATTCCGTACACCCCGCGCCCGGATCGTTTGCTCGAGTCCTCGCTCACCATTGGTTCCATCCGTCGACAACTTTTTCCTTGCGACAACCTATCACCGGTGTTATAAGTAAATCTATGTCAGACGAAACAGATGATCTGACCTAAACACAGGAGGTGGAGATGATGTTGATGCGTACCGATCCATTCCGTGATCTCGACCGCTGGAGCCAGCAGGTGCTGGGCACTACAGCACGCCCGGCAGTGATGCCGATGGACGCCTGGCGTGAGGGAGACGCGTTCATCGTGGAGTTCGACCTGCCCGGGGTCAAGGCCGATTCGGTGAACTTGGACGTCGAGCGCAACGTGCTGACCGTGCATGCCGAGCGGCCAGCCCTGGATCAGAACCGGGAGATGGTGTCCTCGGAACGTCCGCGGGGGGTATTCAGTCGGCAATTGTTCCTGGGCGAGACCCTCGACACCGAACAGATTCAGGCCAGTTACCAGGACGGGGTACTGCGGCTGAGCATTCCGGTCGCCGAGAGGGCCAAACCGCGGCGTATCGCGATTACCAACAGCCACGAGAAGGAAGCCATCAACGCCTAACCCCGAGGGTCGGGCGGCGGCGAGCATCCCGCCGAGGAGGTGAGCAAGATGATCGCAGACGTGCTGACCGAGGCCCTGCTCGATGAGGCAGAGGCGATCGTGCACGCGGAGTGGATGCGCCTGCAGTGCGGCGCTTCGCGTGATGCGGCACGCTATGCAGTCTGCTCCGAGATGCCCGCCGCCCGGCCCTGCCTCGTTACATCCGCCACCTTGACCGCGACCATTGGACGGTCAAGGCAGGCACCGGAGAGATGCAGGGCTGGGTGGCCGAGCAGAGGTGGACCGCAGCGGCGAATCTGGCCGACTCAGCGGTCGCCTCCGCAGGTATTGCCGAGCAGCGTTGAGCAAGAGGAGGTGATGCCCTGAACGGCACGAATCGCAGTGATCCACTCGCCGCCCGCAACAATCCAATCGCCGTGCAACTGAGCCCAACGCAGCATCAGTTGACCTGCGTGGGCACCGCCACCGACAGTGGCACCTCCGACGCGGACCGCGTGTGACGTCACTGCAATGGCCGGACCGCGCCGTCGGTACTCGGTACCGGCGGCGGGTCTGACCGATGTCCAAGGCCACTTTGCATTGGGGGAGAAGGCATTTCACGTGCTAGGCGCCGAGAGCGGCGCGCGTCGGCGGAGAGACTAGACCGCGTGCAAGCGACGTCGGCTGGATGCTGGTGCCTTCGCGCGGCGTGGGCGAACCGCCGTCACCATGGCGCGGCGGGAGTACGCCCTCGTGGCATTCATGAAGTCATCGACGAGCGCCGCCACGGTGTCCGGACATTCCGCTTGCGGGTGGTGCCAAACGTCGGGAAGGACGTGAAGGCGACTGTTCGGCATCCCGGCGTGGGCGGCGTGTGCGTGCGCAACCGGGATCACCCGGTCCTGTTCGCCGGTGATGATCAGGGCGGGCAGATCGGGGTAGCAGTGAAGGCGGTTGAGTGCGCTGACGGCCTGTCCACGGCGGTCGACGACAGAGCGCAGCGTGCGCAAGAAGGCGTACCTGCTCTCAGGGTCGGCTAGCCACGCCTGGGCCCTGATGGTTTCGCTGAATCGCGTTGCCTTGCCGTCGAGTGTCAGCCTCGCACGCAGCAGATTGCCTGCGAAGAGCACCGGTCGCGACGCGAGCAGAGGCAGCAGGAACTCGCTGCCGGGCAGCGACAACATGCGCAGCAGTCGACCGACGTCGGCGCCAAGGCCGCCGCTGCTGATCAGAATCAGCCGCTGGCAATAGTCGCGGTGCTGATGGGCGAACTGCATGGCGATGCCTCCGCCGAGCGAATGTCCGACGATCGTCGCCTTGGGGATGCCGAGTGCGTCCAAGAAATCACGCAGCGAGACCGCGAAGGCGCCGACCGAGTAGTCGCCCCGCGGCTTGTCGGACTCCCCGTGGCCGAGCAGATCGGGCGCGATGACGCGATACTTCTTCGCCAATATCGGCACCAGATCGCGAAAGCTGGACGAACTTCCGCCCATGCCGTGGACGAGAAGCAAGACCTCGCCTGCGCCCTCGTCAACATAGGCGATGCGGTCACCGTGCAAGGTGATCGTCTGCATGTTGGTTGGCGCCGGTGAGGTGGTCTCACGAGCGATTTCGAGCAACTGGGTCTCCGTCGACATTTCGTAAAACTCCTTCCGGTCCAAATCGTTTCGTTGCGAGGGGAAACCGAGTGTGTTGCGCGGGCCTTGGAGCTTTCTAAACGGCTCGCAACTTTCTTAGACAGGTCACAAAAAGGGCATCAAGAACTTTCCAAGCGGCTCGGGACAACCTGTCTTCTACGAAAGCGAAAGCTTCGCTTGAAAGGACTGAGACCATGCGGCTCTTCTGCTTCCATCACGCCGGCGGTGGCAAGATGGCGTTCAACGCCTGGAAGCGATCGCTGAGCCCAGCGTTCGAGGTGATCCCCGTCGAGATCCCCAACCGCGAGCGGTTCGCCACTTTGCGCGAGCTCATCGACGAGGTCAACGAACTGTTGGGGCCGGAACTCCACGAACCGCACATGTTCTTCGGTCACAGCTTTGGCGCTCTGGTTGCCTACCGTCTGACGCGGCTGCGCGCCGCGGAGGGTTCGCCGCTGCCGCGGGCGATGTTCCTGTCGTCGTACGCGCCGCCTCACCTCGGGCCCCCGCTGCACATGGTCGATGACCTCGACAACGAGCAGTTGGGCACCCTGCTCTGCGATCTGGGCGGACTGCCCGCGGAGATGACGAGGTGGCCGGTTCTGCGCGAGAGCGTCGTCTCTGTCGCACGAAACGATCTGCGGCTGTGCATGACTGACGACGACACGGACGTCGCGCCGCTACCCGTCCCGATTCACGTCCTCGGTGGCAGCGAGGATCCGATCGTGAGCGAAGCCGACCTTCGACAGTGGCGAGCGCGTACCTCGGCGGAATTCTCGGTACGCATGTTCCGCGGCGGCCACTTCTACCTCGCGGACAAGGCCTTGCTGTTCGAGGCGCTGCGGCCGATGCTTTCGAAGGTCGCCGCGGCAGCCAACGGCCGAGCTCGTCGGACGGCCGAAACGCGTCTGTGCATCCACATGACGTCACCGGCATCGATCTGCTCGGCGCGTCGCACCCCTGCCTTGAGTGGTGTGTGAGTCAGCGATCCGATCCGACTGACAGCTGCACTTGGACGACGTCGCCGTCGTCGATCTGTTCGGGGCGCCGCAGCGCCACCTTGAGCGGCACGAGGTAGACGTCCTCGCGAGGGATCAGTGAGGTGGTCACCTCGGTATCACCAATCTTTACGCGCGCGGGGATGACACCCCAGCCGTAGGTCAGCTCCGAAGAGTGGTCGTGAAGGAAGGCGTCGACGTCGTCGGGAGTCTCGACGACGAAGTATGGTGCGGGCCCGCGCCACTGGAAAACCTCGGCATCAAAGGTCCAGCATTCCTTCATGGCCAATAGGCTACGGCCGCAGGATCTTCAGCGCGCCAGGCACCGCCGACACCTCGACGGGCAGAGGACACATGTACTCGCCATCGGCGTAGGCGTTGATGCCTGGCGAGTCCACGGTGATGACCTTCGCCCGAGCGGTGCGCACCTCGTCGAGGTCGACGTGCGTGCCCTTGAAGACGGTGGGGAACAAGCGAATCAACTTCGTTCGCGATGCCGAAGCCACCATCGTGGCGTCGAGCAAGCCATCGGTCGGATCGGCATTGGGGCAGATTCTCATTCCGCCGCCGTAGGTCTTGGTGTTCCCGAACGCGGCGAGGGTCAGTTCGGTGACCACTTCCTCGCCGCCGTCGAACGTCAACCGGAACGGCAGTAGGCGCAGCTTCGACAGCTCCGCGACCATCGCGACGTTGTAACGCATCCTGCCGTGCGGCCACCGCATGCGATTGGTCCGGTCGGTGACCAGTGAGTCGAATCCCGCAGCCATCACGGTGCCGAACCAGCGGTCGATGCCGTCGACGCCGCGAATACGACCCAGGTCGACGGTGCTGGTCCGACCGTCGACAACGACGTCGACCGCCGCTTCGGGATCCTTGGTGGGAATGCCGAATTCGCGAGCGTGATCGTTTCCCGTCCCTGCCGGGACGATGCCGAGCGGGATGTCGGTCTGCGCCAGCACCTGCAGCGCGAGCGAAACGATGCCGTCGCCACCGACCACCACGAGCGCGTCCATGCCACGTTCGAGTGCGCCTTCGACGAGCCGTCGAGCGTGGTCCGCGTCGGTACCTGCGATGGCGACGACGTCGACGCCGCGTCGATGGAACTGCGCGACGGCGCGCTCCGCGGCGTGCGAGGCGCTCCCGTGCCCAGACGCCGGGTTGGTCAGCAGCGTGACGCGACCCTCCAGGCTCACGGAATCAGCTTGCCCGGGTTCAGGATTCCCGCGGGATCGAGCACCGCCTTGACCGCGCGCAGCACCTCGACGCCGAGATCCCCGACCTCGTTGCGCATCCAGGGCCGATGGTCGGCGCCGACCGCGTGATGGTGAGTGATGGTCGCACCGCATCGAACCATGGCGGCAGACGCGGCGGCCTTCGCCTTCTGCCACTGCTCGATTGGGTTGCCACGCTGCCCGGCGACGACGCTAAAGTACAGCGACGCCCCTGTGGGATAGACGTGGGAGATGTGGCACAGCACCAGAGCCGGCGTACCCGATTCGGCGAGCGCCGTCGTCAGCGCCTCCGAAACGGCCGCCTTCAACGCATCGACGTTCGACCAGTTGGTCGCGGTCTCCAACGTCTCGCACAACGCGCCCGCCGAAAGCAGTGAATCCCGAAGGTAGGGTGCACCGAAGCGTCCGTGCTCCCACGCGCGCGCGGGTGCCTCGCCGAGTGACGTGCCGCCATGCGCCGCCAGGACCGCTCGTGTCTCGGCCTGCCTGCTCTCTGCGTGCTCGGCTGTTCCCTCGAACACGGTGATGCCCAGACAACCTCCGGTGATGGTCTGTTCGCCGATGCTCTCGGTGGTGGCGAGGTTGACGCCCGTCTCGGCTTCGTCGGACAGCCTGATCACGGTCGGCCCCGCTCCGGTCTGCACGACTGCCCGCAGAGCGGCGGCGCCGGTCGCGAAGTCGGGGAACGACCACGCCTCGTATCGGGTCGCCTCCGGGACTGGGTGCACGCGCACCCGCACTCGCGTGATCACGCCAAAGACGCCCTCGGAGCCGAGGATCAGTTGCCGTAGGTCCGGTCCAGCGGCCGATGCGGGTGCTCGGCCGAGGTCGAGTACTCCAGCGGGCGTGACGGCACGGACGCCGCGGACCATCTCGTCGAACCGCCCGTAGCCAGCGGAGTTCTGTCCAGACGACCGAGTCGCCGCGTAGCCGCCGATGCTTGCGAACTGAAAGCTCTGCGGGAAGTGTCCGATCGAAAAGCCAAGCGCCCCAAGTAGTTCCTCGGCTTGTGGACCCGTGAGGCCCGCTCCGAGTTCCGCCTCGCCGGAGACCTCGTCGAGGTGGTGCAGCTCGTTCAAGCGGCGTAGGTCGAGCGACACGACCGCCTTGAAGTCGCCGCGGATAGGGTCGAGGCCGCCGACGACGCTGGTGCCGCCGCCGAAGGGAACGACCGCGATGCCCGCTTGCGCGCAGTAGTGCAGGATTTGTGCCACCTGGTCTTCGTCGCCGGGAAGCAGTGCCGCGTCGGGCGCATCCTGGGGACCAGAGTCCTTGCGGCGCAACAGGTCGAGGGTGGACTTGCCGCCTGCCCGTAGTAGCCGGTCGCGGTCGTCGACGACGCAGTACGCGGCGCCGACGACATTCTCCAGCGCCTCTCGGTCGGTGCTGGACAAGGCGGATGGGCGAAGCCGCACCTCGTCATCGGTCAGCTCGGCAGATGTCGAACCGTCCACGCCGAGGGCGCCCTCTAGCAGGGCGCGGATTCCGTCGGAGAGCGGCTTGGCCGCCGCTGGGTCGCCCCATGCATTCCACTTCATCGGGGGCAGGAGTCGACCGTCTGACTGCGTCATGCGTTACAGTATTACAGATGGTGTCAATCAGTAACGATGAGCCCGTGACAGTCGAGGGTCGGATCCTCGCCGCGGCGGCCAGCTGCGTATGTGCGTACGGCGTCGACCGGGTGACGCTCGCCGAGATCGCGCGCCGCGCGGACGTCAGCAGGCCGACCATCTACCGGCGCTGGCCGGACACCCGGTCGATCCTCGCGGCCCTGCTCACCGCGCGGATCACGCGCGCCCTCGACGACGTACCCTCGCGCGGGGTTGGACGTGAGCCGCTGGTCGAGCGCGTCGTCGCCTTCGCGGGGCGACTGCGTCACGACGAGGTCGTCATGTCGGTACTTCACCAGGCCCCCGACCTTGCGATGGTCTACATCGCCGAACGGATGGGCGCTAGCCAGCAGATACTTCTCGACGCGGTAGCCGGTGAACTCAAGTCCGGCCAGGACGAGGGCAGCGTGCGGCGTGGCAACGTTCGCCAAATGGCGGCCATGTGCCTGCTGATCACACAGTCGACGATCCAGTCTGCGGAGATGGTCGAACCCGTGCTCGACACCGACGCTCTCGCAACCGAACTCGCCAACGCACTGAACGGATACCTCAGACCATGACCGTCTCGGCTGCGTTGAACGCCGCCCGCCGCGCGAAGGAGCTGGCGGTCCTCGCCGACGACGGGGCTGTCGACGTCGTCGTCATCGGCGGCGGTATCACGGGGACGGGCATTGCTCTCGACGCCGCAACCCGTGGCCTTTCGGTCGTCCTCGTCGAGAAGCACGACCTCGGGTTCGGGACGAGTAGGTGGAGTTCCAAGCTCGTCCACGGTGGCTTGCGCTATCTGGCGACCGGGAACGTGGGGATCGCACGTCGCAGCGCCATCGAACGGGGAATCTTGATGACGCGCAACGCACCTCACCTCGTCAAGGCGATGCCGCAACTCGTGCCACTGTTGCCTGCGATGTCGCCCGCGTCGCGCGCGTTGGTTCGCTTCGGCTTCACGGCGGGCGATGGCCTGCGCAGACTGGCGGGAACTCCCTCCTCGACGCTGCCTCGGTCGCGACGCGTCGATGCGCGCCGGGCCGTCGAGTTGTCTCCAACAGTGCGCCGCGATGGCCTGGACGGCGCACTGCTCGCGTACGACGGGCAGTTGATCGACGACGCACGGCTGGTCACCGCGGTCGCCCGTACCGCCGCCCAAAACGGCGCGCGAATACTGACCAGGCTCAAGGCTTCCGACGCCACGGGCACGTCGGTCCGATTGACCGATCAGTTGACGGGGGAGTCGCTACTCGTGTCGGCGCGGGCGGTGATCAACGCCGCCGGTGTGTGGGCGGGAGACGTCGACGACTCGATCCGCCTACGTCCCAGTCGTGGGACCCACCTGGTGTTCGATGCGGCAGCCTTCGGCAATCCGATTGCGGCGCTGACGGTTCCGATTCCAGGCGAGCTCAATCGGTTCGTCTTCGCGATGCCCGAGCAACTCGGCAGGGTCTATCTCGGCCTCACCGACGAGGATGCGCCAGGACCGATTCCCGATGTGCCGCAACCGACTTCTACCGAAGTGAGCTTCCTGCTCGACACCGTCAACACCGCGCTCGACGTCGCATTGATTCCGGCCGACGTCGTCGGCGCCTACGCCGGGCTACGGCCGCTGATCGATGGGGGAGAGGGCAGGACTGCGGACGTGTCGCGCGAGCACGCCATCGTCGAGTCGGCGAACGGCGTGATCAGCGTGATCGGCGGCAAGCTCACCGAATACCGCTACATGGCGCAGGACGTGCTCGACCGCGCAGTGAGGCTCCGCGAGCTGACCGCGACCCCGTGCCGAACGCGCAACCTTCCACTCGTGGGTGCGCCGGCGAACCCCGTGGCGACGCTGCGTTCGCCAGTCGAGCTTCCCTCCTCACTCGTCGCGCGCTATGGCGCGGAGGCGCCGAACGTCATCGCGAGCGCGACGTGCGACCGGCCGACCGAGCCCGTCGCCGATGGGATCGACGTCACGCGAGCCGAATTCGAGTACGCCGTCACCCAGGAGGGTGCGCTTACGGGGGACGACATCCTCGACCGACGCACACGCATCGGCTTGGTCGCCGCCGATCGCGAACGAGTCGCCGACGTGGCCGAGGAGTTCACCGCAAGCGTCTGACCGCTACCGCGAACAGACGTAAAGTGCCCTGGAACACCTAGTTTCAGGACACTTTACGTCTGCTCGCGCTAGAGAAGAGACCTACAGCGGGATGTTCTTGTGCCTGCCGCGACGAGCGGGAGCTTCGGCGAGCGCTTGGGTCAGACGACTGCGCGTGTGCGCGGGGTCGATCTTCTCGTCGACGACACCGATCTCGATGGCACTGTCGACACCGCCAGCGATGCGCTCGTGCTCGAGAGCCAACTCCTCGTGCAGTGCTTCGCGATCCTCGGGAGCCGCTGCCGCGAGCTTGCGCTTGTGCAGGATGCCGACCGCTGCCTTGGCGCCCATCACGGCCACTTCGGCGTCGGGCCACGCGAATACCTTGGTGGCGCCGAGTGAACGCGAGTTCATCGCGATGTAGGCGCCGCCATAGATCTTGCGGGTCACCAACGTGACGCGGGGGACTGTCGCTTCACCGAAGGCGTGCAACAGCTTTGCGCCGCGACGCACGACGCCGCCCCACTCCTGGTCGACGCCGGGCAGGTATCCGGGCACGTCGACGACGACGACGATCGGGATGCCGAACGCGTCGCACAGGCGCACGAAACGTGCTGCCTTCTCGGCGCTTTCGGAGTTCAGACAGCCACCGAGACGAAGGGGATTGTTAGCCAACACGCCGACGGAGCGCCCTGCCAAGCGGCCAAGTCCGACCACCATCGACGGTGCCCACTTGGCCTGGAACTCCTCGAACGGCGCATCCTCGTCGAGAAGCGCGGACACCAGCGGGTGGACGTCATAGGCGCGGCGCGCCGAGTCGGGCAGGAGTGCCTTGAGGTCGGTGTCGCCAGCCTCGGCCTTGTTGCGGTCGAAATGACCCTGCTGGCTGAACAATCCGATCAGACGGCGACCGCGCTCGTAGGCGTCGAGTTCGTCGTCGGCGACGATGTGGCAAACGCCGGACTTCTTGTGGTGCGTGTCGGGGCCACCGAGGCTCGCCATGTCGACGTCCTCCCCGGTGACGCTGCGGACCACGTCGGGTCCCGTGACGAATACGCGGCCCTCGGGCGCCATGATGACGACGTCGGTGAGTGCGGGGCCGTATGCGGCGCCACCTGCGGCGAAGCCGACGACCACCGAGATCTGCGGGACGTAGCCGGACGCACGGATCATCGCCTCGAAGACGAGGCCAACGGCATGCAGCGCCTTGACACCTTCGGCGAGCCGGGCGCCGCCCGAGTGCCAGATGCCGATGATCGGGCTCTGGTCTTCGATTGCGGTGTCATATGCGTCGACGATGTGCTTACAACCGTCCACGCCCATCGCACCGCCCATGACGGTGCCGTCGGTGCAGAACGCGACCGTCCGGACGCCGTTGACCGTTCCTACTGCTGCGAGCACACCGGACTTGTCACGCTCGTGCAGCAGTTCGACACTGCCGTCGTCGAAGAACGTGCCCAAGCGGAGCATCGGGTCGCGCGGGTCGAGCGACTCAGCGGCCGTCTCTGGGGCCGTGATCGTCATCTGGTCTCCTGTGGATTGGGTTTCGAGTCAGCCACCGTCCACCATGGACGCGCTTCCTTGGAATTTCCTTGTCAGTACTTCCCGAATGCGAGTGCGACGTTGTGCCCGCCGAATCCGAACGAGTTGTTCACCGCGTACTTGAAATTGCCGACGCGGGGTTCCCCGGCCACCACGTCCAGATCGATCTCCGGGTCGAGGTTGCGCAGGTTGAGCGTAGGTGGGACGACACCGTCCCGCAGGGCCATCACGGTGAGGATCGACTCCACCGCTCCCACGGCTCCGACCGAATGGCCGAGTGCAGCCTTCGGTGCGTAGACCGCAGGTCGGTTGCGGCCCAAGGCATTATTGATCGCCTTTCCCTCTGCCACGTCGCCCACCGAGGTACCGGTGGCGTGCGCGTTGACGTGGTCGATGTCACTCGGTTGCAGCCCCGCCAGTTGGATGGCGCGGGTGATCGCGTGTCCCGCCTGTTCACCGTTGGGGTCGGGCGCGACGATGTGATAGCCGTCCGAGGTGACGCTGGCACCCATGATGCGGGCGAGGACCTTTGCCCCACGCGCCTTTGCGTGTTCCTCGGTCTCGATGACCATCAGCGCACCTGCCTCGCCGAACACGAAGCCGTTGCGATCCTTGTCGAACGGACGGCATGCCCCTGCGGGGTCGTCGTTGGTCGTGGACAACACGATTCGCATCTGTGCGAAACCTGCTATCGGCACGGCTTCGATCTTGGTCTCGACGCCGCCGCAGATCGCGACGTCGGCCTCACCGAGCACGATCTGCCGCCACGCGTTCGCAATTCCTTCCGATCCCGACGCGCAGGCCGACACCAACGTGGTGACCCCTGCCTTCGCGTGACGATCCAGTGCCACTGCCGCAGCCGATGCGTTGGGCATGTACATCTGCACCGCCAACGGTGACACGGCCCGCAGGCCCTTGCTCCGCATCGCCTCGTACGCGAAGAGAAGCTCTTCAGCCGAGCCGATCCCGGTGCCGATCGACACCATCAAGCGCTTGGGGTCGACGTCCGGTGAGCCGGCGTTCTCCCACGCACGCCTGCTGACCACCGTCGACATCCGCTGCAGGTAGGACAGCCGACGCAGTTCGACCGGCGTCAGCTCCCCGTCGAAGTCCTCCAGAAGGTGGCCACCGATGCGGACCGGCAGGTCGTATTCCTCGATCCACGGATCCTCTAGCGTGCGGATGCCGCTCTGGCCGTCGAGCAATGCCTTCCAGGTGCTGTCAGCATCGGTTGCGAGAGCAGTGGTCATGGCAAACCCGGTGACCACTACATCGGGAAGGCCATTCCCCGTACTCAACCCTGCCATGACTGCTCCCGAACTTCCCTCTCAGTTAGTAACGCCCAAACGCCAGGGCCACATTGTGACCACCGAAGCCGAACGAGTTGTTGATTGCGTACTGGTAGTCGCCGTACCGAGGCTCGCCCGCGACGACATCCAGATCGATCTCCGGGTCGGGTGTCTCGTAGTTCAGCGTCGGAGGAATCACGCCATCACGGAGCGAAAGCACCGTGAGGATCGACTCCAGCGCACCGACGGCGCCGATCGAGTGCCCAAGCGCTGACTTCGGCGCATAGACCGCCGCGTGTTCCACTCCGGCAACACGGATGGCGTTCGCCTCCGCGGTGTCGCCGATCGAGGTCGACGTGGCGTGGGCGTTGACGTGGTTGATGTCCTTCGCCTCCAACCCCGCGGTCTCCATCGCACGCTTCATGGCATGGCCGGCCCGTAGACCGTCCGCGGCCGGGGCCACCATGTGGAACGCGTCCGACGAGATTCCGGCACCCATGAGCCTGGCGAGCGGCTTGGCACCGCGAGCCTTGGCGTGTTCCTCGGTCTCGATGATCATCATCGCGCCCGCTTCACCGAACACGAAGCCGTCACGGTTCTTGTCGAACGGCCGTGACGCAGCCTCGGGGTCGTCGTTGCGAGTCGACATGGCACGCATCATCGAGAAGCCCGCGATGGGCAGCGCCTCGATCATGCCTTCGACGCCGCCGCAGACGGCGAAGTCCGCATCACCCATGACGATTTGACGCCATGCGTGAGCGATCGCCTCCGAACCCGACGAGCACGCCGACACCGGGGTGATGACCCCGGCGCGAGCGCCAAGCTCTAGTCCGACGACTGCAGCCGCGCCGTTCGGCATGACCATCTGAACGGCGAGCGGGGACACCTTGCGGGGCCCGCCCTCGTTCATGGCGTCATACATCTCGACGATCTTCTCGCCGCCGCCCAGGCCGGTCCCGATCACTACCGAGAACCGGTCCGGGTCGACCTCGGGCTTACCCGCGTTTTCCCACAACTGGTTGCCGACGTACTTGGCCATCCGCTGGACATACGACATGCGCCGCATCTCCAACCGAGTCATCAGTGGGTCGAGCGGCTCCTTGAGGTGGCCGCCGATCTTGACTGCAAGATCCCACTTTTCGACGAAGTCGTCTTCGAGGACGCGGATGCCGCTCTCGCCTGCAAGCAGGCCCTTCCACGTGCTCTCGATGTCCGGAGCGATGGAAGTAGTCGCCGTAACGGCAGTCACCACCACGCTGGGGAAACCGCCGTTAGCAGTGGAAGGACGGGTCACTGTGCGAACTTCTCGCGCAGCGCTGCGGCAGCCTCGGGGTTCTCTTCCTCTAGCTTCTGGATGTACGCAACGACGTCACCGACGGTGCGCAGACCCGCGAGGTCCTCGTCGGGGATCTTCACGCCGTACTTGTCCTCGGTCTGCACCGCGATCTCCACCATCGACAGCGAGTCGATGTCCAGATCGTCGACGAACGACTTCTCCGGGGTGACCTCGGAAGGCTCGATACCGGTGACCTCTTCGATGATCTCGGCAAGACCGGTGATGATTTCTTCCTGGCTGGCGCCCACAACGGCTCCTTCTATTTCTTGTTGAAGCGGCACTCCCGTGTGGAGTGCCGCCGTGACGTTGGTTGTTCGGTATTCGGTTACTGGGAGAACTCGACGAGCCCTTCCAGATCTGCGGGGGACTTGACGGCATGCGTCGGTACACCCCGAAGTTCACGTTTGGCGATGCCGACGAGCGTTCCTGCTGGGGGAAACTCGACGATCGCCGCGACGTCAGCCGTGCTTAGTCGGTCGCCAATGGTCTTAGTGCACAGGTCCCAACGGACCGGGCGCGTCATCTGAGCCACCAGCTTGGACATGGCGTCGGCCGCGGAGGTGACCGGCTGCCCGTCCGCGTTGGACAGCAGGCTGGTGGTCGGCTCGTTGACGGCGACGCCTTCGGCCGCGGCTGCGTAACCGGAAAGGGCGGAGGACATGAAATGGGTGTGGAAGGCGCCTGCGGTGGCGAGCACGCGGACCCTGGCCTTGGCAGGCGGATCCTCGGCGAGCTTCTCCAGGGCGGACACCGCACCGGCGGCTACGATCTGACCCGCTGCGTTGCGGTTGGCGGCCACCAGGTCGAGTGCCTCGAGGCGGGCGAGCACCTCCGCCTCGTCACCCCCGAGCACGGCTGCCATGCCCGTTGGCTCGATCGCGCAGGCCTTGGCCATCTCGGCGCCACGAATCGAGGCGAGCGATACGGCATCGTCGGCGGGGATGACTCCCGCGATGGCGTAAGCGGCGATCTCGCCGACTGAGTGTCCTGCCACGACGATGGCGACGTTCGACAGCAGACCTCGCTTGGTCAGCTCTTCGTGCGCCAGCAGCGTGGCGGCCACCACGAGTGGTTGTGTGACGGCCGTATCGGTGATCTCATCGGCGGTGGCGACAGTGCCAAGACGGGCGAGGTCGAGGCCGCTGATCTCCGACCACGTCGCGAGACGCTCGCTCGCGCCGGGCAGCTCTAGCCACGGCACGAGCATGCCGGGGGTCTGCGATCCCTGGCCGGGAGCAAGCAGAGCAAGCACGGTTTCTTGGGCCACGGATTAAGAAAACACTGTGAAGTGCCATTTGCGCGGTGTAAGAGATTATGAACCTCGTCTTAAGTTTTTGTAGGTACTCCACAAAACTGCCGGTCATGCAACGTTACCGACATCCAACCGCGACCTTATGATCTTGGTTTTGCTCGGCGTTTAAGCACCTGGAGCGCCCACAACACCACGAGTTACCTGCATCACAGCTGCATTTGGTGTGGTGGAAAGAGCAGCCTGACGACCGATCCGACCGACCGTCGAGGCCACCCGAAGAACGTATGCGTCGCGGGGGACCGTCGGATCCCGCCCGGTGAAGTCGGCGATCCTCTTGAGCCGGTATCGGACCGTGTTTGGATGAACGAACAATTGGCGAGCGCACGCCTCGATTGCGCCGCCCGAGTCGAGGTATGCATCTAGGGTCTCGGTGAGCGCGGGCCCGGCGTCGGCTAGTGGGTGCATGACCTCCGCGCGCAAGGCGGCGATCGCCGTCGGGTCGCCGGACAGCGCGCGTTCGGGGAGCAACTCGCGAGCCGCGACGGGCCGCGGTGCCCCGCTCCACCCTGCGACCGCGTTCATGCCCGCGATCGCCTCGACGGCACTGTGATGGGCCGCCGTCAACGACGATGCGGTCGGCCCGATCACGACGGGTCCGTCGGCGAACACCTGCATCAGTTCGGCGAGGAAGCGGTCGGTGGGCGACAGATTGCCCGACACGATCGCCACCAGCCAGGTGCCGTGCACGTCGGACAGTGCCGCCCGCCCGTTGCGGTTGACGATCTCGTGGACGTCCTCGCTAGCGAGGTCGACGCGAGCGGGCTGCGGCAGCCCGACGATTACCGTCGCGGCCTCCGTCGTGTCCCAGTTCAGCGCAGCGGCTTGGGATTGCAATTCGGGGCCAACCTTGCCTCGGACCACTGCGTCGACGACGTTGGCCTCCATCCGGGTGTCCCACGCTCCGCGTGCCTCGGCGGCGTCGGCGTAACCCGATGCCGCCGCGAACGCGAGGTTTCGGCTGTAGCGCAGGATCCCGACGGTGAGCGAGGTCATCTGCTCGGGGTTGCGGGCCAGCATGGGCACCACTTCCTCGAAGTGCTCCATCGTGACCCGCACCATGTCGACGGTCTGGCGCAGGGCGATCCGCCGGGTCAACTCCTGGGGCACCAGCGCGAACGCCTCTGCGGTGTACCCGACGTCGCCGGTCGGGTCCCGCATCCACTCGGCGAAGTTCACCAGTGCCGTCTGCACCACGAGTTGGACGCTGGCGCGCTGAGAGGCTTCCAGTTCGGCGAAGAACGGCAACCGGTCGCCCATGACGTGGACGGCTTCGGTCGCCAACCGCCCCGAATGCTGCTTGATGCGCCGCAGCAGCGACTCCGGGACCGAGTCGAGCAGTTCGAGCGACGTCGCTGCCGCCGAATCAGAGCTCGCCGGGGTGCCGTTGTCAGTCACCCCTAAAAGCTACGCGCTTTTTCTGGCGGATTCCTCTAACTTGGCGTCAGCGGTCCGCGAAACTGCGAGATCGTGATTGCCCGACGATTCGTGACCGCGCCGCAGTCTCGGCGGCGCTAGGAGTGCGGCTCATGCGCTCCCGGTGTCGGCGAAGGACACGCCTGCGGCGAGCACGTCGTCGATCTGGTACTCCTTGGCCGCGGCGATCGCGACGGACGGGTCGATCTCACCGTCGCGTGCCAGGGCCTCCAGCACCGCCACCACCACCGACTCGGCGTCGGTGTTGAAGTAGCGCCGAGCGGCCGGACGGGTGTCGGAGAAGCCGAAGCCGTCCGTGCCGAGGGTGACGTAGGTGTTGGGCACCCACGGTCGGATCAGCTCGGGTACGCCGCGCATCCAGTCACTGACGGCGACCACGGGGCCCGCGGTCTCGGCGAGCACCTTCGTGACGTACGGAACGGGAGCCGGACGCTCGGGGTGCCGCAGCTGTTCCTTCTCGGCGGCCACGCCGTCGCGGTTGAGTTCGCCCCAACTGGTCACCGACCACACGTCGGCTGCGACGTCCCAGTCGGCGGCGAGCATGTCGGCCGCCCGCAACGCCTCGGGCATGGCCACGCCCGAGGTCAGGATCTGGGCAGTGCTCGTCCGCTTCTCCTTCGCCACGCGATAGCGATAGATGCCGCGCAGCAGGCCTTCGGGGTCGAAGTCGTCCGGCTCGGCGGGCTGGACGTAGGGCTCGTTGTAGATGGTGATGTAGTAGAAGACGTTCTCGGGGTTGTCGCCGTACATGCGCGACAATCCGTTCTCCACGATGTAGGCGATCTCGTAGGCGAACGCTGGATCATAGGCCACCACAGCAGGATTCGTGGATGCCAACAACAGTGAGTGGCCGTCGGCATGCTGCAGACCCTCGCCGGTCAGCGTCGTCCGCCCCGCAGTTGCGCCGAGCACGAAGCCCCGTGCCATCTGATCGGCTGCGGCCCAGAAGCCGTCACCCGTGCGCTGGAACCCGAACATCGAATAGAAGATGTAGATCGGGATCATCGGCTCGTTCTGGGTCGAGTACGACGTGCCGACGGCGGTGAACGAGGCCGTCGAGCCCGCCTCGTTGATGCCCTCGTGCAGGATCTGGCCGACTTCGCTTTCCTTGTACGCCAACATGAGTTCGGCGTCGACGGCGGTGTACAGCTGCCCGTTGCGGTTGTAGATCTTCAAGCTCGGGAACCACGAGTCCATGCCGAACGTGCGTGCCTCGTCGGGGATGATTGGGACGATTCGTTTGCCAATCTCCTTGTCGCGCAACAGTTCCTTGAAGGTTCGGACGATCGCCATCGTGGTGGCGACGGGCTGCTTTCCCGACCCCTTCTTGAGCGCCTGGTACGCGTCGCGTCCCGGCAGTGTCAGCGACTTGGTCTTGTTGCGTCGCTCGGGAAGGAAACCGCCGAGTGTCCTGCGACGGTCGAGCATGTAACGGATCTCGGGGGAGTCCGGCCCAGGGTGGTAGTACGGCGGAAGGTACGGGTTCTCCTCCAGCGCGGCATCCGAGATGGGCACCCGTGTGGCGTCGCGGAACCCCTTGAGGTCGTCGAGCGCCAGCTTCTTCATCTGGTGGGTGGCGTTGCGGCCCTCGAAGTGGTGGCCCAACGTGTAGCCCTTGATCGTCTTGGCCAGGATGATCGTCGGCTGACCCTTGTGCTCCACCGCCGCCCGGTAGGCCGCGTACACCTTCCGGTAGTCGTGGCCACCGCGCTTGAGGTTCCAGATCTCCTGATCGCTCATCGGCTCGACAAGCGCCTTGGTGCGCGGGTCACGGCCGAAGAAGTGGTCGCGGACGTAGCTGCCGTCGTTGGCCTTGTAGGTCTGGTAGTCACCGTCGGGCGTGGTGTTCATCAGGTTGACCAGCGCACCGTCACGGTCGGCGTGGAGCAGCGCGTCCCATTCGCGTCCCCAGACCACCTTGATGACGTTCCAGCCCGCTCCGCGGAAGAAGGACTCCAGCTCCTGGATGATCTTGCCGTTGCCGCGCACGGGGCCGTCGAGGCGCTGCAGGTTGCAGTTG